>Ga0318515_10000512_pt1 | contig 11736 bp, 8 predicted proteins | sample GRESIP176b2f19_FD_202499 | JGI IMG/M metagenome (GOLD analysis project Ga0318515, IMG submission 202499) | Tropical soil microbial communities from Luquillo Experimental Forest, Puerto Rico - GRE.SIPMG.176b2f19 | ecosystem: Environmental > Terrestrial > Soil > Tropical forest > Bulk soil...
GCTGAAAACGGGCCGGGAAAAAAGTCCAAAAGTTTCGTGTGGACCCGCAAAGCCGTTGGCGCACAGCAAGATTCGGCAAAGTCTACGAGCCTGTGGGTGGCACCGGCGGAGTGACGAGGGCCGTCGGTCGAGGCGAGTTCAACCTACCCCCAGTCGCGAAACGCTGTGAGGAGCTTCTCGCGGAAGCCCGGGTCGAGGTGCTCGTCGCGGATTCGGCCGAGGGTTCGCACTGTGACCCGGAATTGTTCGAGGTAGTTTCTGCAGCCGTCGCATTTCTTCAAGTGCGTTTCGACCCGCGCACGAGTATGCGGGTCGAGCGCGTCTTCGAAGTACGCGGTCACCAGTTCGACCAGTTCTTTGCACGTCATCGAGTCGTCGTTCACGGACCGACCCCCAGGTAGGACTCCAGCACCTGGCGCACGGCTGCACGGCCACGGTGTAACAGGACGCGCTGGTTGGCGATGCTGATATCGAGCATTTCACAGACTTCACTGGACTCGAAGCCGAGAATGTCGCGCAACGCGACGACCATTCGCTGCCGGTCGGGTAGTCGGTCGAGTTCCGCTCGGGCGACGGCAACGAGCTCGTCAGCTAGCACCGAGCCCTCAGGGGTCTCGGGAAAAGCCCTGGGATACTCCTTCCAGTTCTTCCAGTCTCCTGGCCACTCCTCGTTGGGGCCGCGGAACAGCGCCGGGTCAACGGTGCCGCACGTGAAGGCGGCGATCTCGGCGTCGACGGATCGGCGTTCCCGCACGCCGCGTTGCTTGGCGATGTTGATCATCACCGTGAAAAGCCAAGTACGCAAAGATGATCGGCACTCAAACTTTGAGATGCCTTTGATCAACGCAATCCAGGTTTCCTGGACCACTTCTTCGGCGATTTCGTGACTGGGCACGTAGCCGCGCGCCACGCGCAGCATGGCGGGGGTATACCGGTCGACGAGTCGGGCGAACACGGTCTCGTCACCGTCGCGCAACGACGCGATCAGCGCCGATTCGTCCGCGGACTCGCCTCTGAGGGTCCCAGGCATCGAGACCCATGGTATCGGCTCAGCGATACTCAGGATTGGCAAAATCATGACGGCAGCCCGCATCCCATCCCGAACGAATGTTGCCGTAGGCCGGAACTCCACCGGCAGCGGCAGCATCCGTGCCGGATGCATCAGGTTCCAGGTCATGAATGTGGTGTTGCGGTTGGTGAAGTCGTAGTCGGGCCCCCGTGTGGTCCGACGTCGGCGTATGGCCGCGGGTGATACGAGTCTCTGGCCGAAACACCGTAATTCGCCTCGGAGGCGGGACTGCGACGTCGAAGTGTTCCGGCCACAACACCGGCTCTTGGTCGGGGGCGAAGGCCGTCAGGGCTTGCGCTCCAACTCACAGACCGCGATGGACATGCGCGACCGCGTCGGCGTCGGGCTCGAGCACCGCGTCAACCGACAGCGGGACCGAGCTGTGGTACTTCCCGACGGGTGGTCCAATGTCGACGCCGCACGCCACGGCGAGCTCGGCGGGGTGGTCCAGCGCGCTGCGCGCGGCCATGCGGCCAGACCAACTCGGTGCCCTCGTGAAACCGACCACCCCGACGGAGAGCGATGCCGTGCAGCTGTTGGCGGGTAGCGATGAACAGCTCGAGGGCGCCTGGGTGGATACAGGGTTGCGCAACGGCCATCGCGGGACTCCTCTCAGGGCTCTCCGAACATTCGTGCGCGAACTCAAACCAACCGTTACACCGCCGCGCGTAACGGCGGGCGTTCTGCAACCCACTCTGCTAGGAGCCCGGCAGCACAGAGATGAGATCAATTATGCGATCGGAAGCACGACTTGGACACTATGGCCGCTGGTACTGCACGGTGAATGCGTCAGACCCGGAGGGAAGGGCAAGCAGGTATCACTCGGCCGAGGGGGTTGCGTGGTTTCGACGCAACCTAATCTCGCTGCTGCTGGCCCGCTCCTTCGCCGGTGCCGACGCCCTCCGCGCGCAAATAGGGGTCAACTACAAACAGCTCCCGAAAGTCTGCGATGCCGCGCCGACGAGCCGGGTCATGGTGGTGGCGATCATGGTGTCGATGGTCGCATTTCTCGAAAGTACCGTCGTGAACCTGGCGCTGCCGGCCACCGGGCGCGACCTGGGCGGAGGCCTGGCTTTGCAACAGTGGGTCATCGACGGCTACCTGCTGGCCCTGGCCGCCACGATTCTGCCGGGTGGTTCCATCTCCGATCTGTTCGGGCGAGTACCGGTAATGCGCCTCGGGTTGGTGGCCTTCGGTACGGGTTCGGTGGTGGCGGCCACCGCGGCCGCGCCGGCGATGCTGATCAGCGGGCGCGTGATCCAAGGGTTGGGTGGGGCGTTTTTGGTGCCCGGTTCGCTGGCGCTGATCAACTCTGCGTTCGACCGCGCCGCCCGACCCGCAGCGATCGGTTCCTGGACCGCCTGGACCGGCACCGCCTTTGCGCTCGGTCCGCTGCTGGGGGGTCTGGCCGTGGATTATCTGAGCTGGCGATGGATCTACGCGCTGTCGGCGATCCCGATGGTGATCGGGTTCGCGTTGACGTTTTGGCTGTGTCCGATGCCCGCGCCGGCAAAGCGGGCCCGGGTGGATAGGGCTGGCGCCGCCTTGTCGGCGGTCGGGTTGGCCGCCACGGTGTATGCCCTCATTGAGTCTCACCGGCACGGATGGCACGACCCCGTCGTCGCCGCGTCCATGGTCGTCGGCGTCGCGGCCTTGCTGGCATTCGTGGCATGGGAGCGCCGCGCTCCCCACCCCATGGTGCCGCTTGGGTTGTTCACAATCCGCAACTTTGCCGGCGCCAATCTGGGCACCGCGTTCGTCTACGGCGCCCTGACGTTGGGTTCGCTGGGAATTTCCCTGTATACCCAGGAGGTCGCCGGCTACTCGGCCACCGCCGCGGGTTTGATCACCTTGCCGTGCCCGGTGATGTCGTTTCTGTTCGCCCGCCGCGTCGGCGGCATGGCCGCACGGATCGGCCCGCGCATGTTCGTGATGGCCGGCCCGGTGCTGGCCGGCGTTGGGCTGCTGCTCATCCACCCCGTCGCACACGGATTCAACGTCGTCACGCAGCTGCTGCCCGGGATGATCGTGCTGGCCGCTGGCATGGTCACCACCATCACCCCGCTGACCGCGGTCAATTTGTCTGCCGTTGAGCCCACACATAGCGGAATCGCCGCAGCAATCCAAAACGCCGTGGGCCGGACTTCTGCGCTGATCGCGACGGCCTGCGTGGGGCTGATCGCCGCCTGCACGCTCACCGATACCAGCTTCACCCGGCTACTGCAGGTCAGCGCGGCGGTGTTCTTCATCGGCGCCGTCCTCAGCGGCGTCACCATCACCCATCCGGCCGCTTCCCGCTGAACCCGTTCCCTGTGAAGTTGCCGCCCTGTGCCGCGACCGGCACGGCGCCTACCCCATCTGGCCAGCCGTACCTGAACCGCAGCCGACTTGCAGCTGTCGTGGTGGCTACTGTGCGGCTACGTGTGCCGGTTCACGATTTCGCCGCAGCTGACTTTCCGCGCCCTGCATGCGCTCTGAGATTTGGTGGGCCGCATCCCTTGTGGCGAAGGCGATTTCGTCGAGACGATCCACGATGCCATCTTGAAATAGATTCAGAGTACCTACTTAGACTGACTGCACAATTCGTCAACGCAATATCAGGACAATAGGGCAGGCTGGCGCTACCCGCGAAGGGATTTGCCAGGACGACCACACGCTATTCGCCGGCCGTGGGGGGTGGCTTACACGACAACTAGGGCAAGCAACGGGACTAGGCCGGGTGTAGGGCCAACTACTGGAGCCACTCGACCGTAGCGAAGACCGTCAACGACGCGGCGTAGACGATCACGGCGACTGCGGCGCCGCGCAGGCTGATTCGCAGACTGGCGCCGTCGACCGGGTCGAGGCAGCGGCGGCACCATGACGACACCGTCGGCATCAACCACCATTGCATCAATGCCACGCTGAACACCTGGCCGAGCCACACTGACAGCCACGGCTCCGCTCCCAATTTGCCGATCACCGGTGCCACAAACTTTGACTGCAGCATCGCCATCGGGTAGAGCACCATCAGCAGCAGCATCGCCGTCTTCCAGCTCGGCGTCATCGCGGTCTTGCCGTTCATTCTGCGGACGGTTGTGCCCAGCGGGGTGGTCTGGGCGAACACCGAGAAATCCTGCGCCAGACTCGACCGCACCGCCGGCAAGCCTTCCTTGCGCTGCGGCGACTGTAACCATGCCGACAACTGGGGTTCGGTGCGAAACCGGATCAGCGACCGCCATTCCCCCGACGCGCTCGGCGGGAAGACGGCTGCGCCCTCATATCCGGGGAATTGGGAGGCGGCCTTCTTCAGCCGTCCGTGCGCGGCGTGGAAGTCAGCCTCCATGCCGTCCGACACATTGGAGGAGACGATTCCCACACCGGTCGGCAGCACCGCGCCCTCGATGATCACCAAATCGGAAGAAAGCCGCAGCAATCCGCGTTCTGCGCCCCGGCGCACCAAGGTCTTCCAGGTCGCCCCGTCGAGCCACTCGTGAAGCAAATTCTCCGACTCGAAGGTCACCGCGATCGCCCAGTCCAGCGGCGCGTCACGGCGGTTCGAGGCGGCGAGCGCAACGAATCCTGGTGTTGCCTCCGCGGCAGATCGCACGTCGCAAACCCACGCGTCGAAAACCTGTGGGTCGGCGATCCGGTGAAAAATCGTGACGGCGATGGCCTTCATCGTGATCCGCCTTGGCCGCGGCGAATCGGCGGCCGCGCCGGACTCGGGGTCGGAACCTTAGTTGCCATGCGATCTCCTTGCTAAGCCATTTCTGCCCCCGTGAGCCTCGATCGCCGCACGCAACACCTCGTCGTGGGCGGCCAGCGCCGCCCGGATGCCCTCCGTGTCGGCTTCCCACCGACGCGTCGAACCCTCCACATCGGTGAACAAAAACGTCACCACCCCCGAAGGAGCAGCCGCCGCAGTAGCGGACACCCCAGCAGAATCTCACAACCGACACGTTCCTACCTCGTGGATCGGCGGAATCCGGCCCCGGACCAACGCCCCGAAGCACTGCGCGGCGGGCTACTCGCAAGGGATCGCACCGGGGATAAGGCACATGTTGGCTGGCAAGAAGTGACACGATACTGATGTGAGCGCCAGTGGGGTGGCCGCGTGACGACAGCGACCGTGGTGTGCGGGTCGTGCGGCACCGAACTGCCACCCAACTCCAAGTTCTGTAACGAGTGTGGTGCACCGGTCACGCAGGTCAGCCGATCGGCGGAGTACAAGCAGGTGACGGTGCTGTTTGCGGATGTCGTTCGTTCGATGGACATCGCCTCTGCCGTTGGGCCGGAGCGGCTGCGCGAGATCATGGCCGACCTCGCCGACCGCTGCGCGGCGGTGGTGCAGCGCTATGGCGGGACGGTGGACAAGTTCACCGGCGACGGGATCATGGCGGTGTTCGGCGCGCCGGTGGCGTTGGAAGACCACGCTACCCGCGCTTGTCTTGCGGCACTGGGCATCCAGGAGGAGACGGCCCGGCTGGCCGCGGAGGCCAAAGCCCGCGACGGTGTAGATCTGCAGTTGCGCGTTGGTCTCAATTCCGGCCAGGTGATCGCCGGTGAGATCGGTTCGGGTGCTTTGGGTTACACCGCGGTGGGTGAGCAAGTCGGGATAGCGCAGCGGATCGAATCGGTTGCCCCACCCGGTGGGGTGATACTCAGTGAGTCCACCGCGCGGCTAGTCGCGGGAGCGGTGCTGGGAGAGCCGGAGTTGTTGCGCGTCAAAGGTGCCGAGGAACCGGTGCCTGCCCGTCGGCTGCTGGGCATGGGTGAACGGCATCGCGTTGCTTCACGTGCTGAGTCCCATCTGGTCGGGCGGCGCTGGGAGATGGCCGCGGTCGAGGGCTTGCTGGAGCGTGCCACCGACGGCGATGGCGCGGTGGTCGAGGTGCGGGGATCACCGGGTATTGGCAAGAGCCGCCTGGTGCGCGAGGTCACCGCGATAGCGGCAGCCCGAGGTGTCGAGGTGTTCACCGCGTTCTGCGAATCGCACGCCAGCGATGTCCCGTTTTACGCCGTGTCGCGGCTGCTGCGCGCAGCCACCGGCGTGGGTGATCTGGACGCCTCGGTCGCCCGCACGCAGGTACGGGCCCGGGTGCCTGATGGCGATCCGGAGGACTTGGTGCTCTTCGAAGACCTGCTGGGCATCGCCGATCCCGAGGCGGAGTTGCCCAAGATCGATCCGGATGCCCGGCGGCGACGGTTGACCGCGCTCGTCGCTGCCGCGTCGCTGGCCCGCCAAGACCCGGCCGTCTATGTCATTGAGGACGTGCACTGGATCGACGAGGTCAGCGAATCCATGCTCGCCGACTTTATGGCTGTGACCCCGCAGACGCCCTTTCTGGTGCTCATCACCTGCCGCCCCGAATATCGGGGCGCATTGAGCCGGGTGCCCGGTGCTCAAAGCATCGCCCTTGCGCCGCTGAGCGATTCGGAGACCACAGCACTGGTCACCGATCTGCTGGGGCCGGACTCCTCGGTCGCCGGGTTGACGACCATGATCGTCGAAAGGGCGGCCGGTAACCCGTTTTTCGTGGAGGAGATGGTGCGCGAACTGGCCGAACGCGGGGTCCTGCGCGGAAACCGCAGCGCCTACGTTTCGGCGGTCGGTGCTGCCGAGGTCAGCGTGCCCGCCACCGTGCAGGCGGCCATTGCCGCCCGCATCGACCGCCTTAACCCGGCGGCCAAGTGCACCCTGAGCGCTGCGGCGGTCATCGGCTCACGGTTCGACCCGGGCCTGCTGGAAACCCTGGGCATTGAGCCCGTACTCGAGGATTTGGTGGGCGGCGAATTCATCGACCAGATCACCTCTACCGAAGAACCCGAGTATCTGTTCCACCATCCGCTGATCCGCACGGTGGCCTACGAAGCACAACTAAAGTCGGATCGTGCCGAGCTGCACCGGCGCCTGGCCGCCGTGATCGAAGCCCGTAGCCCGGCCTCGGCTGACGAAAATGCCGCGCTGATCGCCGAACATCTGGAGGCCGCCGGTGATTTGCACGCCGCCTACGGCTGGCAGATGCGGGCCGCCGCCTGGGCGACCAACCGCGACATCGCCGCCGCACGGCTGAGCTGGGAGCGTGCCCGAAACATCGCCGACGCATTACCCACCGACGACCCCAGCCGGGCCGCCATGCGCATCACGCCGCGGACCATGTTGTGCGGGATCGCCTTTCGAGTCCAACTGAACGTCGCCGGTGCCCCCTTTAATGAGTTGCGGCAGTTGTGCACCGCCACCGGGGACAAGGCGTCACTGGCCATCGCGATGGCAGGGCTGGTGATGGATCACGTGTATCGGGACCGGCCGCGCGAGGCGTCGCAGCTGGCCTCGGATGCCATGGCCCTCATCGAGTCGGTCGGCGATCCGACGCTGACGGTGGGGCTGTCCTTCGCGCCGACCTACGCCAAAGTTGAGAGCGCCGAGTGGTCTCACGCGCTGCAATGGTCAGAACGGGTCATCGACCTTGCCGACGGTGACCCGGCCAAAGGTAACTTCCTTTTCGGCTCTCCGTTAGCGATCGCCCATACGAACCGGGCTATGGCTCGGTATTGTCTGGGTCGTCCAGGATGGCGCGACGACCTGAACCGCGGGCTGGCTCTGGCTCGCAGCGCCGACTCCCTCTCCTTCGCCGCGGTTGTCGGCTGGGTCTACTTTGCGGGAATACCGTTTGGCGTGCTGGCCGTGGATGATCCGACGGTGCGCGAGATCGAGCATGCCCTACGGATTGCCGAACGATCCGGCGATGACCTCGCGTTGGCCTTAGCCCGTATGACGCTGGGCACTGCGCTGGTGCACCATCCAATGGCTGCGCAGCGTGACCGCGGACAGAAGATCCTGGCAGACGTCGGCGAAGTGTTTCGGCGCCGGGGCCACAACCTGTCCGAATTGCCGATCGTCGATGTCTACTCCGCGCGTGCGAGGGCTCGGTGTGGAGATCGCGATGACGCGATACCGCTCATCCGCGCCGCCGTCGACCATCTGTTTCGCCACGAACACCTGCTGGCGTGGGGCGTTCCTGCGACGGGTGTTTTGGTGGAAATGCTGCTCGATCGTGGGACCGAGGGTGACGTGGCCGAAGCCCAGGCCGCAATCGAGCGATTAGCGGCCGCGCCAGCCGATGAGGGTCTGGTGATACGGGAGATCTGGCTGCTGCGGCTGCGCGCGCTGCTGGCCCGCGCCCAAGGCGACGAGGCCGGCTACCGCGACTATCGGGATCGCTACCGGGACATGGCGAGAACACTTGGCTACGAGGGGCATATCGCCTGGGCCGAGCCGATGCCATGACGGCGGCTGCTCCTTCGGGAGTGGTGACGTTTTTGTTCACCGATGTCGAGGGTTCGACCCGTCGGTGGGAGGCCGACGCGGATGCGATGCGGGCCGCGCTGGCCGCCCATGACGAGGTGTTGCGCCAGGTGATCGAGGCGCAGGGCGGCTTCGTGTTCAAGCACACCGGTGACGGGGTGTGTGCCGCGTTCGCCTCCCCCAGGGCTGCGGTTGATGCGGCGGTGGCCGCGCAGACGGAGCTTCAGTTGCCGGTACGGATGGGGTTGGCGACCGGGGAAGCCGAGCTGCGCGAGGGGGATTACTTCGGTGCGGTGCTCAACCGAGCTGCGCGGGTGATGGCCGCCGGGCACGGCGGCCAGATCCTGCTGGCCGATTCGACGGCGAGTCTGCTCAGCGGAGTGGACCTGGTCGATTTGGGGCCGCGACGACTGCGCGACCTACCCACACCGGTCGGGGTGTTTCAAGTCTGCGCACCCGGCCTGCGCACAGAGTTCCCACCCCTGCAGGCGTTGGATGCCAGTCCGGGCAACCTGCGGACCCCAGTCACCAGCTTCATCGGACGCGAGTCCGAACTCGACGAGGTGCAAGCGGCGGTCAAGGCTCATCGATTGGTGACGTTGACCGGGGTGGGCGGGGTCGGCAAGACCCGGCTGGCGGTGGAGGTCGCATCGCGTCTCGTCGATCAATTTCCGGATGGGGTCTGGTTTTTCGAGCTGGCTGCGGTGTCCGATCCGGCGGCGGTGCCTGACGCGGTGGCGGCGGTACTGGGCATCACTCAGCAGCCGGATAAGACCGTGAGCGAGTCGGTGGCCGCCGCGTTAGAGGGCCGGGCGCGGTTGCTGGTGTTCGACAACGCCGAGCACGTGCGAGACGCTGCCGCCGATCTGATCGAAGCGATCCTCGCGCGCTCCTCGACCGTGCGGATCCTGGCGACCAGCCGCGAGGGATTGGGGGTCGCCGACGAGCAACTGTGGCCGGTGCCGTCGCTGGATGTCGGCGCGGGCATCGACTCTGCCGCAGTCGATCTGTTCGTCGAACGCGCCCGCAGTGTGGTCCCGGACTTCTCGCTGGCGAACCCTGACGAGGCGGTCGCGGTCGTGGAGATTTGCCGCCGCCTGGACGGCATCCCATTGGCCATCGAGTTGGCAGCCTCGCGGATGGCGTCAATGACCGCCAGTGAGGTGCGCGATCGTCTTCATCAGCGGTTCCGGCTGCTGGTCGGCTCGCGGCGGGGCGTGGCACGCCACCAAACCTTGCGCAATGCGGTGGCATGGTCCTACGACCACCTCGACAACGCGGAAAGGGCTCTGCTGCAGCGGTGTTCGGTGTTCGCCGGGGGATTCGACCTCCAAAGTGCCTGCGCGGTGGGCGGATCCGATGACGTCGACGACTACGCCATCCTTGATCTGCTCGATGCGTTGGTGCGCAAGTCGCTGCTGGTCGCCGACCGATCGGCTGGGCGGACCCAATTCTCGATGTTGGAGACCATCCGTCAGTTCGCCGAAGAGCAACTCGTCGCCTCTGGTGCGGCCACCGAGGCACGTAACGCGCATGCCCGCCACTTCGCCAGGCGCGAGACCGACATCCTGGCGCTGTGGAACAGCCCGCACCAGCGCGAGGCATACACCTGGTTCTCCGCCGAGCTGGCCAATCTGCGCACCGCGTTCAAGTGGGCCGCCGACCATGGCGACCTAGACGTTGCCGCCACCATCGCGACGTATGCGGCATTCCTCGGCCTTCGGGTCGAAATCTACGAGCCCATTACTTGGGCCGAACAGCTCATCAAGCCCGCCCGATCCGTCAACCATCCCCGCCTGGCAGCCCTGTATGTGATGGCGTCGCAGTGTCACACGACCGGACGCATCGAGGACGCTGTCGGCTACAGCGACGCGGCCCTGACGGTTAAGGGCAGTGGCCGCGACGAGGTGCCGGACGGCATCCAGAGCTGGCTTAGCGCTGCGTATCTGTACATCGGCCAGCCCGACCGGTACGTGGAGTTGTGCCGCGCCCGGCTCTCATCCGATCGAGAGAATGACGCAGTCATCCAGGCATACCTGGTACTCGCGCTGACGGTCGCCGGTGTTGGTGACGAGGCGATGGCCGCCGCGATCGGCATGATCGACACCGCCGAAGCCACCGATAACCCGTGGACGCTTTCGTGGGCGCTTTTCGCCTACGGCTTCGCCTTTCGGCATGTCGAACCTGGGCGCGCGCTCCAAGCCGTGCGCCGGGGGCTGGTGATCGCTCAGCAGAGCGGCAACCGCGCCAACGAGTCACACCTGGCGATCTGTCTGTCCGCTCTCGAGGCCCAACACGGGGACCCGCTGGCCGCCTTCGACTACCTCATGCTCGCGATCCGGAATTTTCAGGACTCGGGTCATGCGGCAAACATGCGTGTTGCCCTGGCTATGCTCACGGTGCTTTTCGACCGGCTCGCACGGTGCGAAGCGGCGGCGACCATCGCCGGTTTCGCGTTTAGTCCGCTGACCGCAGCGTTTCCTGAGTTCGGCACCGCAATCACCCACCTACGCGAGGTGCTCGGCGAGGCGACCTACGAGTCGCTCGCCCGCAAGGGTGAGACGATGACCACCGCCGCCATAGCGGCGTATGCATACGACCAAATCGACGAGGCCCGAACAGAGTTGAACGCGGTCTCGAAATAGAGCACATTCGAGACACCGATCACCGGACACCCGGATGTCCGATCTTCCGAGGTCGCCGTGTCTCGAAAGTTCGTCTCACCCAGGTTGTCTCGAAAGGCTGTCTCGACGACTGTCCGGAAGAGCGGGTAGTGGGTCAGCTTGAATCACCGGATTAATGCGGCGATTTCGCGATAGATCCCTCGATAGTTCCCCGGTGTACTCGGCTACAAGGAAACTACAATGGAGACCATGAGCACCGAGCAGGGCTGGGTTATCTCCGACGCGGCAGCAGGGTGGATAGCCCAGCACCGCGATCAGGGGCATCATCCTCGCCACAACCCGGATTCAGAGAACCCAGAGAGATGGGACTGCGACTGCGGCGGTGTTTGGCGCATTTTGACCCCCAGACAGATTACGCAGAAGTTCGCCCATCTCGAGCAGAGCTAAACCTTCCTCACCCCGAGCGACGGAACAATCGTGGACAACAAGAACAGGGCCATGCGCGGGTGGCTGTCCGATCCACCTCCGCCGCCACCACGCCCATATGTTCCGGGCGAAGAGCACAAGTGGCACCTGATGATGGGTGTCGCCAAACATTGCCCGCGATGCCGAGAGGTCGTCGCCAGGTTGAGACAAGACAAGATCCCCACCAAGTCACCGCCTCCCAACTAGACGATCTGCCCTATCCCGATCACTGGGGGCTGTTTCATACCGCTTTGGCCGCCCCCCACCCCGAGCCCACTACCTTGCAGGAC
>Ga0318515_10000525_pt1 | contig 11682 bp, 9 predicted proteins | sample GRESIP176b2f19_FD_202499 | JGI IMG/M metagenome (GOLD analysis project Ga0318515, IMG submission 202499) | Tropical soil microbial communities from Luquillo Experimental Forest, Puerto Rico - GRE.SIPMG.176b2f19 | ecosystem: Environmental > Terrestrial > Soil > Tropical forest > Bulk soil...
GGTCTGCGGACCCCGCGATGTATCGAGACAAGACCATGAAGTCGCCGGATGCTGGCTAGCATGAGCTGTCACCGCTATTGGACTGGAGTAAGTAGGGCGTGAGCGCGCTTGTGCCGACGGGAATGGCGACGCTGCTGTTGGCTGACGTCGAGGGTTCTACGCGGCTGTGGGAGACCAAGCCCGAGGAGATGACGGCCGCCCTGGCACGCTTCGAGCAAACTGTCTCCGAAGTCGTCGCCGCGCATCACGGGGTGCGCCCGGTGGAACAGGGAGAGGGCGACAGCTTCGTGGCCGCGTTCGCCCGCGCGTCCGACGCGGTCGCCTGTGCGCTTCAGTTACAGCGGGTGCCGCTCGGGCCGATGCGGCTGCGGATCGGGGTGCACACCGGGGAGGTGCAGCTGCGTGATGAGGGCAACTACGCCGGCCCGACCATCAACCGCACCGCACGGCTGCGCGATCTCGCGCACGGGGGGCAGACGGTGTTGTCGGGCGCGACCGAGGACATGGTTGTCGACCGGCTCCCGGCCGGGGCGTGGCTGACCGATTTGGGCACTCACCCGCTGCGCGATCTACCGCGGCCCGAACGGGTGGTGCAGCTATGCCATCCCGACCTGCCCAACGACTTCCCCCCGCTGCGCACCGCGAAGGCCGTTGTCTCCCAAAACTTTCCGGTGCAGCTCACCAGTTTTGTCGGGCGCGGCGCACAGATGACTGACTTGGAGAAGCTGCTCGTCGACAACCGGCTGGTGACGCTGACCGGTGCCGGCGGTGCCGGCAAGACCCGTCTCGGCATTGAGATCGCGGCTCGCATCGGGGCCGAGTTCGGTGACGGCGTGTGGTATGTCGATCTGGCGCCGATCACGCATTCCGCCGTGGTGGTGCTCGCGGTGGCCCGCGCGTTCGGTCTGCCCGACCAGCCCGGCCGCTCCACGATGGACACGCTGCTGCGGTTTGTTCGCGACCGTCAGATGCTGGTGGTGCTGGACAACTGCGAACATCTGCTCGATGCGAGCGCGGAGCTGGTCGTCGCGTTGCTCGGTGCCGCGCCGGGGCTGACGCTGCTGGCCACGAGTCGTGAGCCGATTGGCGTTGCGGGTGAGGTGAGCTGGCGGGTGCCGTCGCTATCGGTGGCCGAAGAGGCGATCGAGTTGTTCGCTGACCGCGCCCGGCTGGCCCAGCCCGGCTTCACCGTCACTGACGACAACGCCGCGACTCTGGCCGAAATCTGCCGCCGCCTGGATGGCATGCCGTTGGCGATCGAGCTGGCGGCGGCGCGGGTGCGGGCTTTGTCGCCGGCCGACATCCTCGATGGTTTGCGTGACCGGTTCCGGCTGTTGACCGGGGGAGCGCGCACCGCGGTGCGCCGCCAGCAGACGCTGCGCGCCTCGGTGGACTGGTCGCATGCGCTGTTGACCGAACCTGAACGGGTCGTGTTTCGCCGGCTGGCGGTGTTTCTGGGCGGCTTTGACCTCGACGCAGCCCAGGCGGTCGCCGGTGGCGGAGATGTGGAGCGTTATCAGGTCCTGGATCTAGTTACCCTGCTGGTCGACAAGTCGCTGGTGGCGGCAGAAAACGCCAGCGCCCGTATGCGATACCGGTTGCTCGAAACCGTGCGCCAGTACGCGCTGGAGAAACTGGCGGAGTCCGGCGATGCCGACACCGTGCGTTCGCGTCACCGCGACCATTACACGGGGCTGGCGGGGCTGCTCGACGCGCCGGCGGGCGGTGATTATGAGCAGCGCATCGAGCAGGCGGAAAGCGAGATCGACAACCTGCGCGCCGCGTTTTTGTGGAGCCGGGAAAACTCCGATATCGGGCTGGCGTTGGCGCTGGCGTCGTCGCTGCAGCCGCTGTGGCTGGCGCGGGGCCGCTTCCGGGAGGGGCTGGCCGCGTTTGACGCCGCCCTGGCCGACGACAACGCGCCGCACGCCGAGGTGGTGCCCGCGGTGCGGGCGCGGGCGCTGGCCGACCGAGCCCTGCTCGCCGCCCTGATGGGGGACGCGGACAGCTTCGAGCAGGCTCAGCAAGCCCTGGCGATCGCCCGCGAGGTCGACGATCCGGCCCTGCTGGTCCGGGCGCTGACCGCCTGCGGCCCTATCGCCGCCATCAGCGCCGAGACGGCCCGGCCGTACCTGGCCGAGGCGATCGGCTTAGCCCGGGAGTTGGACGATCGGTGGCGGCTCGACCAGATCCTCGCGTGGCAGGCGCTCGTGGCACTCACGGAGGGTGACCCGATCGCGGGGCGCGCGGCCGCAGAAGAAGGACGCGATCTCGCCGACGCGATCGGTGACCCGTTGGTCTCGCGTCAGTGCCGCTGGGGCCTCGGGGTCGCATGGCTCATGCGCGGCGATCTGATCGCCGCCGTCGCACAATTCGGCGAACTGGTGGCCGAGGCCGAGGCCGCCCACGATGCGCTGATTAAGGCGCAAAGCCTCACTGGCCAGGGCCTCGGGCTGGCGTGGCAGGGTGACACGGCCGCGGCCCGGGCCGCAGCCGACGCTGCCATCGAGGCCGCCGCCGAGGTCGGCGAGATTGCCGCGGGCAACGCCTACATGGCGCTGTGTCAGGCGGCCCTCGCCGCCGGCGACGTTGCGACGGCACAGGATGCGAGCGAGACGGCCTGGCAGCACCAGAGTGTGGTGCCCGTGATGGCGGCGCAGGGTCGCATCTACATTGCACAGGCCGCGCTGGCGGGCGGGGATCTGGTCGCGGCCCGCCGCCGGGCCGACGACGCGGTCGCAACGGCGACCGGCTTTTTCCTGACGGCGGCGCTGGTCACGCGGGCTCGCGTGGCGATCGCGCAAGGCGAGCCCGACCAAGGCGAACGCGACGCTCACGACGCGCTCGCGATGGCGGCCGAAATCGAGGTGCACCTGGTCGTTCCCGACGTCCTGGAGTACCTCGCCACCTTGGCCGGCGATAGCGGCAGTCACCGCGAAGCGGCGCGGCTCTTCGGCGCGGCACACGGCATCCGGCAACCCATGGGCGTCGTCCGTTTCAAAGTCTGGGACGCTAGCTACGAGACTGCGGTAGCGGCGGTTCGTGATGCCTTGGGCGAGCGGGACTTTGACGCGGCATGGGCTGAGGGTGCGGCTCTGTCAATCGAGGAGGCGATTGCCTACACGCAGCGTGGTCGCGGCGAACGCAAACGACCCACCAACGGCTGGGCCTCGCTGACGCCGACCGAGCGCGACGTCGTACAACTGGTCAGCGAAGGACTGTCCAACAGCGACATTGCCACCCGGCTTTTCGTCTCGCCCCGTACCGTGCAATCCCACCTGACCCACGTCTACTCCAAACTCGGCCTCAGCTCCCGCGTGCAGCTCGCCCAAGAGGCAGCGCGCCACGCCTGAGCGGGTGCATGCCATTTCCGCTCATGTTTTGCCGATGGAGGTCGGGGCAGATCGAAGCCGACCGCCATGATCATTCATAACCGCAAGCATCATCAGTTCCCCCTTTCCGGGCTAACGTCTTCAGGGGTCCGAGTTCGTGCCCCCGCGCACCTGGCGGTTTTCAGGGTGAAGTGCCGTTAGTCGATTAGGGGTGTACGCATTAGCCAACGTTGTAGCGATCTGCCGCGCTGGGTATATGTTCCCGCCGCTGTGGGGACCGCGTTCGTTGTGCTGCCGTTGTTCGCGATCGCGATCAAGGTCGACTGGCCGAATTTTTGGTCGCTGATCACCAGTCCCTCGTCGAAGACGGCGCTGTTGCTGAGTCTGAGGACCGCCGCCGCCAGCACCGTGTTGTGCGTGCTGCTGGGAGTGCCCATGGCGGTGGTGCTCGCCCGTAGCGGGGCGCGGCTGGTGCGGCTGCTGCGCCCGCTGATCCTGGTGCCGTTGGTGCTGCCGCCGGTGGTGGGCGGCATTGCCTTGCTCTACGCGTTCGGCCGGCTGGGGCTGATCGGACGGTATCTGGATGCAGCCGGCATCAGCATCGCGTTCAGCACGACCGCCGTGGTGTTGGCGCAGACCTTCGTCTCGCTGCCATTCCTGGTGATTTCCCTCGAGGGGGCCGCCCGCACCGCCGGAACCGACTACGAGTTGGTCGCGGCGACGCTAGGGGCGCGACCCAGCACGGTCTGGTGGCGGGTGACCCTGCCGTTGCTGCTGCCAGGCATGACGTCGGGAGCGGTGTTGGCGTTCGCCCGCTCACTGGGGGAGTTCGGCGCGACGCTGACGTTCGCCGGTTCCCGGCAGGGGGTCACCCGCACCCTGCCGCTGGAGATCTACCTGCAACGGGTGACCGATGCGAACGCGGCCGTGGCGTTGTCGATACTGCTGGTGGCGGTGGCGGCGTTGGTGGTTTTGGGTCTGGGCGCGCGCCGGCTGACCGGGACCGACACCAGGTAGCCGGGCATGAGCGAGTTACAGCTTCGCGCCGTCGTCGCAGAACGGCATCTGGATGTGCAGTTCTCGGTGTCGGCGGGCGAGGTTCTCGCCGTGCTCGGTCCCAATGGCGCCGGCAAGTCGACCGCGCTGCACGTCATCGCCGGGTTGGTTCGCCCCGACGAGGGGGTGGTGCGGCTGGGGGATCGGGTGCTGACCGACACGGTGGCCGGGGTGGACGTGGCAACCCACGACCGCCAGGTGGGGCTGCTCCTGCAGGATCCGTTGCTGTTCCCGCACATGAGCGTCGCGGCCAACGTCGCCTTCGGACCGCACAGCCGCCGGCGGGTGTTTCGCGGCTCCCGCGCCGACGAGAAAACGACGGCGCTGCGCTGGCTGCGGGAGGTGGATGCCGAGCGCTTCGCCGACCGAAAACCGCGGCAGCTGTCCGGGGGTCAAGCCCAGCGGGTGGCGATCGCGCGCGCGTTGGCGGCCGAACCGGAGGTATTGCTGCTCGACGAGCCGCTGACCGGACTCGACGTCGCCGCGGCCGCGGGCATCCGCGCGGTGCTGCGCAACGTGGTCACCCGAACCGGTTGCGCGGTAATTCTGATCACCCATGACCTGCTGGACGTGTTCACCCTGGCCGATCGGGTGCTGGTGCTCGAATCGGGGAGGATCGCCCAGGTCGGCCCGGTGGCGGACGTGCTGGCCGCGCCGCGCAGCCACTTCGGGGCCCGCATCGCCGGCATCAACCTGGTCAACGGGACGATCGGACCCGACGGGTCGCTGCATGCCCGCTCCGGCGCGCGCTGGCATGCGACCCCGGCCCCGGAGTTTGGGGAGCAGCTAGCCCCCGGGGACAACGCGGTGGCGGTGTTCCCGCCCACCGCGGTGGCCGTATATCGAGACCAGCCACACGGCAGCCCACGCAATGCGGTCGAGGTGACCGTGGCGGAGCTGGATGTCCGCGGGTCCGCGGTGCTGGTGCGCGGCCAAGTGCAGCCCGATGGCGCCCCAGGGCTGGCCGCGGAGATCACCGGCGACGCCGCCGCCGAGCTGCGGCTGACGCCCGGGGAGCGGGTGTGGTTCTCCGTCAAAGCTCACGAAGTGGCTCTGTACCCGGCGTTGCATCCCTCGCCGCGATGACCTGCATCGACGCGAAACAGATTGCACATTGGCAACATCCGAAAAACCGCATCGCATCGGCCGCACGCCATCCTTGCTTCACAGCTGTAACGAGGTAGGTTCGTCGCCATGGATCAGGTGGACCCGAACTCGACACGTCGCAAAGGACTGTGGACGACGCTGACGATCGCCACGGTGACCAGTGCCGTAGCCGTCACCATCGCATTACCCGCGACGTCCAACGCCGATCCGGAGCCCGCGCCCCCTGTGCCCACAACGGCGTCCCCTTCGCCCACGACGACGACTCCTCCACCAACGACAACGACCCCGCCGCCCCCGCCCGGCTCGCCGCAGGCCCAGCCGGGAGATCCGAACGCGGCGCCGCCACCGCCGGTCGATCCGAACGCACCACCACCACCACCGGCCGTCGACCCGAACGCCGGCCGGATCGGCAATGCCGTCGGAGGATTCAGCTTCGTCATGCCCCCCGGCTGGGTGGAGTCCGACGCGACGCACCTCGACTATGGCTCGGAGTTGCTCAGCAAGGCCATCGGAGAGCCGGCGCCCGGACAACCGCCGCCGGTCGCCAACGACACCCGCATCGTCATGGGCCGGCTGGACCAAAAGCTTTACGCGAGTGCCGAAGCGAGCAACTCACAGGCCGCGGTCCGGCTGGGCTCGGACATGGGTGAGTTCTTCATGCCGTATCCCGGTACCCGGATCAACCAGTCGACGGCCCCGTTGACCGCCGCCAACGGGATCACCGGAAGCTCGTCCTACTACGAGGTCAAGTTCAGCGATCCGTCCAAGCCGAACGGCCAGATCTGGACGGGCGTCGTCGGCTCGCCCGCGACGGGCGGCGGACCCCCGCAGCGCTGGTTTGTGGTGTGGCTTGGGACCTCGAACGACCCAGTGGACCAGGGCGCAGCCAAGGCGCTGGCCCAATCGATCCAGCCCTGGGCCCCACCGCCGAACCCGGCAGCGGCTCCGGGTGCTCCGGCTCCGGGAGCCTCGACACCGACCCCTGCCCCGGCTCCGGGACCCCCAGCGCCGAACCCGGGTGCGCCGGCGCCGGCGCCCGCTCCGGCCCCGGGGCAAGCGCCCGCCTGAGAAGTCACCCCTTCTCCGACATCGGCGCCGCAGCGGACCGTATCGGGCTGAGCATTCTTGAAGTGGTTGGGTTACGTTAAGTCCATCGCGGCCACACGACGGCCCAGCAGTTGAACTGGGCTTTTGCTAGCGATTGCAAGGAGACCCGCATGGACGTCATTGCTTCAACCGAATATCTTGCCCGCTCGACGACCCTGACCAGCGTCGGTTGGATCGGCTACATCATCATCGGCGGTATCGCCGGCTGGATCGCCGGCAAGATCGTCAAGGGCCGCGGATCCGGCATCCTGATGAACATTGTGATCGGCGTCATCGGCGCGTTGATCGGCGGATTTCTGCTGAGTTTTTTCGTCGACACCGCATCCGGCGGCTGGTGGTTCACCCTGTTCACCGCGATTCTCGGCTCGGTGATCCTGCTCTGGATCGTCAGCAGGGTGCGAAAGACCTGATCGGCGTTAACCCGTTGCGGCCGTGGCAAATAGCGGCAAGATGGACTGATGCCCCCAGCGGCGACCGCGACGATGCGCGCATGGCGAGTGCGCCGGCCCGGACCGATGGATACCGGCCCGCTCGAGCAAGTCACCACCGAAGTGCCGCGCCCCGAGCCGTCGGAGTTGCTGGTTGCCGTGCGTGCGTGCGGGGTGTGCCGCACTGACCTGCACGTCACCGAAGGCGACCTGCCCGTGCACCGCGACCGGGTGACCCCCGGCCACGAGGTGGTGGGGGAGGTCATCGAGGTGGGCGACGCGGCCGGCGACGGGTTCAAGGTGGGCGACCGGGTGGGCATCGCCTGGCTGCGGCACACCTGCGGCGTGTGCAAGTACTGCCGTCGGGGCGACGAGAACCTGTGTCCTGAATCCCGCTACACCGGCTGGGACGCCGACGGTGGGTACGCCGAATTCGCCACGGTCCCTGCCGCTTTCGCGCACCACCTGCCGAGCGGCTACAGCGACAGCGAGCTCGCGCCGTTGTTGTGTGCCGGCATCATCGGATACCGCTCCCTGCTGCGCGCCGAGCTGCCACGGGGTGGACGGCTGGGTCTGTACGGCTTCGGCGGCAGCGCCCACATCACCGCGCAGGTCGCGTTGGCTCAAGGCGCCGAGGTGCACGTGATGACCCGGGGAGCCGAGGCACGCAAGCTGGCGCTGGAACTCGGCGCCGCGTCGGCTCAAGGCGCCGCCGATCCGCCACCGGTGCCGCTGGATGCCGCGATCTTGTTCGCGCCCGTCGGTGAGCTGGTACTGCCCGCGCTGGAGGCGTTGGACCGCGGCGGCACCTTGGCGATCGCGGGGATTCACCTGTCCGATATCCCACCGCTCAACTACCAGCGTCATCTGTTTCAGGAGCGCCAGGTGCGGTCGGTCACGTCGAACACCCGGGCCGACGCGCGGGCCTTTCTCGACTTCGTGGGGAAGCATCGCATCGAGGTGACCGCGCCGGAATACCCCCTCGGGCAGGCCGATCGGGCACTGTCGGATCTCAGCGCCGGCCGCATCGCCGGTGCGGCCGTGCTGCTGGTGTGACGAAGGCTCAGGCCGACAGGTGCCAGACCAGCGCCGCGGCCAGGGCACCGAGCCCGTTCAGTGACCAGTGCAGCGCGATCGGCGCGATCAGGCTGCCGCTGCGTCGGCGCAGCCAGCTGAAGACGAACCCGGCCGCGCCGGTGGCCAACACCGCCAACGTCACCCCGGCCAGCATCCCGACGACCCCGCCGCCGAACAGCCGGGTGAAGCCGACATTGTTGTTCGTGAGGCCCAGCGACGTGGCGACGTGCCAGAGACCGAACAGCAGCGAGCCCGCCAGAGCGACGCCGCGAAAACCCCAGGCCCGGTTCAGCGCGCCGTGCAGCACACCCCGAAAGGCCAGCTCCTCGGGGATGACTGTCTGCAGAGGGATGATGACCATCGACGCGATCAGGGCGCCGGAGATCGTGGCGTAGTGGTTGTTCAGGAACATTGGCCGGGTCATCGGCAGCAGCACACCGACTGCGATGACCGACGCCACGACGGCCACGGCGCCCAGCGCGTAGGCCAGCCCGGGCTTCCAGTGTTCGCGGCCAAGACCGAGGTCGGTCCAGCCCAACCCGCGGTACCGCATCAAGACGACGAGCCCGACGGCGGCGGCCGGGACAGTCGCGATGCTCGCCCACGGCGTGGTGAAGTGCGCGATCAGGTTGGTCAGCACCAGCACCACAACAACCACGGCGATGTCGAGATGGATCCGGAACCGATGCAGCGCCGACAGCCGCGACGCCACGGGATGGGCGTCGGCGGCAACCGTCGCGTCGAGCATTGGGCAAGTTTACCTGCGGGCCGCGGCCCGTCCGCTCAGCTCAGTCGGCTCGGGAAACCTGAAGCGCACCGGCGGCGGCATGCTGGCGGGCGCGGAAGGCCTTGACCTTGGCGCGGTTGCCGCAAGTGCCCATCCCACACCAATGCCGGTTCCGGGCTCGCGACGCGTCGATGTAGAGGCGCGTGCAGCCAGGATCGGAACATTCCTTGACCTTCTCGATGTCGGGTCCGGCATAAAGGTCGAGCAGATCGGCGGCCAGCCTCGCGAGCAGCTGCGAAGCGGTACCTCCGCGGCTCACAGATCCGTTCGGGTGCAATACCGGCGCGAGCTGGGGTTGAGACGCGTGCTCATTGAGCAGGTCGGCGTCGGCGACTTTGGGCCGGCCACCCTCGAGCCGTGCGAAAACGACCCGGTAGATGGCTTCGCGCAGCGCGATCGCGGCCGCCAGTTCATCGTCGGTGATCTCGATCGCCGCGTCCACCAGCCCGGCCTGAACCGCCCAGTCCGACAACTGTCGCGGGTTGGTCAACAGTTCCTCGCGGGCTGAAGTGCGATATCTCAGCGTGCCGGCGAAATCCAAGCACCGCCGCCCGCTCACGTAGTGGAACTTCATGTAACCATCTTGACAGGTTTCATCATTTCGGGCAAGCTGTAACTATCCAAGACGGTTACACAGCCAGAAAGAACACGCGGGCAGGAGAAACTAATGGCTACGACGGTATGGGCGTTGGTCTCGATCTTCGGCATCGCACCCTTCGGTGCCCTTGCCATCGACAGGCCGCTCTACGGCAACTGGATCTGGCGCATCGACGCTGACAAGCCGAGGGACTATCAGGCCAGCTAGCCCGGGGAGGTTCGGCTCGCAAGATCACCGACGCCGGGATGGTGCGTCTGGGGACCGACGTTGATCGGCCCTTCCGCTCGCTGAGCTCACGGGTTCGTCCCGCCCTCCCAGGTCCACCGCGCGATCGCCGGGTCGTCCTCACCGTGCTCGCGGGTATAGCTGCGCGCCGCGAGACGGGCGTCGACCATGCGCTGGCGCAGCATCGCGGCTTGGCTGGCCAGCCCGTCCACCCGGTCGATCACGTCCATGACCAGGTGGAAGCGATCGAGGTCGTTGAGCATCACCATGTCGAACGGCGTCGTCGTGGTGCCCCGCTCCTTGAAGCCGCGCACATGCAGCTGATGGTGGTTGGTGCGGCTGTAGGTGAGTCGGTGGATCAGCCACGGGTAGCCGTGATAGGCGAAGATGACCGGCTTGTCGCGGGTGAACAGCGCGTCGAACTCCCTGTCCGGCAGGCCATGCGGATGCTCGGAGGCCGGCTGCAGGCGCATCAGGTCGACGACGTTGACCACGCGCACGGCCAGGCCGGGCAGTTCGCGACGCAAAATGTCGGCGGCGGCCAACGTCTCCAGCGTCGGAATGTCCCCGGCACAGGCCAAGACGACATCCGGTTCGGCGGTGGCCGTGCTCGCCCACTGCCAGATGCCGAGACCGCGTGCGCAGTGGGCGATCGCCTGCTCCATGTCCAGATAGGCCAGCGCGGGCTGCTTGCCCGCCACGATGACGTTGATGTAGTCGCGGCTGCGCAGGCAGTGGTCCGCCACCGACAGCAGAGTGTTGCCGTCCGGCGGCAGGTACACCCGCGTCACCTCCGCCCGCTTGTTCGCGACCAGGTCGATGAATCCGGGATCCTGATGCGACGCGCCGTTGTGGTCCTGACGCCACACGTGCGAGGTAAGCAGGTAGTTCAGCGACGCGATCGGCCGCCGCCACGGCAGTTCCCGGCTGGTGGCAAGCCATTTCGCGTGTTGATTCATCATCGAGTCGACGATGTGGACGAAGGCCTCGTAGCAGTTGAACAGGCCGTGCCGGCCGGTCAGCAGGTAGCCCTCCAGCCAGCCCTGGCACAGGTGCTCGGAGAGGACCTCCATCACCCGGCCGTCGGGCGCGAGGTGCTCGTCGTCCGGATCTACCTCCGAAAGCCAGACCTTGTCGGTCGCCCCGAATACGGCGTCCAGCCGGTTGGAGGCGGTCTCGTCGGGGCCCATGAGGCGGAATCGGTCCCTGTTGCGGGCGATCACGTCCCGCAAGAAGGTGCCCAGTATCCGGGTGGCCTCGTGCATTTCGGCGGCCGGCTGCGACACCGCGACCGCGTAGTCGCGGAAGTCCGGCAGGTCCAGGTCATGCAGCAGCAGCCCGCCGTTGGCGTGTGGGTTGGCGCTCATCCGGCGATCACCGCGGGGCGCCAGCGCCCGCAGCTCGGGACGCAGGGCGCCGTCGTCGTCGAATAACTCCTCGGGCCGGTAGCTGCGCAACCATTCCTCCAGCTGCGCGCGATGCGCGGGATTGTCGTGCGTTTCGGCCAGCGGCACCTGATGCGATCGCCAGGTGCCCTCCACCCTCTTGCCGTCGACCACCTTCGGGCCGGTCCAGCCCTTGGGGGTGCGCAGGACGATCATCGGCCACACGGGTCGCCCCGACTGGTTGCCGCCGCGCGCCGCGCTCTGGATGGCCGCGATGTCGTCGAAGGCGTCGTCGAGCGCGGCGGCCAGCTGCTGGTGCACGTTGGCCGGGTCGTCACCGGCCACCGTGATGGGCCGGTAGCCGTAGCCGCGCAGCAGCGACTCGAGTTCCGGGTGGGGGATGCGGGCCAGCACCGTCGGGTTGGCGATCTTGTAGCCGTTGAGCTGCAGGACGGGCAGCACCGCCCCGTCGGTGACCGGGTTCAGGAACTTGTTCGAGTGCCAGCTCGCGGCCAGTGGCCCGGTTTCGGCCTCGCCGTCGCCGACCACGCAGGCCACGACCAGATACGGGTTGTCGAGC
>Ga0318515_10000530_pt1 | contig 11665 bp, 13 predicted proteins | sample GRESIP176b2f19_FD_202499 | JGI IMG/M metagenome (GOLD analysis project Ga0318515, IMG submission 202499) | Tropical soil microbial communities from Luquillo Experimental Forest, Puerto Rico - GRE.SIPMG.176b2f19 | ecosystem: Environmental > Terrestrial > Soil > Tropical forest > Bulk soil...
CGGGCTCAACTACGCGCACGCGATCACCCAGGCCCTGTGGCACGGCAAGCTGTACCACATCGACCTGAACGGCCAGCACGGGCCGCGGTACGACCAGGACCTGCGGTTCGGGGCGGGCAACGCGCGCGGAGCGTTCTGGGTCGTGGACGCGCTGGAGGCCGGCGGGTACGACGGCCCGGTGCACTTCGACTACAAGCCGCCGCGGACCGAGGACGACGAGGGGGTCTGGGTGTCCGCCGCCGCCTGCATGCGCAATTACCTGATCCTGCGGGAGAAGGTGCGGGCGTTCCGTGCCGACCCCGAGGTCGCTGAGGCCACGGCGGCGGCCCGGGTGCCGGAGCTGTCGCTGCCTACCCTCGCCGACGGCGAGACCTGGCGTGACATCCGCGGCTTCGCCCCCGACGTGGAGGCGCTGGGGGAGCGCGGCATGGCCTTCGAGCGGCTGGACCAGCTCGCGCTCGAGTACCTGTACGGCGTCCGCTAGGACGGGGCCAGCCAGCGCAGCCAGGTTCCGTGCCCGTCGGCGAGCGCCAGCGGCGTGCGGCCGTCCCGGGCGAGCACGAACGGGTCGTCCTGGCAATCCGGGACGGCCAGGCCGGGTACCACTCCGGGTCCCTCGTTGGACAGCCACACGTCCGCCACGCCGCGGACCGTGTCGGCGAACCGCAGCCGCTGCCCGGGCGCGACGTAGGCCAGCACGGCCGAGTGGTACACGACCAGGGTGGCCCCGGCGGGCGCCCGGGCCGCCAGCGCGGGCAGGTCGGTAAGCAGGTCGCCGCGGTGCACCACGGGCGGGTCCCGGCGGGCCGCGGCGATCGCGGCGGCCAGCCGCTGCTCGCGGTCGCCCTCGCCGGGCCACACCAGGCAGGACAGCCAGCGGACGTCGTCGTCGCGGCGGACGTCGAGCGGATTGAGGTCCAGCCCGGCCCGCCAGGCGATCACGGGAGGCCGCGCGGGGAGCGGCACCGGCCCCTGCGGCGCGCGCACCGCAGGACGGGGGCCTGCGGATCCCGGCCGGCGATCCGGTGCCCGGCGTAGTCGTAGGAGTAGCGGTCGACGAGCAGGGTGAGCCCCGCGCTGGCCCCGACCTCGATCAGCGCCAGCGGCGGCGGCAGCTGGGCCAGGGCCGGAAGCAGCGTCGCGCAACGGGCCGGCTCGTTGGTCTGGGTGCGCCGCGCCAGCATCACCTGCGACAGCTCGGCCCCGCTCCGGCCGGCCAGGTCCCGCAACCCGGTTATGTCGGCCGGGGCGCCCAGCAGGTAGCGGGCGGCCGCGAACAGCAGGTTGGGCTGGCGCTTCTCCGGCGGCAGCGCGCCGACGAAACGCAGCACCGCGGCGTCGCCCGCGACGGCCTCGGCCAGCGCCTGGTAGGCCGGGGAGCGGCCGCGGGCCTCGTGCCGGGCGAACGTGCGGTAGGCCTCGGCGATGCCCGCCGCCTGGTCACGACCGCGCCACGCCACGTCCCGAACGCTACCGGCCGCGGGCCGGCCGGAGCCCGGCTGGGGACCGCCCGGCCCGCGGCCCGCGACAGGCGGCTACGGCGAGACCGCCTCGCTCACCTGCAGGGTGCCGCCGCGGCTCAGGAACGGGTGGCCCTTGACGAGGCCGACCGCATCGTCCAGGCTCGGCGCGGTGACCACCGTGTAGCCGCCGATGCCGCCGGATACGGCACCGTCGGTGACGCTGTCGCTGGTGACGACCTTCGACGGGCCCAGCGGGGCGCCCGGGTCGGCCATGCTGTCGCCCACGCTGGCCGCCCAGGCCTGGAACGCGGCCATCATCTGCTGGGCCGCCTCGGGCGACGCGGGCGGGCCGCCGCCGCCGTAGTAGGTAATCAGGAACTTCGGCATCGTTACTCCCGTTCGATCGGCTGGAGATTCCCCCCCGTCCAAGGCAAGATTGCCGATCCGCCGGCGGCCGGGCTATGTTCGTCAGGACAATCCTGTTGTCTGAGAGTTCACCCCGCCATGAAGCTTGTGAACGACACGCCCCGCGACACCGTGGCCGACCTGCTGGCCGGGCTGAAGGTGCACAGCAGCGTGTACTGCCTGTCCGACCTGAGCGCGCCCTGGGGGTTCGCGGTCGACGACGCGAGCACCGCCAAGTTCCACCTGGTCCTCGAGGGCTCCTGCTGGCTGCGCGCCGGGGACCTCGATCCGGTCCGGCTCGGCACCGGCGAGCTTGTGATCTTGCCGCGGGGCGAGCGGCATTCGGTCAGCGACGGCCCGGGCTCGCCGGTCATCGGCCTCGACCGGGTGATCGCCGGCCATCCGCTCGACGCCAACGCCCGGCTGCGCTACGGCGGGGATGGGTCGCGTACCCGGCTGCTCTGCGGCGGGTTCACGCTTAGCGAGCCCATGCCCGGCCCGCTGCTGACGCTGCTGCCGCCGATCCTGGTCGTCGATCCCCGCTCGGCCAGCATCTCCTCCTGGATTGACCCCGTCTTCGCGCTGGTCCGCGAGGAGGCCAACCGCCCCGCTCCCGGCGCTCAGGCCATCTTCGCCAAGCTCGCCGACGTCTTCCTGTCCCAGGCGCTGCGGACCTACCTGGCCGGCGCCGGGCAGGCCGGCCTGCGGCCGCCCCGGGCCGAGCGCGACTCCCGGATCGAGCAGGCCGCCGCGCTCGTGCGCGGCCAGCCCGCGCGGTCCTGGACCCTGCAGGCCCTGGCGCGGGAGGTCGGCATGTCTCGCACGCTGCTCACGACCAGGTTCCACGCGGCCGTGGGCGAAAGCCCGATCCGGTACCTGGCCAAGGTCCGGCTCGGCCAGGCGGCCGGGTACCTCGCCACCAGCGACCTGAGCCTGGAGGCGATCGCCGTGCGTACCGGGTACGCCAGCAACGCCTCCCTGTCCAAGGCGTTCAAGCGCGAGTTCGGCGTCTCGCCCGGCGCCTACCGTACGGCCGGGGGAGACCTGCCCGGTTGAGGTCCCCGGGCTTAGTTTCCCTAACGGTCTGTCGCGGGCCCGGGCGGCCAGGCCCCGGGGCCGCCGCCGGGGGGCGGCGAGGCAGAATGTTGAGCATGACACTACAAGGCGAGTACGCCCCGAGCGCGGCGCAATGGGTGCGGGACCAGGTCGAGGCCTACGAACGGTCGGGGGGCCGGGAGGCCAACACCCTGAGGGACACCGGCCTGCCGGTGGTCATCGTTACCATGCGGGGCAACCAGAGCGGGAAGGTCCGCAAGATCGCCTTGATGCGCGTGGAGCACGACGGCGACTACGCCCTGGTGGCGTCCAAGGGCGGCGCCCCGGCCCACCCGGTCTGGTACTACAACCTCAGGGCCAACCCGGACGAGGTCACCATCCAGGACGGCCCGGAGCCGTTCGCGGTGCGGGTCCGCGAGGTGACCGGCGACGAGCGGGCCGCCTGGTGGCAGCGCGCGGTCGCCGCCTATCCGCCTTATGCCGAATACCAGGAGAGGACCGAGCGGGAAATCCCGGTCTTCGTCACCGTCCGCAAGGAGGATCACGCATGACAGCCGAGCAGGGTACGCCCGAAGACGTGCAGTTCTGGTTCGATCCGGTGTGCCCGTGGGCCTGGATCACGTCCCGCTGGATCCTCCAGGTGCAGAAGGTCCGGCCAGTGCGGCCCGACTGGCGGATCATGTCGCTGGCCTACCTGAACCTGACCCAGCACGAGGGCAAGGACCTGAGCGAGGACTACCTGGAGCGGATGAGCCGCGCCTGGGGACCGATCCGGGTGTGCGCCGCGGGCGCCAAGCACAGCGGCCCGGAGATTCTCGGGCCGCTCTACACCGCCATCGGCACGAAGTTCCACGTCGAAGGCCGCCGGGAGGATCCCACGGTGCTCCCCGAGGCCCTGGCCGAGGTTGGCTTGCCGGCGTCGCTGGCCAGCGCGGCGCAGAGCGACGAGTTCGACGGGGAGATCAAGCGCTCGCACCACGAGGCGTTCGACGACGTCGGCCTGGACGTGGGCACCCCGGTCATCCGTATCCGCGGCCGGGCCATCTTCGGCCCGGTCATCACGCCCGCCCCCCAGGGCGAGGCCGCCGGGCGGCTGTGGGACGGGCTGGTGCTAGTGACGGGGGCGGACGGGTTCTTCGAGCTCAAGCGGACCCGGGACCGCAAGCCCTCGTTCGAATAAGGCCGGTCAGGGGTCCAGGGCGGCTCGGGCCAGGTCGCGGAACTCGTCGTCGCTGATCGCGGCCGCGTCCTCGGGCCGCAGCCGGATGGTGGTCTTGCTAGCCCGCAGCTCGGCGTGGCGCGAGGCGAAGCCGGCGTCGCGGCCCTGGGAGCCGTAGATCGACACGCCGTGCTTCCAGGCCGCGAGGAACAGGCGCCTGCGGCCGACCTTGTAGGTAGGCATCTGGTAGGAGAGCACCACGGCGGCCTCGGGGTGCGTGGCGAGGATCAGCCGGTGCAGCCGGTCGAACAGGGGCCGGTTCTCGGGGGGGATGGCCTCGATATAGGCCCGCACCGCGTCGTCCATCCGTGGACCCCGGGCCGCGCGCGGCTCAGGCGCGCAGGGACCGGATGCGGAACGCCGCCACGATCTCCATGATGCCGAAGACCAGGAGCCAGATGCCGAGCACGAGCGCCAGCACGACCAGCGAGGGGGCGGGATAGACCAGCACCACGATGCCGGCCAGGATGCCGAGGATGCCCGAAGCTATGCCCCACCCGCGGCCTTCCATGCCGCGGTTCGACAGCGCCGTGAACAGCTCGACCGCGCCGCTGACGATCCAGAAGATGCCCAGCAGCAGGGCCAGGGCCAGCACCGTGATGTACACGTGCCGCAGCGCGTACAGGCCGATGATCAGCGACAGCGCGCCGAGCAGCGCGAACAGGGTCCGGGTCCCGGCGGTCAGGTCGTGCCCGAAGGCGCTCGCGAACCGGAAGATGCCCATCACGATCAGCTGAATCCCGAACAGTACCGCCACCACGATCAGCGTCCGGCCCGGCCAGACCAGAACCAGGATGCCGACCAGCACCGTGACGATGCCGAACGTCAGGACCCAGCCCCAGTGCCGGCCCACGCGTTCCAGCACGTCCGCGGGATCGGATCTCGTATGTGCCGCCATTTGTGCGCCCTCCCGTTAACCCCGGCAACTGCCGACCGCCCGGGCTGCACGAGCCGGGCTGTATTACCAGCATGCACTGGCGACCCTATGGCACAAGCACGCACTCAGGTGCACGGTACGGCCGCAGTGGCCGGCCTCCCGGCGCCGGCCGACCTACGCCGCCAGAAGCTGAAGCAACTCGCTCCGGTCAGGACCGGGCGCGGGCGGCGATACGTGGTGATCCGACTGCTCGATCTTGTCCCTGATGCCGGGGCGCTCGATCACGGCCTGCGGCAGCGCGAGGCACATCGCGGTCTCCAGCAGGGCCCGGAAGAGATCGGCGTCGTAGAAGGCAGCCGCGGCCAGGCGGTTCATGATCGAGCCGGCCGGGGACCACGCGCGGCCCTCGCGCAGGGCCGTCATCTCCGCGAGCCGGGCCCGGTCGGCCCTGATCTGGTTGCGGTAGAACGGCCCGACGGTCCGCTCGGTGCCCTCATCCCAGGCCCGGGCGAAGCCCGCCGGGTCATCGAGATAGCCCCGAACGGTCCAGCGGAGCAGTTGCGCGTGCACGATCCCGACGCTGAGGCCGCGTCCGGCCGAGGGGTTGGTGCAGGCCCACGCGTCGCCGATCGCGGCAAGCCCGGTCGCGACCGGGCTGCCGCCGACGACGAAGCGGCGGTAGCGGTCCAGGATCCCGGCCATGGGCAGCACGTCCGTGATCGGTCGGCCGTCGAGCCAGTGGGCGTGCAACGGGCACGCCCTGACCAGGCGGGTGAAGCACTCGGCGTCACGCAGTGCCTTGACCGGCGCGTCGCACGAGGACGAGAACACGGTCACCGACCAGGTGTCGTTGTCGCCTTCGATGGTCAGCAGCGAGATCGAGCCGACCGATATCAGCGGGGGGGCGAGCAGCGCGGGCCGGGACGGCCCGGTGAAGAACCGCGAGTAGTAGGCGAAACCGCAGTCTTCCGCCTCGGTGTACGGCTCGCGCGCGCCCAGCGCTCTGAGCAGTTCGGCGGCCTGCGAGCGGCGCCCCATCGCGTCGACCACGAGGTCGGCGCGCACTTCCTCGCCGCCGGCCGTGCGCACCCCGGCCACGTGCGGCACGCCGGGGATCGCCGGCGGCCCGCCGATCAGCCCGGTCACCCGCACCCCCCGGCGGACCGTCACGCCCGGCTGTTCCTGCGCAGCCGCGGCGATCACCGATTCGATCACCGGCCGCCGGCCGGTCACGAACCGGAAGGCCTCGTCACCCGGGCGCGGCCGGTGATCGGGCAGGCTCGGCGGCAACGACTCCAGGGGGTCCACCCAGGCGCAGCCGGCCGCCAGCAGCTGGCCGGTCATCCCCGGCAGTTCCTCGTCGCAGACCTGGCGGAACCGGGGGAACAGGTTGTGCGGCTGACGGAACTGGGCGACGCCCCGGCGAGGCCAGGAGTCCCATGCCTCGCCGGGCGTCGCCGCTACCCCCCCGGGATCGGCTTCCAGCACGGTGACCTGGTGCCCGTCTCGCGCGAGCATGATCGCCGCGGACAGCCCGACCACCCCGCCCCCGCAGACCACGATCGCTCCCATCACTGCGTCACCCCGCCATCACGAAGTCGTAACTCGGCACCGGACCATGGGCCGCCGAGGACTGCCGCAGGAGGGCGGTGACCAGCTGGTCCTCGCACTCGAGGTCCCAGTCGAACTTGGTGTGCCACCCCTCGGCGGAATCCACGCGCACGGCGGGCCGGTCATAGTGATGCTCCCGGGCCGCCGCCTCGAAGTTTCCCGGTCGCTCCGGCATGTCCTGGCGGGCGCGGTTCTGCTCCCACGGGGAGCAGATGACCTGGCGCTGCCGGTGCCAGGACAATACGCAGACCGCGGTCAGCAGCGCGGCTATGACGCCGCCGAGCGCGGCGGCCGTCCACAGGGCCGGGGCCACGTGTGAGCGCTGGACCGTCCCGAGGGCGATGAACGTCGTGGCCACCAGCGGCAGGATGGCCGCCACGATGGCCAGGCCCCGCGTCCACCGCAACAGGTATGCTGCCAGGCCCTTGGCGTCGGACTGCGCGATGACCCCGGCTACCACGCCCGCGAGAGCCACCAGGATCAGGATGGGGAAATCCTGGGTCTTGCCCAGGACGGCGGCGGGGTGCATGGCGAAGGCCAGCACAAACCCGCACACGGCCCAGGACGCCAGCATGGAGTTGATGAGCCAGCCGCGGGTCAGCACCTGCAGGCCGATCTGGGCCCGGGACAGGGATCCGTTCGGCACCTCGATCACGTGCAGGCCGACAGTGGGGAAGCCGCCCTGCACGTGATCGAACGAAGGGGCCGCTTCGCTGGGGCGCCCGGCCAGCAGGCTGGCCTCGACGATCTGCACCCCCTTGGGCGCGTCGATCTCGAAGTGGAAGCTGGCCGCGTTCTCGGCCGCGGGTACCGGGAACCGTATCCGGGTCGTGGTGAGGCCCAGCGCCGAGCACCAGACCCTGGCGTGCCAGGCCCCGAGCTTGTTACCCAGCTTGTACTGGCCTTCGGCTTGCTCGTAACCGGGCTCGCGGTAGTGCGGGTCCAGCGGCTCGTCGCAAGAGAACGTCAGCTTGCGCCGCCGCGGCGTGCCGGCCGGGATCATCACCCACAGCATGAAGTTGTCCGCCATGCGGTCGAGCACGGCCCGGAAGATGAGCTGATCAGCCAGGCCCAGGACGGCCGGGTCCGCGGTGCGGTGCTCCAGGGACCTGTAGGCGGCGGTGAGTGCCTCCTGGTCACCGCTGATCACCTGGTGGATGAACCCGGCCACCGCCCCGGCGCCGGCCGGATCCGCTGGGCCGCCGGCGGCGTCGGCGCAGGCCAGCAGCATGGACTCGGTGATCGCCTGGTTCTGGCGCAGGGTGGGCATGACCACGGACTTGCCCGCGTCGTCGCGAAGCTCGAAGTTGACCAGGGTCTTGCGGCGCATGACCGACAGCGGCACCAGCTGGTACGCCTGGCCGTCGTCCCCGCTGAAGACCGGGGCCTGCTCCGGCACGTGAAACTCGACGGTCACGCGGCGCACCACGGACCGGTCGTCGCGGAAGCTCACATGCTCGGTGCGGTGCGACACCCAGGAGCTCGACTGCAGCAGGAGCAGCAGGAGCCTGCGCCCGCACTCCTTGCAGCAGCGCGCGGCGGGATCCCTCCGGATCTCGGTCATGCTGATCACGCTAGGCAGCGGCCACGGCGCCACCCCGCCGAAGCTCAGCTCATGGTCCGCCGTGGGGATCTGCGTCCGGCTCATGCCCCGTCCAACCTCGCATCACGTCCTGCTTGTAGAGATAGAGCTTGGCGGGACGCCCCAGATACACGCGCGGACGATGGGCCTGCGCGGCCGCGCGTTCACCGAACCGCGCAAAATACGGTTGCGCCGCGGCCGGTGCCGGGGAACGATCCGGTGCGTGAAGCCGGTTCTGGTGACCGAGCGGCTGGCGCTGCGGCAGTTCACCGCCGCCGACGTGGATGGCCTGCTGAAACTCGACGGGGATCCGGCCGTCATGCGGTTCATCAGCAAGAAGACCAGGTCACGGGCGGAGATCGAAGCCGAGGTCCTGCCGCAGTTCCTGGGTTACTACGCGCGGTACCGGGACTTCGGGCACTGGGCGGCGGACACCCGGGACAACGGGGAGTTCATCGGGTGGTTCGGCCTGCGGCCGGTGGTGGCCACGGGCACCGCGATGGTCGACTGGGTCGACGCGCCGCTTCCCGCTCATACCGCCTCACTGGGTTACCGGCTGCGGCGGTCGGCCTGGGGCAAGGGATACGCGACCGAGGGGTCGCGGGCCCTGGTCCACCGGGCCTTCACCGAACTCGGCGTCGAGGAGATCGTGGCCACCACCATGACCGTCAACGCCCGGTCCCGGGCGGTCATGGAGAAGGCCGGGCTGAGGTACGCGCGCACCGTGCACCTGGACTGGCCGGACCCGGTGGACGGCACCGAACACGGCGACGTGGAGTACCGGCTGAGCCGCGACGACTGGCTCGCGGCGGCCGGCCGCTGAACCCGGGCCCGGCGGTCACCGCGCCGCGCCGGTCCCCCGACTCGCACTTATACCAGCGCGGGGAACAGGGCCTGCGCGGCGGCGACCGCCTCCTCGCTGTCCCCGCCGACCTCGAGCGTGAGCCGGCGGCCGGCCGCGCTGACCGACCACTGCGCGAAGGCGCAGCACTCGCGTTCGAGCGCGACCAGCGACCTCAGCTCGTCCTCGACGCCCGGGTCGGCGCCGAAGACCAGGCGCAGCCCGCGCTCGGTCCGCGACGCCTCCTGCAGGGCGCGGGCCGTCAGCGCCTCCCACCGCGCCGCCCGCTGCGCCCGGTCACCGGTCCCGAGCGTGCAGGCCACTGGGGATCCTTGATCGCTGCCCACGGCTCACCTCCTGGTCGAATGGACATGACGATAGGATCCTGCTAGTTAAAGCCGACTTTAAGTCAAGGACGGGACCGGTGCCGGATCAGCTGCTGACCATCGGCGAACTCGCCCGGCGCGCGGGGCGCCGCGCCTCGTCGATCCGCTATTACGAGCAGATCGGCCTGCTGCCGGAGCCGGGGCGGGTCGGTGGCCAGCGCCGCTACCGGACGGACTCGGTTCGCACGCTCGCAGTCATCGACACCGCGCAGCGGGCCGGGCTCTCCCTGGACGAGATCAGGGCCCTTCTCGGCGCCGCCCAGGGCTCCCGCGGCGCGGTCGAGCGACTCCGCCTCGTTGCGGCCCGGAAGGTGCCGCAGGTGACGGCGACGATCGAGCGTGCGACGCTGGTCCGGAAGTGGCTGGAACAGGCCTCCCGCTGCGAGTGCCCGACCCTCGAGGAATGCCCGCTGTTCAGCGAGGATGCCCTGGGCTGAGCGCGGCGGGCCCAAGGGACGATCTGCGCGGCCCGGCCGCTCAGCCGCCCGCGTACGCCTGCTGCAGCGCGGCGATGTCCAGCTTGGTCATCGTGAGCATCGCCGCGGCGGCGCGCCGGGCCTTCTCCGGGTCCGGGTCGGTGATCATGTCGAGCAGCACGGTGGGAACGACCTGCCAGGACACCCCGTACTTGTCCCTCACCCAGCCGCAGGCGACCTCCTGGCCGCCCTCGGACAGCCTGGCCCAGTAGTAGTCCACCTCGTCCTGGTCCGCGCACGGGATCACGATCGAGATGGCCTCGTTGAAGGTGACCTGCGGCCCGCCGTTCAGGGCCAGGAACTTCTGCCCGTTGAGCTCGAACTCCACGGTCACCACCGCGCCGGCCGGGCCCGGCCCGGCCTCGGTGTAACGGGCGATCCGGCCGATCTTCGAGTCGGCGAAGATGCTGGCGTAGTAGTTCGCCGCGGCCTCGCCCTCGGTGTCGAACCACAGGCAGGTGGTGAGCGCCTTGTCGGTCATCGATGCCTCCCTGGTACGCGAGCGGGTTTGGAGTTAGTGACCGGTCCCGGGCCGCGAACTCATCGGGCCCTGGCTTTACTGCTCCGGGCCGGGTAGGTAACCCGCCCGGCCGGCTGCACACCCTCCGCCCCCGCTGAGCGCGGCCGCGAGCTCGGCGTTGCGCCCGGCGAAGCCGGCCCAGCCGGCGGGCGTGACCGCCAGCGGGGAGGCCGCGCGCGATCGCGCGCAGGCGCGCTGGGACCAGTGGCACAGCCGCCCCCCGCGCACGCCGAAGCGCACCAGCACCCCGCCGGACCACCCGCAGGCGTCGAAGTCGCCGACGTCCATGGTGGTGACGCGCTGCGGGCCGGTCACCCAGTCCAGCGCGCTGATCTCGCCGTGGATCCGGCCCGCGAACTCGAAGGCGAGCGACTCGGCGGCGCGGCGGCTAAGCTGCTCCAGCTCGCCGCGGACGCGGGCGACGGCCTCCGGCTGGCGCTGCAGTACCGCGCCCAGCGTGCGCAGGAACGCCTCGCGGTGGGCCGGGCCGACACGGCGCGCCCGCGCCAGGCCGAGCTGCGTGCCGCGCAGGCCGGTACCGGTATAGGCCAGCGGAAAGACCCGGTTCAGCGCGGCCACCGCCTGCCGCGCCCGCAGGTCGCCGAGGTACGGGCCGAAGTACCGCACCTGGCGGGCGGGCTGCCTGCGGCGCACCACCGTGAGAGCGGGCGCGGACGGCCGCTCGTCCAGCCGGATGTAGACCACGTTCTCCTGACCGCCCGCCGTCCGGTTCCAGTCCGGCAGCGAGGTCTCCAGCAGGTTGCGTTCCAGCCAGGCGGCCTCGTGCGGCGAGTCACAGCTGACCGCCTCGATCCTGGCCACCCGGGCCACCATCGGGGCCAGATGGCCGCGGTGGCCCAGGCCCGACCAGTACGAGGCCACCCGGGGGCGCAACGCGGTGGCCCGGCCGACGTAGAGGACCGTTCCTCGCGCGTCCCGGAACCGGTAGACCCCCGGCCCGCCCGGCAGGCGCGCGACCGCCGCGGGTTTCTCCCGCCGGAGCAGCGAAACGGCTGGCACCAGGCCAGTATGCGACGCCAAGAACCGCGCCGGTCGTCACCGGGCCGTCCGCCTTCTACGATGTCGCGGGAGGTGATCACGGTGACCGACCGGGCGGGCGAGCACACGGCGATCGTGACGGGCGCCAACCACGGCATCGGGGCGGCGGCCGCCGAGGCGCTGGCCCGGCGCGGATGCGCGGTACTGTGCAGTTTCCTGCGGGAAGGCAG
>Ga0318515_10000542_pt1 | contig 11616 bp, 9 predicted proteins | sample GRESIP176b2f19_FD_202499 | JGI IMG/M metagenome (GOLD analysis project Ga0318515, IMG submission 202499) | Tropical soil microbial communities from Luquillo Experimental Forest, Puerto Rico - GRE.SIPMG.176b2f19 | ecosystem: Environmental > Terrestrial > Soil > Tropical forest > Bulk soil...
CGCCGCGGCTTCGGCAGCCTTCCACTCGGCCTGGGCGCGTTCCACGACCGCCTCCCGGTCGGCGGCCAGACGCTCGGGGCCGGGGCCCGGGTCCTCTCCCAACCCGCCCGCGTCCGGGTCCTCGTATGGGCCCACCACGGTCGGCGCGTCCTCGGCAACCGCGGCGCCGCCCACGGGGGCATCCCCTTCGGGCGCGTCATCCACGACGCCGTTGCTGCCTGGGTTGAGCATGACGTATGGCGGATAGCGCTTCTCCTCCACCCGGTCGACGACCGGCCGCCCGCCGGGCCCGCGCCGCAGCACCATCCTGCGGCGCAGCCAGCCGTAACTGCGGCGCGGTATGGCCATCCCGGCGACACCGGTCAGCATGATCACCCAGCCGACCACCTGGATGTTCAGCCACGACGGGTGGCCTTGAACGGCGAAGGCGAGAATCGCGCCAAACGCTATCAAGAACAGTCCAGTCGCGGTCCTCATGACCGTCCCTCCTATTCGTGAGCACGTGTCTTCCGGCCAGCCGGCGGTCAGCGTGGCCCGCTGTCGTCGTCCTGGCCGAGCATGCGCTCCCGCAGATAGCCGAGCGCACCTGCAAGCAGCCGGGATACGTGCATTTGAGAGATGCCAAGCCGTTCCCCGATCTCGGCCTGGGTCATGTTGCCGTAGAAGCGCATCATCAGCAGGCGCTGCTCACGCTCCGGGAGATCGGTCCAGTGCGCCCAGACGGACGCCATGTCCAGGGTGTGCTCGAGCTGCGGATCGTCCTCGCCGAGTATGTCGGCCAGGTTCCCCGGGTCCGGCCCGCCGGACCGTGGCGCGTCCAGCGAGGACGTCTGGAAGGCGAGGTCGGCGCGCTGCGCGTCACGCAGCTCGTCGTGGCTGATCCCCAGGTGCTCTGCCAGCTCGTCGTCATTGGGTACACGGGAGAGTTGCTGGGTCAGCTCGGCGCGGACCCGGCATAGCTCCAGCCGCAGCTCCTGAGTGGAGCGCTTGACGTGCACGTGCCACCGCTTGTCCCGGAAGTGCCGCTTGATCTCCCCGGCGATGCACGGCTGAGCGTAGGAAGCCAGGTTGCTGCCGAAGGCCGGGTCGAAGTTGTTGATGGCCTTGAGCAGGCCGACGTACCCGACCTGCATCAGTTCCTCTGGCGACTCCGGGCTGTGCCGGTACCGCTGTGCGCAGGCCCGGACCAGCGACTCGTAACGGCCGACGAGTTGTTCGCAGGCGGTGCTGCGCTCTTGACTGTCCCGCGGCAGCGACTGGACTAGCTTCACCAGTTCCGGGTCGGCGAGGTCGGCGGCCTGGCTGACGGGGGTCTGTGGGCGGGAAAGAACGGTGGTCATTGGCGATCACCTGCTCTGTTTCTGGTCTGCACCTCCCGTTCGTGCCCGTGGTGTGGGCTCTAAACATGGCCTGCCGCACCCGGCCCGCTGCAGGGGTCATTTACCGAGTTCAGCGGCCTGTTTGCCGCGGCAAAATACATTCCAGGGGCAGGCGGAAACCCACACGGGTGGCCGGGAACCCAGTACGGGACAGCGGCACGGATTTGCGGCGCGGGATAGACGGACCCGGTTTGCGCCGCTACCACATGGACAGCTGAGCACGATGATGAGGAGATCGACGGGACTGGCGCTGGCTGCACGGCCACCAGAACGAGCTCAAAGACGCGCTGGGCTGGTTCACCGAACCGCCGCAGGAAGGCTCGCCGGACGGTCCGTGGGTGCCGCTGGATGACCTGTTCCGGCCGGAACACCACGACCGGAACACCGCCAGGCCGCCGCGGCTGACCTGGGCTACCTGCGGTTTGTTTGAAGGGCGCCGCGCGCGGTACCTGTGGGCCACGTGCGAGACCTCGCAAGCCTCGCAACTATGACACCGCGGACAATGGAGGCACCGATGCGCATCGGAGCGGCCCTTCTTCTCATATGGCTGGCCATTGGCGCGATTGCCGCCGGGCAGCGGAACTACTACACCGAATCGCATGAGAACTGCGCTCACGCCGGGACTATTGCGGTGACCATTCTGGCGGGTCCGCTGAACTATGTCGGTGCTAACCCCAAGGTCTCGTGCCACGTCCCGCAGCCGAGCCAGTGAGCTTTCCCCCGTGGTCGGGGCGACGGCGCTGCTGACCACTTCGCTGACCGCCGGCCAGCCCGCCCTGGCCGGCGGCCAGCCGTGCTGACCGGCGGCTCGCTCCGGGGCCGCCGGTCAGTGCTCCAACCGGCCCGCGCTCAGTAGTCGCGGTAGTCGCGGCCCTGGTAGGTCTGGCCCTGGTAGCTCTGGCCTGGGTAGTCGCGGCGGACGGGCTCGCTGGGGACCGCGCGGAGCCGCGTCGCCCGCTCACCCACGCCGGCGATCAGGGTGCCGATCGCGACGCCGATCACCAGGTAGACCACTGACGTGGCGATCTTCTCCTCCAGCGTCGCACCGGTCTTGAACGGGAAGATCACCGTCCTCGCCGCCTGCAGCAGTTCCTCCACCACTACCAATTCGTCGTCCTCGGGCACGACCAGCGCCGGCGGGCTGAAGAAGGGCCTGAAGGTCTACGTCATCCCGAAGAACCTCGGCAACCCCTACTTCACCACCGCCGACAGCGTGAAATCCGGCGGGGCGCTGGCCGCGCTGGCCGCGCTCGGGGAAACGGGCACCGAGACCAGTGGCACCGCCGCGACCCCCGCCTCGCAGATCCCGGCGATCCAGTCGGCCGTCACCAAGGGGGCGAACATCCTCATCGTGTCGGCCACCGACCCGTCGGCACTGTGCCCCACGCTGAACTCCGCCATGGCCAAGGGCATCACCGTGGTCATGTACGACTCGGACGCGCCGTCCTGCCGGGACCTGTTCGTGAACCAGGCGTCCACCGCACAGATCGGGACCAGCGAGGTGGACCTGCTCGCCAAGGAGATCCACAGCAGCGGTGACATCGGCATCGTCTCCGCTGCCGCGTCCGCGCCGAACCAGAACGCCTGGATCGGCTACATGAAGCAGCAGCTGAAGAAGTACCCGAAGATGCACCTGGTGAGCATCGTCTACGGCAACGACGACCCGACGACCGCGACCCAGGTCACCCAGGGCCTGCTGCAGCAGCACCCGAACCTCAAGGGCATCATCTCCCCGACGACCGTCGGCATCCTGGCCGCGGCCCAGGTGGTCGACTCGCCGAAGTACAAGGGCAAGGTCGCGGTGACCGGCCTGGGCACCCCGAACTCGCTGAAGAAGTACGTCGCGGACGGCACCGTCCAGGCATTCGAGCTGTGGAACCCGGCCAGCCTCGGTTACCTGGCCGGCTACGCCGCGGTCAACTTCGCCTCGAAGAAGATCACCAACGCCGCCGGGCAGTCGTTCACCGCGGGCAAGCTCGGCAAGTACACCGTCGGCGCGCAGCGCACCATCCTGCTCGGCCCGCCGTTCGTGTTCACCAAGGCCAACATCAGCCAGTTCAACTTCTGACCGAACGTCGCCAACTCCAATTCCGATGCCTCATGGCTGGCGGGGCAGCCCTCCACCTGCCCCGCCAGCCCTGCTCCCGGCACGGGCGCCGGGCGGAAGTCCTCCAGCCGCCCGGCGCCCGCTCCGGAGCCCGCAGAAGGGAGCCGCACCATGCAGCGCGTCTGTTTCCTCGCCCGGGTCCGGCCGGACCGGCTGGCGGAGTACCGGGCCGCCCACCGCGAGGTGTGGCCGGAGATGACCGCCGCGCTGCGGGAGGCCGGCTGGGCCAACTACACCCTCTTTCTTGACGACGACGGACTGCTGATCGGCTACCTGGAGACCGACGACTTCGACGCGGCACGGCAGCGGATGGAGCAGACCGGTGTGAACGCCCGCTGGCAGGCCCAGATGGCCCCGTTCTTCGCCGGCATCGGTGACCAGCGCCCCGACGAGGGCTTCCGCCGGATCACCGAGATCTTCCACCTGGACTAAAGACCGCCGAACCCGAACGCCCGCGTGCTGCCTGGAGATGAGTTGTGATGTCTGATCTGACCGCTGTGAAGTCCGCGTTGCGGGCGCACCGGATCGAGGTGCCGTCGTGGGCGTTCGGGAACACCGGGACGCGGTTTAAGGTGTTCGCCCAGCCGGGGGTGCCGCGGACGGTCGAGGAGAAGATCGACGACGCCGCCCAGGTGCACAAGTACACCGGCGTCGCGCCGTCGGTCGCGGTGCACATCCCGTGGGACAAGGTGGACGACTACGGCACGCTGGCCGCCTATGCCAAGGACCGGGGGGTGGCGATCGGGACCGTGAACGCGAACGTGTTCCAGGACGACGCCTACCGGCTGGGCAGCGTCGCCAACCCCGACCCCGCGGTCCGCGCGAAGGCGGTCGCTCACCTGGTGGAGTGCGTGGACATCATGGACGCCACCGGATCGCGGGACCTGAAGCTGTGGTTCGCCGATGGCACCAACTACCCGGGCCAAGACGACATCGCTGCCCGGCAGGACCGGCTTGCCGAAGCCCTGCGGGAGACCTACGCCCGGCTCGCGCCGGACCAGCGGTTGCTGCTGGAGTACAAGCTGTTCGAGCCGTCGTTTTACACCACCGACGTGCCGGATTGGGGTACCTCGCTGCTGCACTGCCAGGCGCTGGGCCCGCAGGCGGCGGTGGTGGTGGACACCGGGCACCACGCGCCGGGGACCAACATCGAGTTCATCGTGGCGCTGCTGCTGCGCGCGGGCCGGCTGGGCGGCTTCGACTTCAACTCCCGGTTCTACGCCGACGATGACCTAATGGTCGGGGCGGCGGACCCGTTCCAGCTGTTCCGCATCCTGCACGAGGTGGTGAAGGCGGATGCGCTGCGGCCGGGAGCGGGGGTGGCGTTCATGCTGGATCAGTGCCACAACATCGAGCCGAAGATCCCCGCGCAGATCCGCTCGGTCCTCAACGTCCAGGAGGCCACCGCCAAGGCGCTGCTGGTCGACCAGCCCGCGCTGGCGGCGGCGCAGCAGGCGGGGGACGTGCTGGGCGCGAACGCGGTGCTGATGGACGCCTACAACACCGACGTCCGCCCGCTGCTCGCCGGCCTGCGCGAAGACATGGGCCTGGACCCCGACCCGGTCGCCGCCTACCACCGCTCCGGGTATGGGGAAAAGATCGCCGCCGAACGGATCGGCGGCACCCAGGCCGGCTGGGGCAGCTGAGTCGGCCACCCGGGCCGTGATCATGGCGATGTGGCCCGTGGAGTATGGCTAGACAAGTCGGAAACGGCCCTGAGTTCCATGATCACGGGATTCTGTTCACAGCATGTATGTACAGGATCACGTGATCATGGTGGTGGCGTACCTAGGTGGGCCAGATCGCCATGATCATGAAGCTAGCTGGCGCAGTGGAGGTTAGGGATGGTGCAGGAGGAGGCGGCTGAGGTTGCTGAGCTGATCGGGCGGAGCAACCGGCTCGGCTCGGACCGGCGCAACACCAACTACGCCGGCGGCAACGCCTCGGCCAAGGGCACCGTGACCGACCCGGTGACCGGGGAGCCGGTGGAACTGCTCTGGGTCAAGGGCTCCGGCGGGGACCTCGGCACACTGACCGCCGAGGGGCTGGCGGTGCTGCGGCTCGACAGGCTCCGCGCGCTGACCGGCGTGTACCCGGGGGTCGAGCGCGAGGACGAGATGGTGGCCGCGTTCGACTACTGCTTGTTCGGCAAAGGAGGGGCTGCCCCCTCGATCGACACGGCGATGCACGGGCTGGTGGACGCAAGGCACGTGGACCACCTGCACCCGGACTCGGGGATCGCGTTCGCCACCGCCGCCGACGGCGAGGCGCTGACCGCGAACTGCTTCGGCGGCCGGGTCGGCTGGGTGCCCTGGCGCCGCCCCGGGTTCCAGCTCGGCCTGGACATCGCCGAGCTGCACCGGGCCAGCCCCGGCATGATCGGCGTCGTCCTTGGCGGCCACGGGATCACGGCCTGGGGCGCGACCAGCGAGGAATGCGAGGCGAACTCGCTGGAGATCATCGGGGGCGCACAGCGGTACCTGGACGAACATGGCACCGGGGCGCCGTTCGGCAGCGAAATAACCGGCTTCCAGGCGTTGCCCGCGCCGCAGCGCCGGGCCCGCGCCGTGGAGCTGGCGCCGCTGCTGCGCGGCCTGGCCAGCACCGACCGGCCGCAGGTGGGCCACTACACCGATGACGACGTGGTGCTCGGCTTCCTGGCCGGGAGCGAGCACCCGCGGCTGGCCGCGCTGGGCACCTCGTGCCCGGACCACTTCCTGCGCACCAAGGTCGCACCAATGGTCCTGGATATGCCACCGGCCGCGCCGCTGGCCGAGGTGGAGGCCCGGCTGCGCGAGCTGCACACCGCCTACCGGGACGCCTACCGGGCCTACTACGAGCGGCACGCGGCCCCGGACTCGCCGCCGATGCGCGGCGCCGACCCGGCCATCGTGCTCGTGCCCGGTGTCGGCATGTTCAGCTTTGGCGCCGACAAGCAGACCGCGCGGGTGGCCGGGGAGTTCTACATCAACGCGATCAACGTGATGCGCGGCGCCGACCCGGCCATCGTGCTCGTGCCCGGTGTCGGCATGTTCAGCTTTGGCGCCGACAAGCAGACCGCGCGGGTGGCCGGGGAGTTCTACATCAACGCGATCAACGTGATGCGCGGCGCCGAATCGGTCTCCACGTACACGCCGATAGGCGAGAGCGAGAAGTTCCGCATCGAGTACTGGGAGCTGGAAGAGGCCAAGCTGCGGCGGCGGCCCAAGCCGAAGGCGCTGGCGGCACGGGTCGCCCTGGTCACCGGCGCCGGGTCCGGCATCGGGCGGGCCACCACGGCGCGGCTGGCCGCCGAGGGCGCGTGCGTGGTGCTCGCCGACCGGGACGGCGCCGCGGCCAAGCAGGCGGCCGCGGACATCGGGACCGCCGACGTCGCCGTGGACGTCACCGCCGACGTCACCGACGAGGCCAGCATCGCCGGGGCGTTCGCCGTGGCGGCGCTCGCATTCGGCGGGGTGGACCTCGTAGTCAACAACGCCGGCCTGTCGGTGTCGAAGCCGCTGGCCGAGACCAGCGCGGCCGACTGGGACACCCAGCACGCGGTGATGGCCCGGGGTTCCTTCCTGGTGTCCCGTGAGGCGGCCCGGGTGATGCGGGCGCAGGGCATGGGCGGGGACATCGTCTACATCTGCAGCAAGAACGCGGTGTTCGCCGGGCCGAGCAACGTGGCCTACGGCGCGGCCAAGGCCGACCAGGCGCACCAGGTGCGGCTGCTCGCCGCCGAGCTTGGCGAATTCGGCATCCGGGTGAACGGCATCAACCCCGACGCCGTGGTCCGCGGCTCGGGGATCTTCGCCGGTGGGTGGGGCGCGCAGCGGGCCGCGGTCTACGGCGTGCCCGAGTCCGAGCTCGGCTCGTTCTACGCACAGCGCACGCTGCTCAAGCGCGAGGTCCTGCCCGAGCACGTCGCGGCCGCGGTATTCGTGCTCACCGCCGGGGAACTGTCCCTCACCACCGGACTGCACATCCCGGTCGACGCCGGGGTGGCGGCCGCGTTCCTGCGATGACCACCGTCGCCGCGGTCGACCTCGGCGCCTCCGGCGGCAGGGTGATGGCCGGCGTCGTCGGCCCCGGCGAGCTTGTGCTGCACGAGGCGCACCGGTTCGGCAACGGCCCGGTCGCCGCGCTCGGCACCCTGCACTGGGACATCCTGCGGATCTACGCCGACATCCTGGCCGGGCTGCGGGCCGCCGCAGCGGAATTCGAACCGGCCAGCGTGGGCATCGACTCCTGGGGCGTGGACTACGGGCTGCTCGACTCCGCCGGCGCGCTGCTCGGCAACCCGGTGCACTACCGGGACGCGCGCACCACGGGCGTCGCCGAGCGGGTGCACGCATCCGTGAGCAGGCGGGAGATGTACCAGGTCACGGGCACCGCCCAGCTGCCGCTCAACACGATCTACCAGCTCGTGGCCGCGCGGGACACGCCGCAGTTCGCGGCCGCGCGGACGCTGCTGCTCATCCCCGACCTGATCGGCTACTGGCTCACCGGCGAGGTGGGCGCCGAGCTCACCAACGCGTCCACCACCGGCCTGCTCGACGGGCGGGCCCAGGCCTGGGCGACCGCGCTCATGACAAGCGCAAGCATCCCGCCGGGCATTTTTCCTGCACTACGACGGCCGGGGAGCACGGTCGGCGAACTGCGCGGTGACGTCCGCGATGACATCCTTGGCGGCGCCGGGGCGGGACCGGCCCGCCCGCTGCCGGTGATCGCCGTGGGGTCCCACGACACCGCCTCGGCCGTGGCCGGCGTGCCCGCCGAGGGCACCTCGTTCGCCTATATCTCCTGCGGTACCTGGTCGCTGGCCGGGGTCGAGCTTGGCGGCCCGGTGCTGACCGAGGCCAGCCGCGAGGCCGGGTTCACCAACGAGGCGGGGGTGGACGGCACGGTCCGCTTCCTGCGCAACGTGATGGGGCTCTGGCTGCTGCAGGAGTCGGTCCGCGTCTGGGCCGCCAGGGGCCAGGCCGTGGACCTGGCGGCGCTGCTCACCGAGGCGGCCGCGCAGCCTCGGTTGCGGGCGGTGGTGGACACCGGCGACGCCGCGTTCCTGCCGCCTGGGGACATGCCCGCCCGGATCACCGATGCGTGCCGCCGCACCGGCCAGCCCGTTCCCGGCACCCGGGCCGGCCTGGTCCGGTGCATCCTGGACAGCCTCGCGCTCGCCCACCGGCGGGCGATCCTGGCCGTCCAGGAGCTGTCCGGGCAGCACGTGGATACCGTGCACATCGTCGGCGGGGGAGCGCGCAACACGCTGCTGTGCCAGCTCACCGCGGACGCGTGCGGCCTGCCCGTGGTCGCCGGGCCGGCCGAGGCGGCGGCGCTGGGCAACGTGCTCGTACAGGCCAGGGCGCTGCACCGGGGCCCGGGCGACCTGCCGGGCATGCGCGCGCTGATTCGCACCACCCAGCCGCTGTGCCGGTACGAGCCGGGAGACCCCGCGCCGTGGCAGGCCGCCGCCCGCCGCCTGCACGGCTGAACCTAGGCGTATTGCGAGAGAGGCCGGCGCTACGCGGGTTGGGAGCTCCCGGTCAGGGCCGCGATGACGCGGCGGGCCAGGGCGCGCAGTTCGCGTGCGGGGCGGTAGCGGCGGGGTGCCATCGCGTGGCGGCCGCGGCGCGGGCGGGACGGGGCGCCCGGCTGGCTCTGGCGGCGCTGGCTGGGCCAGGCCTGGGTCACGTAGTAGAGGCTCGCTGGGCGCATCGTGGTCTCCCCCTGTTGCTCTGCGCTGGTGTCTTCCGTTGCAGCCAGGCTCGGCCATGGGTATTGAGGGGCGGTTGAGGATCACTTGAGGCGGCGGCCGGCTCCGGCAGGCCCATGGGCGGCCGGGCGTCGTTGTGGCGTCACGGCCCGGAACCGCGCGCGGACCTGCGAACGCCTGTCTTCCGGACGGTTAGCCGGCTAACTTTTGATAACGCCTGAATCTCCCCATTACTGGCCGGGGTCCTTAGGGGGCAGGGCATGCACCTGTTCGAATGCGAGGCAACGCTGGAGGCCTGCCCGGCTGCGGTGTGGTCGGTGTGGACCGACGTGGCCCGCTGGCCGGAATGGGATGTCAGCAAGGAGATCGCGCGGCTGGATGGCGCGTTCGAGCCGGGCGTGACCGGCTGGGCCAAACAGCGCGGCAACCTGGGCGGCACCTTCACCGTTACGCAGATCGAGCCCGGGCGGCGCTGGGTGAGCGAATGCCCGTTGCCATTGGGCAAGATCGTCTTCGACCATGTGCTCGAGCCGGTCGCCAAGGACCGTGTCCGCGTGGTCAAGAGGGTGGATGTGGAGGGCGGCTTCGCGCCGCTGATCGTGCTGTTCGCCCCGAAGATGCGCCGTGACATCTGCGAGTCGCTGGCCGCCTTGGGCCGGGTGGCGGCCACGTCGCCCCTGGCCGGGTTATCCCGCTGCCGGGCCGGGGGACAGGGTAGGGGCCTGGGCGTCGGCCGGCCGGTTCTGCGTGATCCAGGTGTCGATGCGCTGCCACCAGTCGTAGAGCCATTGCACCTGGCTGTCGTAATCGGCGTCCCGCGGCACCTCCCCGACCGGGACCCGCCACCACTTCGCATGCACGGCCTGGTCCATCGGCAGGCTGCGCCACACGTCGGCAACGCTGACCAGCTGGTCCAGGCCGGCGTGGGCCACGAAGATCACGTCGGCCGTGGGGCAGGCGGTGATCGCCGCGAGCGCCCCGCCGGCCCGCGGCGGCAGCAGGTTCGGCATGTCCCTGGCCCGGTCGGCCAGGTCGCGGCGGCCGAGGTGTTCCAGCCGCTGGATGCCGCGGTGCCACCGGCCCGGGGTCCAGTTGCCGCCCTCGGGGAAGATCACCAGCGCGCCGGCCTGGTCGAGCCCGCGGGCCAGCCGGTCGATCTGGTCGGTGAAGATCCGCTCACCGGCCTGACGGCGGGAGATGAACACGTTCGGCGTCCGGTTGGCCACGACGTCCCAGCTGGGATCGAACTGCAGCGCCGCCTTCATGACCACCCGCGGGCGGCGCCCGTACACGCTGAGCAGTTGGTGCACCAGCAGGAGTGAGTCACCGGGACCGGCATGCCGGCTGAGCACGATGACCGGGCGGGCCAGCCGGGCGGCCTGCTCGGCCGGGGTGAGCTCCGGCTCCTCCACGATGACCTGCACCCGGAAGGTCTTCGTGGCCGACCGGTATAGCCGGCCGATGAATCGCTCCATGACCGCATAGTGCCGGGCCTGGTAGGGCTCGGTGCGCAGCCGCCCGCCGAACCCGCTGGCGACCCACAGGCCGAGGCACATGAACAGCGCGGCCGTCTCGGCGGTCAGCCAGATCAGCGCGAAGAACAGCAGCCGAAACACCCGCATCCGGCCCGGCCGTGACCGCCCCACCGCCCCGAACGTCAGCGCCACCAGGGCGAGCAGCGGAAACAGCACGACGAGCGCCACCGCGACGACGATCACCAGCGGTGCCAGGACGAGCCGGCGGATCAGGCGGGGTGGGAGCATGGCCGCCGCCTCCCTTCCTGACGCCGTGCCTTCGGGGCGGCCGGGCCGGCCGGTCCCTGGCTAACGGGCGCGATCAGGCCGGCACAGTCAGATAAGCACAATCAGGTCAGCTCGGCGAGGTACCGCACGGACGCCTGGTACGCCCGCTCCATGCTCGCCCCGACGCTGGTCCGGTCCCGGTAGCGGAGCTGGGCAAGGTCCGGCGGGCGCTTGTCGGCCCCGGACGGCAGCACGTGCACCCTGACGTCACCGGGCAGCGCCGCCATCTCCTCGTGGAACCGGTGCCGCCGGGCGATCTCGAACGCCACCAGGCCCACCTCCCAGGGACGGCGCGGCGCGGTCAGCGGCCGCTCGATCCGGCCGACGTGCAGCACGTAGACGGTGTGCGCGCCCAGGGCCAGCGCCTTGCCCACCGGGATGGAATCGACCAGGCCGCCGTCGAAGTAGTGCTGACCGTCGACCGCCACGGGCGGCAGCAGGCCGGGCACGGCGCAGGAGGCCAGCACCGCGGGCACGACAGGCCCGCTGGAGAACCAGTGCGCGCTGGCCCGCTCGATGCTCGCCGCGACGCAGTGGAACGGCAGTTGCAGGTCGGCGAAGTCGGCACCGGGCAGCGACTCTTCGAGCATCAGGCGCAGCGGCTCGATCGAGTGCAGGTGCGTGCCGGAT
>Ga0318515_10000547_pt1 | contig 11582 bp, 10 predicted proteins | sample GRESIP176b2f19_FD_202499 | JGI IMG/M metagenome (GOLD analysis project Ga0318515, IMG submission 202499) | Tropical soil microbial communities from Luquillo Experimental Forest, Puerto Rico - GRE.SIPMG.176b2f19 | ecosystem: Environmental > Terrestrial > Soil > Tropical forest > Bulk soil...
CCGTGTCTCGGTCGCCAGCAGGTTCACGGTGGCATTCGGCTTGAGAAAGTGCTCCGTCAGACGGCTGCCGGCTTCCTCCAGCCAGCCGCGCGCACCACGATGCGGCTGCATTTCCGGCCCCCGGAGTGCCGCCACCTGGATGCGGAACTCGGCGGCGAAGGCCCTGCCGAGGTCGAAGTCGGCGTTACCGAAGAGCGGTACGAGCAACTCGGCGTATTCCTCGCGCGCCGCCAGTTCGATATCACCATCGGCAATCAGGTCGCCAAGCAGCAGGTAGTCCGACTGCAGAAAGGCGATCGACAGCATCTTCCACAGCAGCCCTCCCTCGCCGGTGAGCACGCGTCGCCACAGTCCGATGTCGGCTTCGAGCTCTGCGAGCGCGAGCTGACGCGCACTGCGGCTGCGGGCGCGCATCTGCAACGCCAGTTGCGCGAGGAAGAGCCGGCGCACCTCACTGGGCGCCAGCGGGTAAGGTGCAACTCCAAGTCCGCTCGGACGCTCCGTCTCGTAGTAGCCGCGCAGCACCATGAGGCTCAGATAACGCTCCATGAGCTCGTGGTTGTCCGCGAGCAGGGTGGTGATCTGCTGCTCGTGCTGCGGAGCCTCATTCCAAACCGAAGACTCGAGCGGCCGGATGAAACTGATATCGCCTTTGAAGCGCAGGCGATAGGGATCCTTCGGGCTGAGGCGGTCGAGGTTCGCCTGGGAGGGATCGCGCAGCGCCGCCTCGAGGCTGCGGTTGTATTGCCCGATGCGCGCCTCGCCGGCGGCGATGATGGATTCGGCGAGCGGCGCATCAAAGCCCTGCAGCGCGACGTAGATATTCTCTGCTGCGGCGTACGGATTCGCCGGCTGCCTGAGCAATGCGTCGCTCTCTGGGGCGAGGGGCTCATCGCGGGCATTCACCAGCAGGGCGATGACGAACAGCACACACGCAAGGCCGGCGAGCATGAGCAGGCCGATGCCGAGCCACCGCAGTGCCCGTGTGAGCATCCGAACAGCCTGAGACACGCACTCCTCCACGGCGGACCGTGCCGTTGCGGTTTGCTTCGCGCCCGGCCGCTATGGTCCCATTGGCGCTCATGGCCGACCACTCCGAGGTGCTCCCCGAGCCGCTGCCTGCCGAACCGATGACACTCGTCAGCGAGTGGCTCGCACAGGCACAGGCCGCGCACACGCAGCCCAATCCCAATTCCATGGTGCTCGCCACCAGTACCCGCGATGGTCATCCGGCCGCGCGCGTGGTGCTGTGCAGGGGGATCGAGCCGCAGCCCGGCTTCGTCGTGTTCTACACGAACTACCTCTCCGCCAAGGGTAAGCAGCTCCGGGACAATCCGCGCGCCGCCGCGGTCATGCACTGGGACGCGTTGCACCGGCAGGTTCGCATCGAAGGACCGGTCGTCACCGCGCCCGAGGCCGACAGCGACACTTATTTCGCCGCGCGCGCCTGGCAGAGCCGCATCGGCGCCTGGGCGAGCCAACAGAGCGAGCCGCTCGCCTCGCGGGCGGGGCTCCTGCAGGCCGTGCAGGAGACGGCGCGCCGCTTCGGCGCGCCCACACCCGGATCACCGGGTGCGGACGATTCGCTGAAAGTCGCGATTCCCCGGCCGCCGCACTGGGGCGGCTACCGGCTGTGGGCGGAGGTGGTGGAGCTGTGGGTGGAGGGGGCAGCCCGCATCCATGACCGCGCCCGCTGGCAGCGCAAGCTGCGCGCGGTGGGCGGCTCCTTCAGGGCGGACGCGTGGGTAGCGACACGCCTGCAGCCGTGAAGCGCGCACACTGCGCGCCACGCGCGCGGCGCTGAAAGCACCCGGCCGTGTGGAAGACGGTCCGGATCTTTCTGCTGCTGCTGGTGCTGCTCGCCGTAGCGCTGCACTCCTGGCTCGACGCGCGCGCCACACAGAGCTGGCAGGAGCCGCTGTGGGTCGGACTCTTCCCCCTCAATGGCGACGGCAGCGCGCTGACACAGCAGTACCTTGCGGCGTTGAATGCCAGAGACTTCGCGGCGATCGAGGATTTCTTCGCGCGCGAGGGCAAGCGCTTCGGGCTGAAGCTCGAGCAGCCGGTACACGTGGAGCTCTACCCGGCAGGCTCGAAGCTCCCGCCGGAGCTCGATCCTGCGGCGGGCCCGCTCGGCACCGCGTGGTGGAGCCTCAAGCTGCGCTGGTTTGCGACACACGCCAGCGCGGTGCCCGGCCGGGCACCGGCGCGCATCCGGCTATTCCTCCTCTACCACGATCCCGCGGCCCTCGACCGTACCCCCGATTCGCACGGCCTGCAGAAGGGACTGGTCGGCGTCGTGCACCTCTTTTCCGATCGCGCCATGGCCGGCGAAAACAACATCGTGATTGCACACGAGCTGCTGCATACGGTCGGCGCCAGCGACAAGTACGACCTCGGCAGCGGCGCCCCGCTCTTTCCGATTGGCTACGCCGACCGCGACCAGCATCCGCTCTACCCCCAGGAGCAGGCCGAGATCATGGCGGGGCGCCGCGCGTTGTCCGCCTCCCGGGCGGACATGCCGCGCACGCTCGCGGGCGTCGTAGTGGGGCCGGAGACCGCGCTGGAGATCCGGTGGCTGCGCTGAGCGAGCCGCGCACCGTGCTGCCCGCGGCACGCTTGCGCGCCGCCGCGGTAACGGTGCGCGCCGGCGCGCGAGAGCTGGTTCGCGAGCTCTCACTGGAGCTCGCCGCCGGTGAGGTGGTCGCGATCCTGGGCCGCAATGGCTCGGGCAAGACGCTCACGCTGCACACGCTCGCCGGCCTGCGGGAGCCCGCCGCTGGCGCGGTGTCGCTCGATGGGGTGGCGCTGCCGCAGCTGCGCCGGCGCGCGCTGGCACTGCGGCTCGGCCTGCTGCCGCAGGACCTCGAGGATGCGTTCGTCAGCACCGCCATCGAGACGGTGCTCATCGGGCGCCATCCGCACCTCGCGGCGTGGCAGTGGGAGAGCGCGCAGGATGAGCGCATCGCGCGCGAGGCGCTGCGTGCGGTCGACATGGAGCGCTTCGCGCTGCGCCGCACCGATACCCTCTCCGGAGGTGAGCAGCGTCGCGTGGCCGTGGCGGCGCTGCTCGCGCAGCAGCCTTCGATCTTTCTGCTCGATGAGCCGACCAATCACCTCGACCCGCACCACCAGCTCGCCGTCCTCGGGCTGTTCCGCGAACTGGCGAACTCCGGGCACACCGTCATCACGACGCTGCACGACCCGACGCTCGCCGCGCGCTTCGCCGACCGCGTGCTGTTGCTCCACGGCGATGGCCGCTGGATGCTCGGGCCGGTCGGGACGACGCTCACCGCCGCGAGTCTCTCTGAGCTGTACCTCGCGCCGATGATCGAGCTCGGCGCCGAAGGCCGTCGCGTTTTCGTCAGCGCGTGAGCGCGGCGAGCACGCTCGCGTGCAACGCGCCGTTGGTGGCGAGCACGCTCGTCGTGCCGAGCCCCACCGGCGCGCCAGCGAGGTCGGTAAAGTTGCCGCCCGCCTCGCGCACCAGCACGACGAGTGCCGCGATGTCGAGAATGTTGACGTCGGACTCGATAACCACATCCAGCGAGCCGCGCGCCAGCAGATGGTAGTGCACGAAGTCGCCGTAACCGCGCACCCGCCCGGCGCGCCCGAGCAGCTCGCCGAGCCGCGGCCAGTGCGGCGGCCGCGTCAGGCTCCTGAGGTTGCCCATGGAGACAAAGGCCTGCTCGAGCCCCGACACCTCGCTTACCCGGATGCGCTGCTCGTTGAGATAGGCACCCGTGCCGCGCTCCGCCCAGGCGAGCTCGTCGTATGCCGGTGCATTCGACACGCCGAGCACCAGCTCGCCGGCGCGCATGAGTGCGATCTGCGTTGAGAAGAACGGCGTCTCGCGCACGAACGACTTGGTGCCATCGATCGGATCGACGAGCCAGATGTTCTCGGCACCCATGGCATGCTGGCCGGTCTCCTCGCCATAGAAGCCGTAGCCGGGAAAGGTGCGCGCAAGAGTCGTGTGAATCACTTCCTCGGCGCGCACGTCCGCCTCGGTGACCGGGGACTGGTCGGACTTGGTGCGCACGCGGGGGTTCTGCCGGTAGTAGGCGCGGATGACATCGGCTGCGGCGCGCGCGGCCTCCAGGGCAGCCAGCAGTTCTTTCGAGGCCATATCGCTTAGGATACGTCCATGGGCAATCGCCTGAGCAGGATCTACACGCGGACCGGCGATGACGGCACGACCGGTCTCGGCGATGGCACGCGCGTCCCGAAGGACAGCCTGCGGGTGGAAGCCTACGGCACCGTCGATGAGCTCAACAGCGCCATCGGCGTGCTTCTCGCCACGCCCGGGATCCCGCCGGCGGTGGAGGCCTGTCTCACCGAGGTACAACACGAGCTCTTCGATCTCGGCGGCGAGCTATGCATCCCTGGCCACCAGGCGATCACGGCGGCGCAGGTCACTCGCCTGGAGAGATCGCTCGATGAGTTCAACGACAGCCTGCCGCCCCTCAAGGAGTTCATTCTTCCCGGCGGCGGCCCGGCAGCGGCCGCCTGCCACCTGGCGCGCGCCATCGCGCGCCGCACCGAGCGGCGTGTGTGGACCCTCGCGAAGGCCGAGAAGGTAAGCGCGGAAGTCACCAGCTACCTCAACCGCCTGTCGGACCTGCTGTTCGTGTTGGCACGCGTGCTGGCCCGGCAGGAGCGCGGCGTCGAGGTACTGTGGCGTCACGACCGCGGGAAGGGAAGCTAGCCGCAAAAGCGCGGCGCGCGCCGTGGGTCAGCTGCGCGCGGAGCCTCGCGGCGTACGCTCGAGCAACGCCCGCAACCGCGGCCAATCGAATGACTCCCCGGGGTCCGTCTTGCGCCCCGGTGCGATGTCGCTGTGACCGGCAATCGCCTCCCGGGTGAGCGAGGGATACGCCGCAAGCAATGCCTCAATGAGCAGGGCGAGCGTCTCGTACTGTGCGTCGGCATACGGTGTGTCGTCCGTGCCTTCAAGCTCGATACCGATCGAGAAATCGTTGCAGGCGCTGCGGCCGCGGTAGGCGGATTGCCCGGCGTGCCAGGCACGTTCACCGAAAGGCACGTACTGCACGATCTGCCCATCGCGACGAATCAGCGCGTGTGCCGACACACGCTGTGCGGCGATAGCGCGGAAGTACGGGTGCGCATCGGCCGGCAGCGTTCCGGTGAAGAGTCGATCGATCCACGGCCCCTCGAACTCCCCCGGCGGCAGGCTGATGCCATGCACCACCAGCAACTCCGGCAGTACCCCCGCAGGACGCGCGTCGCAGTGAGGCGATAACACCTGGCGCACGCCGGCCAGGAGACCCGTGGCGGGATCAATCTTCACCGCGCCGATCATGCCACAATCGACCGCATGACCACTGCCAACTCCGGCTACGTCGCGCGTGATCTCGCGCGCGTGTGGCACCCGTGTACGCAGATGAAGGATCACGAAGCGTTGCCGCCGATCCCCATCCGGCGGGGCCTGGGAGCGTGGCTGGAAGACTACGAGGGCCGGCGTTACCTGGACGCCATCAGCTCCTGGTGGGTGAATCTCTTCGGCCACTCCAACCCGCGCATCAACGCCGCGGTGCGCGCTCAGCTCGAGAGCCTCGAGCACGTGATACTCGCGGGCTTCACCCACGAGCCGGTGATCGCCCTGTCTGAGGCTCTGGCGCGCCTGGCGCCGCCGGGGCTCACGCGCTGCTTCTACGCCGACAACGGCTCCTCCGCGGTCGAGGTGGCGGTGAAAATGAGCTTCCATTACTGGCGCAACACCGGTCACAGCGCGCGGCGCCGGTTCATTACCCTCGCCAACAGCTATCACGGTGAGACCCTCGGCGCGCTCGCCGTCGGCAACGTCGGGCTCTACAAGGAGATCTACCGCCCGCTGCTCATGGATGTGATCACCGCGCCCTCGCCCGACTGCTACCAGCGCGCCTCCGGGGAGAGCTGGGAGCAGCACTCGCGGCGGCGCTTCGCCGACATGGAGGCACTGCTGGCGAAGCACGCGCACGAAACCTGTGCGGTGATCGTAGAGCCGCTGGTGCAGTGTGCCGGTGGCATGCGCATGTACGATCCCGTGTACCTCGCATTGCTGCGTGAGGCGTGCGACAGGCACCGGGTACACCTGATCGCCGATGAGATAGCGGTTGGCTTTGGCCGCACCGGCACGCTGTTCGCCTGCGAGCAGGCAGGAATCCGCCCGGATTTCATGTGCCTCTCCAAGGGCCTGACCGGCGGCTACCTGCCGCTCTCGACCGTCATGACTACCGAGCCGGTGTACGCGGCGTTCTACGACGAGTACACGAAGCTCACGGCGTTCCTGCATTCGCACAGCTTCACCGGTAACCCGCTCGCCTGCGCCGCGGCGCTCGCGACGCTCGCCATCTTCCGCGAGGAGCGCACGCTCGAGCACAACCGCGTGCTGGCTGCGCATCTGGGCAGCCGCGCCCGCGAGCTCGAGGCGCACCCGCACGTCGCCGAGGTCCGCCAGCGCGGCATGATCGTGGCGGTAGAGCTCGTTGCCGAGAAGGCGACACGCCTGCCGTATCCCTGGCAGGAGCGGCGCGGACTCACCGTGTACCGCCATGCGCTCAGCCGCGGAGTGCTGCTGCGGCCGATCGGGAACGTCGTTTATTTCATGCCGCCCTATGTCGTCACGCCCGAGGAAATCGATCTCATGGTGGAGGTCGCCCGCGAAGGTATCGAGCAAGCGACATGCGGCTGACACGGGTCTATGTCGAGGCGCCGCTGGAGCCCAACGCGCATGTGACTCTGTCGGGCAGCGCTGCCGGGCACCTGACGCGGGTGCTGCGCCTGGGGCCGGGTGCCGCCGTGACGCTCTTCAATGGACAGGGCGGCGAGTACCTGGCGAGCATCGAGCGGGTGCACGGCGCCAGAGTCACGGTTGCGGTCGGTGCGCATCAGCCGATCGAGCGCGAGTCGCCATTTCCATTGACGCTGGCGCAGGGGGTCTCGCGCGGCGAGCGTATGGACCTGGTGGTGCAGAAGGCGACGGAGCTTGGCGTGGCGCGCCTGGTTCCGGTGCTCACCGAGCGCAGTATCGTGCGCCTCGATGAGGAGCAGTCAGACCGCAAGTCCAGTCACTGGCGCGCCATCGCGATCGCGGCCTGTGAGCAGTGCGGGCGCAACCGCCTGCCTGAGGTCGCACTCCCTGCGCGGCTCGGTGAGCTTCTGCGCGAGCCTGCGGGCGAGAGCGTGCGGCTGCTGCTCTCCCCATCGGCCACTCGGCGCCTCGAGGATGTGCCGCGCCCCGCCGGCGGCGCGACGGTGCTCATCGGTCCGGAGGGCGGGCTCTCCGGGGAGGAGCAGGCACTCGCCGAAGCGGCCGGTTACACCGCGGTGAACCTCGGTCCGCGCGTACTACGCACCGAGACCGCGGCGATCGCGGCGCTCACGCTGCTGCAGAGGCAATTCGGCGATCTGTGAGGTGAGCCGGGCGCGGCAATAGCGCGGTGACAGCGCGGCGGCTCGCGCCCGCACCCGCCGGCGGCGTGGCTACTTCGCGCCTGGATTCGGTGGGTTGGAGCTCCCGCTTCCGCCCACCGTGAGTCCCTGGCCGCGGCTTTGCGCCTGCCGTATGCGGTAGACCGTGAGCGCGATGCCCACGAACAGGAAGATCCCGGCGAGCAGGAGATCGCCGCGCTGATACTGGCGATAGGCGATCACCATCCAGAACACCAGCAGGGCAAGTGTGACGGCTATGGGCATGGGTGGGCTCCGCGGCTCTAGGCCGCCACAATACTGGTCTCGTCCGCGATCATCTCTTCGAGTCGCTGCAGGTCCGGTACCAGCGGTGTCTCGTTCACCATGCGCACCTGGCAGATGACCGGCATGCGATCGGGGAAGACCCGCGAGTTGTCGGGTCGCACCACATCGGAGCTGACACGCACCAGCTGCGGGAATCCCTGCGATATGAGGGCGAAGTTGCCACCCTCCACGCGGGTGCCGAGCGCGTGCAGAATGACGATGCGCGTGCGCCCGCTGGCCGGCGGAATCGCCTGCCCGCAGGCGCCCTCGAAGGATATGAGCGGCACCGCCTTGCCGTTCCAGGGCACCGTCCCGATGTACCACGGTGGCGCGCCGGTCATCTCCGAGGGTGTCTGGAAGCCGACCACCTCAGCGACACACGAGCGCGGGATGATGAGGCGCCCTTCGGCAAGCGGCACCAGCAGGCTGTAGATCTCGGCGACGCGCTCGGCCATCGCTAACTTCCGTACGCCTGGCTGCGCGCCGCAGCGCGGCGCCGCTCGACCAGCGGCGCGATCGCATCGAGCAGCTGCGCCTCCTGGTAGGGCTTGCCGAGATAGTCATCGACGCCCAGCTCGATGGCGCGCGCACGATGTTTTTCGCCGACGCGCGAGGTGACCATGATGATGGGCACTTCCTTGAGGCGCGGATCGTTGCGTACGTGCGCGGCCACCTCGTAGCCATCCATCCGCGGCATCTCGATATCGAGCAGGATCACGTCCGGCACGTTGTCCTGCAGAAGTGCCACGGCATCCATGCCATCGCGCGCGGTGAGCACGCGCATGCCGTTGCGTTCGAGCAGCCGCTGCGTCACGCGACGCACGGTGATGGAATCATCCACCACCATCGCAAAGATGCGCCGGTCGCCACGGTCCTTCGGCACGGGTGCCGGTGCCTGAGCGCGGGTGCGCCACTCGGCACGCACCAGCGCGCCGATGTCGAGAATGATGACGATGCGGCCATCGCCGAGGATGGTGGCGCCGGAGATGCCGCGGATGCCTGAGATCTGCGGACCGACCGACTTCACCACGATCTCGCGGCTGCCAACCAGCTCGTCGGCCACGATACCGGTCGAATGCTCGCCGGCGCGCACCAGCACCACCGGAATGGTCACGTCCTGGCCCGGAAGCTCCGCCGGGGGAAGGCCGACGAAGGTCGCGAGCTGCTGGAAGCGGTACTTCTGACCGGCGTAGTCGAAGGCCCCCGCGTCGCGGCCGAGATGCGCGGCCACCTCCGGCTTGGAGAGCCGCAGCACACCCTCTACGGTGGGCAGTGGCAGCGCGTAGTATTCCTCGCCCGCCCGCACCACCAGTGCGTGGCTGATCGCGAGGGTGAGCGGCAGGCGGATGGTAAATACGGTGCCCTCACCCGCCTTGGTCTCCATGTGGAGCGCACCGCCCAGGCGTTTGATCTCGGTCGCTACCACGTCCATGCCGACGCCGCGGCCGGCCTGCTGGGTGATCGCGCCCGCGGTGGAGAAGCCCGGCTCGAGAATGAGCTGCATCGCTTCCTCATCGCTGAGGGTCTGTCCCGTTCCGATCATCCCGAGCGTCTGCGCCTTGTCGCGGATCGCCTTGAGGTTCATGCCGCCGCCATCGTCGGTGAGGCGCACCATGACCTCCGCGCCTTCGCGATGCAGTTCGAGCACGATGTGGCCGGTGTCGGGCTTGCCGCGCTTGATGCGCTCCTCGGGCTTTTCGATGCCGTGGACGACGGCGTTGCGCAGCATGTGCTCGAAGGGCGGCAGCATGCGCTCGAGCACCTGCCGATCGAGCTCGCCCGAGGCTCCCTCCACGTTGAGCTCGGCGCGCTTGCCGGTGTCGGCCGCCGCCTGGCGCACGATGCGCGCGAGTCGCTGCACGTGGCGCTGGAACGGCACCATGCGCGTGCGCATCAGCCCGTTCTGCAGCTCGGTGATCGTGCGCGCCTGCTGCTGCAGGAGATTCTGGGTGTCCTTGGCGAGATTCTCCAGGAGCTGCTGGATGCTGGCGACGTCGTTGGCGGTCTCGGCGAGCGCACGCGAGTACTGCTGGATGGAGGAATAGCGGTCGAGCTCGAGCGGATCGAACTCGCTGCGCTGGGCCGTCTCGTCCTCGTGCTTGTGCAGAATCTGCGCCTCGGTCTCGATCTCGAGGCTGCGCAGCTGCTCCTTGAGACGGGTAACCGTGCGCGAGAGCTCGCCGAGGTTGAAGTCGAGCGAGCCGAGCTGCTGCTCGAGGCGCGCCCGCGCGATGCTGGCCTCGCCCGAGATGTTCAGCAGCTGATCGAGAAGCTCCGCATCGACGCGGGCCATTTCCTGGCGTTCGCCGCTGCTCACCGGCTCCCGTCCCGGGGGCACGGGCTGCGGTGCGACCAGCCCGTCCTCGGGGTGTGAGTCGCTGCGTGCGCGAGCCAGCGGCGAGGCACTCGCCAGAGCGGCAGCGGAGGTCCAGGCGGATTCCGGCACGAGGCGCGCGGGGGCTGCCGTGGCAGCCGGAGCAGCAGGAGTCGGGGTGAGAGCGCGCGGCGCGGCCGCCATCGCTCCCGGAGTGGCCGCGGACTCCTGAGCCGGCGCGGGCAGCGGCGGCTCCGCTGCCTCCTGCCGGGTAGTCATGGGGGCCGGAGGCTCCGCGGCGGCTGGAGTCGAGGGAGACTCGTCGGATCGCTCCTCGTGCGTGAGCAGCAGCTCCGCATTCAACTTCGCGAGTGCGGTGTCGGTACCCGTGCCGAAGGGCTCGGACAATTCGAGCTCGCTCGTGTCGGCCTCATCGGCCTCGGGCCCGGCTGGCGCTGCGGGCGCAGCACCCGGTCGGGCCGAAACCGGCGCAGGCAGCGGCGCGGCGGCGCGCGATGTGGGCGCTGGGGTTGGCGCTGCGGCCGCTGCCGGTTCTTCCGCCTCGGGCAGGGAAAGCCCGTTGCCGCCCCGATGCGCCAGGCTCTGCAGCCGCGCAATGATCGCGCGCGCGGCTGCGACGCGCTGACCGGTCGCGACCTGCTCGCGCATGCGCGCGAGCTCATCGAGGCTCGCCTGGATGGCATCGAACAGGGCGTCGTCGGTACCGAGCTTGCCGGTGTCGACCAGCATCACGAGGGACTCGAGCTCGTGGCTCAGGTTGCCCATCGGGGTGATGCCCGCCATACGCGCGCCGCCTTTTAGCGTGTGCAGCGGACGCTTGAGTGCCAGGCGATACTCGGCGCTATCGGGCTGGGAGCGCCAGTCGGAAAGCGCGTGCTCCGAGGCATCGATGAGCTCGGTCGCCTCGTCGGTGAAAATGGCGGCGACTTCCGGGTCGAAATCCACCGCTTCATCCGCCGCGTCGCCTGCCGCGGCGCCTTCGGGGCCGGCGAGTGCAGCGCCAGAGGTGGCAGCGATGCGCTGGTCGAGATCCGTGTCGGCGCGCTCGATGCGCTCGAGCAGCTGCCAGTGATTGAGAAAGAAGCCCGTGGACTCCTCCAGATGCGACGCCACCGACTCCATGGCAGCCATGCAGTCCTGCAACAGTCCGAGCTCCGCGCCCGAGAGGCCGGCGCCGCTGCTGTACGCGCGCCGCAGCCAGTGATCGAGCGGCTCGGCGAGACGGATGCCGTGGCGGGCCTGCGCCATCTTCGAGCTGCCCGAGAGCGTGTGACAGGCGCGATAGACCTCCTCGGGAAGAACATGCGGCTCGGGCAGCTCTGCCTCGCGCTGGAGAAAGCCGCGCACGGTCGCGACGTGCGCCGCCGTCTCGCGGGCATAGATGTCCCTCAGGGTCTCATCCGGCAATGACCGTGCCGCGCCATCCGCGGCAAGCGCTTCCGCCGGAGCCGGAGCTTTGGCCGCAGCCGCGCGCCTCTGCGCGGCGGCCGGAGCGGCCGCCGCGCAGAGG
>Ga0318515_10000554_pt1 | contig 11549 bp, 10 predicted proteins | sample GRESIP176b2f19_FD_202499 | JGI IMG/M metagenome (GOLD analysis project Ga0318515, IMG submission 202499) | Tropical soil microbial communities from Luquillo Experimental Forest, Puerto Rico - GRE.SIPMG.176b2f19 | ecosystem: Environmental > Terrestrial > Soil > Tropical forest > Bulk soil...
GTCAGGTTATCTGTGGCGGCGGGCCAGCAGCTGCCGCCTGTCGCCTTTCTCGCGGTCCGGCAGGTCATGCTGGTCGAGGACGGTGAAGCCCGCCGGCAGCAGCGTGGCGGGCTCGCCGGGATTCAGGCACCAGTCAGCGGAAAGACCAGGGCGCGCGCTCCGGGCTGCGATCGTGAACGCCTCCCAGCCGAGCAGCCCGCCGACGGCGACCGCCTCGGCCGCCGCGGCGAAGACGTCCCGCGCCCAGAACCCGGTGCACAGCACCAGCGCGTGCGAACGCGGCCGCGGGTGCCAGCCGGCCAGATCCGCGTGCACCAGCGTGATCAGGGCGTCCAGGCCTTGCCGGCGGGCCTGCTCACCGAGCATCCCGAGGGCGATCTCCGAGATATCGACCGCCGTGACCTGCCGTCCGTTCGCCGCCGCCAGCAGCGCGCTACCTGAAGGGCCGCACGCCAGGTCGGCCGCCGGCCCGTCCGGAAGGTCCAGGGCCAGCGCCCGCACCGCGAGCGGATGCGGACCGAAGGACGGCGTGAAATTCCCGGCGTACCGGGCATTCCACCTGAGCCGGTCCGGATGGCTGTCCGGCAGGAACGCGCCGCCTGCGTCGCCAGCGGCCATGCTCGTGGATACTACGTGCCTCGTTCCAGGGCCGCGAAGGCTGGATAGTTACAGCACCGAGTGCCAAAATAAGGGCTTCAGGCAACCTGGGGTGCCGTTAACCGATGTGTCATGAGCCCCAAACGAGCAGGCGTGGCGGGTAGTTTGTGACCCCTTGACCGGCGGGCGCAGTGCGTCACGATGTGGGCATGGATCGTGTTCCCCTGAGCCTGGATGAACTTGTCGAGCACTGGACGCTGCTCGGCGATGAGCGTGAGCTGGTGGCCGGGAAACGCGGGCCTACGAGACTGGGCTTTGCCTTGATCCTGAAGTTCTACGCCGGTTACGGGCGGTTCCCGGCGGGCCGCTCGGAACTGTCCGACGAGGTGATCGCGTTCGTCGCGAAGCAGGTTAAGGTCCCGGCGTCGGAGCTGGGGTTTTATGAGTGGTCAGGCAGCACGATCGAATATCACCGCAACCAGGTGCGCGAGCACTTTGGTTTCCGGGTGTGCTCGGTCGCTGATGCGGACAAGCTGACGGACTGGCTGGCCGGGCACGTCGCGAACGCTGAACGGAATCCGGACCGGGTGCGGGAGGAGCTGGCGCGGCGCTGCCGGAAAGAGCGGATCGAGCTCCCGGCACCAGGCCGGGTCACCCGGATGGTGCGCTCGGCGCTGCACAACGCGGAAGAAACGTGGTTCGACACGATCGCAGCCCGGTGCGGCCCAGAGGCCTCGGCGCGGCTGCTGGCCCTGATCGATGCCGGCGCGGACCTGGCCGCGGATGACGATGAGGATGAGGACCAGGACTCGGCGCTGGCGCTGATCAAGTCGGTGCCGGGGAACGTGAGCCTGGAGTCGATGCTGACCGAGATCCGCAAGCTGACCGCGATCCGCGCGGTCGGCCTGCCGCCGGGCCTGTTCGCCGACGTCGCGCCGAAGGTGGTATCAGCGTGGCGGGCGCGGGCCGCGGTCGAGTCGCCATCGCACCTGCGGCGGCGGCTGCCGAACTCGCCGCAGTCGGCGATCACCTTGCTGGCCGCGCTGCTGGCCGAGCGGGAACGAGAGGTCACCGACACCCTGGCCGACCTGCTGATCGCCACGGTGCACCGGATCGGCGCGCGGGCCGAGCGGAAGGTGACCGAGGAGCTGATCAACGCGTTCCGGCGGGTCACCGGCAAGGAGAACATCCTGTTCGCGATCGCGGAGGCCTCGCTGGCCCGGCCCGGGGACGCGGTCCGGGAGGTGGTGTTCCCGGCGGTGCGCGGCGGGGAGCAGACGCTGCGCGAGCTGGTGCACGAGTACAAGACCAGGGGGCCGGTGTACCGGCGCACCGTGCAGACCACGCTGAAGGCTTCCTACACGAACCACTACCGCAAGGGGCTGATCGACCTGCTGGGCGTGCTGGAGTTCCGCTCGACCAACACCGCGCACCAGCCGGTCATCGAGGCGCTGAAGCTAATCGCCCGGTACGCGAAGGCCGGGAACCTGACCTACTACCCCTCGGGGGAGGTGGTCCCGGAGCATCGCGGAACGACCGGCGAGTGGGCCGACCTGGTGCGCCGGACAGACAAGCAGGGCCGGCGCCGGGTGGTCCGCATGGTCTACGAGGTGGCCACCTTCCAGGCGCTGCGTGACCAGCTGCGCTGCAAGGAGATCTGGGTGCCCGGCGCCGGGCGGTGGCGCGACCCGGACGAGGACCTGCCCAAGGACTTCGAGGCCCGCCGGCCTGCCGCTTACGCCAGTCTTCGCAAGCCGCTGGACCCGGCCGAGTTCACCGGCGCCCTGCGCGAGGAGATGACCGCTGCGCTCGGCGAGCTCGATGACGCGCTGCCGGGCCTGGACTGGCTGGACATCGCCGACCGGCCGGCCGGAGCGATCCGGCTGACCCCGCTGGATGCCGCCCCCGAACCGCGGAACCTGCGGCAGATCAAGAACGAGGTGGCGCGCCGGTGGGCCGCGGTCCCGCTGATCGACGTGCTGAAAGAGACCGTGCTGCGCACCGGCTGCCTGCAGGCGGTCACCTCAGTGGCTGGCAGCGGCACACTCCCGCCCGACGTGCTCGCCGAGCGGCTGATGCTCGCGATCTACGCCTATGGCACCAACACCGGCATCCGGTCGGTGATCTCCGGCGCGCCCGGGCACAGCGAGGAAGACGTCCGCTACGCGCGGCGCCGCTACCTGACCCCCGACGCCGCCCGCACCATCGCGATCGCGATCGCCGACGCCACCTTCGCCGCCCGGGACCGCGGCCTGTGGGGGGAGGGCAGCACCGCGGTCGCCTCGGACTCCACGCACTTCCGGTCCTGGGACCAGAACCTGTTCACCGAGTGGCACTCCCGGTACGGGGGCCGCGGCATCCTGGTGTACTGGCACGTCGAGCGGGGTTCGGTAGTCGTGCACTCCCAGACCCTGCGGGCCTCCGCATCGGAGGTCGCCGCCATGGTCGAGGGCGCCATCCGGCACGGCACCACGATGACCGTGGAAGGCAACTATGTCGATAGCCATGGCCAGTCCGAAATCGGGTTCGGAGTCACCCGGCTGCTCAACGTCGACCTGCTCCCGCGCATCAAGCAGATCAACAAGGTCAAGCTGTACCGGCCAGCCGCCGGGGACCCCGGCGCCTGGCCGCGGCTGGGCCCGGCGCTGACCCGGCCGGTCCGCTGGGACCTGATCGACGCCAGCTACGACCAGGTCATCAGGTATGCCACCGCGATCAAGGACGGCACCGCCACCACCGAGGCGCTGCTGTCCCGGTTCACCCGCACCGCCGCCCACCCGGCCTACCAGGCGATGCTAGAGATCGGCCGCGCCCAGAAAACAATCTTTGTCGCCCGTTACCTGCTCAGCCGCGACCTGCAGCGCGAGATCGAGGAAGGCCTGAACGTCGTGGAGTCGTGGAACCGGGCCAACGGGGTGATCTGCTACGGGCGCGGCCAGGAGATCTCCACCAACCGGCGCGAAGAGGCGGAGATGACCGCGCTGTGCCTGCGGATCTTGCAGGCCTCGCTCGTGTACGTCAACACCCTCATGCTGCAGGACGTCCTGGCCGGCGAGGCCTGGTCAGCGCTGCTCGGTGCCGTCGAGCGCCGGGGTCTGACCCCCCTGTTCTGGCAGCATGTCCGGCCTTACGGGGAGGTCCGGCTGGACATGACCAGCCGCCTGGCCCTTGGCACCGCGGCAGCTCCCGGCGGGCAGCCAGCGAACGCCTGATACCCGGGCGGGCCCGGCCGGTCAGGGGCTGCGGCGGTCGGGGTCGGTGGCGGCCATCAGCGCGGCGACGGCGTCCTGGCTGGGCCTGACATACTGCTGCAAGGTGGCCAGCCGCTTGTGGCCGCTGATGGCCATCAGCAGCGGGGCGCTGACGTTCGCCTCGCCGAGATGGGTCAGCCGGGAGTGCCGCAGCTGGTGCAGCGTCTTGCCGCCGGAGTAGCGCTTGAACAGCTGCTCGGCCATCTCATACGACAGGCGGGCCCGGCCGCTGGCCGGGTCCAGGTCGGCGGCGGCCATCACCCGGTGCGCGGAGGCCCGGCGCTCGGTGAGGAATACCGGTCCGGAGTCGCGGCCCGCGACCAGCTTGGCCAGCATGCGTGCGGCAGCGGTCTGGAAGTGCAGCGGCCGGGTGTGGCCGCCCTTAGTGCGGGCCCGGGCCCGCCTGTTCGCCAGGTCCAGGTCGCCGACGTCCAGGCCGAGGACCTCGTCCGCGCGGGCCGCGGAGTCATACAGCAGCCGCCACAGCGCCCGCTCGCGCAGCGGGATGTCCGGCCGCGCCCACAGCCGTTCCAGCTCGGGCAGCGGGATTGCCCGGGTGTCGTCCCCGGGCGCGGCCCGGCGGTCGGCGCGCAGCTCCAGGTTCCCGGCGGGCCAGCCGTGCCGGCGGCACCAGGCCAGGAACGAGCCGGTGGTGGCCAGGTGCCGGTTCCAGGTGCGCGGCGCGAGCGAGCCCCACAGCTGGCTGGCCGCGTCGTCGAGCTCGCCGCCGGTGACGCCGGCTATGGGCCGGTCCCGGCCGAGCTGGCGGGCCAGCCGCTCCAGGGTGCGGGTGTAGGTGCGGGCGGTGGTGGCCGGGCGGGGCTGGGACAGGAACGCATCGATCGCGGCGCCGAGGGTCCGCTCCCCGCCGGTGATCGCCGTCACCGTCCCGCCGCTCGCCGGGTTCCCGGCCATCCTTCCGCCTCCCTGTCCGCGCTTATCACAGAGAATCCGTTCTCGCCGGCCTTATCCCGGGCGGCCAGCGCGCCGCGCCGCGAGTCTCCGCCCGCCTGTCTGCCAGCGGATTCGCGAGCCTTCCGGCATCTGTGCGCGAGAGCCTTGACCGACTCTATCACAGAGAATAATCAATTCTCTTCGATAAGTAGATGAGCTGCGCCGCCGGAGACGCACGCCCGCCGAAGTGCTCACCCCGTACACCGTCACCGCGGGCGTGTGCTGGCTCAGCCGGGAGGCGCCGAACGCTGGCTCGCCGGCCAGGCACGCCGCGAGCTCCTGTCCCCGTCCGCTGCTCCGGCGTGAGCCGGGCCGGCGCCGCAGGGCCCCGCGCCGGGGGCTGCTCGCGCCTCCGGCCGCCGACCCGGCTGTTACCATGCGCCGGTGCCGGGGAGGCGGAGGCGGCCAGGCGGGCGGCGTCGGCTCACCGCCGTCGGCCGCCGGCCGGGATAACATGCGCAGGCCGACGGCGGCATTGTCTTCCGGGGAACCGAGCCAGTAGCCGTACCTGCCCGACGCGGCGAGGAAGCGTTCCAGGTCGCCGGCTGCCGGCGGCCGGGGCGCGCCGGTGGCGGGGGTGCCGACCTCCTCGAACCAGTTCCCGAGCCTGGCCGTGGTGATGACGAGCTCGACCAGCGGCTCATCGGACACGTTGCGGTGCGCGTGGCGGGTCCCCCGCGGGACGTGGACGTAGTCCCCGGCGCGCACGTCGACCCATTCGGCCGGGCCGCTGCCCAGCGTCAGGACCTGCTTGCTGCCCGAGAGCACGAAGAAGACCTCGGTGGCATCGTGACTGTGCAGCGGCACGGCAACTCCCGGAGGGATCATCCCCCTCATCACGCAGAAGTCGCCGTGCGCGGCCGCTGGCGAGGTCAGGAATTCGACGGTCGGTCCCAGGATGTCCAGGACGACCTTGGATGTGCCTGCGACGACGTGGTGGATGACTTCGCCGGGGCTGGTGTGCGGGTCCATTGGCTGCTTGTCCTTTCCTTTCGGTGTGGTGCTTGGTGGCGGGACGTGCGGGTCAGCGGGAGGCGGAGGCGGGCAGGTCCGGCCGGCTCGGCGCTTCCTGCAGTGCGTAGCGCACCGCGCTGGCGCCGGTGAGGGAGCGGCCGTACGCCCAGGCCTGCCCGAACGCGGCGCCGGTCGCGCGGGCCCGCAGCCGGGCCACGGCGCTGTCGCCGTGCGGGGCACGCGGCACGTAGGCGTGCAGCCAGCCGCTGCCCTTGGCCTCGAGCACGGTACCGGCGGCGGCGAGCAGCGCGGCGGCCCGTTCCGGGTGGTCCTGGCGGGCGGCGAGGTCGGCCAGCGCCTCCAGGTAGTAGGCCAGGCTCGGCTCGTCCCCGGCCTCGGCGGCGAGCGACAGGCCCTGCCTGAGCAGGCTGGCGGCGTCGTCTAGGTCGCCGCCGGCCTGGCGGCTGAGGGCCAGGTCATAAAGCGAGACCAGGATGGTGAACCGGTCGGCGGCGCTGTGCGCCGCGGCCAGGCCGTCGGTGAACAGTTCCGCCGCGCGGCGGTGATCGCCCTGGTCAAGCTGGATCTGGCCGAGGAAGTTGGACGCCAGGGCGACATCGAGCAGGTAGTGAACGCGCTGCGGTTCGGTGAACTGGCCGCCGGCCATGTCCCTCAGCTGGCTGAGGGTCTGTTCGAGCAGATCGCGGGCCACCGCGACCGTGTCCGCGGCGGCCAGCAGATGCCCCAGGGCGGCCGCGGCCAGGCCCAGGCCGAGCCGGTCTCCGGCCTGGCGGTACAGCGGCAGGCTCTGCTTGAACAGCCGCCGGGCCGTGGTCTGGTCGCCGCCGGCGAGGCGGGTGAAGCCGGCTCCGCTCAGCGCCAGGGCCCGCTGGTGCGGCGGCATGCCGCCTGCATGGGCCAGGATCGCGTCCACGTGGCGAGCCAGTTCCCCGGCGTGGCCGTGCAGCCACCAGAACCGCCACGTCGCCCAGATCAGGTCAACAGCCCGGCCAGGCTGGTTGCGTTCGGTCAGCCAGGACAGCGCGGCGCTGAGGTTGCCGCGGCGGATTTCCAGCCGGCTGAGCCAGGCCAGCTGCCCGGCGCCGGCCAGGCGGCGGTACAGCTGCGCGCGCCGTCCCGGTGGCAGCGACTGGACCGCGGCGGCGCCGATCAGCGGGTGCGCGGCGGACAGCCGATCCCTGGTCTCGACCACCACTCCGGCCAGGACCGCCTCGTCCACCGCCGCGGCGGGATCGGCCAGGTGATCGAGCACGGCCAGGGCCTCGGGGAGCCCGGTCCGGCCCGCCGCCGCGACCGCGGCCAGCGCCGCGGCGGCTTCGGCGCTCAGCGAGCTGGCCAGCCGGTCGGTCAGGGTGCGCGCCAGCGGCGGCACCTGGCTGTCGTCAGCGTCCAGGCTGGCCGAGAGCTGGAGCGCCCAGAACGGGTTGCCGCGTGACTGCCGGGCCACCAGCCGCGCCCGCGTCGCGGTGACGTCTGGCGGCAGGAGGTTCTGTACCTGCCACAGGTCCAGCGGCGCGAGATCGATCACCTCTGCCGTCGCGGGCAGCGCGGTCAGCAGCTCGTGCCAGTCACGCGGCGGCGGCGGTGCACCGACGGTGAGCGGGTCCGCGGCCGCCTCGGTCCGCGCGGCCAGCAGCAGGGACAGCGGCCCGTCGGTCACCCGGCGCAGCGCGAAGGTCAGGACCTCCCGGCTCGCCTCGTCAAGCCACTGCACGTCATCGATCGCGACCAGCACCGGGTGCTGGAACAGGCAGCCTCGCAGGGCAGTCAGCATCGCCAGGCCGATGGCACGGGCAGCGGGCGGCTCCTCCCCGGCAGGCCGCAGCAGCAGGGCCACCTCGAGCGCCTCGCGCTGCGGACCGGGGATACGCGCCTCCACCAGCGGAAGGACCTCGGCGAGCAGGTCCGACAGGGCGGCGAACGCCAGATCGGTCTCGCTGGCCGAGGGCTCGCTGCGCAGCACCCGGTGCCCGGCCGCCGCGGCCGCCTCGATCCCGGCGCGCCACAGCGTGGACTTGCCCGCGCCGGCCTCGCCCTGGATGGCCAGCGCGGCGGGCGCGGCCCGGACCTGCCGGGTGAAGTCGCGGACCTGGCGCAGTTCGGCCGTGCGGACCAGGACGCCGCTTACCGCAGCCACACCCATATCCCATCACAGGACCGCGCGGATGAGGCGGCAGGCGGGCCAGGGCGCGGAGCGCCGTCAAGCCCCGCCACCCCGTACCCGTGCGTGCATCCCACATCGCAACAAAGCCGCGCAGCAAAGCCCTGGACCGCGTTCGCCAAGATCAGCGTGACCGCCCTCGTTTGGGGCCGATGACACGTTGGTTAATGGCACCCCGAATAAGGCGGGGACGTTGAATGCGGCCGCCAGCTCCCGGCGCCGGACGCGCTCGGCCCGGGTGAGGACCCCGAGCGCGGCGCGTTCGGGATACGGCAGCCAGTCGATGGCCAGCCGGCGGGCCACGTAGTCGACCGCCGACCGGACCCTCGGGATCTCCGGGTCATTGGTATGCCCGTTCGGCATGAACTCCTGGTCGAGCCCGGGCCGGATCAGCTCGGGCAGCGGCACTCGATGCCGCAGGCCCATGGACAGCGCAATGGCATAGGTACTCACCAGGCCCGCGCTGCTGGTGCCGTGCTTGCCCCAGTGGATGAAGACCTCCCCGAGGCTTCCGTCGTCACGCTGGTTGGCGGTGAGATAGAGCCGTTCCGAGCCGATAATGACAGCCGTGGTGTGCCCGACGCGATGCACCGGCATCTGCGGCTGAACACGCGGCACCACGCCTCTTTCTGCGAAATAGTGGACGAATTACCTCATCGTAGAGGGATTACGTGCTGCCATGGTACCCCTGATCTCAGCCGGATGCCACCGCGTCCGACCAAGGCGCGGCCTGATCCGGCCGGTAACGTTGCGGCTGTGGACCACATCCTCACCACCGAACGCCTGGTCCTGCGTCCGGTGACGGCCGGCGATCATGCCGCGCTGCTGGCGCACTGGGCCGCACCCGACGTCCGGCGGTTCCTGTTCGACGGCGCGGAACTGTCCGCGGCGGAGATCAGCGAAGCCATCGAGCGCAGCACGCTGGACTTCGCCGCGGCCGGATATGGCGTGTGGCTGATCCGGGAGAAGGACCGGGCGGATCTGGTCGGCACCGCCGGGCTGCGGCCGCTGGAGGACCTCGGCCTCGAGATCTTCTACAGCCTGGCCCCCGGCGCATGGGGCAAGGGCTACGCCACCGAGGCGTCCCGCGCCGTGCTGGCCCGGGCCCTCGGCCCTCTCGGGCTGCCCGAGGTCCTCGCCGAGGTCGATGAGGGCAATACCGCCTCGATCGCGGTGATCGAACGCCTCGGCATGACCCCGTTCGACGTGGTGCCCGGCCTGCTCGGCCCGATGATCCGCTACCGCCGGGCGGCCGGGACCGCGTAAGTTCCGGTACCGGGCGCCGCCTTCCCCGGCGTGCAGCGCCTCCCGCAGCTGCGCCAGGGAGGGCGCGCCCGACATCGAGCCGGTCTCGTCCCGGTAGAGACGGCAGGACAGGCTCGCGGGCTGGCCGGCCACGGCGAACGGGTCCACCCCATCGATCAGCAGCGTCGGTGAGCCGGTCATCCGCAGCGTCGTCGCCTGGTCCAGGTCGCTAACCACCTGCTGCTCGACCGCGGTACGGCCGGATACCAGCTGGGCCAGCCGGGCAGTCAGCGTGACCGCGCCGGGACAGCCTGCCACCTGCAGGACCTGGAGTCTCATGTAACGAGGATGAACCCGGTACCCACGCGCCGGCCCTCAGATGTGCAGGCGGCGGGTGACGACGCCCTCGCCGACATCGCTGCCCTGCCAGAGGCTGAAGTGAGTCCCGATGTCCAGGTAGTCGGTGACGTCGTCGCCGATGACCCGCAGCGTGACCACGATCTCCGGCTTGCCGGTCTGGAACGAGTCGCTGTCCTCGGCGTCGACCAGGGCGCTGAAGACCTGGGTGCGGTGCGTCTCGGCGTTCTCGGCGCGCAGCACCATCCGGTGTGACCCGGACCTGAGCGCCTGGCCCTCCCCGTTCGGGAGCGGCTTGACCAGAGCCTGGAACTTGTACCGCTTCATGTCCGCTACCACCTTCTGCGCACTTACATCGTAACGCGGCGCTTTCCCGCGGGCCTAGCACCGACAGGCCAGGAAGCTGGAAGTGGCTCAGCCCGCGAGCTGCCTGCTGCGACGCCCGACCGCGGTGACCGTGGCGGTGGCCTCGATGACGTCGCCGGCCAGCACCGGCGCGCGGAACTGCACGTCGGAGTAGGACGCGAACAGGCCCTCGTCGCCGTCGGTACGGATGCTCACCTCGGTGGCGACGTCGCCGAACAGCCCGAGCACGTAGGCGCCGTCTACCAGGTTCCCGCCGTAGTGGGCGTCCCCGTACTTCACGTACCTGCGATGAGTCACCGACAGGCCGGCCAGCTCGCTGCTCATGCCGCCTCACTCTGCGGCGCGAGCGCGTGCACGAGGTAGCTGGCCACCTCGCCGGGGGTGGTGCCGCGGCCGAAAATCTTGTCCACGCCGAGGTCATGCGCCGCGCTGGGATCGAACCGCGGCCCGCCCACCACCAGCAGCGGCCGCTGGGGGCCGAACCCGGATCCGAACGCCGCCGCCATCTCGCGCGTGTTGGACAGGTGGGCGTCGCGCTGCGTCACGACCTGGCTGACCAGGACGGCGTCGGCATGCTCGGCCGCGGCGCGGGCCACCAGGTCCGCCACCCCGACCTGGGCGCCCATGTTCACCACGCGGATCTCCCGGTAGTACTCCAGGCCCTTCTCCCCCGCGTGGCCCTTGACGTTGAGGATCGCGTCGATGCCCACGGTGTGCGCGTCGGTGCCAATGCACGCGCCGACCACGACCAGCTTGCGACCCAGGGCCGAACGGATCCGCAGGTTCACCTCCGCCGCCGGGAGCACCGGAAACTCCCGCTCGGCCACCGTCACCGCCGACAAATCGACAAAGTGGCTGACCCGGCCGTAGACGATGAAGAAGGTGAAGTCCGGCCCCATGCCCTTGGCGTGCACCACCATGGCCGGGTCCAGGCCCATCTTGGCCGCCAGCTGCAGCGCAGCGCCCTCGGCCCGGGCCCGCTCGGCCTCGTCGCCGAACGGCACAGGCAGCGTGAACGACAGCTGCACCCGCCCGTCCCCGGTGGTGTCGCCGTACGGCCGTATGATCTCCGTCACGCTCACTGGCTCACCTCCAGCATTTCGGCCGCGGGGTTGTAGTAGCCCTCGGCGCGCTCCACCACTCCGTCCAGGCCGCGCCCGCCGTCGGACGGGCGCCTGGTCACCCCGAACGTCCCCTCGGCGATCGCAGTCAGCAACCCCTGGGAGCCGATCGTGCGCAGCAGGTCGATGGCCTCGCCGAGCACCTGCCGGGCCCGCCGGGCAACGAACCCGTCGGGTTCGGGCCGGAACGAGGCGCCGAGCTGCCCGGCGGCGTGCCGCACGTAGCGGACGTTCTCCAGGGCCAGGTCACGATCGGACAGGAACGGGGTGTGGATGCCCTCGGTCATCATCCCGATGAGCAGGATGGACTGGTCGGTCATCACTCCGGCGAGGTTGAAGAACGCGTCCAGCAGGTAGCCGGCGAACACGTTGCCGGTCATGTGCTTGGTCGGCGGCATGTACTTCAGCGGCGCATCAGGGAACAGCTCCCTGATCAGCTGGGCGTGGGCCAGCTCGAGCAGGAACGAGTCGGGCACCTCGGGGTTGATCTCGAACGCGTGGCCCAGGCCCAGCTGATCAGGG
>Ga0318515_10000556_pt1 | contig 11543 bp, 6 predicted proteins | sample GRESIP176b2f19_FD_202499 | JGI IMG/M metagenome (GOLD analysis project Ga0318515, IMG submission 202499) | Tropical soil microbial communities from Luquillo Experimental Forest, Puerto Rico - GRE.SIPMG.176b2f19 | ecosystem: Environmental > Terrestrial > Soil > Tropical forest > Bulk soil...
CGTCAGAGCTATCGAATCCGCCTACTATACAAGCACTTTGGAGGTTGAATCCACCCGCGAACACCGAACACCGCTCCAGCAGTGCCTTCTCCTCATCATCGAGGTGGTCGTAGGACCACGCCACGGCGTGGCGCAGCGTTTGATGGCGTTCCAGGCCGCGCCGTGAGCCGACCAGCAGCCGGAACCGCTGATCGAGACGATCACGCACCTCGCTTGCGGTCATCGACGCCATCCGTGAGGCCGCCAGCTCGACGGCCAACGGGATGCCGTCGAGGCGGCGGCAGACTTCGACGACTGCGGCCGCCTCCTCGGCGCTGCTCAACGCGAACCGTGCGGCAACGCTTCGGGCGCGTTCAACAAACAAGCTCACCGCCGCCGAGTCGATGCCCGCGCCGACATCCAGCGAGGGCACCAGCCACAATTGCTCGTCGGCGACCCCCAACCCTTCGCGGCTGGTGGCCAAAATCCTCACCGTCGCCGACTGCGCCAGGATCTCCTCGACCAGATCGGCGGCGGCGTCGCGCACGTGTTCGCAGTTGTCGAACACCAACAGCCGGATGCGGCCCTCCAACGCTGCGGCCACCGACTGGCCCACACTCTTGCCCGGCTGTTGGGTGATGCCCAGCACCGCCGCGACCGCATCGGGCACCGCCGCCGGATCGGCGACCGCAGCAAGCTCGAAAAACCAGACACCGTCGGGAAATTCATCTACGAGACGCGCCGCGACCTCCAACGCCAGCCGGGTCTTGCCAACCCCGCCCACCCCAGTCAACGTCACCAACCGACGAGCCTTCACCACCGCTTGCACCTCGTCGAGTTCGGACTCGCGTCCGATGAAGCTCGTGGGCGCGGGGCGCAGATTCCCCGGACCCGCATCCAGTGCCCGCAACGACGGAAAGTTCGTGCGCAGGCCGGGCGCTCGGACCTGGAACACCTGAACCGAAGTCGGGAGATCCCGCAACCGTCGCGGTCCCAGATCGATGAGATCAACGCCGCTGAGCAGACTTGCCGTCGAGTCGGCCAACAGGATCTGGCCGCCGTGCCCGGCGGCCATCAGTCGTGCGGCCCGATTGAGCACCGTTCCGAAGTAATCCCCATCGCGCAGCTCGGCTTCCCCGGTTGCAATCCCCATCCGCACAGGCAATTCCAGTTTGCGCTGCGCGACTGTGGCGGCATCCACCGCTGCCCTTGGTGACGAGAATGCCGCGCACACACCGTCGCCGGTGTGCTTGAACATGAAGCCGCCATGCGCCTCAATCGCCTCAGCCAACACCGCGTCATGGGCGGCCAGCGCGGCCCGCATCGCATCCGCGTCGTTCTCCCACCGACGAGTCGAACCCTCAATATCAGTGAACAGAAAGGTCACAATCCCTGTAGGGGGCATCCCTGCGGACACCCGATCAGGATGTCACACAAATCCCATGTCATCCGAGACCGAGTTTTGAGACTGTCAAAACTCGTCTATTTCGAGACCGCTTACAGTTCTGCTCGGGCCTGGTCGATCTGATCGAATGCGTACGTCGCCATAGCTGTAGTGGTCATCGTTTCGCCCTGGTGGGCGAGTGATTCGTAGGTCTGGTCGCCCAGGACTTCGCGGAGGTGGGCGATGAGGTCGTTAATCTCAGGAAAAGATCCACGGGTGAAGGGCGTGCTGGCGAAACCGCTAATCGTTGCGGCAGGTTTGTAACGTCCGAGCCGGTCTAGAACGGTCTAGAACTTTGGCCAGAATTGTCAGCGGGGTCAACATGAGTGAGAAGCTGCCCGCGTCGCAGTGGTTGCGAATCGCCCGCGTGAGGTGGTCGAGCGCGTCAACGACGTCGCCTTGTGCGGCGGCAACAAGTGAATGGTTCCCGGCCAGGTGTGATTCGAGCTGTCGGTTACGGCTTTCTTGAGCGATCGCCAAGCCCCTGCGGAAGCACTCTTGGGCGATAACGGGGTCCGTGTCACGCCGAGGGTAGCCATACGCGATAAGTGCGTAGCAGATCACGACGGGATTGTGGCTGGCGTCGGCGGCAGCGATGAGGCCTTCCGATGCCGCCAGCCCCTCGTCGGCGGCGCCGGTGAACGTCAGTGCCACAACCAGGGCTGCCTGGGAAAAATAATGAGTGTCTCGCCCTTGTGCGATCATGTTGCGGCACAACTCAAGCCACCGCTCGGGCACGCCAGTCCAGATGTATGGACCGCCCAACCAGCTTTCGAAGTCATACGGAACTGGCTCGAAACGATTGCTGTCGATGGCCAGCCGACCAGCCTCGACATAAGCGAGCGCGTCATCGAGCCGACCGACTGCGTAGCACTGCGTCGCCATCGCGTAGAGCTGAGCCAGCCGCGGGTGATCGATCGCACGCGCCGGCTCGACCAGCTCCTCGGCCCACGCTGCGGGCTCGAACTGTTCGACCCAAAAACCGAGGAAGGCCGCGTAGGTGGCGATGGCGGCTGCGACATCGAGATCGTCGTGGTCGGCCGCCCACCGAAAGGCGGTTCGCAAATTCGGCAACTCAGTTGCGAACCAGTCGTAGGCCTCGCGCTGCCGGGGGCTGTCCCAGAGCGCGAGGATGTCACTTTCACGACGAGCGAAATAGCGGGCGTGGGCATCACGCGCCTCAGTTGCCTCGCCTCGGGCGACGAGTTGCTCCTCGGCGAACTGACGGATCGTCTCCCACATCGAAAACCGGGTCCGTCCCGCCGACCGATCAGCCACGAGAAGCGACTTGCGCACCAGGGCATCCAGTAGATCGAGGATGGCGAAGTCGTCGGGGTCATCGGATCCGCCCACCGCGCAGGCGCTTTCCAGGTCGAAACCGCCTGCGAACACCGAACAACGGTCCAGCAGTCTCTTCTCCGCTTCATCGAGGTGGTCGTAGGACCACGCCACCGCGTGGTGCAGGGTTTGGTGGCGCGCCACGCCGCGCCGCGACCCGACCAGTAGCCGGAATCGGCGATCGAGGCGATCCCGCACCTCGCTCACCGTCATCGACGCCATCCGTGAGGCCGCTAACTCGATGGCCAACGGGATTCCGTCGAGGCGACCACAGATCTCCACCACCGCGGCAGCCTCATCGGCGTTGGCGACCGAGAAGCCCGGCGAAACGGCTTGTGCGCGTTCGACGAACAGGTCTGCCGCTGCAGAGTCGATGCCGGCGCCGACATCCAACGATGGCACCGGCCACAAGTGTTCGTCGGCGACTCCCAATCCTTCACGGCTGGTGGCCAAAATCGTCACCGTCGCCGACGAACACTTGGTCGGCGGCGGCGTCGAGCACGTGTTCGCAGTTGTCGAACACCAACAACCGGACTCTGCCCTCCAACGCGGCGGCGACCGACTCGCTCACGCTCTTCCCGAGCTGTTGGATGATGCCCAGCACGGCTGAGATCGCGTCGGGCACCGCCCCGGGATCGGTGACGGCGGCCAGTTCGAAAACCCAGGCCCCGTCCGGGAATTCATCGGCCAGGCGGCTTGCGACTTCGATCGCCAACCGGGTTTTGCCGACCCCGCCCACACCGGTCAACGTCACCAACCGATGAGCCTTTATGGCGGCTTGCACTGCGGCGACCTCGGACTCGCGGCCGATGAAGCTGGTGGTCTGGGGGCGCAGGTTTCCCGGCGTTACATCCAGTGCCCGCAACGGCGGAAACTCCGTCGGCAGCCCCGGCGCTCGCACCTGAAACACCCCCAACGCGCTCGGCAGATCCCGCAACCGTCGCGGCCCCAAATCGACGAGGTCTACTCCGCTGAGCAGACTTGCCGTCGACTCGACCAGCAGGATCTGACCGCCATGGCCGGCGGCCATCACCCGCGCAGCACGATTGAGCACCGCACCGAAGTAGTCGCCGTCCCGAAGCTCGGCCTCCCCTGTTGCAATGCCCATCCGCACCGGCAATTCCAGGGCACGCTGCGCGGCCACCGCGGCATCGACGGCAGACTTCGGCGAGGCGAAGGCGGCACACACCCCGTCGCCGGTGTGCTTGAACATGAAGCCGCCGTGTGCCTCAATCGCGGAGCGCAACACCTCGTCATGGACGGCCAGTGCTGCCCGCATCTCATCCGCGTTCGCCTCCCACCGACGGGTCGACCCCTCGACATCGGTGAACAGAAAAGTCACCACCCCCGAAGGAGCAGCCGCCGCGAACACGCTCACAGGATTTCACAAGGAGCGCGCGGCCACCTCGAACATCACTGGAATCGGTCCGATCACCCAAGTACTCGAACCGCAAGACGAGTAGTCGTCTACGCATGTGCTGCGTGGCCCCGTCACCAAGACTTTTTTGCGGAAGTACTTCACCGACGACCTTGGGGGCACGACCATGACGATCACGATTGACGCACCGATCTGCCCGAGCGTGTTTGATGCCGGCTTCCCGACGATTGATTATGACCATTGCCAAAGCCTCGACGAGGCCCACGACATTCTCGACCGGGCGCGGCGCCAGGCACCGATTGCGATTGGCCCGCACGGGCCGGAGCTGCTGACCTACGAGCTGGTGCGGACCGTGCTGCGCGACCCGCGATTCCGCGTGCCTCAGGGCATGTTCCTCGCCTCCCAAGGCATCACGAGCGGTCCGCTGTGGGAGCGGGTCGCAACGAACCTGATCAGTCTCGACGGGCCCGCGCACCAGCGGCTGCGCCGACTGGTCTCCAAGGCCTTCACACCGCGAGCCACCGCGCGGCTGCGCACGACAATCGTCGAGGTGATCAACGAACTGGTGGACCAGCACAGCGCAACTGGGCGCTGCGACGTGGTCACCGACATTGCCCGCCAATATCCGATCCCGATCATCTGCGCGCTCTTGGGCGCCCCGGCGGAGGATTGGCAGCTGTTCTCGGACTGGACCGACGACATCTTCAAGGTCTTCAGCTGGGACGTCGCCGCACATCAGCAGACCATCTTGGCCGCGTGGGACGAACTCGACGCCTACATCGACGACATGGTCGCCCAACGGCGGCACACGCTGACCGACGACCTGATCTCCGACCTGATCCGCGCCGAGGACGACGGCGATCGCCTCAACGCCGAGGAGCTACGGATGCTGGTCGCCGGCCTGCTGATGGCCGGCACCGACACCACCCGGAACCAGCTGGCCGCCTCCGTGCACGTGCTCTGCGATCACCCCGACCAGTGGGCCCTCCTGGCCCAGCATCCCGAGCTCGCGTGCTACGCGGTCGAGGAGACCCTGCGGCATTCACCGATCGCAGGCGCCACTCTCCGCATCGCCCTGGAGGACGTCGAAATCGCGGGGGTCATGATCCCAGCCGGCACGCTGGTCATTGCCAACACCGCCGCCGCAAACCGCGACCCCGCCGTCTACGACGACCCCGACCGACTCGACATCACCCGCGAAAGGTCCGCGCCGATGCAGACCTTCGGCGCCGGCATGCACTACTGCCTCGGCGCCAACCTGGCCAGACTTGAGCTCGCCGAAGCCCTAACGGTCATCACACAGCGGATGCCCAACGCCCACCGCACCGGCCCCGCACCATGGAAGCCGCTCACCGCTATCAGCGGACCGGCAACGCTGCCAATCGAATTCGACCCCGGCCACTGAGCCGAGACGTCGCACCGCAGGTTCGCACCTCCTCACGGCTCGCCGCGGCCCACTTGATGTGCCCCTCGAAGCCCAGCGATGTTGCCATGGCGCGGTAGCGGTCCCGGTGGTCGCGGTAGGCGGCCTCTTCTCCGCGGGCGTGGGCGAGCAGCGCCCGCAATCGCAGCAGCGAGATCTCGTTCAGCACGAAGCCGGGATCGGTCGGCACGGCCGCCAACTGATCTATCGCGCTCGCGGCCTCGTCGAGATCGCCGTCATCGCCACGTTGCAGGAGTGCCTCCACCAGGACGCTGATGGCCAGCGCGGTCCAGATACACCCACCGGAATTCAACAAGTCGTCGACAACGGTGCGGGCCAATTCGATAGATCCACCGATATCGCCGGTCCGCGCCTTTTCCCGTGCGGTGTGTATGTCGGCGATCGGCACGGTGGTCAAGGACATGCGGTCGTTGGCTGCGCGGTCTCGCATTTTGGCGAGCAACTCGAAGCCGCGTTCGCGCACGGGCCCCTCCTGATATGCCAGAGCGAGACCATGAATTCCTCGAGCCAGGTCAAGGGCGAGATCATCGCCCGATCGCTCCGCCATTGATAGTGCCTCCGCGGTGTCGCGCAGGGCTGCCGCACCGGGCAGCAGCACCCCGTACGGGATCGCGTAGACGTACGTGAACCACATGACGCCGGCAAGCGTCCCTGGGTCGGTCAGCAGCGCACGCGCCGTCGTGATGGCCTGTTCGAAGTCGTCTTTCCAGCCGGCAATGCCCAGGCACCATCGGGCGAGACCGCGCTTGGCAGTCGCGACTGTTAGGGGAGATTCGGTGATGAGCCTGCCTTTGGCGGGATCACCCTCGGCGAGGTCGATGACGAGCTGGGCGAACCGGAGCACGTCGGCCATTTCACCGGTTTCGTGTTTGGAAATCATTGCCGAAAAGGACAGCGCGACCGTCAACGTTGGATCGCCGATCGCCTCCAGCAGTTGGACGAGTTCGGACGCGAGTTGCGACGCCTCCCGGCGGTGCGCTTTCATCGTCTGCGACGTCACCAGGCCCGACATGCCAATGGCGAGTGATTGCCGATCACCAGCGGCAGCGCACAATTCACGCAGCTCCTCGAAGCCGGTGTCGGCGCCACTGCCGCCCAGCCGATACGCATGGGCGCACAACAGCGTGCGGGGTGCGATGCGCGTGGTCAAGCTGTCAGGGTCGTCGTGAGGTAGCCGATCGGCGACCCGCCGGGCCCGCCGCCAACTCGTCTGCGCCGCGCGCATATCGCGGAAGGCGGACCATGTTCCGGCGCGCATGTGCCAGTCGAAGGCCGCATGCAAATCCCCTGCTGCCTCAAGGTGTTCGGCGATCAGCGCCGCGTTCTCGTCCGTCGATCCGTGGACTTCGATCGCAGCAGCGAGCCGTCGATGTGAGTGCGCACGAACGGATTTGAGTTGCGACTCGTAAGCAACCGTGCGGATCAGCGGATGGCGAAACGCATACTCAGCATTGGGCGCGAACCTGACCTGACCGACAAGTTCCGCCTCGATCAGCGGCGCCACGTCCACGTTAGAAACCAGTGCCGCCAGCATATCCGCGTCGAATCGTGTGCCGATGACCGCCGCGGCGTTCAGCGTCCGTTTGGCCGGCGCCCGAAGGCGATCTATGCGTGCGCCGATGGTGGCCTGCAGCGTGGCCGGTACGTCCACATCCCCGACATCACCGCGCGGTTGGTAGGCACCAGGCTGGCCTTGCAGCACCCCACGTTCAGCCAGATCGCGCACGATTTCCTCAACGAAGAACGGGTTTCCGGCCGCACGGTCGGCGATTTGCGCCGCCAGTTCGCCCGTCGCCGAGCCGGCGCCAACTAGCTCGGCCGTTAGCGCCAGGGTGTGCCCATCGCTCAACGGCCGCAACGCAATTGTTTGAGCGCCAGGCATGCGGCTGAGTGCGCCTTGGTATTCCGGGCGATAGGTGATCAGGACCAACGACGGGATCTGTGGCACGACGGCAAGGAACTCGGCCAGCATCGACTCGCTGATTTCGTCGATCCAGTGCGCATCCTCGATGACGTACACCGCCGCGTCCGGCCGCTCCATTGCACTGGCATTGACCAGCGCGGTCAATCGCCGCCGCCGCGCATCGGGGGCGATATCCGGCAGCGGCACGGCCGGGTCACGGATTCCCAGCAGGTCGCCCAGCAGCAGTAGGTCTTCGGGGTCGGCCCCGGGGAACCATTCGCGGAGCTGTGTGCGCGCGCTGTCGGCGTCGAGTTCGTCGATTCCTATTGGTGCGCGCAGCATCCTGGCCACCACATGGAACGGGATGTCGCTGGCATGCGACTCGCAGTAGGTGCTGAACACCGGCACACCGCGACCGTCCGCAAGCGCGGCGGTCTCGCGCACCAATCTGCTCTTGCCGATACCCGCCGGTCCGACGATGTTGACGATGCAGCCCGAACCGGCGATCGCCTCGTCAAGAATCCCGCCGACGGTCGTGAGTTCCCAAGTACGTCCGACCAGTTTCGATTCGGTGGGGCGACGCGGCTGATGCTCGCCGATTGCCAGCAAGCGCCTGGCGATCACCGTGTTCCCACCTTTGATGTGAACCCGTTTCAGGGTCACCGAGGACGACGGTGTTCGCCACCAATTTCGCCGTCGAATCGCTCAACATCACCCCACCCGGAGGTGCCACCGACTCCATCCGCTGGGCCATGCCGACTTGCTCACCGATGGCGGTGTATCCCAACGGCCCCGAACCGATCTCACCGGCGATCACTTGGCCGGAATTCAGGCCCACTCTCAGTTGCAGGTCCACGCCGTCAAGGGCTCGGACGTTAATGGCCAGCAGCTGCGCCGCTTCCTGAAGGCCCAAGGCCGCCAGACAGGCACGAATGGCGTGGTCCTCCAACGCCACCGGCGCGCCGAACACGGCCATGACGCCGTCGCCGGTGAACTTGTCCACCGTGCCCCGGTAGCGCTGCACCACCATCACCGCGCGATCGACGAGGTCGGCCATGATCTCTCGCAGGCGCTCAGCACCGACCGCCGCAGCGATCTCCATCGAATGAACAACATCGGCGAACAGGACCGTCACCTGCTTGTATTCCGCCGGCTGCGCCGCTTGCGTCAGTTGCATTCCGCACTCGCTGCAGAACTTGGCCGTCGGGCTCGACTGCGCGCCGCAGGAACCGCAGACCAGCGCCGTCGCGGTCAGTCCGCCGCCATCCCCCGGGAGGTCCACGTCAGTATCGTGTCACCGGTCGTCAGCTACGTCCGTCGTTTCGCCGTGAGCCACGATCAGGCCAGCGCATCGGTCGGGCACTTCAGACCGCGCCGACAGGCATGTCCACCTCGGCAAACACTGGTTTGACGCACGACGACCTGGTTATTCTCGGTCCTGTCATGACGCATCGAGCGGACCCCTCAGGCGATGCAGAAGCACGTTCACCGACGCGCGCGCCCCGCCAACGCCTGCACCGCCACCACTTGATTGTGGTCAGCGCCAAGGTGCTCGCGGCGCTGGGATCCACCGTTGTCGTCGTCGTCACCGGCATTGGATGGAACACCTACCGCACCGCATCGGCTGGGATCACCACATCCGAGGCGTTGGCCGGTGAACCCGCATCGACCGGAAGTGATCAAAACATCCTGATCATGGGGCTGGATAGCCGTCGAGACCAGCGGGGCCGGCCCCTGCCGCCAGACATCTATGACGCACTGCATGCAGGCGGTGAAGATTCCGGTGACGGCGACGCCGACGCGCTCATCGTGTTGCACCTGCCCGGCGGCGACGGCCCGGCCACGGCGATCTCAATCCCCCGCGACGACTATGTCGATCTGGCCGGATGCCCGACCTCGGATTGCCGCGGCAAGATCAAGGAGGCCTACAGCCTCGCCTACCAGCGCGTGATGAACCACAGCAGCTCCGCCAACCTGCAATCCGACTCCGCCTCGCAAGGGCAAGACTCCGCGGCGAGGGAACAATTGGCGCGTGAGGCGGGCCGCAAAGCCGAGATCAGCACGGTCCGGCGGCTCTTGCAAATCCCGATCGACCACTTCGTTGAGGTCACCTTGGCTGGGTTCTTTCAGATCGCCCGGGTGGTCGAACCCATCACGGTGTGCCTGAACGAGGACACCGCGGATCGCTACTACTCGGGCGCTGACTTTCATCGAGGCACGCAGCAGATCAGCGCCGCGCAGGCGATGGCATTCGTTCGGCAACGCCGCGACGCCAACGATGTGATGTTCACCGACCTTGATCGAACGCGCCGCCAGCAGGCCTTCATCGTCTCGGTGGTCAGTGCGCTGCGCCGCAGCGAGGCGTTGTCGACGGCTTCCCGGCTGCGGGCCCTATTAGACGTCGCCAGGCAAAACGTCGCCGTCGACGCGGGTTTCGACCTAGAGGACCTGGCGCGTAACGTGTCGGCGTTTCCCAACAGACCGGTCGGGCTTTACACGCTGCCCGTGGCCAGTTTCGGCGAAATCCCAGACGGTGAATACGTCAATTTCATCGACGTACCCGCGATCCGCTCCATCGTGCACAACCTGGTGACCCCCGATTCGCCCGTAGCGGCCTCGATTGGCAGTGGCGACCCAGAAGCGCAGCCGACGGCCGGCAGCGTCTCGCTCGACGTGGTCAATGCCTCGGGCAGGCAAGGCGAGGCCGCGAACCTCGAAATGTCCTTAGCGACAGGGCGCTTCAGTAAGGGAAACGTCAGCACCGCCGACTCCACCAGCCAGACAAGCACCATCGCCTACGGACCCGGCGCGAAGGCAGCCGCCACCGAGCTCGCCGATGAATTTGGCATCACTGCCAGCGCGTCCGACAGCGTCGCCCACAACACGGTGCGGCTGACCGTCGGGACCGATTTCTCTAGGTTTGGCAACCTCAGTCACACGTCGACATCGCCGACTACAACCGCGGCGGCGCCCGTCACCACGGTGGCGGCCACCGGAACCGGCACGAAAGAACCGACACCCTCCGACCTCACGCGGATGACCTCCGATGGCATTCCCTGCGTGAAATGACGAGGCTCGGTAGGCGTTCGAGTGTGCGCTGAGGGCTTCGAGTGTGCGCTGTGGGCGGAGAATCCGCCGCCAAATCTGCGCCCTGGAAACACACTCGCCGCTGCCGAGGCTCGCGCCTAAACTTTGCATTCATTGCATAGATAGCATTGACAGCGGCCGAAAACTGACGATAGTCATGAACTATGGCGCTGCTGCCAGACCCCGAGCCCCGGCAGCGACAGCACGTCGTGATCTCGGTCGACGACCACGTCATCGAGCCACCCGACATGTTCGCCGGGAGAATGCCCACTGCGCTGTCCGACCGCGCGCCCAAGGTCATCGAGACCGACGACGGGCGCCAGGTATGGCTCTATGAGGGCCGGGAGTACCCGAACATCGGGCTCAACGCGGTGATCGGGCGGCCGCGTGAGGAATGGAGCATGGACGCCGCCCGGTTCGACGAAATGCGGCGTGGCTGTTGGGATGTCGATGCACGGATCGCCGACATGGACATCGCGGGCATCTGGGCGTCGCTGAACTTTCCGTCGCTGATCGCCGGGTTCGCCGGCACCGTGTTCTGGAAGAGCGACGACCCGGAGCTGGGCCTGGCCGCGCTGCGGGCCTGGAACGACTGGCACCTGGAGGCGTGGGCCGGCAGCTACCCGGACCGGATCATCCCGCTGCAGCTGCCATGGCTCGCCGACCCGCAGCTCGCGCCCGAGGAGATTCGTCGCAACGCCGCCCGCGGCTTCAAGGCGGTGAGCTTCCCCGAGCTGCCCGCGCAGTGCGGAATCCCGAGCCTGCACACCGGCGTGTGGGATCCCTTCTTCGCCGCCTGCGAGGAGACCGACACCGTGGTGTGCCTGCACACGGGGTCCGCACAGTGGGCGCCAATCCCCTCCCCCGACACACCATTTGAGACCATCACGACGCTGTTCCCGGTCAACGGCCTGGTCGCCTGCGCGGACATGTTGTGGTCGGGCATACCCGTGCGGTTTCCGCGGCTGAA
>Ga0318515_10000560_pt1 | contig 11517 bp, 10 predicted proteins | sample GRESIP176b2f19_FD_202499 | JGI IMG/M metagenome (GOLD analysis project Ga0318515, IMG submission 202499) | Tropical soil microbial communities from Luquillo Experimental Forest, Puerto Rico - GRE.SIPMG.176b2f19 | ecosystem: Environmental > Terrestrial > Soil > Tropical forest > Bulk soil...
CTTCGAGGTGGAGTCCTGGCGGGTGATCGTCGAGCGCCGTGCCGACGCCGCGGTAGTCAGCGAGGCCACGGTGAAGCTCAACGCCAAGGGCGAGCGGATCGTCGCCACCGGCGAGGGCAACGGCCCAGTCAACGCGCTGGACAACGCCCTGCGGCTGGCTCTGGAGCGGCTCTACCCCGAGCTGGCCATGCTGGAGCTGGCCGACTACAAGGTCCGCATCCTGGAAAACTCGCACGGCACCGGCGCGGTGACCCGGGTGCTCATCGAGTCCGGTGACGGCACCGGCGCGGCGGATGGCACCTGGAGCACGGTCGGGGTGGATGAGAACATCATCGCCGCGTCCTGGCACGCGCTGGAGGAGGCCGTCACCTACGCCCTGCTGCGCGCGGGCTACCAGCCCGGCGAACGCGACACCGAGGACTAAGGCCGCCGGCCCCGGCCCGGTGACGGAGGAACCGGGCCGGGGCCACCGGGGGGTTCCGGGGGTCGCTCCCCGGGCTAGCAGGGCGCCCCTTTCCTTTGCTGCGCCCGGGGCAACCCTTTCCTTCCGCTAGGCGTGGTCATGTCTGGAAGGTGCAATGCTTTACGTCTTTCCCGCCATGCACCACCGACCGGACATGCCGGATGGAAGGGCAAGGGTGCCGCGATGAGGAGGATCGGCGCTGGTATATGGACCGGAGCGGCCTGCCTGTGCGCCGCCGTGGCGCTGACCGCCGGTACCGTGCCGGCGGGGGCAGCGGTCCGTACCGCCGGCCTGCCTGGGGCCGGTGGGCCGGGCGCGTGCGGACCGGCCCAGCTCCGGGTCAGCGTCCCGGAACAGATCCCCGGTGATCCGCAGCGGGGGATGGACAAGCAGTCGTGGAACATCGTGCTGCGCAACACCGGCACGGTGTCGTGCTCGCTGCGCGGCTGGCCGGTGATCACGGCCAGGGCCACGGGCGGGCGGGCCGTGCCGATGGCGGTGCGCGACGCCACGTTCAGCAACCTCGCCACGGTGCCCGAGCGGCAGGTCATCCTGGCGCCCGGGGATGCCGCCGTGGTCACCGCGATGTCCGCGGACGAGCTGCGCGGCTGCACCATGTCCTGGACGCTCGCGGTGCGGCTGCCCGGCTCCGCGAGCACGGCCGCCGTGCCCGCGCCGCACGGGGTCTTCGTCCCGTGCCTGGGCGGGCCGCTCGTGCTGTCCCCGTTCTATCCGCTCGCCGCGCTGCAGCGGGACATCAAGGCCATGAGCGCCTCCACCGTGCCGCCGCCGTTCGCCGCGTCGGCCGCCGCCGAGCCGCCCGCCTGCCGGGCCGCGGCGCTGCGCGGGAGCCTTGCCACCACGCAGCGCGCCGGGCGCAACGGTTTCCTCGCGGTGCTGCGGCTGCGCACCGCCGGGCCGCCGTGCACGCTGAGCGAGGTCTGGCCCACGGTGCGGCTGGATGAGACCGGCGGCCAGCACCCGGTCGCGAAGGTGTTCTCCTCGGCCGCCGCGGACCGGGCCGCCCGGCCGGAGATCACGACTTACGTGCGCGGCAGCAGCCAGCGGCCGGCCCTGACACTGCGGCCGGGCACCTCGGTGTCGGTCGCGGTGGTCGCGGCGGGCACCGGGACCTGCCAGCGGCTGACGGCCGCGGAACTCTACCCCGGGCCGCTGGCCCTTGGCCCCGCCGTGCGGGTCCCGACTCCCGCTGCGGCGCAGATCTGCGGAGCCCCGCGTATCCTGCCGTTCCTGCCGGCCAGCCCGGCCGGAACGGCTGGAACGGCGCTCGCCGTCACCCGCGCGGCGCTGACCACTATGACCGCCGCGCCCGGGGACAGCCCGGCCGGGTATGTGTACGGCACCGACAGCGCCTTCCCGCTCCGCTGCCACTCCAGCGTGCCTTACCTTGAGCCCAACGGCGTCTGCTCCAACGGCACGGAGGGCAACTACGGCGCCTACGTCGGCGAGGCCGGATCCTGGGCGAACTGGCAGAAGTGCAGCACCGGCCGCAACTGGCTGCAGAGCAACTACAACGCGGCACAGGCCAACGCCACCGCCGGCGACGGGCTCGGCGCGGCGCCCTACTGGTTCGCGGCCGGGCCCGGGCGGGATCCGGGCTACGACGGCACCACGGCCGAGGCCAAGTCCTGGGGCGCCGCCCAGGCCAAGCAAATGATCACGCACGCTCTCGGCAACGCCTACAGCCTCCCGTACGTGGTCGAGGACGTCGAGAACGCCGGGGCACCGCCCGACGAGAACGGCTGGAACACCATCTGGACCGGGCCGTGCACCCAGACGCAGAGCGGGAGCAGCATCCCCGCGGCGGTGGACTTCGCCACGTTCCAGGGTTTCCGCAACTACGTCGAGGCCAACTCGGCCTACGCGCCGGCGGTGTACTCGGCCGGCGGCGGCGGGTACGGCTCGTGGAGCGGCATCTTCGGCTCCGGTTTCACGCTGAAGACCACGGCGGAGTGGACCTTCACCGAGGAATCGACCCACGTCGCGTTCCCGTCCGGCTGGTCCAACCCGTACGCCACCGCGCTGTTCTTCGCCAACGCGCCCGCCCGGTGCCAGCTGGCCTGGCAGTTCTCCGGCGGCAACGGCGACATCAACAAGTACGGCGGCGACTACGACCAGATCAACGGGAACAACGCCACGATCACCAGGTGCGAGTGACCACGGTCACGCCGCGGCCTGCGTGTGGCGATCCATGGGCCGATAGCCGCGCGGGCTGGCGATACGGTGGAGCGCATGGACGACAAGGAGATCTTGGCGCACATCGACGATCTCATTAAGACCGAGCACGAGCTGCGCGCCAAGCTCGCCGCCGGTCAGATGACCACCGACGACGAGCACCGGCAACTGGCCGCCGCCGAGGCCGCCCTCGACCAGTGCTGGGACCTGTTGCGCCAGCGGCGGGCCCGCCGGGAGTTCGGCGAGGATCCGTCGGACGCGCAGGTGCGGCCGGTCAGCGAGGTGGAGGGGTACCGGCAATAGGGCGGGGTGGTGGGGCCAGGACTAGCAGAGTGCCGGGATGAGGCGTGCGCATCACCAGGTTCGCCGCGGGCGACGAGGTTTCTTACGGGCTGGTGGGCACCGCCCGGGCCGGGCCCGCGGCGGGCGGTGAGGTCATCGCCGAACTCGCCGGGCACCCGTTCGGCGGTGGCGGGGGCGGAATCCAGCTCACCGGCACCACGTATCTGCTCGATGAGGTCAGGCTGCTGGCTCCGGTGCTGCCCAGCAAGGTGGTCGGTTTCGCGCCGGGGCACCCCGGGGCGGGCGGGCCAGCGGATGACGGGCTGGCGGGCCGTTCCGTTATGTATCTCAAGCCGTCCACCGCCGTCTGCGGGCCGTCGGACGCGATATGGTACCCGGCGCTGACGCAGCGCCTGGAGGCCTCGGGTGAGTTGGCCGTTGTCATCGGCCGGCTGTGCCGCCAGCTGACACCGGAGCAGGCCGCCGCGGTGATCTTCGGCTACGCCTGCGCACTCGACGTCACCGCGGCCGACCTGAGCGAGCTCGATGGCCAGTGGGCGCGGGCCAAGGGGTTCGACACGTTCTGCCCGCTGGGGCCGTGGATCGAGACCGATGCCGGCCAGGCCAGCCTGGAACTGGTGACGTCGGTGAACGGGCAGGTGCGCCAGCGGGCCAAGGTGCCAGCGCCCGGCCCGGACGTGGCGGCGCTGGTCGCGTCCGCGAGTAACGTGATGACGCTGCTGCCCGGCGACGTGCTGCTGGCCGGTGCACCGGCCGGCGACGGCGGCGCGTTGCTGGGGTACGGCGATGAGGTATCGGTGTCGATCGAGCAGATCGGCACCCTGACGAACAGGGTGGAGCAAGGTGACTGAGCACGGCGGGGCCGGCCGGGACCGCGGTCAGGTGCGGGTGCGGTTCGCCCCCTCACCCAGCGGTGACCTGCACCTGGGCAACATCCGCACCGCGCTGTACGACTGGGCGTTCGCCCGTGCCACCGGCGGGGTGTTCGTGCTGCGCATCGAGGACACCGATGCCACCAGGGTGAAGCCGGAGTACATCGCCTCCGCGCAGGAGACGCTGCGCTGGCTCGGGCTTGACTGGGACGAGGGGCCCGGTGTGGGTGGCACGTGTGGGCCCTACCAGCAGAGCCAGCGGCTGGACATCTACGCCGAGTGGCTGGCCAAGTTCCTGGCCGACGGGCATGCCTATTACTGCTACTGCACGCCGGAGGAACTCCAAGCGCGGCGGCAGGCGGCGCGGCAGGCCGGCGGGCCGAGCGGGTACGACGGGCACTGCCGCGTCCTCACCGCCGACCAGGTCGCGGCCTACCGGGCGGAGGGCCGCCGGCCGGTGGTCAGGTTCCGGATGCCCGAGGGCTCGACCACGTTCACCGACCTGATCCGCGGCGAGGTCACCTTCGATCACGCGCACGTGCCGGACTTCGTGCTGGCCAGGGCCGACGGCGCGCCGCTGTACACGCTCGCGGTCGCGGTCGACGACGTGCTCATGAAGATCACCCACGTGGTGCGCGGTGACGACCTGCTGTCATCCACGCCCCGGCAGATCGCGGTCTACCACGCGATGGGCGTGACCGACGACCAGGTCCCGGTCTTCGCCCACCTGCCTTTCGTGCTCGGCCCGAACGGCCAGAAGCTGTCCAAGCGCAACGGCGTGGTCTCCATCAACTGGTACCGCGAGCAGGGCTTCCTGCCCGAGGCGATCTGCAACTACCTGGCGCTGCTCGGCTGGTCGCCCGGGGAGAACCGGGAGGAGTTCACGCTGGCCGAGATGGCCGCCGAGTTCGACCTGGCCAGGGTCAACAAGAACGCCGCCCAGTTCGACATGCGCAAGCTCGAGGCGATCAACGGCGACAAGATCAGGGCGCTGGATCCGGGCGACCTCGCCGCCCGGATCACGCCGTTCCTCGCCCGGGCAGAGCTGGTCGCCGACCCTCCGTCGGCCGGTGAGGCGGAACTGATCGCGGCCGCTGCCCCGCTGATCCAGCCGCGGATCGGCAAGCTCAGCGAGGCGGTGGGGATGCTCGCGTTCCTGTTCGTGGACGGGGCTGGCTTCAAGGTCGACCCGGATGAGGCCGCCATAGTATTCACGCCCGCGTCCGCCGAGGTGCTCGTGGCCGCGGAGAAGGCGCTCGCCGGGGTGGACCAGTGGGCGCACGGCGAGATCGAGGATGCCCTGCGGGCCGCGCTGCTCGACGAACTGGGCTTGAAGCCGAAGGTCGCGTTCGCCCCGGTGCGGGTCGCGGTGACCGGGCGGCGGGTATCGCCACCGCTGTTCCAGTCGATCGAACTGCTCGGGCGGGACCGGACGATGCGCCGGCTGGCCCAGGCACGTGCGATGGCCTCGCCCCCGGCGTAATTTGCCGTGGCCGGTGCCCGGGATCGCTTTGGGGGGCGGTCACGGTTTCGGCTACACTGCACAGGCGCGAGCGGGCCGGCAGGCCCGGTCCGGTGGGGTATGGGGTAATTGGCAGCCCGACGGGTTCTGGCCCCGTTAGTCTAGGTTCGAGTCCTGGTACCCCAGCTCAACGCAATGATCGTTTGGCATCAATAGCGCGCCGTTCCCGGGCGCGCTTTTTTGCGCTCCGCGCCGGGCGGCGGCTCGTGCGCGCACGCCTACACCTACTGGCGTGCCCACGCCGGCCGGGGCCGGCGTTCCTGGCGGGTGCCCGCCGCGGTCAGGCCCGGCGCTTGCGCCTGCCGCCGAAAATCCGCGAGATCAGCAGGACGATGATCGACCCGATGATCGACCCCAGGATGCCCGACGGGTGCAGCGCGAACAGCGACACGCTGTGGAGGAAAACCAGGTTCTCCAGGAAGCCCCCGACGAAGGAGCCGACGACCCCCAGGCCCATGGTCTGGAGCACGCCCATCGGGTCCCGGCCGGGTACGAGCAGCCGGGCGATGGCCCCCGCGATCAAGCCCACAATGAGCAAGATGACAATGAATGCCAACATATAAGGAAAGATACCCCCGTTTCGGGCATGCTCTGGCGGGCGCCGCGGTGGGCCGACCCGGGGTGAGGGCACAGGAGCGCATCCGGTTTGGCGTGGCTCCTGTGCGTGCGCTACCGTGCAGTCGCTGGCCCCGTCGTCTAGCGGCCTAGGACGCCGCCCTCTCAAGGCGGTAGCGCCGGTTCAAATCCGGTCGGGGCTACTTCCCGAAGTAGCAGGTCAAGGGCCTGATCGCTGGTCACAGCGGTCGGGCCCTTGATCGTTTGGGGCAGAAGGCCGTGCCCCCGAGGCTAGTGGCGATCACGGTGAGTGCCTGTCACCTGATTCCGGTGATCTGCGCTGACCGCGCGTCATCGGCCGCCAAAGCTGGGTGGCGTAGCATCTGGCACGGCACGCGGGACGTCATCGGCGGGGCTGGCGGCCGCGCCGGGTGGCTCCAGTGCCGCGGTGGCAGGTCCGCTGTCGATGCCGGAAACGAGTTCATGGACCGTCGGGGCGCACACATCGAGGTCGCCTGCGGCCGGAACACATTCAGCGTCCAGGGAGAGGAGGCACTTCGTGACGATCTTGCCGTTCCGGGAGCGCCGGGCGTTCGGGGCCCTCGGCAAGCATCATTCCGAGCTGGTGGGCCGCCATATGCGCGATCTGTTTGCGGAGGACCCCACGCGCGGGGAGCGGTTTTGCGCCGAGGCCGCCGGGATCTATCTCGATTACTCCAAAAACCGCATCACCGACGAGACTATGAGCCTGTTGCTTCAGCTGGCCCGCGAGTCGGAGCTCGAGCGGCACCGGGAGGCGATGTTCGCCGGTGAGCGCATCAACGTGTCGGAGAACCGTTCGGTGCTCCACGTCGCGTTGCGCATGCCGAGAGGGACCTCGCTGATCGTGGACGGGGTGGACATCGTCGCCGAGGTGCACGAGGTCCTGGACCGGATAACCGATTTCGCCGAGAAGATCCGCTCAGGGACGTGGCGGGGCCAGACCGGCAAGCCGATCCGCAACATCGTCAACATCGGCATCGGCGGGTCGGACCTGGGGCCGGTGATGGCCTACGAGGCACTGCGCCACTACTCCGACCGCGGCCTCAGCTTCCGTTTCGTGTCGAACGTCGACTCGACCGACTTCGCCGAGGCGACGAGGGACCTGGCGGCGGAGGAGACGCTGTTCATCGTGTCGTCGAAGACCTTCGGGACCCTCGAGACGCTGACGAACGCCACCTCTGCCCGTGACTGGGTGCTGGGCCAGCTGGGCGATCCGGCCGCGATCGCCAAGCATTTCGTGGCCGTCTCGACGAACGCCCTGCGGGTAGCGGAGTTCGGGATCGACACCGCGAACATGTTCGGCTTCTGGGACTGGGTCGGCGGCCGGTACTCGATGGACTCGGCCATTGGCCTGTCGACGATGGTGGCCGTGGGCCCGGAAAGGTTCAGAGAGATGCTGGCCGGCTTCCACGAGATGGACGAGCATTTCCGCACCGCCCCGCTGGCGCGGAACGTCCCGGTGCTCATGGGCCTGCTCACCGTCTGGTACGTCAGCTTTTTCGGAGTGCAGTCGGTTGGCGTGATGCCCTACGAGCAGTACCTCAAGCGGTTCCCCGCCTACCTGCAGCAACTCACGATGGAGTCCAACGGCAAGCACGTCACCCTGGACGGCCAGGTGGTGGACTACCAGACCGGCCCGGTGTACTGGGGTGAGCCGGGGACCAACGGCCAACACAGCTTCTACCAGCTCCTGCACCAGGGCACCGAGTTGATCCCGGTTGACCTGATCGGCTTCGGCAAGAGCCTTAATCCGCTCCGCGATCACCACGACATCTTGTCGTCGAATGTGTTCGCCCAGGCCCAGGCGCTCGCGTTCGGTAAGACCGAGGCGGAGGTCCGGGCGGAGGGGACCCCCGAGGCGGTGGTGCCGCACCGGGTCATGCCGGGGAACCGCCCCACCAACGTCCTGCTGGCCGAGGAGCTGACGCCGCGCCTTCTCGGTGCGCTCGTCGCCCTGTACGAGCACAGCGTGTTCACGCAGGGGACCATCTGGGGTATCGACTCATTCGACCAGTGGGGCGTCGAGCTGGGCAAGGCTCTGGCGGTGGCGATCATCCCCGAGCTGGAGAGCACCACCGAGCCGGAGCTCACCCACGACTCCTCGACTAACACGCTGATCCGGCGCTACCGGGCGCTGAGGGGCTAAGGAGAGCAGACACGGCGACTGCCAAGCCGATGCAGCTCGGCACGGCCGGGCTGGAAACATTCTTTTGCCGCAGGCGAACACGTCATCATCTGACCTGCGCCGGGGTTCTTGGCGATCTTGAGGGGCTGCGCGGCCAGCTCAGCTAGGTGCCCGACTGGCGCAAGGGCGCCACGTCCTCCCGTCCGTAAGCACAGAGATCATGCAGTACGCACGCGCCACAACGTGGTCGCTGCGCCCGGCAGGTCGTCCGCCCGTGGCTGATCATCGCGACGTGCAGGTCGTACCGGATGTCGGCCGGCACGATCGGCCCGAGCAGCCGGTGCGCCGCGTCCGCGGTGGTCTTGGCCGGCAGCCATCCCAGCCGCGTGGCGACCCGGTAGACATGGGTGTCGACCGGGAACGCGGCCCTGCCCATGGCGAACGTGAGCACGCACGCGGCCGTCTTCGGGCCCACGCCGGGCAGGGACTCCAGGTAGGTTCGAGCCGCCACATCGTCGAGATCATGGAGGCGGCCGAGGTCGATGCGGCCCTCGCGTTCGCGGACGGCGGCCAGGATCTGCTGGATGCGGCGTGCCTTCTGGTCGGCGATGCCGCCACAGCGGATGGCGTCGGCGACGCGCCCGACGGGCGCCGCCGCCACCTGCTCCCAGCTGGGGAACCTGTCCTTGAGCTGCGCGAACGCCCGCTCGGAGTTGATGTCCGAGGTGTGCTGCGACAGGACGGTCGCCACCAGTTCGTCGATGACCGGCAGCACGGGCTTGGGGACGAACGCGCCCTGTCCGGCGCGCAGCCGGCGCTGCACCTCCCTGATGCGGCCCTCGCCGGGCGCCGTCATGGGTGGATGGTATCTCGGCGGTAGCCGCCGGCTGGATCGCCGCCCCCTGGTTCCGCGCCCGGGCGGGCGCGTACAGTCCTCCTGACCGGAGGTTCGCCGACCCGCATCGAGGCGCTATGACCACGACCCGGGGCTTGCTGGCGCCGCTGCGCCCCGCTGCCCGCATCCTCACCGGATCCACCTATGTCCTGCTGGGCCTCGACGCCCTGCGGGAGCCGGGCGGGCGCGTCAGCCAGGCCGGCCCCGTGCTGGCCGCGATACGCAAGCGGGTCCCGCTTCCCGACGACGACGAGCTGGTGGTGCGGGGGAACGCCGCCGTGATGGTGGGCGCCGGGTCGCTTCTGGCGCTGGGCGTGTTTCCGCGGCTGTCCGCACTGGCCCTGGCCGGGTCGCTGATTCCCACGACGCTGGCCGGGCACTCGTACTGGGGGATTGAGGACCCGGCCACCCGGAAGGTCCAGCGGATCCAGTTCCACAAGAACATGGCGATGCTCGGCGGGCTGCTGCTCGCGGTGCTCGACGAGCAGTAGGCGCGGGGTTAGACGGCGTGCAGCACCTCGCCGCCGTAGACTAGGGGGTCTTCCGGCTGCAGCAGGTCGGCGAGGCGGTTGAACTCCTGGAACCCGGGATCGGCGTCGTGCTCGCTGTGCGCGGCGTGATCTGGGACCTCGACCACGATGGCGTACTTGACGATGCCCTCGCGGTTGTCGGTGCCGAACGCGACCCGGGAGATCCGGGCGGACAGGAACGCGCCTCGCGCCTTGTACTCGCGCCAGCGCGGCAGTTCCCGCTCGGCGAACAGGCGCTCGTACTCCGCGGCTTGCTCGGCGCGGATGTGGATGACGATGACATCAAGCTCGCTCATGACGCCATCATGACCCAGGCAGCCCCGGCTTGACCCGGAGCCCACTCCAGGTGTCATGCTCGCACGGTGATCATGTTTGGGCCGGCGGTCCGGCCGTGATGCTGCACGTGCGGGTGACGAGCCCGCCCGACGTCACCGGCCGGTTGCTCGAGGACCTCGCCGCCAACGACGGGGTATACAACCTGGTGCTGCTGCCCGGGGCCGCGCGGCACCCCGACGGTGACGCCGTGGCGTTCGACCTGCGGCCCGGTTCGGCGAACCGGCTGTTCCAGCAGCTGCGCGGCCTGCACCTGGACCGCCGCGGGTCGATCAGCGTGGAACGGGTCGATGCGGCGCTCACCGATGTCGGCACTGACAGTCCGGCGGGGGAGATCGGCTCGATACGCCGGGAGACCGCGCCGGTGTGGGAGATGGTGGAGGCCACCATCCGCGCGGGCGCTGTCTACCCGCCCAGCTTCTTCGCGCTGCTGGCGATCGCCGGGCTCATCGGCGCCGTGGGCATCCTCACCAACTCCGAGATCCTCATCGTGGGGGCCATGGTGGTGGGACCGGAGTATGAGGCGATCATCGCGGTCGCGCTGGGCTTTGCCAGCCGGGAGCGGCGGTTGCGGCGCGAAGGCCTTCTTGCGCTGACCTGGGGATTTCTCGCGGCGATCGTCGTGACGTTGCTGTTCGGCTTGGTCATCAGGGCGACCGGGCTGGCGCCCCAGGCTTTCCTGCAGGGCATCCGGCCGGTCGCCGACCTGATCAACTCGCCGAACGTCTTCTCCCTGGTCGTCGCGGTGCTGGCCGGCCTGGTGGGCGTGATATCCCTGACCGAGTCCAGGGCCAACGCGCTCATCGGGGTGTTCATCTCGGTGACGACGATCCCTGCGGCCGCCAGCGTGGGTGTGTCCCTCGCGTTCAGCAGCTGGGGGGAGGCGCGGGGCTCGATGTTCCAGCTGCTGCTCAACGTCGTGGTGCTGATCGTGGTCGGGGCGCTCGGCCTGATCGTCCAGCGGGCCATCTGGCGCCGGTGGGCCGGGCGGATGGCCGGCCAACGGTAACCGCGGGCGGCGCCTCGCTCGGCTACCCGCTCCCGGACGATCGCGGGCGGGCTACCGCGGCTCAGCCGTCGCGGGCATCCCCCGCGACGGGCGAGTTACGCCACGTGAGCGGTTCCTCACCACCGTGCCGGTCGCGCCGCCGGACGGCCCGGTGTCACGCCTCGGCCGATTTGGCGTCCGCCTCGATCTCGGCGTTGTCGGCCTTCAACTGCTTGGCCTCGATCTTCTTCGCCTGCTTCATCGACCGCTCGATCTTCGCGCCCATGTCGGACACTCCGACCACCACGAGGCCCGCCTGCCCGGCATCCAGGTGCTCGCCCAGATCCTTCAGGTCATGGCGGCTCATCCCGGCGGCCGCGTGCCCGGCCACCGCGCCCAGCACCGCACCTGCGCCGGTGGTCGCTACGAGCAGGCCCCCGCCGATGGCGGCGATGGGGAACAAGGCCACGACCAGGCCGGTGGCCAGGCCCACCCCGCCGCCGAGCACGCCGCCGACCCGCGTCGGCGTCTCGTGCTTCTTGGTGATCTTGACCTTGCCGTCGGCGCGCCGCTCGACTACGGCGGCATCATAGGAATCGATCAGGCCCTCTTTGGTGTGCAGCTCCTTGACCAGCTCATAGTCGGCGTCCGCAGCCGCGGCGCTGTCGTACACCCCGACATAAGCGATGAATG
>Ga0318515_10000567_pt1 | contig 11465 bp, 8 predicted proteins | sample GRESIP176b2f19_FD_202499 | JGI IMG/M metagenome (GOLD analysis project Ga0318515, IMG submission 202499) | Tropical soil microbial communities from Luquillo Experimental Forest, Puerto Rico - GRE.SIPMG.176b2f19 | ecosystem: Environmental > Terrestrial > Soil > Tropical forest > Bulk soil...
GCCCCGCAAGCTCGTCGCCGACCCGGGCCGCGATCTCGCGGAGCGCGGCACGGGCATGCCGCTCGTGCGCGTCGACCCCTGCCCTGAGGCCGAGCCCGAACTCGGCGTTGTCCTCGAAGAGAGAGTTCGACCATGCCGGTCCGCGTCCGTCCCGGTCCGTGGTCCAGGGCGTCGTCGGGAGGTTGCCGCCGTAGATCGACGAGCAGCCGGTGGCGTTGGCGATCAGGAGGCGGTCGCCGAACATCTGCGAGAGCAGCTTCAGATACGGCGTCTCGCCGCACCCCGCGCAGGCGCCGGAGAACTCGAACAGGGGCTGCGCGAGCTGCGTGCTCTTGACGTCGGGCGTCAATTGCGCGCGGTCGAGCTCGGGGATCCCGAGGAAGAACTCGAAGCTCCTCGACTCGACCTCCCGCAGCGGCGGCTGCGGCACCATGTTGATCGCCTTGTGCTTCGGGTTCGAGCGGTCGCGGCCCGGGCACACCTGGACGCACACGGTGCACCCGGTGCAATCCTCCGGGGCGACTTGGATCGTGTACTTGAGCCCCGGCAGCTCGCGCGACTTGAAGTCCTGCGAGCGGAAGCCGTCCGGAGCGACGGACAGCGGCTCCGGCTCGTACACCTTCGCGCGGATCGCGGCGTGCGGGCACACCAGGGCGCACTTGTTGCACTGGATGCAGAATTCGGGGTCCCAGATCGGGATCTCGGCCGCCAGGTTCCGCTTCTCCCAGCGGGCCGTCCCGGTGGGCCAGGTCCCGTCGGGCGGGAACGCGCTGACCGGGAGCAGGTCCCCCTTCCCCTCGATCATCATCGCGGTCACGCGCCGCACGAAGTCCGGGGCCGCGGCCGGAACGGCTGGGGGACGGACGTGCGCGGCGGTCGCGCGCGAGGGCAGCGGGACGGCATGAATCCGCGTCAACGCCAGCTCGACCGCGTCCAGGTTCCGCTTGACGATGTCGGGCCCCTTGCGCTCGTACGTCTTCCGAATCGTGTCCTGGATCTTCTCGATCGCTTGCGCGCGGGGGATCACCTCCGACAGCGCGAAGAAGGCCGCCTGCATGACGACGTTGATCCGGCTCCCGAGGCCGACCTCGCGCGCGACGGCGGCGGCGTCGATCGTGAAAAGGCGCACCGATTTGGCGATCGCCGCCTCCTGGACCTCGCGCGGCAGATGGCCGAAGACCTGCTCGGGCGGGTGCGGGGCGTTGAGGAGCACGGTCGCCCCGGGACGGGCGACGGAGAGGACGTCGTAACGATCGAGGAGGTGCCACTGGTGGCATGCGACGAAGCCGGCCCGGGTCACGAGGTACGGCGCGCGGATCGGCCGCGACCCGAACCGAAGGTGCGAGATCGTGATCGCCCCCGACTTCTTCGAGTCGTAGACGAAGTACCCCTGAACCTCCTGCTCGGTCTCCTCGCCGATGATCTTGATCGAGTTCTTGTTGGCGCCGACGGTCCCGTCCGATCCCAGCCCGTAGAACACCGCCCGAACGACGTCGTCGGTCTCGATGTCGAACGCGGGGTCGACGTCGAGCGAGGTCCCGGTGACGTCGTCGACGATCCCGACGGTGAAGCGGCTCTTCGGAGCCGGCTTCGCCAGCTCGTCGAGGACCGCCTTCACCATGGCGGGGGTGAACTCCTTCGAGGAGAGCCCGTACCGCCCTCCGATGAGCACGGCGTCCCGGCGCGCCTCGCGCAGCGCCGCGATCACGTCGAGGTGGAGCGGCTCGGCGGGAGCTCCGGGCTCCTTGGTCCGGTCGAGCACCGCGATCGCCCGCACGGTCTTCGGGAGCGCCGCCACGAGATCGGCCCCACGAAACGGCCGGAACAGGCGCACCTTGACGAGCCCGACCTTGGCGCCCCCGGCGTTGAGGTGGCGGACGGTCTCCTCGGCGGTCTCGGCGCCCGAGCCCATCATCACGACGACGCGCTCGGCGTCTTCCGCCCCGACGTAGTCGAAGAGGCGGTATCGCCGGCCCGTGCGGGCCTCGAGCGTCCTCATCGCGGCGAGCACGTGATCCGGAACCTGGTCGTGGTACCGATTGCACGCCTCGCGGGCCTGGAAGAAGACGTCCGGGTTCTGCGCCGACCCGCGGAGCACCGGGCGATCCGGCGTCAGCGCCCGGCCGACGTGCGCCCGGATCTGGTCCTCGTCGAGGAGGACGCGGAGATCCTCGATCGTCAGAAGCCGCACCTTCTGCAGCTCGTGGCTCGTCCGGAACCCGTCGAAGAAGTGGACGAACGGCACGCGGGAGCGCAGCGTGGCGGCGTGCGCCACGGCGGCGAGGTCCTGCGCCTCCTGCGGCGAGCCGGAACAGAGCATCGCGAAGCCGGTCGTGCGGCAGGCCATCACGTCGCCGTGATCGCCGAAGATCGACAGGGCGTGCGTGGCGACCGTCCGGGCCGCGACGTGCATCACGAACGGCGTCAGCTCCCCCGCGATCTTGAACATGTTCGGGATCATGAGGAGGAGTCCCTGCGACGCCGTGAACGTGGTCCCGAGCGCCCCCGCCTGGAGAGCGCCGTGGATCGCCCCGGCGGCGCCCCCTTCGGACTGCATCTCGACGACGTCGGGGACGTTCCCCCAGAGGTTGGGCTTACCCTGCGAAGCCCACTCGTCGGACAGCTCGCCCATCGGCGAGGAAGGGGTGATCGGGTAGATCGCGATGACCTCGCTCGCGCGGTACGCGACGCTCGCGGCGGCCTCGTTTCCGTCGATGACCTTCGTGGGCATGTGAGGTCCCTCGGGTTGGGATGGACAATTATGACGCCGGGTCTCGGTTTCCGCGGCATTCGCAGCGGATGGGGACGGTAGGGAGGGACGCTCGTGCGAAAGTTCGCGAACTACGGTCCCGTCGCCCTCGTCGCGGGCGCCTCCGAGGGTCTCGGCGCGGCGTTCGCTGAGCGCCTCGCCGCGGCCGGACTCGACCTCGTTCTCGTCGCCCGCCGCGCCGATCCGCTCGCCGCGTTCGCGCAGCGCCTCGGCGCCGCCACCGGCCGATCGGTGCTCCCGGTCGCGGCGGATCTCGGCGAGGCCGCAGGGGTCGACTCCGTACTCGCCGCGACGCGCCAGCTCGAGATTGGCCTGCTCGTCTGCAACGCGGCGTTCTCCCCGATCGGGCCGTTTCTCGATCGCCCCCTTGACGAGCACCGCGCCGCGATCGCCGTGAACGTGACGGCGCCGGTCGTGCTCGCGCACGCGTTGGGCGGCCGCATGGCCGCGCGGGGCCGGGGCGGGATCGTGCTCGTCACCTCGCTGGCTGGATTCCAGGGGACGCCGCTCGTCGCGTCGTACGCCGCGACGAAGGCGTTCAACATGGTGCTCGCCGAGGGGCTGTGGGACGAGCTGCGCGCACGCGGGGTCGACGTGCTCGCCTGCTGCGCCGGGGCGACGGACACTCCCGGGTACGCGCGGAGCGCGCCCTCGGGCCGGCCCGCCCGCTTCGCGCCACGGCTGCAGCCGGCCGGCGCGGTGGCGCGCGAAGCGCTCGACGCCCTCGGCCGGGCCCCGCTCGTCATCACCGGCGCCGGGAACCGGATCGCATCGCTCGTCATGCGGCGCGTCCTGACGCGGGAGCGCGCGGTGCGAATCATGGGACGCGAGATGCGCCGGCGCTACTCCTTGTGAGCGCTTCCCTCCCCCTCCTATACTCCGGCTTCCGCATGTTGAAGACCACGCCATTCCACCCGCGCACGTCGGCGCTCGTGCGCGCCCAGACCTGGCGGCGCTGGGCTGGGTACCAGATGGCGAGCGCCTACGATCCGCATCCCGATCGCGAGTACGCCGCGGTCCGGAACTCGGCCGCCCTGTTCGACGTCTCGCCGCTGCACAAGTACCGGATCGGCGGCCGCGACGCCGGGCGCCTGCTCGACCGGCTGATCACGCGCGACGTGACGAAGCTGAAGCGAGGGCAGGTCTACTACACGCCTTGGTGCGACGCCGCGGGGAAGGTCGTCGACGACGGCACGCTGAGCCGGCTCGACGAAGGGACGTACCGGCTGACGAGCGCCGATTCCTCCCTGCGCTGGCTCCACATGAACGCGGTGGGGATGGAGGTCCAGATCGACGACGTTTCCGAGGCGCTGGCGACGGCGGCGCTCCAGGGGCCCCTCTCGCGGACGATCCTCCAGCAGATGACGCCGCTCGACCTCGGCGGCCTCAGATACTTCCGCGTCGCCCGGACGACGCTGCGGGATATTCCGGTGTGGATCTCCCGGACGGGGTACACCGGCGATCTCGGGTACGAGATCTGGGTCGAGGCGGGGCAGGCGGTGCCGCTCTGGGACGCGCTCGTCGACGCGGGAACGCCCTACGGCATCACGCCAGCGGGGGTCTGGGCGCTGGACATCGCCCGGATCGAGGCCGGGTTGATCATGCTCGATGTTGACTACTTCTCCGCGCACCACGCGCTCATCGAGGAGCGCAAGTCGTCGCCGTTCGAGATCAACCTCGGCTGGGCGGTGAGCGGCACGAAGGGACCCTTCAACGGGCGCCGCGCGCTCGCGGCCGAGCGGGCGCGCGGAGCGGCGTGGGGGTTCGTCGGCCTCGAAGTGGACTGGGACTCGTTCGAGCGGCTCTTCCTCGTCCACCACCTGCCTCCGAGGATCGAGAACGTGGCGTGGCGCACGAGCGCCCCCGTGTACGTCGAGGGGACGCAGGTCGGCTACGCCACCAGCGGCTGCTGGTCGCCGCTCCTGAAGAAGCCGCTGGCGCTGGCGCACCTCCGCCGGCCGCACTTCGCGGCGGGAACGAAAGTCGAGATGGAGGTCACGGTCGAGCACGCCCGCCGGCGCGCCGCCGCGATCGTGCGCGAGCTTCCGTTCTACGACCCCGAGCGAAAGCGCGCATGAGCGCGACGCGCTACGACGCGATCGTCGTCGGCGGCGGGCACAACGGACTCGTCGCCGCGGCCTATCTCGCGCGCGCCGGCCGGCGGACGCTCGTCCTGGAGAAGCGTCCGCTCGTCGGCGGCGCCGCGGTCACCGAGGAAATCTTCCCCGGATTCAAGTTCTCCGTCTTCTCGTACGTGGTCAGCCTGCTCCGCCCGGAGATCGTTCGCGAGCTCGAGCTCCCCCGGCACGGGCTCCAGATCCTGCCGCTCGAGAGCACGGTGACGCCCCTCGACAACGGCGACTACCTCGCCTCGTGGGCCGACCCCGACGAGTCGCGTGAGGCGCTACGCCGCCATTCGCCGCGGGACGCCGACGCGGTGCCGATCTTCGGCCAGCTGATGCACCACATGGCGATGGCGGTGAAGCCGATCCTCGGAATGGTGCCGCCGGATCCGACCTCGCTGTCGCCGCGGGAGCTTTCGGGCCTCCTCAGGCTCGGAAAGCACTTCCGGTCGCTCGGCCCCGAGCGCTTTCATGCGCTCCACAAGCTGATGACGATGAGCAGCGCCGACTACCTCGACGAGTGGTTCGAGTTGGACGCGCTCAAGGCGACGAAGTCGGCCAGCGGCATCATCGGGACCTTCCTCGGCCCCCGCTCCCCCGGCTCGGCCTACGTGCTCCTGCACCACTACATGGGAGAGATCGACGGCGCCTTCCGCGCCTGGGGATTCCAGAAGGGAGGCACCGGGGCCATCAGCGATTCGATCGCCTCGGCCGCGCGCGCGTTCGGCGCCGAGATCCGCACTCGAGCCTCGGTCGAGCAGGTGCTCGTCAAGAACGGGCGCGCGACGGGCGTGGCGCTGGCGAGCGGCGAGGAGATCGGCGCGCCGCTCGTCCTCTCGGGTCTCGATCCGCGCCTGACGTTCACGCGCCTCATCGACCCGAAATCGCTCCCGGGAGAGCTGGCCGATGGGATCAGGCGCTACAAGTTCCGCGGCTCCTCAGGGAAAGTGAACCTGGCCCTCTCGGGGCTCCCGGAGCTGTCCTGCCTGCCGGGCCACGGCGCGCACTTGCGGGGCGCGATCTCGATCAGCCCCAGCCTCGCTTACCTCGAGCGGGCCTACGACGACGCCAAGTACGGCGCGTTCTCGCGTCACCCGTACATGGACGTGGTCATCCCCTCGATGATCGACCCCGGGATGGCGCCGCCGGGGCGGCACGTGATGAGCATCTTCGTCCAGTACGCGCCGTACGAGATCGAGGGAGGCTGGGACGACGCGAAGCGCGACGCCTTCGGCGACGCGGTCGTGGCCACGCTCGCCCGCTACGCGCCGAATCTCCCGTCGCTGATTCTCCATCGCCAGGTGCTCACCCCCGCGGACATCGAGCGGATGACCGGCCTGTCGGAGGGGAACATCTTCCAGGGCGAGCTCGCCCTGCAGCAGCTCTTCTTTCTGCGCCCGGTGCCGCAGTGGGCCAAGTACAGGACTCCGATCGAGGGGTACTGGCAATGCGGCGCGGGAACCCACCCCGGAGGCGGGATCATGGGCGCCTCGGGGCGGCTCGCGGCGATGGAGATCCTGGGAGCTGCGCGATGAGGCCCGCGGGCTTCGACGTCGCGGTGATCGGCGCCGGCGCGAACGGCCTCGTCGCTGCGACGCGCCTCGCCCGGTCCGGGAAACGGGTGGTCGTTCTCGAATCCGCCCCGGAAACGGGCGGGCAAGGCCGCGTGTTCGAGTTCGCGCCCGGGTTTCGCGCGGCGCCTTTCGGGCTCGATCCCGGATGGATCCCTCCCGGCGTCGTCAGATCGCTCGGCCTCGACGGTCTTGCGGTCTCACCGCGCGAGACGCCCCTGTCCGTCGCCGCCGGGCCCGGATCCTTCCTCACGCTTCCGCGGGACGCCGGCCGCGCCGCGGAGGCGATCCGCGGCCACTCCCCTGCCGACGCCGCCCGGTGGATCGAGTTCACCGGGATGCTGCGCCGTCTCTCGGGCTTCCTCGAGGCGCTCTACCAGGCGCCGCCCCCTGACGTGGACGTGGGCGGCCTCAAGGATCTCGTCCCGCTGCTCGCCCTCGGGCGCCGCTTCCGCGCGCTCGGGCGCCGCGACATGATCGAGCTCCTCCGCACGCTGCCACTGTCGGTGTGGGAGCTCGCCGACGACTGGTTCGCGTGCGGGCCGCTCAAAGCGGCGATCGCCGCCTCGGGCGTCCAGGATCTTCGCCAGGGACCGCGCTCCGGCGGAACGGGGTTCGTGCTTCTGCATCACCTCGTGGGAGCTCCGGGCGGCTCCTTGAGGGCGCGCCTTCCGTGGCGCGACGGCCCCGCGACGTTCACGCAGGCCGCGGAGTCGGCCGCGGCGGCGGCTGGCGCAACGATCCGGACCGCGGCCGCGGTCTCCAGGATCCTGGTCGCGGACGACGCGGTGACCGGCGTCGCCCTCGTAGGGGGCGAGGAGATCGTGGCGCGCTCCGTGCTCTCGACCGCCGATGCTTCGCGGACGCTCCTGTCGTGGGTCGACCCCGTGTGGCTCGATCCGGAGATTCTCCGCGCGGTACGCAACATCCGGTACCGAGGGTGCACCTCGTTCGTGCTCTTCGCGCTCGAGACGATTCCGGAGATCCCCGGCCTCGCGCCCGCGGCGCTGGCCGGCACCGTCTCGCTCACTCCCGATCTCGTCTCCCTCGAGCGCGCCGCCGACGCGGCCAAGTACGGGGAAGTCCCCGGCCGGCCCCACATCGAGATCACCGTTCCGACACTCCTCTGGCCTGCGACGGCACCGGAGGGGCACCACGTGCTCGTCGCCCGCGTTCAGTACGCGCCCTACCGGCTCGCCGCGGGCGGCGCGTGGGACGCGGAACGCGCGGGAGCGCTCGGCGACGCGGTCGCGGCCGCGATCGACGGCCTGTTTCCCGGCTTTTCCTCGCGCGTCCTCCACCGCGCGGTCTTGACGCCCCGGGATCTCGAGGAGCGCTTCGGGTTGCCCGAGGGATCCCCCTCGTACGGAGAGCTGGCGCTCGATCAGGTCCTCTTCATGCGCCCTGTCGCCGGATGGGCGCGCCACGCGATGCCGGTCCCGGGCCTCTACCTCGGAGGCGCGTCCGCTCATCCCGGCCCGGGAATCCCGGGGGGCCCGGGTTGGCTCGCGGCCGGAGCGCTCCTGGCCGACGCGAGGAGCCGGTCATGAGCGACGACGCGTTCGCCCGCGAGCTCGCGCGATTCGACCCGTCGATTCCGATCGAGCGGGCCTGGACGCCGCCGGCGTCGTGGTACGTCTCGCCGGAGTTTCTGGATCGCGAGCGGGACGCGGTATTCGCCGCGACCTGGCAGGCGGTCGGCCGCGTCGAGCAAGTGCGCAGGCCCGGGGAGTATTTCGCCGGGTGCGTCCTCGATCGTCCGTACGTCGTCGTGCGCGACGACGCCGGGACCTTGAGGGCGTTCCACAACGTCTGCCGGCATCATGCGGCCGAGGTGTGCTCCGGCGACGGACGCCTCGCCGAGCTGGTCTGCCCGTACCACGGCTGGACGTACCGGCTCGACGGACGGCTCGCGCGCGCGCCGCGGCTCGGCGCGAACGCCCTGTTCGAGCGGGAGGCGTTCTCTCTCAAGCCGGCGGCCGTTTCGACGTGGGGCCCCCTGGTCTTCGTCCACCTCGGGGACGATCCGCCGCCGTTGGCACCGCAGCTCGCGGGCCTGACGCCGCGCCTGGAGGCGACGGGCACCTGGGACCTGCGCTATCGCGCCAGCCGCTCGTACGAGATCGCCTGCAACTGGAAGGTCTACGTCGACAACTACCTCGACGGCGGTTACCACGTTTCCGTCCTCCACAAGGCGCTCGCCGGCCAGCTCGATCTCGGGACGTACGTGACCGAGATCTTCGAGCGCCTCTCGATCCAGAGCTGCCGGGCCCCCGACGAGGCGCCGCCCGAGGCGGGCGGCGATTTCGCCGAGCGCATCGGCTCCGAGGCGCTGTACGCGTTCGTCTACCCGAACCTGATGCTCAACCGGTACGGGCCGATCCTCGATACCAACCGCGTCGTCCCGCTCGGCCCGGACCGGACGCTCGTCGTGTTCGACTTCTACTTTCTCGAGACGGAGGGCGAGGCCGCCCAGGATTTCATCGCGCGCTCGATCGCGGCCAGCCACAAAGTCCAGGAGGAGGACGTGGCGATCTGCGAATCGGTCCAGCGCGGCCTGGCCTCCCCCGCCTACGACCGGGGGATCTACGCGCCGGAGATCGAGACGGCGGCACACCACTTCCACACGCTGCTCGCGGCGAGCCTGCGCCGGGGATCCTCGGCCCGACCTTAGATCGTCACGCTTTCCCCCGCGCTCGCGCTCGGTGTAACCTTCGCGAGTGCGGGGATTCGCGCTCCTGATCGCTCTCGTCTCGCTGCTCGCGTCGCCGCTTCCGGCCGCAGCGCCGCAAGACTGCCCGCGCGGCGACCTCGACCCGAGATACTGCGACCGGGACGGCGACCTCGTCGCCGATCCTCCGGACGACCCCGCCGCGTTTCGCGATCCCGAAACGCTGGTCTTCGCCTACACGCCCCTCGAGGACCCCACCGTCTACAAGAAGTCCTGGGAGGGATTCCTCAAGCACCTCGAGAAGGCCACCGGCAAGCCGGTCTCGTTCTTCCCCGTGCAATCGAACGCGGCCGAGATCGAGGCGATGCGCGCCGGGCGGCTCCACGTCGCGGGGTACAACACGGGGAGCGTTCCGTACGCCGTCAACGCGGCGGGGTTCGTGCCGTTCGCGATGATGGCGATGAAGGACGGCGAGTTCGGCTACCACATGGTCGTCATCGCGCGCAGCGGGGGCCCGGTGGCGAAGGTCGAGGACCTGCGCGGGAAGACGATCGCGTTCACGTCCCCGACCTCGAACTCCGGATACAAGGCGCCGGTGGATCTCCTGAAGACCGAGTACAAGCTCGAGGAAGGCCGCGACTACAAGGGCGCGTTCACCGGGAAGCACGACAACTCGATCCTCTCGGTCGTGCACGGCGACTACGCCGCCGCCGCCGTCGCCGACAGCGTGCTCGACCGGATGGAGCACCGCGGGATCGTCGATCCGAAGGCGATCCGGATCCTATACACCTCGCCGGTATTCCCCACGACCGCCTACGGCGTCGCCCACGACCTGAAGCCGGAGCTCGCGAAACGGATCCGCGACGCCTTCTTCTCGTTCGACTGGACGGGAAGCGGGCTGCTCCGCGAGTTCGGCGAGACCGAGGGGCAGTCGTTCACGCCGATCACCTACAAGCGGGAGTGGGAGATCGTCCGAAAGATCGATCGCGATCTCGGGGTCCGCTACTCGACCGCCGCGCCGTAGATGCTGCGACTCGAGGGCGTCTCCAAGCGCTACCCGCACGGAGCGGTGGCCCTCCACGGGATCACGCTCGACGTCCCGAGGGGACAGGTCCTCGCCGTGGTCGGGCCCTCCGGCGCCGGAAAGAGCACGCTGCTGCGCTGCATCAACCGGCTCGTCGAGCCGACTTCGGGGCGCGTCGTGGTGGACCGCGGGCGCTGCGCCGGATGCGGGCGTCGATCGGGATGATCTTCCAGGAGCACGCGCTCGTCGACCGCCTCACCGCCCTCGACAACATCCTCTGCGGGCGGCTCGCCTCGACCGGGTTCTGGCGCAGCCTAGCCAGGCGGTTCCGCGACGAGGACGTGGCGAAAGCCGTGACGCTGGCGGAGCGCCTCGAGATCGGGGAACACGTCCACCGGCGGACCGACCGTCTCTCGGGGGGGCAGCGGCAGCGCGTCGGCATCGCCCGAGCGCTCCTCCAGGACCCGAAGCTCCTCCTCGTCGACGAGCCGACCGCGAGCCTCGACCCGCGCACCGCGCGCGGCATCCTGCGCTTGATCGTCGAGTCGGCGCGCGAGCGCTCGCTCGCCGCGGTGATCAACCTGCACGACGTCCCGCTCGCCCGCCGGTTCGCCGACCGCGTGATCGGCCTGAAGTCGGGCGCGATCGTGTACGACGGTTCCCCGGACGGGCTCTCGCCGGAGCAGCTCACTGCGATCTACGGCGAGGAGGACTGGTCGTCCGAGGCGGCGGGATGACGCGGCGGCGCCTCGCGGCCGCGGGGCTTGCCGTGGCCGCGCTCGCGTACCTCGGATGGGCCGTCGCCTCGATCGGCTTCGACGCCGGACGCCTGCGCGAGGGGATCCCGCGCGCCGCCACGATGGGCGCGGCCCTCCTCCGCCCGGATTTCGTCTCGCACGCAGACGACCTCTTCGAGGGCGTGCTCGAGAGCCTTGCCATCGCGCTCGTGGCGACGGCGGCGGGGCTCGTCCTGGCTCTCCCGATGGCCCTCGGCGCCGCGCGGAACGTCGCCCCGGCCGCCGTCTATGTTGTCTCCCGGGCCGTCGTGTCGGGGTGCCGGGCGTTCCCCGAGATGATCGTCGCGATCTTCTTCGTGGTGCTGGTGGGATTCGGCCCGCTCGCCGGAGCGCTCACGCTCTCGCTCGCGACTGCGGGCTTCGTCGCCAAGCTCCTGGCGGAGGAGATCGAGGAGATCGCCTCCGCCCCGGCCGAGGCGATCGTGGCGACGGGGGCGGGGCGCGCGCAAGTCGTGCTCTACGGCGTGCTGCCGCAGATCCTTCCGCGCCTGGCGGGGATCTCCCTGTAC
>Ga0318515_10000570_pt1 | contig 11458 bp, 9 predicted proteins | sample GRESIP176b2f19_FD_202499 | JGI IMG/M metagenome (GOLD analysis project Ga0318515, IMG submission 202499) | Tropical soil microbial communities from Luquillo Experimental Forest, Puerto Rico - GRE.SIPMG.176b2f19 | ecosystem: Environmental > Terrestrial > Soil > Tropical forest > Bulk soil...
GGCGGCATCACGCCCTATGCCGCGATCCAGGGGCAGAGCTTCCACACGCCCGGCTATACCGAGACCGACGCCATCGCCAACGGCTTTGCGCTGACCTTCAATGGCCGCGACGCGACCGACACCAGGACCGAGCTGGGCACGCGCTTCGACCGGGTGCTGGCGCTCTACTCCAACGCCGTGCTCGCCCTGCGCGGGCGCGTCGCCTGGGCGCACGACCGGGTGAGCGACCCGACGCTGTTGCCGGTGTTCCAGGCGCTGCCGGGGGCGAGCTTCATCGTCGACGGCGCCACCCCTGCTAAGAACTCTGCACTGACCTCCGCCGGCGCGGAGCTTCGCCTCGCCAACGGCGTCACCTTGCTCGCCAAGTTCGACGGCGAGTTCGCGAGCCATTCCTCGACCTACGCCGGGACCGGCACGATCCGCTACCGGTGGTAAGTGCAGCGCGAAATGGAGCATGTCCGGGTCAATCGCGTCGGATCGACCCGCTTGTCACGCGCCCGATATGTCCGCTTTGCTCAAAAAGCGACGGTCGGCCATAAGGTGCAAATATCTGTCGCCGAGCGCCGATACACGACATCTAGGTCGCTCAAGCGCTTCGCAAAGCGATGAGCTCATCTGCCGACGCCGCCGAGCAGGTCGTGCAGGGTCACGAACCGATCGAGTCCGCCGACCTTTTCGCCGATGCCTTCGGCTCGCAGCAGGTCGCGTACTCGCCCGTGCGCGCCGAGGATACGCAGTGCTACGCCCCGGCGCTCAAGGTCGAGGTACAGCTGGTGCAACATGTGCGCGCCCGCGAGATCGATATGGGGTGATGCCGAGAGGTCGCAGACGACCAGGCGGATGTCGCGCGCGGCCTCCGCCTCAAGACGCTTCGATACGGATTCGAGGACGGAGTCGGCATTGACATAGAGCAACGAGGCTTCCGGGCGGAACGCGACCACGTGGGGCAGCGGTTCATTCTCGGGATGGCGGGCGAGATCGGAATAGCTCATCGTTCCGGGAATGCGACCCAGGAACGCGACGTGAGGGCTGGACGCGCGCGTCAACAGCATCAGGACGGAGGCCAACGCGGCGAGCAATATTCCTTGCAGGATCCCGAGAAGCAGCACGGCGCCAAGCGCGATCGCCGCCGCGTAGAAATCTATCCGGCTGATGCGCCACATGCGATGCATCGCCGGAAAATCGATCAGTCCGTACACTGCGGTCAGCACGATGGCGGCAAGCACCGCCTTCGGCAGATTTGCCAGTAGGCCCGTGAGAAAGAGGAGGCACAGCGCCAGCGTAAAGGAGGCAAAAATCAACGCGAGCGGGGTGCGAGCGCCCGCCTTGTCGTTGACTGCGGATTGCGACAAGCCACCCGCCACGGGATAGCCATGGCCCAATGCTGCCGCGAGGTTGGCCGCGCCAATTCCGAGGAATTCCTGCCGCGGATCGAGGCTATAGCCATGCTTCGCCGCGAACGTGCGCGCCGCGGAAACACCTTCGATGTAGGCGAGCAGCAGACATCCGGCAGCCAGCGGAACGATCCCCTCGACGTCGTGCAGGCGCAGCCCGGGGAGCTCGAGGGATGGCAGACCCGCCGGCACCTCTCCGGTGGCGGGCACCCCGAGATCGGGAAGGGCGAACGCCGATGCCACCACGATCGATAGCGCAACGACCGCAAGCCCCACCGGCCGCGCCGGAAAAGCACGCTCGCCAAGCACGAGTAGCAGGATCGCAAGGACTCCGAGCGCGAACACAAGGTAGTTGATTTGACCCAGCTGACCCGCCAATAGCGCCGTGCGTTCAAAGAAATTGTGTCCGCCGCCGGCAACGCCGAGCAGGCTCGGCATCTGGGTCATTGCGATCGTCAATCCGGCGCCCGCCTTGAACCCCACCAGGATGCTGTCGCTGATGAGCCGCACCAGCATGCTCAGCCGCAGCAGCCACGCGATCAGGCAAAGCAGGGCCACCATGCCGGCCGCGAGGCTGGCGATCTCGGCGTAGCGCTGCGCATCTCCGTCAGCCATCGTCGCGACGGTACCCGCGATCATCAAGGAAATCGCGGAGGTCGGTCCGATCGCCAGTTGGCGCGAGGAGCCAAGCAAGGCGTAGCCGAGCCCACCCAGCAAATAGCCGTAGATGCCCGCCTGCGGGGGCAGCCCCGCAAGTCCGGCATAGGCCAGAGAAACTGGAATCGCGTAGGCCGCCAGCGTGGCCCCGGCGATCGCATCGCTGGCCAACCATTCAACTCGATAGTCCGCCAGCCAGCGAGCTGCTGGTATATGCCGAAACCAAGTTGGCCCGCTTTCCGGTTTCATCGTCGCGCTAGGAGATTTGGCACAATCATACAGGAAAAGCGTCGGGCGAGACCAAACCCCGGTCGGTCCGCGGTGCGATGGCCAGTCTTAGGCGTCGAGCCGAGAATTCTCGATTATCCGGTCGCGGGCAGCGGGTCTCGTCATTGCGCCGAGCGGCGCCACCACAACGCCACCAGCAGGGATAGCAGCACCTCGACGATTCCGTAGGACAACGCGGCGGATACGGCCGGCGTGCCGGCGAAATTTCCGGTGACGATGACCAGACCAACCCCGACGTTTCGAAGCGAGGTGGTCAGCGCCATCGTCCTGCGGTTAGCGGTTCCCGGTCCGCCGGCGAGCCAACCGATGACGAGGCTGCCGACCAGCAGGATCAACATGCCGACGAAGCCACGCGTCCGGATCTGCGCGAGCATCTGGAACTGGGTGGCCAGAATCAGCCCCGCGGCACTCAGGTTCAGGAGCTTGCTGGCGAGTTCGAACGGGCCGAGCAGTCTCTCCGCAAGCTGCGGACGCCGGTGTCTCACCAGGAGCCCGAGCAGCAACGGCAGCAACTGCGTGATCAGCAAGGCGCTCATCATTCCGAACGGATCGATGCGGGCCGCCTCGCCGCCCGCCACCAACGGCAGCAGGACCTGCAGAAGCAGCGGCGAAACGACCGCCGAGGATCCCGCCAGGACCACCATCAAGCCGACGGCTTCGGGCACGTTGGCGCGCGCTATTCCTGCAAATGGCGGTCCGTAAGGCGCCCCGGGGCAGACCGCAAGAACAAGAAAGCCGACGGCGACCATCGGACTAGCAGCGAACAGGATGAGGAGAACGATGGCCAGGACTGGAACGAGCAGGTAGTTCGCCGCCACAGCCCGCGCGACCAATGGCCAGCTCCTGGCGGTATTGGCGATTTCGGCAAACGTCACCCGCAACCCGATCAGCACCATCATTTCGATGAGCGTGACCGTCACGAGGATGTTGATCAGTCGATCGAGCGGCATCGCGATCTCATCGGCGATCTCTCAAGTCTAGATCAATCGCGGCCTCACTCTCCGGGGTAGCACTTCGAAAAACGTCGAGGGCCTCGACAGAGCCGCCACCCGCGATAGTCTCGGCGGCGAGATGGATAGGGCCGAGCCGCATCGGCGTCTGTGACAGCGATGGAAAACGAGCCAATCCAAACGGCAGTCGATCCGCTGGCGCCGTTTTCAGCCAAACCATCCGATCGAATCCTCGAACCGATGGACAGGATCTCGGAGATCCTGTTCGGCCTGATAATGGCGCTTACCTTCACCTTGACCCTCGGCGTCGTGACTGCAGACCACATCCAAGTTCGGACCATGCTGCTCGCCGCACTCGGCTGTAACCTGGCCTGGGGAATCATCGACGCCAGCGTGTTTCTGATGGCTCGCTTCAACCAACGGGGGCGCAACGCCGTGCAGTTGCGGGCTGTGCGCACGGCCGCCGATATCGGTGATGCGCATCGCATCATCGCGGACGCGTTACCACCCGTGTTGGGGTCGGTCTTGCCGCCGGACCAGCTGGAATTGATGCGGCAAAGACTGCTCCAATTGCCCGAGCCCGAGCGTCCGCGACTGACGAAGCGCGACGGGCTCGGCGCGATCGGGATCTGCTTGCTCAGCTTCCTGTCGACGTTCCCGATCGTCATTCCGTTCATTCTGATCGGCGACACGCGATTGGCGCTGCGCCTCTCGAATGCTGTTGCCATCGGAATGCTGTTCGTGTGCGGATATGCGCTTGGGCGTTGCGCCGGGTTTCGACCGTGGGCCACGGGCCTTTTGATGGTCGCCGTCGGTGTGGCGTTGGTCGGCGTTGCGATAGCCCTGGGGGGATGAAGGCTCTCGCGGCCCACAAAGCTCCTGCATCATCGTGGCAGCGTGGCGGGCCTTGCCAACCTTGGTTGCGCTAACTTCTGTTCCGCTGCCTCGACGGAGAACGTGACGTATGCGGTCCATCCCTCGAGCCGGTTCTTTGCATCGAACTCGGAGTAGCCTCTGAGATTGAGGTATCCTTCGCGCTCACCGATTGGAAAGAAAAACCCGATCTGCGGTCCAATTCCGGCAACGCGCGACCTGAACCCGCCGAGCACGGGACTCGCGCCGCTATCGCCGGTCACCTGGTTGTAGACATAGCCGACGGCACCGATGTGCAGTTTCTCGGTGAGATACGGCGAAATCGCCCAATCCAAATGTGCGTCGATGCCGCTGCGGTATTGGGTGTAGGGATTGATGAAGTTGTAAGTGAACCCGACAACCGCCGACCATTCAAAACCAACTTGCTCATTCAGATAGGTGTAGCCGGCGCCTGCGTCTGCCGCCCAATGGCCTAGTCCCATGCTCGCCAGACGGGTTGGATCATAGACGCCGACGGGAACACCGGTCGTCGCGTAGACCATGAGGTTGTGCACGTCGCGGTTCCATTTCAAGGAAGCGGCCGGATACAAATCTCCGAATCCGAGGACGGTATCGGAGCTGCTTCCTGACAGCGAGGCTCCCCCCGGTCCGGTCAGCGTTGCCGAGACGGAGGTGGCGTTCCGTCCGTACAAAGCCGTCATCCCTACGGCCGCCTGCCCGCCCAATACCGGCGTTGCGAACACATATGTCGGAGTCAACATGACGAAGTCGGTGGGCGACTTCACGCCGGTCTGAAACCCGCCGCCGCGCACGAAGCTTAAGCTTGGGTTCGCGGCCGCCGTTGCATGATAATACGTGCTTTCGAACGACCACCCCGGATTCGAGGGCGCTGCGGCGAAACTGCCGAATTGACCTTGCAGCCAGAAGCTCACGCCTGCCTCGTCTGCCGACGCACGATCAGCAAGGGCGAGCGGAAGAAGCGCCGCGATCACGCAGGCTGAATGAGTTAGCGGCCGATCTGACAGACAAACGTCCCGCATCATTGCGCCCGAGATCGTCAAACCGAGCTTATTCCTCCGGCCGGGAAATTGGTGTTACCCGGAAGCCACACCTGGAGCTATTCGCGGTCCATTTGCACGATGAATTCGACCGGATCGTCGAGCGATGCGCCTGACGGAAGCACCGTGCCGCCGGTTTGCAGATCGCGCCATTGCAGCGGACCGTGAGTGCCGTTGAGGACGAGAACCACGCGCCGTTTGGATCGTTCGACCCGCACCTCCATGAAGCTCTGGAAGAAGGGCGCATGGTTGAAATCGAACAGGCCGGACAAAGCCTCGACATGGAACGGCCAGGCGCTGAACCACTTGATCCAGTACCAGAACGGCTGCTTCCACATCGGCATCTCCGCGTCCATCTTGGCGCGTAGGCGGTCGGTGCGCGGATAGAACGCCCAATCCCTGACAGCGGGCTCTTTGGGGAAGTCCAGCGCCGTGCCGATGCTGAGGTAGGCCCCGCCGCCACCATTGACGAAGTGGTGCATCACTCGCGCGGCGCCGTTGCCGCCAATTTTCTCCCGGTAATACTCGAAGTCATGCGTATCCCCGGCCATGGCAACCCTGACGTTGTGACTCGCCAAAAGGCGGTAGAGCGCAGCGAAATTTCCCGACGACTCGGAGACATCGTGCCCTTCCGCAATCGGAGGCAGATCACGGCCGCCCGCGAAGCGCGGATGGCCCACGATCGCCATGATGAACTTGCCGCGGCTTCGGCCGAGCGCGCGCTCGATCCAAGCCCATTGTCGTTCGTCGACCGTGCGCAAGACGCCGGTATCGATCGCCAGCAGCGCGAAGTCCTCGCTCTGCAATTCGAAGAACGGCGCCCGCTGGGTGCCGACGTCGACGCCGTACTGCCGACGCAGACGCGCCGCCTCCGCCATCACCCTGTCGATGCGTCGTGCATTGGTGCTGGTGAGTCCGAGATCGGCCTCGACGCGCGCTTCGATCGCCGCGCGCGCCGCCTTGGGCTCGAGGAAGTTTGCGTTGAACCCCTCCAGCGCATCGTACCAGTCGTGGTTGCCCGGGATCGCATAGATCGGCTTGGCGAAGCCCTGGAAGGGAAGATAAAAATTGGCTTCGTAATCATGCATCGATCCTGCGGGATAGATGACGTCGGAGGACACGACGAGAAACTTCACGTCATCGCGGCGCCCCAGCTCCAGATAGCGCGAGACCAATGAATATTGCGACGCATCGCCTTCTCCGGGATCGCCGATGACGAGAAAGCTGAAATCCCCGCCTCCTTGCAGGCCGCCGGGATCGACACGAAAGAGACCATCGCTGTCGCCACCGTAGACGCGCGTCACCGCGTCGATCATCTTGACGCGCCAGGGATCGACCCGCAGCTGCGTCATTTTCTGATAGACGCCGGTCGCCCAGCTTTCCGTGTTGAAATACCAAGTGAATCCCCAGATCGGGTTGAAGGCCACGAAAAAGGCGGTCACCGGCAGGCCCAGTCGCAGGACAAGGATCAGCGCGGCCGCAAGCGAAGTCCGTCCTTCGCGCAGGCGCATAGCGAAACCGAAGCGGCTTTCGAGCCAACGCCCGATCAGCCAATCAGCCGCGCGATTCATTGGCACAGCGCTGGCCTTCGCGCCGAGCCTCAGCGACCACGCCATACGCTCGACCGGCCTTGTCAATCGTCTCCACAGGAGGCGCGCCGGAAGGATGAGAAGCGTCGCCAAGACCACGGTCATCAGAACGTCACCGGCGGTCGCAACGAAGGGAGAACTGATGCCGAGCAGGCTGTCCGATATCGGCATCCGGCCGGCGTGGATCGCCAGGAACACAACCGCAAGGGTCATCATCCACATGAGATCGGTGGCACGCACCGTCTGCGACGCGGCGTCGGCTTCGGCGCGCAGGCGTGCGAAGGTCTCGTTGGGAGGGAGGCCGAGCTCGCGGTCGGGGTGAGCGCTCAGCGCCTCCGCGGCCGCGGCGGGCGTTGCAGCTTCGACCGGCGCCATCAGCATCCGCCACCCGGCTGCTGCGATATAGGCGCCGACGACGATGCCGATCGCCTGCTCTGTGCCGATGATGCGACTGAGATGCCAAAGAAGCGCCGCGCATGCGAAATCGACGAGCCCATTGACGATCGTCGGAACGCGTGGCGCTTGGGGTTTACGCCAGGCGGCCAGGATCTTGCCGAAACCGTCGATCAGGAGAATTGCGACGAGCAGAATCAACAGGCCGCTGACGACCAGGGCGGAGCTCAATAGCAGCAAGTTTCCGGCAAGCAGCGCAAGCAGACACGGCAGATAGGCGCTGGGGTCGGCGCGTCGCGGCGAGGTGAAAGCGGCGTATGCCTCCGCCACGCTCAGCACGATCAGCGGTATCCCGAGGATCGCGAGCGACCACCGCCCCGCTGCCACGGGCGCAGCCAGAGCGAACGCTCCCAGCGCCATCAAAAGGGCGCCCGCGACGCGCTTTCTCCAAACTCCGCCAGACTGCGGCATTGGTCATCCGCTTCCAGTGGACGCGATCCAGGAGGACGAGGCCAAATCACTGTCTATCAAAGAATCCCAGTCGCGGAGGCCAACATTGATGTCGCCTTGTGGACGACCGTCGGATGTGGCGCGTTCATTGCCCGTCCCGACGAACTGGCTGTTTCCGAAATGACCAATTCGATATCCTGCAATCCGGCGCTGCATGGTCGGAAACCGAATGCATTCATACGAACAACGATCAAGCGAATCTGCCCCCATGAAGCCCTCCATCTACTGGCTCTTCGTTTTCGTTCCTATCACCGTGATCCTCGAACACGCCGGCAAGGTGCCGCCCCCGGTGATCTTCTTTTCCGCCGCCTTGGCCATCGTGCCGATCGCGGTATTGATTGTGCGGTCCACCGAACAGATTGCTGCGCGGACCGGCGACGCCGTGGGCGGTTTGCTCAACGCCACCTTCGGCAATGCGCCGGAACTGATCATCGCGCTGGTTGCTCTCAAGGCCGGTTATCCGGACATGGTTCGCGCTTCGATCATCGGCGGCATCCTCGCAAACCTACTTTTGGCTTTGGGCATCGCATTCTTTCTCGGCGGGATCCGCCACCGGGACCAGAAATACAATCCGGCTGCCGCACGCGTATACAGCTCGATGATGCTGCTGGCGGCGGCCAGCCTCGCTGTGCCAAGCGCGTTCAGCCGCTACTTCGCACCGGAAGGTACGATACGGCAGGAAGAGCTGCTCAACCTCGGAATCGCCGGCGTGTTGCTGCTGACTTACGGACTTTATCTGTTGTTTTCCGTCAAGACGCATCCCGGCACGTTCGCGAGCGTCGAGGGAGACAAGGACGAACCGCACGACGACGGCAACCTCTGGAGCATGCCGCTCGCCATCTCCGGCCTCGCCGGCGCGTCGGTGCTGGCGGCTTGGATGAGCGAAATTCTGGTGGGCGTTGCGGAAGGCACGGGCAAAGCGCTCGGCATGTCGCAAATTTTCATCGGCATCGTGTTCCTGGCGATCATCGGCGGCGCCGCGGAGAGCGGATCGGCCATCGCCATGGCGCGAAAGGACAAAATGGACTTGTCCGTGGGCATCGCACTTGGAAGTTCCATTCAGATTGCGTTGTTCGTTGCGCCGGTGCTGGTGTTCGCGAGTTACCTGATTGCGCCGCAGCCGCTGGAACTTTCATTCGGCCGCGCGGAAGTGGGCTCGCTCTTCATCGGCGTATTCATCGGCACGATTGTATGCGGGGACGGACATTCCAATTGGTTTAAGGGCGTCCAGCTCGTAACGGTCTACATCATCGTCGCGACGATGTTCTATTTCCTGCCGGAGCTGCATCAGTGACTTCAAAACCGCAGATGCCGGCTCACGCGGAGACGATGCGCGCCAGCGTGCACAATCGCCGTCACGCCTTTCGCCGCTCGTCAGTACGTTTCGCGGACGAAATTTCTGCCCTTCAGCGCCGACTGATCGTCATACCTGCCTTTGCCGGCTCGCTTCGGCAGCTTGACCTTCGTGTGCGGCACTTTCTTGTACGGAATCGACCTCAGGATGTGCGCGATGCAATTGAGCCGCGCGCGCCGCTTGTCGTCGGACCGAACGATATACCATGGTGCGTGCTTGCTGTCCGTCGCCTCCAGCATCGTGTCGCGCGCCCGCGAGTAGTCGTACCACCGCCGGTACGATTCGAGGTCCATCGGGCTCAGCTTCCACTGCCGGAGCGGGTCGTTGATGCGAGCGGCAAACCGTCTTTCTTGCTCGTCTTGTCCGACCTCCAACCAGATTTTGATCAAGATAATACCGGCGTCGACGATGTATTTTTCCACTGGCGGGCAAAGCTCGAGAAAATGGCGGGTCTGCTCCGGACTGCAAAATCCCATGACAGATTCGACGCCGGCGCGGTTGTACCAGCTGCGATCGAAGATCACGATCTCGCCCGCGGCCGGAAATTGCTGGATGTAGCGCTGCATGAACATTTGCGTCTTTTCCCGGTCCGACGGAGCGGGAAGCGCCACCACGCGAAACACGCGCGGGCTCACGCGCTCGCTGATGGCTTTGATGGTTCCACCCTTGCCGGCGGCATCGCGCCCCTCGAACACGACGATGGTGCGCGCGCCCTTGTCTTTGACCCAATCCTGCAAATGGCAAAGCTCGACCTGAAGCTTGCCCAATTCCTTCTCGTAGGCTTTGCGCTTCATCTTGGGCTTGTTGCCTGATGCTGGTTTCGACGCCATGGGATCATCCATTTTCACGAACGATAATTTTGTGCACTCGGACTGACGCCAATTTCCAAGATTGCCGTTTGGCGTCGGTTCGGTCTAATCCATGATGTGGTAGCCGCCGTCAATGTAAAGCGTTTCGCCGGTGATGAGGCGGGCAGCGTCGTGGGCGAGGAAGGCTGTGGCCACGCCCACGTCCTCGATGCTGACGAGGCTGCGCGCCGGCGCCTTTGCTTTTGCCTTGTCGAGCAGTGCGTCGAATTCAGGTATCCCCGAGGCAGCCCGCGTGGCGAGCGGTCCGGGCGAGATGGCATGTACACGGATGCCCTTCGGCCCGAGCTCGGCGGCGACATAGCGGACCGCGCTTTCGAGCGCCGCCTTGGCGACGCCCATGACGTTGTAGTTCTTAACGACCATCTGGCTGCCGTAATAGGTCATCGTGAAGAGCGTCCCGCCTTTGCGCATCAGCGGCTCCGCAAGATGCGCCATGCGAATGAAGGTCCAACAGGACACCTCCATGGTGGTGAGAAAACCCTCCCGCGGCACGTCGACGACGCGCCCCTGCAGCGCCTCCTTCGGCGAGAACGCGATGGAATGCACGAGGAAATCGAGCTTGCCCCAATCCTTGGCGATGCGTTCGAACACCGCTTCCATCTGGCCGGGTGCGCGCACGTCGAGCGGCAGCATGATCGGAGCCTCGAGCTCGCGGGCGAGCGGCTCGACGTATTTCTTGGCCTTGTCGTTGAGATAGGTCACCGCGAGCTCGGCGCCGAACGCCCGGAAAGCCTTGGCGCAGCCCCACGCGATCGAATTTTCATTGGCAATGCCGACAATGAGGCCTTTCTTGCCTTCGAGCAGCTTGGCTTTTACGACAGGGATCATGGAGGGCTTCCTCTTGCTATCACCCGCCGTGCTTGAACATTGCGGCCCCTCCCGCCGGCAGTCTCGAAACCCGCGAGCACCGTCGATCCACTGAAATCGCTACTGTCTCGCTCTAGTCGGTGCTGAAGGGCCCGGCCGACACACAACCTCTTTCTTCCGGCGGCAAGGTGCTCACCGCCAGCTCCAGACGCCGCGCTTCGTCCTCCAGCCCGATCCAGCGCAACTTGCGGATCAGTTTCGCCCATTCCCACGATGACCGTTGAGTCATGGAAACCACGGGGTCCCTGTCCGTCTGCTGCATGGGCGTTCTCCCATTTGGCGGCCCACTCAGCTTCGTTTTCACGTGCCTGCAGTCGTCGGCCATCCATTGGACATTGACCGCGTGATCATTTGCATGACCTTTTGACAGTCGTCGGAGAGTCGCCGCCCATCTTCCGCAGCCATTTGCATCCGCTTCGCGACGCATTCCTGATAAGCCCCCATGGCTTCCGAAGTGGAATGGGTTCCCGTCAGCTTGGTGGCGAGCTCCGACCAGAGGTCCACTTCCGACTTCACGCGGGCAAGCCAAGCACGGCTCGCTTGCTCATACGCGTCAAGCAGCTCCTTTTGCATGCGCAGCATAGCGTCTGTTTGCTCCTTCCCCACATTGAGAAATGGCATCGACGCGTCTGTCGACTTAGTTGCCATGGCATACC
>Ga0318515_10000576_pt1 | contig 11415 bp, 11 predicted proteins | sample GRESIP176b2f19_FD_202499 | JGI IMG/M metagenome (GOLD analysis project Ga0318515, IMG submission 202499) | Tropical soil microbial communities from Luquillo Experimental Forest, Puerto Rico - GRE.SIPMG.176b2f19 | ecosystem: Environmental > Terrestrial > Soil > Tropical forest > Bulk soil...
GCACGGCCCTGATCAGCAACAGCGCGAAGGCAATGGTCAGCTCGGCCACGGCCTCGGCGTTCTTTCCCGGCGTGTTCACTACCGGGATGCCGCGATCGGTCGCCGCCGCCACATCCACGTTGACCGGGCCGCCGCGGGCACAGCACACCAGGCGCAGCGGGGCGGCGTCGAGCACCTGCGAGGTGACCGGTGCCCCGTGCACGATCAGCGCGTCGTGCCCGGCCACGGCCGCCGCGATCTCGGCCGGGTCGCCCACGTATTCGCGCAGCCGCCGCCCGGACTCCGTCTCGGGCGGGGCGGACCAGACGTCCTCGATCTGCATCGTGGACAGCTCGATCCGGCCCTCCAGGCTGGCCCCCTTGAGATCGGACAGGGCGTCGGCGTACGCCGAGACCGGCATGTACGGATCGCCGACCACCAGGACGCGCAGCGGTCGCGGAACGCTCACGGGTACACGTACGTGGGCTCGAGGTCGATGGCGTGGCCGCTGCCCGACTCGAGGACGAACTTGATCAGCGGCCCGGTGTCCACGTAGTAGAACTCGATGGTCTCGCCGATCCGCCCGCCCATGAGGATCTCGGCACCGCGCTCGTGCCAGTGCTTCTTCAGCGCCTCGCTGTCCTCGATCGAGTGCTTCATGCACGCGATGTGCTGCACGCCCTCGCCGTGCGTGTCGAGGAACTCCTGGTAGATGCTCGGGCCGCTGACCGGCTGGATGAGCTCGAAGCCCAGCCCGTCGACCTTCGTCTCGGCGCCGATCATGCGGAACTCGCACGGCTGGCCGCGCACCACGGTGTCGTGCAGCAGCGGCGGCTTGTAGTCGAACACGCTCCACGGCCCCCAGCCGAGGTTCTCGGTGTAGGAGCGCAGCGCCGATTCCATGTCCGCGACCACCACGGCGATCTGCGTGATCGTCATCGGCACCGCCGGCGGCACGATGTGCCCGCCGTTACCGCTTGCCATCTGGTACCTCCTCAGTTGATCTCATGTCGGGATCGGCGTCTCGGCGGCCAGGGCCTCCGCCCCGCGGGCGAACGCGTCGATGGCGTCGGGCCCGGTCAGCGCGCCGATCTCCAGCCGGTAGCCCCGCTCTTCGCCCGCCGCGAGGTGGATGAGCTCGCCGCGTTCGCGCGCGTCGAAGCGCCCCGCGTCGCGGTTGGTGCTCGGTTCCATCGCGACCACGTAGGCCCGGGTGCCGAGCTGGCGCCAGGTGATGTGCCGGGGCAGGGCGGACCGCTGGTAACGCTGGAAGACGCCCAGCCCCAGGGCCCGGTTGACCACGGCCGCGCCGGCCAGGCCGTCGGGTCCGGCGCGCATGTCGTGCTCGTAGCATTCCTCCACGAAGGTGGCGCTAGGCCCGGCCAGGTGGCGGTAGCCGGGGCTGCTCGCGGTGCTGACGCAGGTACCCGGGCCCGCCGGGTAGATCAGCTCGGCTCCGGCGTCGACCACCGGGAACCCCACGTTGCAGTGGTAGAGCATCATGTGCGGGCACGGGGTCGGGCCGACGTTGGTCACCGTGTCGGCGATCCGCAGCGATACGCCGCCGAGGTCGGCTTCGACCCGCCGCCGGAGCAGCAGCTGCTCGCCGAACAGCGCCGCCTGCAGCACCTCTCCCTCAGCCCACAGCACGCAGTCGTCGCCGTCCCACGAAGCGCCGTAGCCGGCCAGCCGGGCGGGCAGGCCCGTGTACCGGCCGTGCAGGCCGTAGGTCTCGGTGGCCCGGTGCGGGTAGTTGAACACCGTCGCGTCGTCGGGGCCGCCGAGCAGCGTGTGGTCCAGGCCGCAGGTCGAGACCAGGCCGCCGGGAAACCCGCGGAACCAGCCGATGCCCTCGGGCTCGCAGTACCACGGCCCGACCAGGCCCACGGGTGAGGACCAGGCCAGCGGCCGGCCGCCGATCCAGGCGCCCCCGATGTCGAAGCCCCGGTCGACCAGGATCTCGAAGTCGAAGCCGGCGCCAGTGGCGCAGCGCAGCATCCGCACGCCTCGCTCGGCGCCGTCGCCGCCCTCGATCAGCCGGATCCCGGCGACCTGCTCTAGCCGGCCGACCCGGGCGAGCAGTTGCTCCCTGGTCCACCGCCGTCCCCAGAGGATCGCCACGAGCCGGCCTCCTCTCGACAGAGCATCCGCTCAGTACCTGCGCATCTGCTCGTACCTGCAGTATCGATCCGGAGGGCCGGCGATATCAAGGGCCAGCCCGGTCCGTGGCCTTACCTTCCAGCTCGAGCAGGCGCAGCGCGGCGAGTTCGTTCGTGACCAGGACGTCGAGGAAGCCGCCGCGCAGCGCGCCCAGGATGGCGTCCACCTTGTGCAGGCCGCCGGCCACGCCGACCACCTTCGGGATCTGGGCCAGGTCGGTGAGCTCGATCCCGATCCTGCGATCATGGATGGGCAGCTTGACCACTCGGCCGGAGGCGTCGAAGAACTGGCCGAGAATGTCCCCGACGACAGCATGGTCGCGGAGGGTACGGACGTCTTCGGCCTCCAGGTAGCCCATCTCCACGATGGTCGCGTCGGCGGTCGGCGTCCCGACCCCGACGATGGCCTGGTCGACGCCGCAGGCCTGCTTGAGCACCTGCTGGATCGCGGGCTCGGCCTTCAGCGCCGCCGCCAGCTCGGGCGTGGAAGCCACGATGGGCGTGGGGATGACCGTGGCGGTCGTCATCTCACCCATGGCCCCCTCGCCCTCGCTCTTGGAGGACAGGAAGGCCGGCAGGTACGCGTCCACCCCGCCGGTCAGGGAGACCATGTGGATCGGGCCGACGGCGCCGAAGCTGGTCGACGCGATGACCTGCGACACGGTCTCGCCCCAGCCGACGCCGAGCGTTCCGCCCGGCCGCAGGTGGGTGCTCATGAACTGGGCGCCACCCCGTCCCAGCCGGGCGTTCAGCCCGTGATGGTCGCCCACCTCGGTTTCGTGATCGGGGATGACCAGCGCCTCGGCCAGCCGGAAGGTCCGGCGGAGCTGCCTGCTCACCTCGAAGGCGTTGAGATGGTCGGCGTTGAGGTTGATCGTGACCAGGCCGGCCTTCCGGGCCCGGTCCAGCATCCGGCCGACGGACGCCCGGGACACCGAGAGCCGCCGGGCGATCTCATCCTGGGTCAGCTCGTCCTTGTAGTAGAACCAGGCCACGCGCAACAGCAGGTCCTCGCCGGTGGACCTGCTCTCACTCGCGGTCAATGACCTGGCCTCCGTCCAGGGGGATGACTGCTCCCGTCATGAACGAGGCCAGCGGGCTCAGCAGCAGCGTGATCCAGACCGCCACCTCCTCCGGGGCTCCTATCCGGCCGAGCGGGACCTGGCTGCCGAGCCACCGGTAGGCCTCCGCCAGGTCCTCGGCCCAGGTCGCGTGGATGGGCGTGTCGATGGGTCCGGGCGCGATGGCGTTGACCCGTACGCCCAGCGGGGCCAGCTCGCCGGCCAGGGTCTGGGTCAGGTAGTCCAGGGCGGACTTGGTCATCCCGTAAACCGACTGGCCGACCCGGCGCAAGGTACCCGACGAGGAGCTGATGTTCACCACCGACCGGACCGGCGAGTCGCGCAGCGCGGGCAACGCGGCCTGGATAAGGAAGAACGGCGCCCGGACATTGGTCGCGACGTGCTCATCAAAGCGGCCGGTGTCCCATTCGGGCAGTGGCATGTGGCGCACCACCGCCGCGTTGTTCACCACAGCCCGTCGATCCGGCCGTAATGGGTCAGGCAGGCGTCCACGATCCGGCGCGGGCTGGCCGGGTCGGCCAGGTCGGCCGTCACGCACAGCGCCTCGCCGCCGCTCTCGACGATCTGGGCGGCCACGTCCTTCAGCGCGGCCTCGCGGCGTCCGACCAGGGCGACCCGGGCGTCCACAGCACCGAGCTGACGTGCGGCCGCGGCCCCGATCCCGCTGCCGCCGCCGGTCACGATGACGACGGCGCCGCGCAAGCCGACGTCGGTCAGCACCGGCGGCATGCCACGCCGATCATTTGCTCGTTTACTGAGCGTATGTTCACGCGTACAGTATGCGCGCCGCCCTGAACGCGGGCAAGAGAGCCGGCGCGGGCGTGCCCGCGATCCAGGCGATCCGGGCGTGCATGGCCCGGCGATTGCGGGGCAGATGTGACGACGAGTTGACGTCGTGACGTACCCGATGGAGACGAACGGTGGTTACGAGGACTGATCCCGTAGTGGGTGGCGACGGCCAACTGGCGGCATTCGCCTGCCGGCCGGGCCGGGGCTGTCCGCCGCGCCGCGGCACGGGCTGGGCGCGGTGGACGCGCTGGCCAGCCGCTGGGGGGTCGAGCCGCTCGGTCATTCCGGTAAGTCCGTGTGGGTAGAGTTGCGCCGGTAGACCTCCAGTTCGGAAGGGAGGCCGCCAGTGCCGTCCGAGATCCGGGTCCGGCGCGTTTATGACGCGCCCTCGCCGTCCGACGGCGCCCGGGTGCTCGTCGACCGGGTCTGGCCGCGGGGCCTGCGCAAGGATGCGGCCCACCTGGACGAGTGGGCCAAGGACGCCGCGCCGTCCACCGAGCTCCGCAAATGGTACGGGCACGACCCGGCCAAGTTCGACGAGTTCCGCCGCCGCTACCTGGACGAGCTGTCCGGCGCTGCGCAGCGCAAGGAACTTGGCCGGCTGCGCGCGCTGGCGGCCGCCCGGCCCGTGACCCTGCTCACCGCGACCCGCGACGTCGAGATCAGCCAGGCCGCGGTCCTGGCCCAGGTGCTGCGCCAGGACGTCGAGTCGGACCAGGGCGGCGAAGCGGTGTGCTGGGCCCACCTGGTGTGCCCGGAGTGCGGCGCCATGGAGAGCGAGGGCCACCGTCCGGGCTGCCCGGTGGCCGGCTAATTCCTCCCAGACCGGGACCGACGGCAGGCCGCGGTCCGCCCGGGCCCGGTCGGTGAGCTCCTGGATCAGCTCGGTCTTGCCCCTGGTGTAGTCGTCCCCGTCGGTGTGCCGGGCGGCCAGCTGTCGCTTCAACTCCGCGTAGCGCCGGACGTCGCCGGGATGACCGCGCAGGTAGTCGCGGAGCAGGCGCTCGTTGCGGGTCGCCCAGCTGTCGGCGGGTACCACGTGCAGGTGGTACCGGAGCCCGCGGTGATCGCGGCGGTAGAACAGCCGGTCCGGCATCCCGGTGTCGTGGCGGTCGTAGCCCAGCTCGGCCAGCGCCACGTCATGGGCGACGATCCGGTCCAGGTCGGCGGCCGCTGCCATCAGATCGATGATCGGCTTGGCCGCCAATCCGGGCACCGCTGTGCTGCCGATGTGCTCGATCGCGGTGAACAACCCGGGGAGCCGGCCGAGTAGCTCGGTCTGCGCTGCGGCCGCGGCTTGCGGCCAGGCCGGGTCGTACGGCCTGACCTCGATGGCCTCAGGAAGGCTCATACGAACGCGCTGGTCCCGGTGATCGCGCGGCCGACGATCAGGGTGTTGATCTCGCGGGTGCCCTCGTAGGAGTAGATCGCCTCCGCGTCGGCGACGAACCGGCCCACCTGGTTCTCCAGCAGGATGCCGTTGCCGCCCAGCAGCTCGCGGGCCCAGCCGACCGCCTCCCGCATCCGGACCGTGCAGAACGCCTTGGCCAGCGCGGAGTGGTGGTCCTCGGCCAGGCCCTCCTGCTGCAGCGCGGACAGCCGGGCGCACAGGCAGGCCGACGAGGTGACGTTGGCCAGCATCCGCACCAGCAGGTCCTGGACCAGCTGGAACCCGGCGATCGGCCGGCCGAACTGCTGGCGCTGGCGGGCGTAGGCCAGTGCGTGCTCGTACGCGCCCCGGGCGCAGCCGGTGGCCATCCAGGCCACCCCGGCCCGGGTCATCCGCAGCACTGCCGCGGTGTCACGGAAGCTGTTCGCGCCCTGCAGCCGGTGGGATTCGGGGACCCGGACCTCGTCCAGGGTGATGTGCGCGTTCTGGACCACGCGCAGCGCGATCTTGTCGCGCATCTTGGCCGGAGCGAACCCCGGCGTGCCCTTCTCTACCACGAATCCCTTGACCTGCTGGTCTTCCAGTGATCGGGCCCAGATCACCACATAATCAGCGAACGTGGCGTTGCCGATCCACTTCTTCTGCCCGTTGAGCACCCACTCGTCGCCGTCCCGCCGGGCGGTGGTAGTCAGTCCGCCCGAGGCGCCGGACCCGACGTCGGGCTCGGTGAGGCCGAACGCGCCGATCTTCTCCAACCGCGCCATCTCGGGCAGCCAGCGCTGCTTCTGCTCTTCGGACCCGCATAGGTAGATGGACCCCATGGCCAGGCCGCTGTGCACGCCGAAGAACGTCGCGACGGACGAGTCCACTCGGGCCAGCTCCATCGCGATCATGCCGTCCAGCAGGTTGCCGCCGCCGGGGCAGCCGTACCCGGTGTAGGCCTGGCCCGCGATGCCGAGGTCGCGGATGCCCGGCACCACCAGGTCGTACGGGAATTCCTCCCGGGTCCAGTAGTGGTTGATGACCGGCTGGACCGACTTCTCCATGAACTCCCGGACCCGGTGCAGGAGCTGGCGGCCCTCGGGGTTGAGCGTCTGCTCGATCAGGTAGAAGTCGGCGTCGGTGACGGCGGTCCTTGGCATGGCCAGTCCTCCAGACAGGTAACGGTGCGGCCAGGAAGGCGTCCACGACGGGCGCCAGCTCGGCCGCCTCGGTCACCAGTCCGAGGTGGCCGCCGTGGTAGACGTGCAGCCGCGATTTCGGGATGAGCAGTTTCATCAGCTTGGCGTTGGCCAGCGGGATGATCGGGTCGTCGTCGCCGGCCAGGATGAGCGTGGGCTGGCGCAGCAGCGGCAGGAACGGCACGCTGGTCCAGCCCGCCGCGGCGGCGAGCTGGTACAGGTAGCCGCGCGACATCCCGACCCGGTTGTTGCCGTGCATCGCCGCCACGATCTCCTCGGAATCGATCCTCGCCAGCCCGCCGTAGATGTCGCCGGCGATCCGTTGCAGGTATCCGCGATCCAGGTAACGCCGCGGCGTCACCATGTGCAGGAGCACCGACGGCCGGGCCGGCACCATCAAGGCGCCCGTCGCCGTCGCCACCAGTACCAGGCGGCGGCACCTGGCCCGCTGGAACGCGGCGAAGTGCTGAGCGACCCCGCCGCCCCAGGAGATGCCGAGCACGTCAACCTGGTCGTGTCCGAGCTCGGTCAGCATCTGCGCGATCAGCCGGCATAGCCCGCTGACCCAGTAGGGCCGGGCCGGCAGGGGCGAGCCGCCGACGCCGGGCGGATCGAACGTGATGACCTCCACCGCCGGGTCCAGCTCACGCACGAACGGCTCGAGCAGCTCCAGGCTGGCACCGATGCCGTTGACCAGCAGCAGCGGCGTCCGCTGGGCCCGGCCGTTCAGGCGGGGGCCCCGCCGGGCCGACCGCACCGCGATCCGCAGCGGCCGGCCGCCGACGGTGACGCTGCGCACCTCAGCGGTCGTGGACATACGTGCCAGGCGCGGCGCTGCGTACCGGGTAGGCCTTGCGGCCGAGCGTGCGCGGGCTCCTGCGCTCCCCGCCGCTCCGTTCGGCCAGCCAGGATGAGTAGTCCGTCCACCAGCTGCCCGGCACCGTGGTCGCGGTGGCCAGGAACTCGCGCGGGTCGGCCGGGTTGGCCCAGGCCGGCCCGGTCCGGAACGCGGCCTTGGGGTTGGTCGGCGGGTTGACCATGGCCGCGACGTGCCCGCTGGTCGACAGCACGAACTTGACCGGCCCGCCGAGCAGCTGCGTGGTCCGGTAGCACGATTCCCACGGGCACAGGTGGTCGGTGATCCCCGCCACCAGGTAGGCGTCCAGGTCGACCTTGGCCAGGTCGACCGGCGACCCGAGCATGGTCGCCGCGCCCGGCGTGACCAGCGCGTTGGCCAGGCCAAGCCGGATGAAGTCGTGGTGCAGAGCGGCGGGCAGCCGGGTGACGTCCGCGTTCCAGTACAGGATATCGAAGGCCGGCGGCGTCCGCCCCTGCAGGTAGTTGTTGACCCAGTAGTTCCAGATCAGGTCGTCCGGCCGCAGCCAGGCAAACACCTCGGCCAGGGTCCGCCCGTCCAGGTAGCCGCGGGCCGCCGACACCGCCATCGCGGCGGCGGCGGTCTTCTCGTCGACCAACGCGCCGGAGACGCCCCGGCCCTGCTGGCCCGGGGGGACGACCCCCCCAGACCCCCCTGGCAGACCCCTCCGGCGGGGACTGGTCCAGCACGGTCACGCCCAGGCACAGGCTGGCCAGCTGGTCGAGCTGCCCGGTCGCGCCCAGGTGCGCGGCCACCATGGACGCCATGATGCCGCCCGAGCACAGCGCGCAGACGCTGGCCTTGGCCTCCCCGCTGATCGCCCGCACCGCGGCCAGCGCCTCGACCAGGGCGCCGCCGTAGGTGTCCAGGTCCCAGTCCCGGTGCCGGGCGTCGGGATTGCGCCACGACATCACGAACACCTGGTGGCCCATGCTTACCAAAAACTCGACCATGCTGCGCCCCGGAGCCAGGTCGACGATGTAGTACTTGTTGATCATCGGGGGCACGATGAGCAGCGGGTAGCGGTGCACGGTGTCGGTGACGGGCTGGTACTGGATGAGCTCGAACGCCTCGGTCGCGTGCACCACGCCGCCCGGGGTGACGGCCAGGTCCCGGCCCACCTCGAAGGCCCCGGCCGGCACCATGGACGGCACCCGGGGCGAGGTGGCCAGGTCGGAGGCCAGGTTGCGCAGGCCGCGGACCGTGTTCTCGCCGCCGGTCTCGATGACCGCCTTCCAGCCGACCGGGCTGAGCACCGGATTGTTGCTCGGCGCGGCCGCCGCGACGAGGTTGGCGAGCAGGAACCTCAGCCGCGTGTCGTCGCGCCAGCCGAGCTTGGCCCCGTCCACCAGCTCCCCGGCGGTGGTGGACGCCGCCAGGTAGGCCTGGACACTGCGGCGCAGGAACGGGTTGTCCCGCCAGGCCGGATCGGCGAAGCGGCGGTCCCGCGCGTCGGCCGTGACCGTCGAGCGGCCGGCCGCGATCCGGCCGAGTTCGGCGGCGAGCTGCGCCGTCTGGCGGACCGTGAACTGCGGGCGGCGCGCCAGCCCGCCGGCCAGCCGCAGCAGCGAGCTGTCCGGCCGCAGCCGGTGCCACACGCCGAGCGCCGCGTCGGTCAGCAGCAGGTCGAGCCCGCCGGCCATGTCGCCCGCGTCGTCGGTCCAGACCTCCTCGTTCACCCAGCCTCCCCGGTCGGCGGGGTTACCTCGCGGCGCAGGATCTTGCCGGTCGGCCCCTTGGGCAGCGCGTCCACCAGCCAGACGTGCCGCGGGTACTTGTACGCCGCCACCCGGTCCCTGGCGAACGAGCGCAGTTCGTCGGTGGTCGCGCTGGCGCCCGGCTTGAGCGCCACCGCGGCGCCGACCTCTTCGCCTAGGGACGGATGGGGTATTCCGATCACCGCTACCTCGGCGACCGCCGGGTGCTCGTGCAGGACCTCCTCGATCTCCCGCGGGTACACGTTGTAGCCGCCCCGGATGATCAGGTCCTTCTTGCGGTCGACGATGAAGTAGTAGCCATCGGCATCGACCCGGGCCATGTCCCCGGTGCGGAACCAGCCGTCCCGCATCGTCTCCGCGGTCGCCTCGGGCTTGTTCCAGTAGCCCTTCATCACGTTGTGGCCGCGGATGGCGATCTCGCCGATCTCGCCGTCGGGGACCGTGTTCCAGTCGTCGTCGATGAGCCGCATCTCGACGCCCTCGATCGGGGTGCCGATCGAGCCCGGCTTACGGACCCGGTGGGGATGGTTGAACGATGCCACCGGGGAGGTCTCGGACAGCCCGTAGCCCTCGAGTATCACACAGCCGAACTTCTCCTCGAAGCCGCGCAGGACCTCGACCGGCATCGCGGCGCCGCCGGAGGCGCACAGCCGCAGCGTGGCGGTCTTGGCCGGGTCCGCGTCCGGGAGATGAAGCATCGCGGCGTACATGGTGGGCACGCCCTCGAAGATCGTCACCTGGTCGCGCTGGATGATGTCCAGCGCCTTGGCCGGGTCGAACCGGGGCAGCAGGCTCAGGGTCGCCGCCCTGGCGACCGAGGCGTTCAGCCCGCAGGTCAGCCCGAACACGTGGAACAGCGGCAGGCAGCCCATGATCACGTCGTCCGGGCCGACGTCGAACAGGGTTAGCGAGGAAATCTCGGCGTTGCGGACCAGCCCGTCGTGGGTGAGCTCGGCGCCCTTGGGATGTCCAGTGGTGCCCGAGGTGTACAGGATGACCGCGTCGTCGAGGTCGCCCCGGCCGGACCAGTCCGCAGCGGGGCTGACCTCCTCGAGCAGGCCGCTCAGGTCTGGCGTCTCGGCCGCGATCATCTGGGCGCCGGCGTCGGCGGCGCCCTTGGCCGCCTCGCCGGCCGCCGCGTGCCACGCGACTACCGCCTTGGCCCCGGAGTCACCCAGGTAGTAGCTGACCTCGCGGCTCTTGAGCAGCGGGTTCATCGGCACCACGACGGCGCCGGCGGCCAGCGCGCCGTAGAACGCGATCGGGAACGCCGGGACGTTCGGCAGCATGAGCCCGACCCGGTCGCCGGGCTCGACGCCAAGGAGAGCCAGAAGCGTGCTCATCCGCCCGGCCGCCTCGTGCAGCTGGGCGTAGCTCAGCACCAGGTCGTCCATGCGCAGCGCGGCATGGCCGGGATGCTCGGCGGCCGCCTGATCCAGTAGGGAACTGATACTCGTCATAGCGTCCTCCAGCCGGCGCACGTCCCGCGGCCGTAACGGCCTCCCCGCCAGCATGCCGCAGTGCGGGATGCCGCACAATCGCCGCGGCGCCAACGATGACGATCATCCCCGGGCTTCACGGGCCTCAGCCCCGCCCGATGAACGGCATCTTGGTCGCCGTGATGGTCAGGAACTGGACGTTCGCGTCCAGCGGCAGCGAGGCCATGTACAGCACCGCGTCGGCCACGTGCCGGGCGTCGAAGACCGGCTCGGGGGCGATCGAGCCGTCGGCCTGCGGCACGCCGCGGGCGAAGCGCTCGGTCATCTCGGTGGCCGCGTTGCCGATGTCGATCTGCCCGCAGGCGATGTCGAAGGCCCGCCCGTCTAGCGACAGCGACTTGGTCAGCCCGGTGATCGCGTGCTTGGTGGCGGTGTAGCAGATGCTGCCCGGCCGCGGCGTGTGCGCCGAGATCGAGCCGTTGTTGATGATCCGGCCACCCCGCGGCGTCTGCGCCCTCATCATCCGCACCGCGTGCTGCGCGCACAGGAAGGCGCCGGTCAGGTTGGTATCCACCACCGCCTGCCAGTCGGCTAGGGCGATCTCGTCGGGCGGCCCGGCCGGGCCGAACACCCCGGCGTTGTTCACCAGCAGGTCCAGCCGCCCCCAGCGGTCCCGGATCCGGTCGAACAGTGCCGCCACTGACGCCGGCGAGGTCACGTCCGTGGGGACGGCCAGGGCCGAAGCGGCGGGCCCGGTCCAGGCCTGCGCGGTCTCGGCCAGCGCGTCGGCCCGTCGGCCGG
>Ga0318515_10000578_pt1 | contig 11400 bp, 8 predicted proteins | sample GRESIP176b2f19_FD_202499 | JGI IMG/M metagenome (GOLD analysis project Ga0318515, IMG submission 202499) | Tropical soil microbial communities from Luquillo Experimental Forest, Puerto Rico - GRE.SIPMG.176b2f19 | ecosystem: Environmental > Terrestrial > Soil > Tropical forest > Bulk soil...
GCCAGGCCATCCCCGGGTCGCTGCCAGGGCAGGTGTCGATCACGAGCTGGGTTCCCTCGGCCGTGGTATCGCCCGGGTCAGCCAGGCACAGGCCTGAGCCCGGATTCACCAGGGTGATCCCGGCGCCCGCGGGGACCAGATGCCATTGCTGCGCCTTGGTGCCGTTGCAGGAGTACAGGTCGACCACGCTGCCCGTGGCCGTGGCGCCGTGCTCGACATCGAGGCACTTCCCGTTGATGCGCAAGGTCCCGTCCGTCTGTGCTTGCCATGCCTGCTCGGGGGCGCCGTCGCAGGTAGACAGAACGATCTTGGTGTCGTTTGCCGTCTGGTCACCGAGATCATCGAGGCACATCCCGGGGATCTGCGAGGTCACCGGCCCGGCGGGCAGCGCCCACGACTGGTTCCTGTAGCCGTTGCACGGCCAGAGCACGACCCGGGTCCCGTTGGTAGTGCTGAAGCCGGGGTCGGCCAGGCACATTCCCGACCAGGGGTTGAGGAGCGCGGTCGGGCGCGGGCCGCGGGAGGGGTTCAGCGCCCGCGGATAGATCAGGCGCCATTGCTGAGCCTGCGTGCTGCCGCATTGCGCCAGGCCGAGCGGGGCACCCAGGGCCGCGGTGGGAATCGTAAGGCACAAGTTATCGATCCGCAGCGTGCCATCCTGTGCGTAGGTCCAGTCCTGCGTGCTGCTGCTGCTGCCCCCGCCGCTGGTGCTGGTGCATGCCTTGATCACGACCTTGCTGGCGGCCGGCTTGCTGCCCGTGGCGGTCGGGTTGCTGCCCCCGGCGGTCAGGCACACACCCAGGGCCGACTGGACCTGCCCGGTCGGGCCCGTCGTGGGCGCGCCGGTCACATCCCACGTGAATGCCACCGAGCCGGACTGCCCTTGACTGTCGGTGGCGCTCACCATCACCGGGAACTTGCCCACCGCCGTCGGCCAGCCGGTGATCTGCCCGGACGGGCTGATGGAGGTGCCCGGCGGCAGGCCCGCGGCGGAGAAAGAAATGCTGTTGCTCGACACCGGGCCGGCCGGCATGATCTGCAGGTTGATGCTGCTGCCCGCCGCGGTGCTCTGGGCGCCCGGGTCCAGCAGCGGTATGGCCGCGGGGTTCATCTGGTCCAGGTCGGTGTTACCAGGAGCATCGATCCCCCTGACGGTGCCCACGCTGGAGTATTGCCAGAACGCGTAGTTGCTCCACCCGGCCGTGATGAACGGCTTCGACGCGGTGGTCCAGTCCGGGACCCAGAGCGGGAACTGGCTGAATCGTGAGGCGCCGCCGGTGCAGTCCTGCCACCACGGGCCCGGCCCGTAGATGATCGGGTTCTCGCCTGTCTTTGCGGCGATCTCACCGCTCCACTGGGAGATCCACGTTTTCATAGCCGGCTGGCTGAGCCCGTAGCACTCCGCGCCGTAGGGGTTGTACTCAATGTCCAGCATGATCGGCGGCGGCGTGCCGCCCGCCTGCCTGAGGTATTTGACCAGGTAATCCGCCTGCGCAACGGGGCTGGCCGAACTGCCGTTGCCGTTCGGGATCGCGAACGCATAGGCCATCACCGACAGCCCGGCCGACTTCGCCTCGGCCAGGTCGCTGAGCGCGAAGGGGTTCCGGTAGTAGGCGCCCTCGGTCGCTTTGATCGCGGCGAACTTAATGCGCGACTTGGCGACTCTCCGCCAGTTAATGCTGCCGCCGCCCGGGTGCTGATAGGCGGCCACGTCCACACCCTGTGCGGCTCCCGCGAGCCCCGCCCCCGACGCATTGTCCGTGATGCCGTTTTTTGGCTTACCGCGCTGGCCCGCGAGTTCGCGGAGCAGCTTAGGCGAGTGGGTGCGCGCGACGTTGAAATGACTCACCCGCTGCCGGTGGTGCTTGGCCGATGCCAAGAGCCGCCCGTGCGCCGAAGAAGTGCCGGCGGAGGTACCCGAGGAGCCCGCGGAGGTATCAGCCAGCGCCGCTACGGAAAGAGCGGCGACCGTCACAACGCCAACTCCGACGCTTATTGCGATTCTCGGCAGTCGCCCACCCGGCAGTGCCCACATCGTCTGCTCCTTCAGTCGCCCTCATACAGTGACCATTCGCCCGCGTCTTCGGCCAGGGTGCGATGACCGCGATGAGCGGCAACAGTCAAGCACTTATGTCACTAATAGTCCCGTAAGCAGCATTCGTGTCGTCATTCGAATTTCGGCCATGACGGGATTGGGCCGGCCCAGCCCGGGCAGTTGTTACCGCGGCCGGTGCGGCCGGCGGCTAATCGCCGCCCAGCGAGCGCTGCTGCGGGGGGACGCCGGCGAAGCTTGCGGGAGTCAGCGGCATCGGGTGCAGGTGCCGCGCGTGGATGACCGCCAGCAGCTTGGTCATTTGCTTGCCGAGGCCCGGGACCCAGTGGAGCAGCACGATCTCGCCGGGCTCGAGGCGCTTGCCGTTCCAGGTGTGGATGCCGGCGCTGGTGGCTGTGGCACTCCAGCCCACCAGGCTTTTCAGCCCGGCCCGGTAGGCCGCCGCCGCCACGGCGGGGCTGAACGCGCCGTACGGCGGCCGGCCCAGGCCCGGCCTTTTGCCGAACGATCGGCCGAGTGCCAGCCGTGCCTGCGCCCACTGGGAGGTGGCCTGGCTCAGGGACAGCTTGGTGAGGTCGGGGTGGGAGACCGTATGGTCGGCTATCGTCCCGCCCGCCTGGGCAAAGGCGCGCCAGTAGACCGGGTTCCGCTGGGCGGCCTGCTCGATGAGGAAGGCGGTGACCGGCAGGTGAGTCCGCTGCATGGTGACCAGGACCTGTGGGCTCGGGGTCCAGCCGTCGTCCACGGTGATGTAAATGGCCCGGCCGGCCGGGCTGGCGAAGGCGTAGAACGGGACCTCGGGCAGGGCGGAGACGGTCACGTTCACGATGGCCCATTCGCCGTTCCTGGCGGTCAGCCGCAGTCCAGCCCGGCATGCCTGCGGGCTCTTGGTCACGCTGACCTCCGCGGGCGCGGGAAAGCCGATCGGATCCGCGCCGCAGAGCGGTCCGAGCGGCTTCTGGCGCAGCGGGCTCGACGCCCGGATGAGCAGCCCCTGCGCGGTGCGGCGAACCGTGGCGGCCAGCCGGGGCGGCAAGGTGACGGTCAGCGTCTTGGTGATCGGCTCGGGACCCTGCACCTGAACGAAGATCTGGGTCCGTCCGCCCGGCGGAACCGGGACGCGAACCATCCCGCGGCCTGGGGCCGCCCGCCACTTGTGCTTCCGTCCGCTCACTGATGCCACGATGCGGCTGCCGGCGACGATGTGGCCGGACGAGGGCCCGCTGCCCGGGGTCAGCCGGATCGTCACCTTGTTGGAAGCCGCGGACACCGACCACGTGATCCCGGGCCTGGCGCGCGCCGCCGCATCGGCGCGCTGGCCCATCCACGCCACGATCAGGCCCACCGCCACCAATGCGCCCGCCACGGCCAGGATGGGAACGCGCCGGGGCAACGGTGGGCGGTCACCGCGGCGGGGGAGCACCGGCCGCGGGATCCCCGGCCGGGCGAGCAGCGACTGCGGCATGCCAGCCCGAGGGGGGCGCGGCGTGCCGGGCCTGGCGGCGGGCCCACCGTCACTGGTCACGCGAGCCTCCCAGGTACGGCAACCCCGGCGTCGGCCGCGGGTGGCCGCACACCGGAGCAGACGAGCGCATTTCGCCTCACGACACCCCAGAGTCGCACGTTTTGCCTGCTGAAGCGGGTACGCCGCGCCGTGGTGCGGTGAACTTGGCCGCCGTATGCCAAGGGGCATGAATGTCACCCCAAGAGGGGCACCGGGCTCACATTCATCACGGTCCGCTCAGGGGAGTTACTCGTGTGGCCGGTGGGATCTGCGTGAGCCCTGAAGACCTTTGTGCCGCAATAGCGCAGCCGTGCCGTAATTGGAGAGCGCCGGGCAGTGTAAATGCCCTCGGCCATGACCGCAAGGCCCCGCTACGAGAGATCCTGGTCGCTGGCGTGGAATTATCCGGCCGGGACATGACTGGTAAATTCGGCGGGGCGCTGGCCTATTTGCCTAGACCGCTACCCGGGGCTGGAGGAATGCGATGTCTGAATACTCCGACGAACTGGGGGCGTGGTGGACCGAGTTCCCCGGCAGTGACCGGGCCTCCTGGCTCTCGTCCCCGCCCGGCGCGCTCTCGCCGGCTACCGAGGGAGTGAGGGGAGCCATGTCTCGGCGGGCGCTGCGGCGCGGCGTCGTCGTCCCGCCCGGCAAGCGGGAGCGGGCCAAGCGCGAGAAGACGGCGCAGTGGCGGCGCCAGACCGTGGCCGGCATCCGCGAGCCCTCGCTCAAATCGGGCGTCATAACCGTTGGCTCGGGCTTTGGCGGGACCGGAAAGACCGACGTAGCGGTGACGCTTGCAGCCATCTATGCCGCTGCCCGGCCTTCCGACCGGGTCATATTGGCCGACAGCAATGACGACATGCCCCATGGCTACATCAGGCTCGGGGGCCTGCCGGTCGAGGCGCTGGCGCCAAATCAGCGGACGCTGTCCATTCGCGGCTTCTATCAAGCCTGCGTGGCGGGCAGCATCAAGGTCTACGCCGACCTGCGCGATGCCGTCGCATGGCTGCAGGGAGTCGCCGTGATCCGCGGCGACACCGCCGACGAATGCGTGGGCGTCGACTTCGGCGAGCAGGAGTACCTGACGGTTCTTGAATTTCTCCAGTGCATGTCCAACATCGTCATCAACGACGGCGGCACCGGGCTGTTCGCCAAACTTCAGGTCGGCACGCTTCTGCACGGCGACAAATACGTCTTCGTGACCGAGGCGTCCCAGCTCGGCTTCTGGTCCATCGACCAGGTTTTCAGCCGGTACCGCAACTACGAAGGCGAGAAAGAGAGACCGCTGACCGAGCAGGAAATGCGGCACCTCAACGGCCTCATGGACGAGGCCACCATCGTCGTGGACAAGTTCATCGCGGGCGACCCGGAGCAGGCCCGGTGGTACGGCAGGATCTGTGAGAACTTCGACGGGTCGCGCGTCTCGGTCGTGGCGACCCCGTGGGACCAGGCGCTCGCCAACCGGGTGGCGCTGGATCTGGGCGCCGTGACCGAGTCGACGCTGGACGCCAAGCTGGCCATGGCAGAGGTGGTGCTGCGCGGTGTGGACCGCGCCAACCGCCGGCGGCTTGGCCTCCCCGAGGAGGGGAGGGCCGGCTACGGCCAGGGGGGCCTGGCCCCGCCGCCGCGCTGGCCGTCCGGGCCGATGCCACCGCGCTGGCCCTCCCGGCCGCCACCTCCGGCCGGCCCGGACAGTGCCCACGAGACGGCGGCAGACTACGAGCCCGTGCGGCCCATTTCCTGGCAGAACGGTGCCGCCGAGTTAGAGCCGGGCCGGCGCCCCTCCTCATGAATGTGAGCCTGGTGTGCAAAAGAGCAACACCAGGCTCACATTCACGGGCTGCCGGGCCTCAGACCGACTTCTGGTAGGCGCGGAACATCAGCACCGACAGCGCGGTGACGGCGATGGCGAGCAGCGCCAGGCCGCCGCCCTGCAGCCCCACCCGGGCCCAGTCGGGGTTCGCGCTCATCGCCGACCGGCCCGCCTCCAGCGCCCAGTTGACGGGGTTGCAGTTCGCCACGATCCGCATCCAGTGCGGCATCAGCGCCTCCGCCATGAACGCGGTGGACAGGAACGTGAGCGGGAGCAGCAGGAACGTGTTGATCCCGATGATCGTCTCGCGCTGCCTGGCCAGCATGCCGACCGTGTTGGAAAACGCGCTGAACACGATCGCGACCAGCACCGAGGTGGCGATCAGCACGAGCAGCCCGGTGATGCCGCCGGAGTAGTGCGCACCGGCCACCCAGCCGAGCAGCACGATGAGGATCGACTGCACCGCGGTGGTCAGAGCCTGCAGCACGGCCGAGGCGTTGATGATGGCAGAGCGGTGCAGTGGCAGCACAAGGAACCGGTCCATGATGCCCCGGTCGATCTCCTCCAGCACGGTCATGCCGCTCCACATGCTGGACGACAGCGCGCTCATGATCACCACGCCCGGGACCAGGTAGTCCAGGTAGGACGCCGAGCCGAAGCCGGGCAGTTCCACGACCTTGCGGAACAGCGAGCCGAACAGGAACAGCCAGATGACCGGCTGGATCAGCATGATGACGATGTAGGCGGGCTGGCGGGCGATGGCCCTGAGCTGCCGCCCGGTCATCCAGGTGGTGTGCGCGGCAATCGTGGTCATTTCGATGCTCCAGAGGTGGCAGGTGTGGTGGGGGACTGGTCGGCGTCGGTGAACCGGCGACCGGAGTAGCGCAGGTACACGTCGTCCAGCGAGGGGCGGGCGACGGTCGCGGCCCGGACGGCGATCGCGGCCCCTTCCAGGGCGGCGAGCACGCCGGGCAGGGCGGCGGCGCCATCGTCGGCGCGCGCGCTCAGGCTGGTGCCCTCGACCCGGGTCTCGCGCACCCCGGCCACCGGCGCCAGCGCGGCGAGCACGTGGTCACCGGCCGTGCCGCTGGCCAGTTCCAGGTGCACGGCGTCGCCGTGCAACTCGCCCTTGAGTTCGTCGGGTGTGCCCGCGACCACCACCCGGCCGCGGTCCACGATGGCCAGCCGGCTGGCCAGGTGGTCGGCTTCCTCCAGGTAGTGCGTGGTGAGCAGGATGGTCAGGCCCTCGGCCGCGGCGAGCCGGCCGATTTCCGCCCACATGACCGAGCGGGACTCCGGGTCCAGGCCGGCCGTTGGCTCGTCGAGGAACAGCACCTGCGGCCGGTTGATCAGGCCCATCGCCACGTCGAGGCGGCGGCGCATGCCGCCCGAGTAGGTGCGCACCCGGCGGCCGGCCGCGTCGGCCAGCCCGAACCGGCCGAGCAGGTCGTCGGTGCGGCGGGCCAGGTCGCGGCCGCGCAGGCCCTGGATCCGCCCGGTCAGCAGGACGTTCTCCCTGCCCGTTGCCGCCGGGTCGGCGCCGCTCTGCTGTGCGACCACCCCGATGACCCGGCGCACCTGCGGGGCCCTGGCCCGCACGTCCAGCCCGGCCACCACGGCGGTGCCCGAGTCGGTCTGGGCCAGCGTGGTGAGGATCTTGACGGTGGTGGACTTGCCGGCCCCGTTCGGGCCGAGCAGCGCGAAGACCGTGCCGGCCGGGACCGCGAAGCTGAGCCCGTCCAGGGCCCGGACTTCCTTGGGGTAGGTCTTGACGAGGTCGTGTGCCTCTATCGCTGGCGTGCCGCCTGTGCCCGCGGCAGCGGGCGCCGGCGCTGCTGTCTGGATGGTCATGCTGATTTCTCCCTGATGGTCGGGTGTGTGCACCGGCCCACGAGGGAGCAGCCAAGTACTCTTGGAATGCTCACTCGGTCTGGTCTCGCTCCCGCGGGACCGGTTCGGGGTTCACGGCCCCCGGCCAGGTGTTGCCGCACCGTGCCGGGGGCCGGTCTGTGCCGATCAGCCTGGTGGGGTGCCTCCCTCCGCCAGCTCGCGCAGCTTTTCCAGGGCGGAGACATCCAGGTCCCACGTGGGTGCCTCGCCGGTCTCGTAGACGTGGCGCCAGCCGTCCTGGCCCTCCAGCGTCCCGGCTTCGAGTTCATCGGCCAGCCGCTGCACCCAGGACAGCTCGGCCTCGCGCATGGCCACCTGGTACTCGCCCTCGATGAGCAGCAGCCTGGGCAGGCGGGCGCTGTGCGCGGTGTCGATCATGGTCCGGGCCTGCGCTATCTCCTTCTGCAGCAGCCGGATCCGGGTGCGCAGCAGGCCCAGGACGGTATCGGGATGCAGCACCGGCAGCAGCGACAGCGCCGCCTCGAACTGCGGGTACTCCTTGACCGGCTCGGCGAGCAGTTCGGACATCCAGGAGTCGAGCCTGGCCCGGCCGGCTTCGGTCAGCCGGTACACGGTGCGCTCGGGGCGCCGGCCCTCGCGGGTCGCCTCCATCGCCTCGATGAGGCCGTTCTTGGCCAGGCTGTCCACGACCGTGTACAGCGAGCCGTAGTTCAGCTTGATGCTCTGCTCCTTACCGCGCTCGCGCATGGTCGACGCCATCTCGTAGGGATGCATCGGCCGCTCGTGCAGGCAGGCGAGCACGGCCAGTGCCAGCGGGTTGGAGATCGACCTCCGCCGGTCAGCCATCGCGTGCTCCTAGGGTCCGTATCCGAGTGCTCGTTATCGTATATCCGAGTACGAGTATACGGCGACGAGCACTCGGCCGCAAGCATCCAGGCGCAAGCATCCAGCGGGATCCGCCTGCGGCTCTTTGCCCGCGTTCCCCGGCCTCATAGAGTCGGGGGATGCCCGAGTCTCATGCCCTGCGCCGGGAACGGCTGCGGACGGCCGTCGCCGCCAGCGAGGCGGACGCCGCGCTCATCACCTCGCTGGTCAACGTGCGTTACCTGACCGGCCTTGCCAGTTCCAACGCGGCCCTGCTGCTGCCCGCAGACGGCGCGCCCGTGCTCGCCACCGACTCCCGCTACCTGCTCGCCGCCGAACGCGACTGCCCCGACCTCACCCTGCTGAACGCCCGCAACGTCGAGCCGGCGCTCGCGGACGTGGCCAGGGAGCGGGGGGTGCGTCGGCTGGGGTTCGAGGCGCAGGAGATGACCGTGGCGCGCCACGCGGCGCTCGCACAGCCCGGTGACCTGGAGCTGATACCGCTCGGCGAGATGGTGGAAGAACTGCGGGTGACCAAGGACGAGGAGGAGATCGCCCTGCTCGCGCGGGCTTGCGCGATCACCGGCGCCGCCTTCGACCAGGTGGTGACCACGATCCGGGCCGGGATGACCGAGCGGGACCTCGCGACCGCGATCGAGCGCGCCATGGTGGACGCCGGTGCGGAGAAGCCTGCGTTTGACACGATCGTGGCCAGCGGGCCGAACGGCGCCATCCCGCACCACGCCCCCGGTGACCGCCGGTTCGAGGCCGGCGACATGATCACTATCGACTGCGGTGCCCGGTACGGCGGCTACCACGCGGACATGACTCGCACCGTGGTGCTCGGCCCGCCCGCCGGCTGGCAGCGGGAGATCTACGACCTGGTGGCCACCGCGCAGCGGGCGGGCATCGACGCGGCCGTGCCCGGCGCGGCCGCCGCGGGCGTGGACGCCGTCGCCAGGGACGTGATCAAGGCGGCCGGGCACGGCGAGCACTTCGGCCACGGCCTCGGTCACGGGGTGGGCCTTGAGATCCACGAGGCACCGCAGTTGGGAGTGGCCAAGCCGGGTACACTCGGGGACCGGGTTCCCATCACCGTTGAGCCGGGCGTCTACCTGCCCGGCATGGGCGGCGTCAGGATTGAGGACACCCTTGTGGTGCGCGCGGGGGCCGGGCCCGCGGCCTCCCGTGAGCTGCTCACCACGACCAAGACCGTGATCCCAGGGGAGTTGCTCGTCCTCGAACCCTAACGGCCGGCCCCCCGGTAACCAGGAGAGACTTTAGACGTGGCCACCACGAACGACCTCAAGAACGGCATGACGCTGAACCTCGACGGCCAGCTCTGGAACGTGGTGGACTTCCAGCACGTCAAGCCCGGCAAGGGCGGTGCGTTCGTGCGCACCAAGCTCAAGAACATCCTGTCCGGCAAGGTCGTCGACCGCACCTTCAACGCGGGTGTCAAGGTCGACGTGGCCACCGTGGACCGCCGGGAGATGCAGTACCTGTACCGCGAGGGCGAGGACTTCGTCTTCATGGACGTGCAGGACTACGACCAGCCGCGGATCCCGGCGGACACCGTCGGCAGCGCCGCCAGTTACCTGCTGGAGGACCAGACCGCGGTGGTCGCCTTCAACGAGGGCACGCCGCTGTACGTGGAACTGCCCGCCGCGGTGGAACTGACCGTCCGCCAGACCGACCCCGGCGTGCAGGGCGACCGGTCCACCGGCGGCACCAAGCCCGCCACGCTGGAGACCGGCGTCCAGATCCAGGTGCCGCTGTTCATCACCACCGGGGAGAAGATCAAGGTGGACACGCGCACCGGCGACTACCTCGGCCGCGCGTGACCTCCGCCTGCGTGACCCGTCCCGGCATGGCCTGCCGTGGCCGCGCGTAGCAAGGCCCGCAAGCGCGCGCTCGACGTGTTGTTCGAGGCCGAGCTGCGCGGCGAGCCGGTCCTGCAGATCCTGAACGAGCGCGCCGCCGAGCAGGCCCCGCCGGTCCCTGCGTACGCCACCGAACTGGTCGAAGGTGTCCAGGCGCACCGTGAGCGCATCGACGAGCTGCTCGCCGCGCACGCGCAGGGGTGGGCGCTCGACCGGATGCCCGCGGTGGACCGGAACATCCTCCGCATCGGTGCCTACGAGCTGCTGTGGCAGGACCAGGTGCCCGACGCGGTGGCGATCAATGAGGCCGTCCAGCTCGCCAGGGACCTGTCCACCGAGGGCTCACCTGCCTTCGTGAACGGGCTGCTCGCCCGGCTGCTCGAGCTCAAGCCCACGCTCAGCCTGTAAACCCGCCAGCGGACCGCCCCGGCTAGTAGGGGTGCTTCCGGACCACCAGGGCCAAGGCTCCCGCGAGGTTCCGGAGGGTCGCTCCCCAGGGGCTAGCAGGGGTCCCTTCCCGACCATCAGGGCCAAGGCCCCCGCGACGAAGTCGCGGGGGCCGCAGGCCAGCGGGGGCTCCGGGGGTAGCCCCCCGGGCTAGCACTAGCCTTTCGCGGACCCGTAGGCGCCCAGGATGTCCACCACGAAGACCAGGGTGTCGGTGCCCTTGATGTGCGCCTGCGGGCTGCCCTTCGTGCCGTAGCCGTCGGCGGGCGGTATCACCAGCAGCACCCGGCTGCCCGCGGTCTGCCCGGCCAGGCCCTTGTCCCAGCCGGGGATCACCTGGCTGGGGTTGGCGCCGATGGTGAAGCCGAACGGCTGGCTCCGCTTCCAGGACGAGTCGAACACGTAGCTGTTACGCCAGATGGCGCCGACGTACTGGACCACGACCGTATCGCCCGGGGCCACTACGGGGCCGGTGCCCTTGATCAGGACCTTGGTGGTCAGGTTGGCCGGCGGCTTCCCGCCCGGCATCTTTATCGCCGGCGCGGCCCCGGCGGTAGCGGTCACCGCGGGCAGCCCGCCGCCACCGTGGGACACCTGCTGCCCGGCCGCGGACGACGTGCCGGAAAAGCCCTTGATCATGTCCACGACGAATACCAGGGTGTCGGTCCCCTTGATGCCCACCTGCGGGTCCCCGGTGGTGCCGAAGCCCTCCTTGGGCGGGAGGACGGCCAGCACCCGGCTGCCCATCTTCTGCCCGATCAGGGCGGTTTCCAGGCCAGGCAGCAGCGTGCCGGTGAACAGCGTGGGGGTGCCACCAGTCTTGAACGTGGTCTGCAGCAACTTGTGCGAGGTGCCACTCCACAGGTAGATGGCGTAGTTGCCGACGAAGGCGTCAGCGCGGCTCAGCACCTGGCCGTTGCCGTGGACCAGGGTCTTCACCGTGAGCTTGTCGCCGGCCTTCTGCGCCGGGATGCTTACGTCC
>Ga0318515_10000583_pt1 | contig 11377 bp, 8 predicted proteins | sample GRESIP176b2f19_FD_202499 | JGI IMG/M metagenome (GOLD analysis project Ga0318515, IMG submission 202499) | Tropical soil microbial communities from Luquillo Experimental Forest, Puerto Rico - GRE.SIPMG.176b2f19 | ecosystem: Environmental > Terrestrial > Soil > Tropical forest > Bulk soil...
GCGCAGCACGTCATCAGGAACCGGCGGGCTGGTCGATCGGAGCAGACGCGACGCGTTCTCGATTGGCCTTAAGGCCGTCTCATCGCTCCATCTGTTTCCGCCAACGCCACACGGTGCATGCGCCAGTTCGCCGACGGCGTAGTCGCGCGCGAAGTGAAGCCACGGCAGCCGGGAAAATTTCTCAATCGTTTCAGGTGTCGCAACCCTGCCCGCCAGGCAGCATAAGCCGCTGATTTTCCGTATCTTTCGGATAACGACTTCTTAACGCCGGGGCACTTATGGTGCGGGGTGGACGCTTTTGCCGTCTCGCGAGCAATTCTGCAGGGCGCATGGGCCAGACATCTTACGAGCGGCTGAAGAACTATCTCGCGCAGCTCCCGCCGCAGTCGCAGGCGCTGCTGATGCGGCAGTTCGAGCGCGCTATCGAGCGCGGCGAAGACACCGCCGTGGCCACTCTCGTGCTCGAGCAATTGCGCAAGCTGGCGCGGGGAACCGAAAAGGAGACGCCGCCGCGCGCCGAGGATCAGGCGCGGCTGTTGTTCCGACCGCTCGAGCCGTTTCTGGTCGACGGCAACGTTCCGGTGCGGCCGGGCCAGGTTCGCCGCAGCTCGCTGTTGCCGATATGGCAGTGGCTCTCGCGCGACGGCGCACCCGACCAGGTGCGCGAATATCAGGCAGCCCTGGCGCAAAGCTCGGGCGAGGATGACGATCCGCCGCTCGAGGCCGCTCTCCGCAAGCTGCAATTCGCGGCGGCCGAGGCGATTTTCAAGATCGCGGGGCCGGCCTCGCGCGGCGACAACCAGCGTGCGCTGGGGCGCATCGGTTCGCCGGAGGTGATCGAGGACCTGTTGCCGATTGGATCGGTGCTGCAGTCGCGCGAAGCGCTGGAAGGGCTTGGCGGCCGGCTGCCCATGTATTTGCGCATGTTCGGCGATTCGCAGGTCGCCTCCCTTTGCGCCTCGCTCAATGTGCCGACGCTGCAGACGCCACAGATGTTGCCGTTCGCGCTGTCGCTGATCATTCAACGGTTGGCGTCGCCCTGGCAGGTGATCCGCATCGCCCTCAAGATGGCCGCATCCGACGACGAACTCCGGGTGGCGGCAACCCCCTATGGGATTGCCGTGAGCCTCGCGCTGCACGATCTGTTCTGCCTCGCGGCGGGGCTGCGACTGGACATCCGTCGCGGCCAGTTCGCCAATGTCAGCGAGAATTTGAAGGCGCTTCACGATGGCGTTCGCGGCCTGCGGACCGAACTCGACCTGCGCCACGATTCAACGTGGGGCAAGCAACTGGCCTCGATCAGGGCCGACATCTCCAACACGCTGCAATCCGAGATCGACAGCGTCCCCGGCCGCGTCCGGCGAATCCTGCGCCAGCGCGCGGACAAGGATATTCCGGCGGGAGCCAGGGTGGATGCTTCCGAAGTCGAAGAGGTCGCCTCGCTGATCGACTTCGTCGCGGTGTGTCGCACCTGTGCCAGCGAGCTTGCCATCAATGAGGTCACGCTGCGGACCTATTCGGATCTGCAGCAATATGTCGAGCAAGCCACCGAATCGCTGGTGCAATCGCTGCGCGGCGGCGACGCCAGGCTCCGCAACTACCGGCAAATGCAGGCAGAAGCGGCGATCCGCTTCTGCGACGTCCTGTTCGGTCGCGAGTATTCCACTCTGATGAAGCGGGCAGTCGAGAATGCACTGACGGTCGAACGGAACGCGGAACGCAAGCCATCCCGCGCCGGCTAGAGTAACACCTCCCGACGGACGGCTAACGGACTATTGTGGCTGGCCTTTTCAGCAAACCTCAGCTTACGGCGAATTGATAATTGTCAATTGCCGCAATTGGCGGGGGTAGTGTAAAGCGCGCATCGGAGCCCTTTTGTCTGCATCGCCGGAACTCGCCTGATGACGTTGTGGTTCGTCTTTGCGCTGATGACAGCCGCGGCGATTTTCGCCGTGCTGCTGCCGCTGGGGCTGGGCAGCCGCACGCGGGCGGGCGGCGACGAGACCAATGTCTACAAGGATCAGCTCGCCGAGATCGAACGCGATGTCGCGGCAGGCTTGATCGGACCCTCCGAAGCGGAGGCTGCGCGCGTCGAGATCAGTCGTCGTCTGTTGGCGGCTGCCGATCAGGAGGGCGGCCGGCCCGTGAAACCAAATGCGAAACTGCGTCGCGCGGCGGCGGTGCTCGGCCTCGTCGGTCTGCCCGTTGTTGCGGTTGCGATGTATCTGCCGCTGGGCTCGCCACGGCTCGGTGATTTCCCGCTGTCCGCGCGCGCCCGTACGCCGGATGGCACCCAACCGCTCGAGAACCTGGTGGCGCAGGTCGAGCGGCATCTGGAGCAGAACCCGAATGATGGCCGCGGCTGGACGGTGCTGGCACCGGTGCTGGCGCGGATCGGACGCTTCGATGACGCGGTACGGGCTTTTCGCAATTCGATCACCTATGCCGGCGAAAGTGCCGATCGCCGCGCCGATCTTGGTGAGGTCATGACGGCCGCCGCGGGCGGGGTCGTCACCGCGGAGGCCAAGGCCGAGTTCGAACGTGCGCTGGCGCTCAACGCCGAGGAGACAAAGGCGAGCTACTATCTGGGACTCGCAGCCGAGCAGGACGGCCGCAATGCCGATGCGGCCGCCATCTGGCACGCCATGCTCGACAAGGCGCCTGCCGATGCACCGTGGCGCCCGCTGGTACAGGAGGCATTGACGCGGGTCGGCGGTGGCGGGACCGAGGCGCCGGCGCTGTCGGACAAGACGATATCAGCGGCAAAGAACATGAGCGAGAACGACCGCACCGCCATGATCCGCGGCATGGTCGACCGCCTTGCGACACGGCTAAAACAGAATGGCGACGACGTCGATGGATGGCTGCGTCTGGTGCGCGCCTATCTGGTGATGGGCGACGAGGAGAAGGCCAGGAGTGCGCGCGCCGACGCGAGACAAGCCGTTGGCGGCGACGCCGAGCGGCTGCGTCTTCTCAACGAAGGCTTGAAAAACCTCGGTTTCGACGGATGAGCGGGATCGACAGCGGCGAGAGCGAGCAGGCATGACGCGCAAGCAGCGGAGATTGACGATGATCGGCGGCTCGCTCGCGGTGCTCGCGCTCGCGGCCGGTCTCGTCCTGTACGGATTGCGATCGTCGATCGTGTTCTTCTCGACGCCATCGATGGCGGCCGAACAGCACATCGCGCCCGGCAAGCGGTTCCGGCTCGGCGGCCTGGTGCAGCCCGGCTCGCTCAAATGCGGCGACAAGACCGTAAGCTTCGAGGTCGCCGACGGCAGCGCCAAACTGCCGGTCAGTTTTTCCGGAAGCCTGCCCGACCTGTTTCGCGAGGGGCAGGGCGTGGTTGCCGAAGGTGCGCTCGACGGGGCCGGCGTGTTCAAGGCCGATACGGTGCTCGCCAAGCACGACGAGACCTACATGCCAAGAGACGTTGCGGACGCGCTCAAGAAGCAGGGCCACTGGAAGGATGATTACGGCAAGAAGCTCGCCCAGAATGTGGGCGGCGCGACCTGCGAGGGACGGAGAGTGACCCAGTGATCGCCGAGAGCGGACATTACGCATTGGTGCTGGCGCTCGGGCTGGCGTTGATCCAGTCCATCGTGCCGCTGGTGGGTGCGCGCTGGCGCGATCCCGCCTTGATGAATGTCGCACGCTCGACCGCGCTCGCGCAGCTCGGCTTCGTGGCCGCGTCCTTCGCGGCGCTGGTGACGTTGCACGTCACCTCGGATTTTTCCGTCGCCAACGTGTTCGAGAACTCGCACTCGCTGAAACCGCTGATCTACAAGATCACCGGTGTCTGGGGCAATCACGAGGGCTCGATGCTGTTGTGGGTCTCGATCCTGGCGTTGTTCGGCGCGCTCGTCGCTGCCTTCGGCAACAATCTGCCGCTGACGTTGCGCGCGCGCGTGCTGGCGGTGCAGGCCTGGGTCGCCGGCGCCTTCTATCTCTTCATTCTCACGACCTCGAATCCGTTCCTGCGTCTTCCCGATCCGCCGATCGAGGGGCGCGACCTTAACCCCGTGCTGCAGGATATCGGATTGGCCGTGCATCCGCCGATGCTCTATCTCGGCTATGTCGGCTTCTCGATCTCCTTCTCCTTTGCAATCGCGGCGTTGCTCGAAGGCCGCATCGATGCGGCCTGGGCGCGCTGGGTGCGTCCGTGGACGCTGATGGCCTGGATCTTCCTGACGCTTGGAATCGCGATGGGTTCGTACTGGGCCTATTACGAGCTCGGCTGGGGCGGCTGGTGGTTCTGGGACCCGGTCGAGAACGCGTCCCTGATGCCGTGGCTTGCCGGCACTGCGCTGCTGCATTCGGCGCTGGTGATGGAAAAGCGCGACGCACTGAAAGTCTGGACCATCCTGCTTTCGATCCTGACTTTCTCGCTGTCGCTGCTCGGCACGTTCCTCGTGCGCTCCGGCGTTCTGACCTCGGTGCATGCGTTTGCCAGCGATCCGACGCGGGGCGTGTTCATCCTCCTGATCCTCTGCGTTTTCATCGGCGGCAGCCTGACCTTGTTTGCCGGCCGCGCCTCGGCGCTGAAGCAGGGCGGCCTGTTCGCACCGATTTCGCGCGAGGGCGCGCTGGTTCTCAACAATCTCTTCCTGACGACAGCCTGTGCGACCGTCTTCATCGGCACGCTCTATCCGTTGGCGCTGGAGGTCCTGACAGGCGACAAGATTTCGGTGGGCGCGCCGTTCTTCAACCTGACCTTCGCCCCGCTGTTCATCCCATTGATGGTCGCGGTGCCGTTCGGGCCGATGCTGGCTTGGAAGCGCGGCGATCTCCTGGGAGCGATGCAGCGGCTGCTCGCGGCCGGCATCGCAGCTTTGCTTGCGATCGCGGTGGCGTGGGCCTGGGCGCGCGGCGGCAGCGCGCTGGCGCCGCTTGCGATCGGACTGGCCGTGTTCGTCATTGCCGGCGCGCTCAGCGATCTTGCCGAGCGTGTCGGCCTTTTCCGCTTGCCGCTTGCGAGCTCGGCGAGCCGCGCAATGGGCTTGCCGCGCTCGGTCTGGGGAACGGCCTTCGCCCACGCCGGTATCGGCGTGGCGCTGATCGGTATCGTCTGCGAGACCACTTGGAACAGCGAATACATCGGAACGATGAAGCCCGGCGACGCCATCAGCGTCGCGGGATATCAAATGACGCTGGAGGGCCTGATCCAACAGCAGGGGCCGAACTATCGCGAATTGGTCGCGCCGTTCACCGTGAGGCTCGACGGCGAGCGGCTCGCGGTCATGACCCCGTCGAAGCGGACTTTCACCACGCGCGGCATGTCGACGACCGAAGCGGCGTTGCTGACGCGGGGCGCAAGCCAGCTCTACATCTCGCTCGGCGATCCCACGGCCGATGGCGGCATCACCGCACGTATCTACCACAAGCCGCTGGTGCTCCTGATCTGGTTCGGGCCGGTGCTGATGGCGTTCGGCGGGCTGCTATCGCTGTCGGATCGGCGGCTGCGCGTCGGCGCGCCGAAACCGGCGAAGGCGGTGCGCGGTCTGCAGGCGGCGGAGTGAAACATGAAGCGCGTCGTCCTGGCCGCGTGCCTTGTTGCTCTGATGGGGTTGTCGCCGGCGCGCGCGGTGCTGCCGGACGAGGTCATGGCCGATCCCGCCAAGGAAGCGCGCGCCAGATTGCTGTCGCGTGAACTGCGTTGCATGGTCTGCCAGAACCAGTCGATCGACGATTCCGAAGCGCCGCTCGCGCGTGACTTGCGGCTGTTGGTGCGTGAGCGTATCGCCGCCGGCGACAGTGATTCCCAGGTGATCGATTTCCTGGTCGCGCGCTACGGGGAGTTCGTCCTGTTGAGGCCGCGCTTCGAGCGGCAGACCTTGCTGCTCTGGCTCGTGCCGCCGCTGCTGCTTGTGGGCGGCGGGCTCGCGCTATGGGTTTACACAAGACGGCGCGTCAAAGACGGAGAAGCAGGCAAGGCGCTGACCGCGCAGGAGCAAGCGCGGCTGGCGGCGCTGCTATCGGCCGAAACGCCGTCGAAAGAGCCTTGAAAGGTTCCGTTCGTAACGGGCGGCCGGCAAGAAACCGCGCCGCGCAATGGCGCCGGCACACTTCGCTGCTGACCTTGAAACACAAGCTCGAAGGCTTCATGTTAAGCTTCAAGGTGAGCTGAGCGACGCCCCGATTGTGGGCTATGGAACCTGCAGCAAATCAAAGACTTCGGCCCTGTTGGTCGGGCCTGCGATAAACTGCCGCATTCGATCCCTGCTTCATTACAAAAATTTAACTCCGCCGCCAGCGCGCCGTAAGGCTGCAAACCCCATGTTGATCGGTGAAAATGGGAAAATCCCAAAAAACTGATTCGATTCCAATGCCCTGGAGACACGCTGAATGACCGACCGTCCGACCGATCTTTCGTCCTTTCCCTCCTACCGGCAGCGCGGTTCGCTGTCGTCCGCGCGCAAATTCGCCCTCATGGCCTCCGTCGTGGCGGGGCTTGGTGCGGCCGTCTACGGCTTTGGCCCCTCGTCGGGGCCGGCGAGCATCTTCTCGAGCCCCGCGCAGGCGCAGGTGGGTAATGAGGTACGCAAGGTCGCTCAGCCCATCGGTTTTGCCGACATCGTCGAGCGCGTCAAACCCTCCGTGATGTCGGTGAAGGTCAACATCAACGAGAAGATCACGAAGGACGATAGCGGTGACGACTCGCCGTTCCAGCCCGGCTCGCCGATGGAGCGCTTCTTCCGCCGCTTCGGTGGACCGGACGGCCTGCCGCCGGGTATGCGTCCGCGCGGGCATGGCGTGGTGACCGGTCAGGGGTCCGGCTTCTTCATTTCGGCCGATGGCTACGCTGTGACCAACAACCACGTGGTCGACGGCGCCGACAAGGTCGAGGTCACCACCGACGATGGCAAGACCTACAGCGCAAAGGTGATCGGCAGCGATGCCCGCACCGACCTTGCCTTGATCAAGGTGGAAGGTGGCTCGAACTTCCAGTTTGCAAAACTCTCGGACGGCAAGCCACGGATCGGCGACTGGGTGCTGGCGGTCGGCAACCCGTTCGGCCTCGGCGGCACGGTGACGGCCGGCATCGTCTCGGCGATGGGCCGCGACATCGGCAACGGTCCGTATGACGACTTCATCCAGATCGACGCCCCGGTCAACAAGGGCAATTCGGGTGGTCCGGCCTTCAACACCGACGGTGAGGTGATGGGTGTCAACACCGCGATCTATTCGCCCTCCGGCGGCAGCGTCGGCATTGCGTTCTCGATCCCCGCGGCGACAGTGAAGAGCATCGTCGCCCAGCTCAAGGACAAGGGCTCGGTCAGCCGCGGCTGGATCGGCGTGCAGATTCAGCCGGTCACGTCCGAGATCGCCGACAGCCTCGGCTTGAAGAAGGCCGAAGGTGCACTTGTCGCCGAGCCCCAGGCCAACGGTCCGGCGGCCAAGGCCGGCATCGAGTCCGGCGACGTGATCACCGCAGTCAACGGCGCGAGCGTCAAGGATGCGCGCGAATTGGCGCGCACCATCGGCGGCCTTGCGCCGGGCACAGCGGTCAAGCTCAACGTGCTGCACAAGGGCGAGGACAAGGTCATCAATCTGACTTTGGGTACCTTGCCCAACCAGCTCGAGGCCAAGGCCGACAACGGCAACGACGACCGGGGCGGCGCCACTCGCGGCACGGATGTACCGAAACTGGGCTTGACGGTGGCCCCCGCCAACAGCGTTGCCGGTGCCGGCAAGGAAGGCGTGGTCGTCACCGAGGTCGATCCGAAGAGTGCGGCGGCCGAGCGCGGCTTCAAGGAAGGCGACGTCATTCTCGAGGTCGCCGGCAAGACGGTCGCTTCGGCCAACGATGTGCGTGATGCGATCGCGGCCGCGAAGAACGACAACAAGAACGTCGTCCTGATGCGCGTGAAGAGCGGCGGTCAGTCGCGCTTCGTCGCGATCCCCTTGGCAAAGGGCTGACGGGTTTTGCGAGATGGAGGGTGTCGCCGGCATCAGTCGCCCCCGCCGACGGCTCTTTCCGGGGAGCGGGCGAAAGCCCGCTCCTGCAATCTACCTTCCGATGGAAATACGCCCCCCTCCGTCGGAAGGGCCTAAGGGCGGTGGAGTTCCCCCAGCTCCACCGCCTGCTTTTTGCGATTAACCGAATGGCTCTCGGTCGCCTTGCATGACGTAGCCGACCGGGCCATGTTGAAGGAAGGCCGACCCACTTGACCGCAACCCCGCCGCAGATGCGCCTGTTGATCATCGAAGACGACCGCGAATCCGCCGACTATCTGGTGAAGGCATTCCGCGAGGTCGGTTACGTTGCGGACCTCGCCGGTGACGGCGAGGAAGGTCTCGCAATGGCCGAGAACGGCGACTACGACGTGATGGTGGTCGACCGGATGCTGCCGAGACGCGACGGGCTGTCGTTGATCGGTGCGTTGCGCGAGAAGAACGTCCGCACGCCCGTCCTCATTCTCTCCGCACTCGGGCAGGTCGACGACCGCATCAAAGGTCTGCGCGCCGGCGGCGACGACTATCTGCCGAAGCCTTATTCATTTGCCGAGCTGTTGGCGCGGGTCGAAGTGCTGTCCCGCCGCAATGTCGGCCCGGCCGAGGAAACCACCTATCGCGTCGGCGACCTCGAGCTCGATCGTTTGTCGCACCGCGTCGCACGCGGCAAGGACGAACTGACGCTTCAGCCGCGCGAATTTCGTCTGTTGGAATACCTGATGAAGCATGCCGGCCAGGTGGTGACGCGGACCATGCTCTTGGAAAATGTCTGGGATTATCATTTCGATCCTCAGACCAACGTGATCGACGTGCATATTTCGCGGCTGCGCTCCAAAATCGACAAGGGTTTTGACCGGCCGCTGCTCCATACCATTCGCGGCGCGGGATACATGATACGTGACGGCCTTCGGTAAGCTGATCCGAACCACCGCGTTCCGGTTGACGCTGGTCTATTTGTTGCTGTTCGCGCTTTTTGCGGCCTCGCTGCTCGGCTATTTCGCCTGGAACACACGGCGCCTGATCACCGAGCAGATCACCACCACCGTCAACGCCGAGGCGAGCGAGATCAGCGACATCTATAACCGGCGCGGGCTGCGCGGGCTCGTCTTCACCGTCGACAGCCGCGCATTGCGGCCCGGCGCGAACCTCTATCTCGTCACCACGCCCGCAGGGCAGGCGATTGCGGGCAATGTCGGTTCGCTTGCGCCGGGCGTGATGGGCACGCAGGGCTGGTCGGAGACCGCCTACCGCAGGCTCGAGGACCAGGACAACACGGATCACCGGGCGCTCGTCAACGTCACGCAATTGAGCGGCGGCTTCCGCCTTCTGATCGGACGCGATCTCGAAGAGCGGCGGCGGCTGTTCGGCATCGTCGCCAAGGCGGCGCAATGGTCGATCCTGGTCGTCGTCGTGCTCGGCATCGCCGGCGGCATCTTCGTGGCGCGACGCGTGCTGCAGCGGATCGACGCGATGACCGGCACCACGCGGCGCATCATGGCCGGCGATCTGTCCGGCCGCTTGCCGGTCGGGCGCAGCGGCGACGAGCTCGATCGTCTTGCGGAAAATCTCAACGCCATGCTTGAGCGGATCGAGGCGCTGATGGTGGGACTGAAGGAAGTCTCCGACAACATCGCTCACGATCTCAAGACGCCGCTGACGCGGTTGCGAAACCGCGCCGAAGAGGCGCTGGCGAAATCGAGCTGCGAGGCGGAATATCGCGCGGCGCTGGAGCGCACGATCGAGGAATCCGACGGCTTGATCCGCACCTTCAACGCGCTTCTGATGATCGCGCGCGCCGAATCCGGACAGGCGCGCGGCAACATGGACGACTTCGATGCCGCCGAGGTCGCCAACGGCATTCACGAGCTCTACGAACCGCTCGCCGAAGACGACGGCATGACGCTGAGGGTCAAGACGGCGCCGGCGCCGATCCACGCCAATCGCGAGCTGATCAGCCAGGCGCTGGCCAATCTCGTCGAAAACGCCATCAAGTACGGCAAGCCTACTTCCGCTGCGCAGGTGCAAGGCGCGGTCGTCAGCATGGACGCCAAGCAGATCCTGATCGAGGCCCGGCGCGAAGGCGACAAGGTGCTGCTGAGCGTCACCGATCGCGGCATCGGAATTCCGGAAGGCGACCGCAGGCATGCGGTCGAGCGTTTCGTCCGGCTCGATTCGAGCCGCAGCCAGCCCGGTTCCGGCCTTGGGCTCAGCCTGGCGTCCGCCGTCGCGACTTTGCATGGCGGCGAGCTCAGGCTGGACGATGCTCATCCGGGTCTCGTTGCGACCCTGGTCATTCCGGCGCGGGCAGGCGGCACCGACAGGCTTGCAGCCCAAACGCAGGATGTGCCACAGAAGGTGGCGTGAGCTCGATCCCGCGAGACACGGTCACCTTCGCTCGTTCCCATCCGCAAAATTCGTGATGCTTTGCCATGACGACTTGCGAATGCGCTCGTGGCCCGGTCCCGACGTTCGCATTTTGCTGGGGAGGCGGGTTTGCGAATGTTAGAGTCAACGGACGTCGAGCAGACATCGCTGCCAGCGGAGCTTTGGATTTGTCGTTCGCATGAAGGAATCGCGTCGAAATGGGTAGCGAACGTCAAATCCGCTCCGCTGAATCGGACGTCAAGCCGACCAGATTGGCTGGGCGGTTTGTGGCAGGACCTCACGTGTCCGAGCCCGACAGGGCCGAGCGGATCCTGAGAGACTGGCTTGCCGAGCTCGAGCCGGCGCAATCGGCTGTCATCGACGCGCTGCTCGATCATTCCTTCGCAAAAACTATTCTGCTCGGGATTGTCGAGTTTTCCCCCTATCTCTTCGACCTGATCCGCGCCGACGCCGCGCGGCTGATCCGGCTATTGCGCTGCGAGCCGGAGGCGCATCTCGCCTCGCTCATTGCGACGACCTCCCGTGAGGTCATCGACGCCCCGGACGAAGCCGAGGCGATGCGCCTGCTGCGGCGGGTGAAATCCGAGGCGGCGCTGTTGATCGCGCTTTGCGACATCGGCGGCGTCTGGCCGGTGATGCAGGTGACGGAGGCGCTGACCGACCTCGCGGTCGCCTCGGTGCAGTCGGCGTTGCGTTATCTGTTGCGACAGGAGACGCTGCGCGGGCGGCTTGCGCCGCCCGACAAGGACAGGCCTGAGCACGACAGCGGCCTGTTCGTGCTCGCGATGGGCAAGATGGGCGCGGGCGAGCTGAACTATTCCAGCGACATCGACCTGATCGTGTTCTTCGATCCGGACGCGCCGACACTGGCGCGCGACATAGAGCCGCAGACCTTCTTCGTGCGTATCACCCAGGCGCTGGCGCGGCTGCTGCAGCAACGCACCGGCGACGGTTACGTGTTCCGTGTCGACTTGAGACTGCGGCCGGATCCGGCTTCCACGCAGGTCGCGATGTCGACGGAAGCGGCACTGCATTATTA
>Ga0318515_10000598_pt1 | contig 11302 bp, 7 predicted proteins | sample GRESIP176b2f19_FD_202499 | JGI IMG/M metagenome (GOLD analysis project Ga0318515, IMG submission 202499) | Tropical soil microbial communities from Luquillo Experimental Forest, Puerto Rico - GRE.SIPMG.176b2f19 | ecosystem: Environmental > Terrestrial > Soil > Tropical forest > Bulk soil...
CCGATGAACAGCGTCGCGCGAGAGCTCGACATGTCCTCGCGCAGCTCGCGCGAGGCGAGGCTCCTCGCCGTGCACACGCTCGCGCCCACGCGCAGCGGGCACAGGAGCCCGCCCATCGACTCGAACGTGTGGTGGAGCGGCAGGATGCTCAGGAACCGGTCCGCCGGCCCGAACTCGAGCGTGCGCACCACGGCCTCGACGTTGGAGAGCAGGTTCGCGTGCGAGAGCATCACGCCCTTCGCCTGGCCGGTCGTCCCGGAGGTGAAGAGCAGCACCGCGAGGTCGTGCGGCTCGGCCCTCTGCGGCGGCGGCTCAACGGTGGCGAACTCGCGCTGCGCCTGGTCCCAGTGGGCGATCCCGGCGTCGGGATCGAGCGAGACGAGCCGCAGGCCGGGCCGGCGCGCCATCCGCGCCGCGTCGAGGAGCGGCAGGTGGCGGGCGTCGCCGATCGCGTGCGTCGCCTCGGCCGACGCGAACAGCTCACCCAGCTCCTGCTCCCGCAGTTGGGCATCCAGCGGCACCACGACCGCGCCCGCCGCGAGCACGGACAGGTAGGCGAGCCCCCATTCCGGCCGGTTGTCGCTCTGCAGGCCGACGCGGGCGCCGGGGCGCACGCCTTCGCGCTCGAGCAGCGCCGCGAACGCGCGCACGGCGCGCGCGGCCGCGGTGAACGTATAGCCCGACCACGTCCCCGACGTGTGGCGCAGGAGGAACGGCCGCTCGCCGTGGCGCTCGGCCGCGTACTCGACCAGCTCATGCACCAATCCCACCACCGGGGCGGGCGCGCGCAGGGGCTGCGACATGCGGGAAGCTATGCAGTCCTTTTCGGCAAGGTCAACCGGGACGCCTGGCCACCACGATGTGCGCCAGCACCTCGCGGGGATCGAAGAACATCCGGTCGAGGAGCTCGAATCCGAGCTGGAGCACGATGTAGAGCACCCGGACCGGGATCTCGGTGAGCACGCGCGTGGGCCCGCGGTTCAAGCGGTTCAAGCCGGCGATCGTGCTCAAGCCCACGCGCGCCCACAGCCCGCCGACGGGCACGAACGCCACCGGCTCGAACCCCGCCTGCCGGAGCAGCCACTCGGCGCCGTAGCGCGTGAACCGGAAGTAGTCGTGGGGCTCGTCGTGTAACGGCACCATCTGCGTGAACTCGAGGATCAGTGCGCCGCCGGGTTTCAGCACGCGCCGGGCCTCGGTGAGCATGCGCAGGGGCTCGGGCAAGTAGGTGAGCATCGAGAGCCCGAGCACGGTGTCGAACGTCTCATCGCGAAAGGGCTGGGCCTCGGCGGTCGCGAACGCATCGGGCCGCGCCTCCCCGAGGTAGCGAGAGCCGGCGAGGTCGGTGCCCCAGTACCGGCGCACGCGGCCCGCGAACACGGGCGCGAACGGCTTCGAGCCGCAGCCCACGTCCAGGAGCTCGCCGCGCGCGTGCTCGCGCACGCGCTCCAGCGCGGCCACGATCTTGTGGTTCGCGAGCCAATTGAACTTCCACACCGCGTAGCGCCCGCCCGGCGCGGAGCGGATCCGCGCCCACCACGAGCGACGCTCGCCGGTGACGCCGCTCACCCGCGCGTCCACTCGATGACGTACTCGCCCAGGTTCACGCGCACCTCGATGCCGCCGTCGGCCAAGTGGAGCTCCGCCCGCGGGTCGTCGTGCGGGCCGTGGAGGCGAGCGCCGGTGACGCCGGCGGGCGTGGGGAAGCGCAGCGTCTCGCGTGGCACGCCGAAGTGGCGCAGCAGCACGCCGCGGCCGCTTAAGCTCCGCACCGACCAGTGGCGCTCGGCGAGCTGGCGCACCTCGTGGTCGATCAGAAACACGGCGCGATCGGCGCAGAGCCGGCGCAGCAGCTCGCGCAGCGCGTCGCGGCTCGCGCGCGAGTGCGCGGGGTCCAGGTGCGCGTAGTTCATGCGGTGCGAGCTCACCACCGCCGGGCGGCCCCGCGCCCAGGCAGCGTGCACGCCGCGGAAGGTCGCGTCGAGGCCGCGCGGGCCGTCCGGATGCGCACGGCCCTCGGGCTCGAACGCGATGCGCGGCGGCATGTGGAAGCGGCTCCCATCGTGGTGCGGGAAGCGCAGGCCCATCCAGCGGCGGCGGAGCGGCGCCCAGCCGCGGCCCGCCTGCTCGGCCTTCCCCTGGATCGTGGTCAGGCCGATCGCGGCCGCCTCGGCCTCGAACCAGTCGTCGAACCGGTAGTCCGGCGGGCAGAACGACGTCGGGGCGCGCCCGAACAGCGTCCGGAACGCCTGCACGGCGCGGCGCACGTTGCGCGCCCGCCGCTCGCGCGGCTCGGCGGCGTCGTACTCCCCGCCGGCTTCCACCGCGCGCCCGATCGGGCTCGATTGCTCGAGCGCCCGCAGCGCGTCGCTCTCGCCGCGGCGGAGGGCGTTCACCCATGCAGTCTCGGGCAGGTGGTGGAGGCCGTGGAGCTCGGCCCACCACACGCCGTCGCTCACGGCCCGGCGCACCGCGTCCCAGAGCCCGGGCCGCTCCCACCTCGAGGGCAGCTCTGGGTGCATGCAGAGCGGCAGCTCGTCGAACTCGAACAGCGGCGGCTGCATGCGGGTGTAGTCCGGGTTCGCCACGATCGTGTTCGCCTGCCAGACCGGCGGGAAACCGTCGCCGCCGCGCCAGTCCAGCAGCTCCGCTGCCAGCAGCCGGACGTCTTCGGCCGACTCGAGCGTGGAGCGGCCGTAGCGCAGGCCCGCCTCGGTCCGGAACGCCGGCTGGTTCGAGAGCACGCGGTGCGCGCGATCGTCCGGCACCCACGCGCACAAGCCCCAATCGTCGCTTTCCAGCACCACCGCCCGCAGGCGATGCCAATCGAGGTTCACGCGCGGCTCCCAGGCTCCCCACTCGAGATGGACGTCCAGTCAGTATATCGGAGCCGCGGACCGCCGGCGTTACCGCTGGCTCCCGCGCGGGCGCGGGGGCTACACTTTCGCCGGTGCCGACACCCCGCCTCAGCAGCCCTCGCGCCTTGGCCTTCGTGCTGGTCGCCTGTGCCGGCGCCAGCGCTCTTGCTGCGCCGCTGACGCCGATCCGTCCGCGCGCGGCGTCACCAGCGCTCGCTCCGCTCGCGCCCCGGACCTCCTCGACGGATGCCAGCGCGATCGATCGTGCGTGTGGCACCGACGTCGGCGCGCTGCCGGAGCTCTACGCGGAGGCGGCGCGGCACGAGGCGGAGTCCGCGATCACGCCGCTCCCCACGCCGCACTCGACCGATGTCGGCGAGATCGCGGTGATGGAGGACGACGGCACGTTCTTCTTCACCGACAAGGGCGGGAACCCGAACCTGGACGTGGCTGCGGTCGGCCGGGCGTTCTACCGCACGCACGGCGACGACTACGACCAGCTCGTCGTCTACCTCTCGAGCGGGCTCACGAACTGGCTCGGCTCGCCGACGTCGCTCGCGGCCGAATGGTTCGTCCACAACGACGTCCAGGGCATCGGGCTCGACGTCGCGAACTACAATGCCGACCTCGGGCTGCCGCCGCGGGTGCAGGCGGTGCTCACCATGAACGGCCTGCAGAAATACCCTGACGACCCGGCGCAGGACGTGCCCGGGCTCCCGAACTACGTGACGCAGGACGTGCTCGCACACGAGTCCGGCCACGAGTGGCTGGCCTACCCGACGGTGGAGACGCCGCAGGGCCCGTCGACGGCGCTCCTGGGCCGCGCGCTCCAGCACTGGAGCTTCTTCTTCGATTCGGACGGCTCGGTGATGGAGGGCCCGGACTGGGTGCCGCAGGGGCCCGACACGTTCAGCTCGCTGCCGCCGATCGCGCGCTACGGTCCGCTCGACCAGTACCTGATGGGCGCGCGTGGCGCGAACGAGATGGACTCGCTGCTCGTGATCTCCGACAGCGCCACGTTCGTGCCACCGGGGCCGTACGTGCCGTGGAGCGACCCGAACGCGTCGCTCACCGCGCGCGGTCCATCGCACCGCTACACGATCGCCGACGTCATCGCCGCGAACGGCCCGCGCGTGCCCGACGTGGCGAGCGCGCCGCACGCGCACCGGCTGGGCTTCGCGCTCGTGGTGCCGCGCGGGACCGATGCGACCTCCGCGGATCTCGCGAAGCTGGACGTCATCCGCGCCGCGTTCCCGGGCACGGTGCAGTCGTACACGAGCGGGCGGATGAGCGTCGACGCCACGCTCGACTCGCGCGTTGGCACGCTCGAGCTCGCGCACACGCCACCGGGGGACATCGAGACCTCCTCCGGCCCGCGCCCGGTCGCGGTGCACGTGGATGTGGCCCAGGCCGGCATCCCGATCGGTGTGGATGCCTCGGGCACGACGCTCTCGTGGCGCGTCCCGCCGAGCGCCGCGTGGACGACCGTGCCCATGTCATCCGCGGGCGCCGACTCGTTCGTGGCCTCGCTGCCGGCCACCGCCGCAGGCGACTCGATCTACTACCGCTTCCACGCCAGGGCCAACGTGCCCGGCGTCGTCGCGGACCTCCCCGGGCTCACGCAACCGCCGTTCGCCTACCGCACCGGGCCGGACCACGCCGCGCCGCGGATCACCTACTGGCCGGTGCCCACGCAGGCGCAGGAACGCCTGCCGCAGCCGCTGCTCGCGCGCGTGCGCGACAACCTGGGGCCCGCAGGGCTCGACGCCGTGTGGTGCGAGGTCTCGGTGAACGGCGGCCCGGTGCAGACCGTGCCCGCGACCAGCGCGGGGGGCGACTCGTTCGTGGTCTCGATGGGCGCCGGCGTCGCGCGCGGCGGCGCGATCGCCTACCGCTTCGCCGCCCGCGACAAGGCGACGGCGCCGAACGTCGGCTACTCGAACCCCGCGTTCGACACGCTGCGCGTGGGCTACGACGTCGTGGACGACTTCTGGGGCCCGGCCCCGTGGACGCACGGGATCGTGCGCTTCAACCGCCGCGACGAGTGGCACCCGGTGGACCTGACCGCGTTCCCCTCGGGCTCGGGCGCATGGCACTGCGGGCTCGACTCGCTTCCCTACGGCCCCTACCAGGACGCGGTGCTGACGGGTCCGCTCGTCACCGGCATCACGGCCGGCTGCTGGCTCTCGTTCGAGCACCGCTTCGACCTCGAGCAGGGCTCGCCGACGCAGGCATACGACGGCGCGCGCGTGGAGATCTCGGTCGGCTCGACCGGCACGTGGGACGAGGCGTCGCCGGTCTCGGGCTACACGCACACAATGGTGGAGGACGATCAAGGATTCGCGGTGGGCACGCCGTGCTGGAGCGGCCGGCGCGACGACTGGCACGAGGAGCAGATCGACCTCTCGCCGTACGCGCCCGGTCCGGTGCGCGTGCGCTTCCGCATGAGCACCGACCTGTTCGTGGGCAAGGACGGCTGGTGGGTGGACCACGTCCAGTTCCACTTCCCGCAGCAGCCGATCGCGGGCACGGGGCCGCCGCCGGTGACGACGCTCGCGCTGGGCGCGTGCTGGCCCAACCCCGCCTCGAGCGCGCTCCGCCAGGCGCTGCGGCTGCCGCGCGCGGCCGCCGTCGACTGGGCGCTCTATGACCTCGCGGGGCGGCGGGTCGCGACGCTGAACGAGGGGCCGCTCGCGGCCGGTCCGCACGAGCTCGTGGCGGAGCTGCCGACCTCGCTCCCCGGCGGGCTCTACTTCTCGCGCGTGCGCGTGGACGGCCGCGCGCTCGGCTCGAGGCGCGTCGCGGTCGTGCGCTGACTCAGCCGAGTCCCTGGTCGATCGCGGTCCCCAGCTCGACCAGCCGGCGATCGAAGAAGTGGCTCGCGCCGTCGACCCAGGCCAGTCGCTTGGGATCCGCCCAGAGTGGGAAGACGCGCCGGAGGTTCTCGGGCCTGCAGACCTCGTCCGCCGTGCCCTGGACCACCAGCTTGGGCACCGGGCAGGTGCGCATCTCGTCGAACGTCTGCGTGTGCACCGGCGGCGCGACCAGCACGAGTTGCTCGACCACCGCTTCCGCGGCGGCGACGCGCGAGGCCACCCACGAGCCGAACGAGAAGCCGGCCACCCAGGCGCGCGCCTGCGGGTGGCGCCGCCGCAGCCAGTCGAGCAGGGCGAGCGAGTCGTGGAGCTCGCCGCGGCCGCGGTCGTGCACCCCCTCGCTCTTCCCCACGCCGCGGAAGTTGAACCGCAGCACCGCGGCGCCGCGCGCGTGCAGCGTCGACGCCAGCCGGTGCGTCACCTTGTTGTGCAGGGTGCCGCCGTAGAGCGGGTGCGGATGGCAGACGAGCGCGACGGATGACGGCTCGACACCCTCGTTCTCCTGGAGCAGCCCTTCGATGCGCCCCGCCGGCCCGGTGATCTCGACCGGCAGCAGTCGCGAGACGGGGTCGCTCACTTCCGCGCCGGCCGGAATCGCTTGGAGAGCTGCTCGTGCAGCTCCTGCGACGTGGTGGCGTAGTTGAGCGCGGCGCCGTCGCCGAGCGCCAGAAGGACGCCCGACTCGAGCATCCAGTCCTCGAGCCCGAGCGGCAGCCCCTCGCGGAAGTCCACGAGCTCGGCCGCGACGCGCGAGGGATAGGGCTCGAACTCGTCGTTCCACTCGACCGCGAAGTACACCTCGTCGCCACCGCCCAGGAGCCCCGCGCTCGAGAAACGTTCCATCTCGCCGGGCTCCACGAGCAGGGCGCCGCGGTGCTCACGCGGTCGGATGCCCTCCGAGCGCAGCCGGCGGCGCACGGCGGGCTCCTCGCCGGGCCGCTCCTGGCCTTCGAGCACGGAGATCGCGGCCAGTTCGTAAGCCGGCAGCAGGTCCACCGCGTCCACGACCTCGGAGACGGTGGCTTCGAGACGACCGAAGTAGATGCGTTCGCTCAAGGGCTCCGGCTCTCGCCTGGGGGCACGTGGCGTGCGGGGGATGCGTGAACGCGCAGTCTATCGCGGTCGCTCGTCCACCCGCCAGCCCGGGCGTTGTGCTCGGGAGATTGCAGATGAGGCCGCTGAGCCCGCTGCGTTGACTGCCGGCGTCGGCTTTCAGGCGGCGTACTCTAGCTTGTGCTCACGGGTCTTTGCGATCTGCCGCGTCGGCACCCGTCCCCAGTAGTGCTCCGCCCATGCGGCCGGCAGCGCGATCCGCCCCGGGAACAGCCGCTCACTCAGCACCTGCCGGACGCTGCATCGGTGCGGGCACACCCCCGCCCGCATCGCCGGCGTCCCTTCGTGCCGCCGCTCCGAGAACCACTTCACGTAGTTGCGCCACGTCACCAGCACCCACATCCGCCCGATCGAGCCCCCGACCCGCTTCGAGAACGCCAGCGTCTCGCGCTTGTGGTTCGCGCACGAGTGCCGCACCAGCAGGTCGGCGAGGTTGATCGCGAACAACGGGTTGCGGCTCGTGCGCGCCGCGCGCGAGGAGATGGTGTGGTGCTCGATCTCGAGCCCCCTTAGCCGCGCGAACGCGCGCGGGTAGGCCGGGTTCTCGTCGCTGTGGATCACCACCCGGCTCATACCCGCGGTGACGGTGCCCAAGACGCGCGCCACCTCGCGCTTGACGGACCTGCGGTCCGGGCGACCGTGGTCGCGCTCGAGCTCGGCGCGCCGCCGCCGCTGCCGCGCGGTCATCGTGCCGCTGCGGCGCAGTTCCGAGTGCGTGAACCCGTGGATGAAGTGCGAGTCCTTGCCCACCACCAGGTGGAACTCCGACGGGTGGTACTGGCTCCACTCGAAGGTGCGGAAGCCGTCGATCGCGAGCGGCTCCCCGAGTGTGGCCAGACGCCGCAGCCGCTCGTGGAAGAGCTGGCAGTGGCGCCCGAGCCGCTAGGCGAGGCCCATGATCGTCTGCGGCGAGCAGCCATGCTTGCGCGCCATCTGGCGGAAGCCGGTGCAGTGGGTCAGGGCGTGGAACGTCTCTTCGAGCAGCTCGGGCCGCTTGAGCCAGTAGTCGGCGCGGAAGGTCTGGCGGGAGAAGTAGCGCCCGCAGTGCTCACAACGGAAACGCTGGATGCGCTGGGGGGCGGCCTGGCGCTGAAAGAAACCGGCCCGCACCCAATGCCAAGAAGTGGTTGAGGCGGAGTGGAATCGGCAGCAGGGGTTGGGACAGAACGGGGGCGCCCAGGCAGCGGCGCGGTGGCTCATGCCCCCGGATCACTGCACCTCCCGCGCCATCTGCAATCTTCTGAGCACGACTCACGGCGTGCGGTCGTGTGAGAAACTCCGGCCGGACCGTTCATCATCCTCCGAGGCCGCACGTGCTCCTCAAGCGCTTCTACGACGAACCGCTCGCGCAGGCGAGCTTCCTCCTCGCCGACACCGCCACGCACGAGGCCGTCGTCGTGGACCCGAACCGCGACATCGAGCACTACGTTCGGGCCGCGGCCGCCGAGAAGCTGACGATCGTCGCGGTCACCGAGACCCACATCCACGCGGATTACCTCTCGGGCACGCGCGAGCTCGCGCAGCGTGCACGCGCGACCGCCTACCTCTCCGACGAGGGCGACGCCGACTGGAAGTACGCGTGGGGCCATGAGCCGAACGTGAAGCTCGTGCGTGGCGGCGACGCGATCCGCGCCGGCGGCGTGCGGCTCGACGTGCTGCCGACGCCGGGCCACACGCCCGAGCACGTGAGTTTCGTCGTCACCGACGAGGCGGCGAGCCGCGAGCCCGTGGGCGTGCTGACCGGCGACTTCGTGTTCGCGGGCGACGTGGGACGCCCCGACCTGCTCGAGCGCGCGGCGAACATGAAGGGCACGATGGAGCGCGGTGCGCACACGCTGTTCGCGTCGCTCGCGCGCTTCCGCTCGTCGCTGCCGGGCCACGTGCTGCTCTGGCCCGGGCACGGCCCGGGCTCGGCATGCGGCAAGAACCTCGGCGGGCTGCCGGTGACGTCGCTCGCGTACGAGAAGCTCACGAACTGGGGCGTCCGCAGCGAGAACGAAGCCGAGTTCGTGCGCGAGGTCTTGAGGGACCAGCCCGAGCCGCCGGCCTACTTCAAGCACATGAAGCGCATGAACCGTGATGGCCCCGCGATCCTCGGCGGCTTCCGCCCACCGACGCGCCTCGACGACGCCGGGCTGCCCGCGGCGCTCGAGCGCGGCGACGTCATCGTGGACCTGCGCCCGACGAACGCGGTGATGGCCGGCGCCATCCCCGGCACGATCGGGATCCCGGTCGGCAACAGCTTCCCGACCTGGGCGGGCTGGTTCCTGCCCTACGATCGGCCGGTCTCGCTGCTTGCGAACGACGGCGCACACTCACTCGCCGCGGTCCGCCAGCTGGCGATGATCGGCCTGGATCAGGTGCGCGGCTGGTACGGCCCCGGCGCGTTCGACGCCTGGGCGCGCGCGCGCGGCCCGCTCCCGGTCACGCGCTCGCTCACCGCGAGGGAGGCATTCGAGCGTTCGCGCAACGGCGAGCTCGTGCTGCTCGACGTGCGCGGCTCGGCCGAGGTGGAAGGCCAGCACGTGCCCGGCGCGCGCCACATCCCGCTCGGCTACCTGCCCGAGCGGGCGAACGAGCTGCCGCGCGACCGCCCGCTCGCGGTCTTCTGCGAGGGCGGCACGCGCTCGCGCATCGGCATCAGCGTGCTGCGGCGTGCGGGCTTCACGCAGCTCTTCGACCAGGGCGGCGGCTTCCCTGAGCACGCCGAAGCGGGGCTGCCGGTGGAGTGAGCGGGCCCCGCGCTTGCGCCCCCGCGCGCTCTGCGCCATAGTCCCCTGCCCTTCCGACGACGAGCCGCCGACTCTTCACCACCCTGCGAGGCCATGCCCGTCCGCGACGCCCTCCCCGCCGTGCTCCGTGGCGAGATCGGAGCCGACCTTTCGGCTTCGGCTCGCACCCAGCTCGAGACGCTGGCGCACGACGCACAGGCCGAGAAGCGGCTGACATGGATGCGGGACGAGCTGGGCGGCCGGCTGAAGCAGGCCGATCCCTCGTGGGGCGTCTCCTACCTGCTCTCGGCCGTGTGCGCGCTCAACGGCGAGGTCGAGCGGGCGCAGCAGACGCTGCTCGCCCTGGGCGAGAAGGTGCTCGCCAAGAAGAAATGGGAGCCGCTCGCGGCGATCGCGGAGCGCTCGCTGTCGCTGGTCCAGACGCAGGCGGCAGCGCGGCTGCTGGTCGAGGCGCACGAGGGGCTGGGGAAGGACCCCGACCGGCTGGACGCGCTCTCGCGCGCATGGGCGATCATGCCCGACGACTTGGAGCTGGCGCAGAAACTCGCGAAGCGACTGGGCGACGCGGGCCGAGGTGACGACCGCCGCGCGCTCCTGGGCGACCTGGCGCCGCGCTTCGCCGAGGAGGCGCGTTACGACGAGCTCGAGTCGGCCGCGGACGAGCTGGCCGAGCACGACGACTGGGAGGGCTTGCTGCACGTCGCGGCGGCGCTCCCGATGCTCGCCGGCAAGGGCGCGTTCAAAGAGGCGCGCGACATCGCCGACATCGCGGTGACGGGCCTGGCGAAGAGCAAGCGCGCCGGCGGGGCGCTGGAGCCGCTGCGCAAGGTGGTCGCGGCCGCCGTGGCGGCGAAGGGCGAGGCGGGTGCCGAGCCGTTCCGCGCCGCGATGACCGAGGCGCTCAAGCAGGGACCGGGCAGCCAGGTGCCGAAGCTGGACGAGGCCGTGGCGCAGAGCGGGCTCGCCGACGGCGAGACGCCGCTCCCGAAAGCGATCGAAGCGTTCGACACGATCGCCTCGCTGGCGCCGGGGCGCGGCGTGCTGCACGACGGCTTCGGACCGGGCCGGATCGTGTCCAACGACACGGTCACGATCGTCGTCGACTTCATGAAGTCCAAGGGCCACAAGATGCCCTACGTCGCGGCACGGCGGACGCTCATGCCGGTGGCGGAGGACGACATCCGGCTCGTGCGCTTCACGAATCCCGCCGAGGTGACCCGGCTCCGGAATGAGGACCAGGGCGGCATGGTCGTGAGCGCGCTCAAGTGCCTGGGCGGCGCCGCGGATGCGAACCGGCTCAAGCTGTTCCTGATCAGCACCGACCTGGTGCCGGCCAAGGAGTGGACGGCCTTCTGGAGGAAGGCCAAGTCTGCGGCTGAAAAGGACCCGCGCATCGATCACGCGCGCGCGTTCGAGCAGTTCTACAAGCTGGCGCCGGAGCGGCGGTTCGCCGGTGGCCCGGCTGGCGGCGCCCCCGGCTCGGCGGGCGTCGGAGGCGCCCAAGGCTCGAGCGTCGCCGGAGGCTATGACGACTCTGCCCCGCTGCCCGCGCTCGAGGTACGCAAGCCCGCCAAGACGAACCTCGGCACGATCCGCAAGTTCCTGGCGCAGCACCCGACGCTCGAGGAGGCGCTCAAGGGTCGCTTCGGCCGGTTCGTGAAGAAGCTCACGCTCGACCCCGACGCCGACAAGGCCGACCGCGCGCGCGCCGGGCTCTACTTCG
>Ga0318515_10000601_pt1 | contig 11276 bp, 7 predicted proteins | sample GRESIP176b2f19_FD_202499 | JGI IMG/M metagenome (GOLD analysis project Ga0318515, IMG submission 202499) | Tropical soil microbial communities from Luquillo Experimental Forest, Puerto Rico - GRE.SIPMG.176b2f19 | ecosystem: Environmental > Terrestrial > Soil > Tropical forest > Bulk soil...
GGTCATGACGCGTCCTGGTCGGCTCGGGCGAGCAGCGAGGCGAACAGCTGCCCGCGGTGGTCTTGGTGCTTGGCGATGGCGTCGTTGTGCTGGGCTGCCAGGGTGGGGCGGAAGGCGATGCTGGTCTGGAAGAAGGTGCAGGTCTCGCAGATCGACTCGAACGCGCAGTCCAGCTCGGGCGGCCGGGTGCACCAGCCGTTGCCGAGGAGGCGGTGGTGCTCGCGGCGCAGCCGGGTCATCTTCGGCCCGATCGCGTCCGCGGGCAGCACGGGAGCCTGGCCATAGAGCGCGTCCACCTTGTCGGTGACGGCGAAGTACTCATCGGCGACGGTGCGGCTGGCGATCTTGGCATAGCGCAGGGTCATGTCCATGCTGCGGTGGCCGAGCATCGCGGCGATCGCCTCTAGGCTCATGCCCCGGTTGATCGCCTGGGTGGCCAGCGTATGCCTGAGCTGATGAGGGTGAATATGAGGCAGGCCGGCCGCGGCGCCGGCCTTGTTGATGTAACGGGTGACGGCGTGCCGGTCAGCCGGCTTGCCGTTCTCCCGTGGCAGCAACAGCGGGTTTGATGGATCCACGTGCGCGGTCCGGTAGTCGTCGATCAGGGCGGTCAGGTGCGGGTGCAGCGGCAGGTAACGGTCCTCGCGGAGCTTGCCGACCGGGACGTGCAGCCACGGGCCGGCGCCGATGTGCACGACGGCATCGGCGCGCAGGGAGATGTACTCGCTTACCCGCAGCCCGGTGCGCAGCAGCATCTCCACGGTGACGCGCACGAGCAGGCGCTTGTCGGCCTGGGCGGCGCGCAGCAGTTTCGCTGCGCTGGCGTCGTCGAGGGCTTTGGGCAGCGGGTGGTCTTGGCGGGGCAGGTCGCCGGGGAACATCGGCACCCGGGGCGGGGCTTCGTCCCAGGCCCATTCGTCGAGGCGGACGAAGAACATCCGCAGCGTGCCGAGCCGGTGGGCGATGGTCGCGGTGGTCACTCTGGGCTTGTTCTGCCCAGGGCGGCGGGCCAGCCAGGGCTTGTAGTCCTCGATGTGGCGGCGAGTGACCTGCGCGGTGCTGGTCACCTCGGGTGCGGTCTCGATCAAAAAGCCGGCGAAGCAGCGCAGCGCGAGGTCGGCGCCGCCAACGCTGCCCGGGCGCAGCACGCAGCCGATCTGAGCCAGGTAGCGGCGCATGGTGGCGGTGATATGCGGGAGCGCAGGCTCGAGATCGGCCCAGCCCGGCAGCGGGCCCATCCCGTTGGCGCCTCGCTGCGGCGCCGCGCTCACCGCCGGCTCCCGGTGACTGCGCCTGGCGCAGCGGGCCGGCCGGCGAAGACCTGCGCGTCGATCACCTCGGCGGCCTTGCGGTACTGGGCCGCCAGCCAGTCGTCGGCCAGGTGCAGGTAGATCCGGGTGGACTCGATCGAGGCATGCCCGGCCTGGGCCTGCACCGCCTCCAGCGCCATCCCGGCTTCCCGCAGCCGGGTCAGGCAGGTGTGACGCAGCTCGTGGCAGCTCGCGTGCTCCAGCCCGGCCCGGCGCCGGGCGCTGGTGAGGACTTCATCCATCCCTCTGACGGACAGCGGCTGCCCGCGGTGTGGTCCCTTCAATACCAAGAACACCCGGTCGGTGCGGGCACCAGGCGGCCGCTCGGCGTCTAGGTAGGCGGCCACCGCGGCGAAGAACCGGCCCGAGACCGGGATCAACCGCTGCCGCCCGCCCTTGCCCTCAGTGATGAACACTCGCCGTTCGGCGGCGTGCAGGTCTTCCAGGCGCAGCCCCAGAACCTCACAGCGCCGCAGCCCGCCCAGCACCATCGCCGCGACCATGGCCCGGTCCCGGTGCGTGCGCAGCGCCACGGTCAGCGCATCCACCTCAGCCGGGGACAAGATCCGCGGCAGCCGGCGAGTGGCGCGCACCAGCGGGACTCCCTGACGCGGCCGGGACCGCTCCCGGCGGGTCGGCAGCCCCCGCGGCACCGGATTGGCTGCCACGTCGCCACGGACCTGCAAGAACGCGAAGAAACCCGACACGACCGACAAGCGCCTGCGCACCGTGGCACCCGACACCCCGGCCACCCCGGGCTCTGCCGACTGCAGCACTCCGTGCCCGCCGGCGCGGCCAGTGCGCTGGGCGGTGATAAAGGCCAGCACGTCAGCAGGCCGGACCTGATCCGGCGACTTGGCAACCACCGTGAAAAACGTCTTCAGGTCATACGCGGCCGCCAGCACCGTGTTCGGCCGGCACCGCCCGCCCAGGAACTCCAGATATGCATCAGCCAGCGGAACCCCGACCCCGACAGCCAGCTCGCCGCAGCAGCTACTCGAACGGGTCACGCGAAGATCGGCACCACCCACAGCACAAGCTCCCATCGTCACGGACGACTCAACCCGTCAAGGGTGGTCGAAACGACAAGGAAGATCACGTGCATAACATGCATGATGGGCCGGGCCGGCGGACGCCATCACCTCGTGGTCTCTTGTGCCGGCTTGGCCGCGGTTCTGCGGGGCGGCTTGTGCGCGGAAGCCCAGCTCCTGGGGACGATGGCAGGGATCAGGCGAATGGTGCCCAAGATCAGCTGCTGGGCCTGCCGGCTGGGCGCCTATTGTGGGAAGGCCGCCGATCTCAGCGTCGGCGGAGTTTGAGCCGTCAGTGTCTGCGCTGACGGGCAGCAGTCGCCGGAAGGGGCGCGGCGGAAGTTGTTCGAGAGGTTTACCGACCGGGCGCGGAGGGTTGTGGTCCTGGCGCAAGAAGAGGCCAGGATGCTCAATCACAACTACATCGGCACCGAGCACCTCCTGCTTGGCCTGATCCATGAGGGTGAGGGCGTCGCGGCGAAGGCTCTGGAGTCGCTGGGGATCAGCCTGGAAGCTGTGCGCCAGCAGGTCGAACAGGTCATCGGCCAGGGCCAGCAGGCGCCGTCGGGGCACATCCCGTTCACCCCGCGCGCCAAGAAGGTCCTAGAGTTGTCGCTGCGTGAGGCCAGGCAGCTTGGCCACGACTACATCGGCACCGAGCACATCCTGCTCGGCCTCATCCGTGAGGGCGAGGGCGTGGCCGCCCAGGTGCTGGTGAAGCTGGGCGGCGACTTGAACCGGGTGCGCCAGCAGGTGATCCAGGTGCTGCACGGCCGCTCGGGCAGGGAACCGGAGAGCTCGCCGGTACTCCCGAGCGAACCCGGGCTGGCGCCGCAGATCGCTGCCCCCCTCGACGCGCTCGGCGCGCGGCTGTCGGCAGTCGAGCAGCGCACCGGGACCGACACTGGCGAGCTGGACCAGCGGATCGAGCAGGTACTGCGCGACAGGCACGCCGCCGTCGACGCCCAGCAGTATGAGCGGGCCGCGTCGCTGCGCGAGGAGGAAAAGGACCTGCTCGCTCAGCGGGCCTCGCGCCAGCAACAGTGGGCAGGCACGCACCCTGACCTGCCCGCTCTTGCCGAGAAGGTCCGCCAGCTCAGCGACGAAATCGACCGCCTCCATGCCCTGCTCCGCGATCACGGCATCGAACCCAACGACGGCGCCGCCTAACCCAAACCGCTACCACACCGGCCGCAGCCTCCGCGCGGCCCCGGCCTCACCAGACCGGATCGCATCTGAACGGTTCAGCCATCCGCTGACCAGCACGGTCGGCGTCAGATGAGGGGACGGGCACATGATCCGCGCCGCCCACGCTCATTCGCGCCACTCACCCGGCCGGACGGATGAGGCAGGAGCCACGGCAGAGTACGTTTACGCAGGTGGTTAGCCTGGCACTGAGAGCCGGTGAGCGGATTTGAACCGCTGGCCTGCCGTTTACAAGAGGTACTATCGCCTCTCGGACCATGATCCCATGGCAGCTGCGCTAGCCCAGCTCAACCGCATTCATGCTGGTCAGCAGGCTTATGCGACCATGATAGCAACCATGCCACTGTGTACCGTGAAGTCCTGTTTTGTCTGTGTGTTTCCAGTGGGGACTCCTTCTGGAGCGCCGACTTGTGGGGGTTTTGTGGGCCTCGTGGAGCCCCAGCGACCGCCACGCGGGCGAAGACGAATCCCTGGCATCACACCATGGGGACGATAGCGGCTATGGCCCGCGCTATGACGTACGGTGATCGCCATATCGGCCTCGTCACCTCGGCACGCGGAGTGACCGGGAAGCTTCCCGAGGGAGCAACTTCCAGATGCTGCCGAATAGGAATTCCTATCCATGGGTAGGCATTCGCGACTCGCGGTGTACAGAACACCCCATTATGGGCCGGTGACCGATGCAACGACGTGTTGGTGCTTGTGCTCTGGTCAGGCCTGGAGGAAGGCGAGCACGGCGAGCACGCGGCGGCTGCTGTCGGGTGATTCGGCGATGCCGAGCTTCATGAAGACACTGCGCACGTGTGACTCGACCGTCCGGGGGGAGATGACGAGCTGATCGCAGATCGAGTGGTTTGAGTGGCCTTCGGCCATCAGGGCGAGGATCTCCCGCTCCCGCTCGGTAAGTTCGTCGAGGGGCCCACGTACCCGGCTGCGGCCCAGCAGCTGGCTGATGATGGCTGGGTCGATGACGCACTCACCTGCGCATACCCGCTTCAGCGCATCGGCCAGGACGGCTGGGTCATAGATCCGCTCTTTCAGCAGGTATCCAGAGCTGGCCGGATGGCTTTCGAGCAGCGAGGATGCGTAGCGGGATTCCAGATAGCTCGACAGCAGCAGCACTGCGGTGCCGGGATGACGCTTGCGGATAATGGTGGCCGCCTGAAGTCCTTCGTCGGTGTGGGTGGGCGGCATCTTGATGTCGATGAGCGCAACGTCCGGGGCGGTCGTGTCGACCAGGGTAAGCAGGTCGGGCAGGTCGCCGGCGCCCCCGACGATGTTGAATCCCGCGTCGGTGAGCAGCCGGGTGAGGCCTTCGCGTAGCAACACCATGTCTTCGGCGATCACAACGCGCACGGAATCGCCGCCTCGATGGTCATCTCGCCGCCCGCGGTCGCCAGCGTGACCGACCCGTTCAGCGCCACGATACGGTCCCGCGCCCCGGCCACAATCTGATCTGCGGCGGCCCGGTCCAGGCCCGCGGTGCTGAGCCGGATACACAGCCGGTCGCGGGGGACGCCGGTGGCAACCGTGATGGCTTCCCGGCCAGCCGCCTGGCCAGCTATCCGCACCGCGTCAGCGATCAGGCGGTATACGGCTGCTTCGGCCGCTGCGGAATACCGGCGCAAGTCACGCCCGTCGACGACCAGCGGGACCGGGCTTGTCTCGGCGAGAGTGCGCAAGCCCACCTGAAGGCCGCCGTCAGTCAAGGCGGCAGGGTGGATTCCATGGGCGATGTCGCGAAGTTCCTCAAGCGCGGCGCCCACCGCCTGCCGCGCGGCGATGTACCTGGCGGTCTCCTCGGGCCGCGCGGCGTAGCCCGCCATCTGAAGCGCGACCTGCAAGGCGATCAGCCGCTGTTGCGCGCCATCGTGAAGGTCACGTTCTAGCCGTTGCCGCTCGGCGTCTCCTGCCTCGATGATCCGCTGCCGGGACGCGGCGAGTTCCGCCAGCTCGGCGAGCAACCGTGCCTGCGCCGCCAGGTGCTCAATGACCAGGCCAGCGGCGCGGACCGCGGCGACCAGCAGGTACGCCACACCGGTCAGCGTGGCGCTGTAACGGACCTCGGCGACCGGGCCGTCGGAGCGAGTGACGCGGACCACCGCCACCGGGCGGCCAGCTGGACGGGCTGGCCATCCCCCGGCATCGACCGCGCCGCCCTCCCGCGGGAACACCAGTGCCAGATGCGGGTCGCCGATGTCGGCGGCCAGCGCCGCGGTGAGCGTGGCCGCGTCGGGGACCGAGGCGACCACCGTCTGGGTGACCTGCCTGGCCAGCCGCCGCGCCCGCAGCCCGCCGGCTGCGACGCCGGCCGCCATCACGCCGACCAGGCCGCACTGTGCCAGCCACAGCGCCCGCAGGGTGCCATCGATCTCCGATGTCGCCTGCCTCAGCGTGTGCAGTGCGGCTGCGGCGGCGAGCAGGCTGATCGCCGCACCGGCGAGGATCAGCGGAGCATAGACCAGCCGGGCAATCCGCGGCGCGCGCAGCCACCGCCAGCCAGCACGCGCCGCAAGCCCGATTCCCCACCCGACCGTCAGGATCAGCCCCCAGCGTGTCAGCGCCACAGACAGCGGCAGGTCGGCGTGCACCTCAGCGAGATTGTGCTGGCAGCTGAAGCAGCCGGCCGCGCGCGGGTCGAACACCGCGGCCGGCAGCAGCCCCAGCACGGCCCCGGCGGTGACCAAGCTCACCGTGACCACAGCCCAATCCAGCCGGCGCGGCGGCGCGACCGGGCATGCCATGGCAGCCGAGCCGGCCAGCGCAGGCGCCAGCGACCCGCCCGCCAGGCCTGCAGTGAACAACAACGCCGAGCTGGCATCGGGGACGGGCAGCTGGGCCAGCAGGATCGCCGGCCCGGTCAGGGCAAGCAACAGCCCGCACGCCGTCAGCCGCTGCTCCAGCATCAGGACCACGCCAGCGGCGACCGCGGCGACCGCCACGCCCACCTGCACGAGGCTCTCCCACGGCGCGCCGCCGCCGAGTGCGGCCTCGGGGTGCGCGGCGGCGAGCCGGGAGGTTTCGGCGCCGAGCGCCAGAACCGGCAGGGTGACTAGGAGAGCGGCGCGCGTGCTGGCTCTCATGGCAGGAGCGTGGCAGGGGTTGACGGCGCAGGCAAGCGGCGGGAATCTGCTGGTGGCAGGGGGGAGGTGGTTTCAGTGCCTGCACTGATGACCAGGAGCCGTGGTTCGGGCAGCCTGAGCGGTGTGAACCGACTCGGGCGGATGTCGCGGATAGTGGCAGGGCTGGCCGCTGCCGTGGCCGGCGTGGCTGCTTGCCACGGCGGTGCGAGCCTTAACAAGGCGGGGGCCGTGCGCCAGTCGGTCACCGTCATCCGACTGCAGATGCCCGACGATGATGAGGGCTACGGGGCCTATTTCGCCCAAGCCCTCGCGCGTCGCTCGCACGGCACGCTGAAAGTGGCCGTCGACGTCCACAGCTACCCCAGCAGAGTGCCGGCCAACGAGGCGCGCCTGGTCGCCGCGCTGCGGGCAGGCCGGGTCGGGTTCAGCTTCCAGCCCGCCCGGGATTGGGCGGCGGCGGGGCTGCCCGGATTCGAAGCGCTGGACGCGCCGTTCGAGGTCACAACCGTCCAGGCCAGCGACCGGCTGGCGGCCAGCCCGGTGGCAGGTGACCTGCTGCGCGAGTTCTCCCCGATCGGGCTGGTGGGCCTGGGGCTGGTCCCGTCCGAGCCGCGGCAGATCCTGTCGACCCGCCCGCTGTTCGGACTAGCGGCCTTCCGGGGAATCCGGGTCCGGATCACCAACAATCCGCAAACGGCCGCGATGATGACGGCTATCGGAGCCCGCCCGGTACAGGATCTAACCGCAAGCCAGGTAGCTGTCCTGCTCAGGTCCGGGTCGCTGACCGGGGTCGAGCTCGGTCCCGCGTACATATTGAATAACTCCTACAACGCCGAGGCGCCCTACCTCACCTCCTACGCGCTGATCCCCAAGTTCGAGACGCTGGTGGCTACCCGCCGCGCTTGGCTGGCGCTCACTGCGGCCCAGCGCGCCGCCGTCCGGCAAGCGATCGCCGACACCCTTCACTCCGCACTGGGCTCGCTACCAGGCAGCGAAACCCAGAACCTAGAACAGCTCTGCAACCACGGTGTGGTCCTCGACGAACCATCACCGGCTCAACTCGCGGCACTCGCGCGTGAAGCGGGGACAGCACCCGCCAGCGCCGAGGTTTCTGCCATGATGCGCACGATCCGGACAGACGTGCCTGGCACTGGTCCGCAGCTCAGTCCAGTCCCGATGCTCGCGCCGCCGTGCCGCACCGCCCAGACTCCCGCTCAGGCCATTGCGCTGCAGCGTGTCAGCGCGCCCGCCACGACGCACCAAAAGGGTGCCACGATACCGCCAGGAAACTACGTCACGACTGACACCGTCGCCGACTTCCAGGCAAACGGAGTCGTCGGCCCAGACTGGAACAAGCCGATCACGTGGACTTACCACCTGCACGCCGACGGGAAGGTCGAGCAGACGCAGGTCCCCAATTACCCCGATCAGCCCCTTACCGACGGCCATTATGTCGTGCACGGCGACGAGGTCACCTTTTTCTGGAACCGCGCCGCAGAGCTGACCCCGGAGACCGTGCGTTGGAGCTACTTCCGCGGCGTACTGACTTTCCGTGTCATTTCTGTCCAGGACCCGACCGGCCAGGTCATGTACAACGCGCACCCGTGGCACAAGGTCGGCTAGCGGCGGCGGGCGCCTGCGCCGCTGTGCTAGCCGCTGGCACTGTCGCCGAGCTCGCCGCACCTGGCCCGGCCGGGCTGCTGACCGCCGCCGACTACGCCGTCGGCGTGGGCTTTGCCGTCACCGGCGCCTGGCTGTGGGCGGCCGAACGCGGCCTCGGTCTGCTCAGCCTCGCGACGGCCGCGACCTGGTTCGCGGGCACACTCGCCATGCTGGTACCGGGACTACCCGGATACCCGGCCGACGTGGCCGTCCTGGCCTACCGCGCGTTCCTGGTGCACCTGTTGATGCGCGCGTCCGGCGGGCTGCGAGCGGCTGGCCGCAGCCGGTGGCTCATCGCCGCTGGCTACCTCGCGATCTTGCTGCCGGATCCTGCGGACGGCCTGGCCAGCGCTGCGGTGATGACCGCGGTCGCGGCCGTGACCGCCCAGGCTGCCCTTCGCGCCCGTGCTGACAGGGCCATTCTCGCCGCAACTGCGCTCGCTGCCGCCGCAATATCGGCAATCTGGTGGCTGGCAGCAAGCGGCGCCGCCGGAGCAGGCGTGGAACTCGCCAACGATGCGGCTCTGCTCGCGGCGGCCGCGTTGCTTGCCTTCGGTGCAGATCCTGGCGCCCGGCTGCACGGCGCGATCAACGCCCTGGTGGTGGAACTCGGCCCGTCGCGGCGGCCGAACGCCCCGGTGTCGGCCTTGCTCGCCGGCGTGCTCGCCGACCCCGATCTGGAGGTGCGTTACGCCGCTCCCGGAATGGGCTGGTTCAGCGAACGGGGCGATCCGGTCGACCCCCCACCCGCTGACGAGGGCAGCGGCAGCAGGCGCGTGACCAAGGCAGCGGCGCCAGGCGGCGGCGAGGTAGCCCTCGTTCACGGCCGCGGTGTAAGACCAGACCCGGCACTGGTTCAGGCAGCAGCACGAGCCGCGGCCCTGGTGTTGGACAGCGCCCGCCTCAGCGCCGAGGTACGCGAGCAGGCAATCGCCGTCCGGGAGTCCAGGCGGCGGCTGCTGTCGGTCGGCGACGCTGAGAGGCAGGCCCTGGAGACCAGGCTGCGCGCTGGCCCGGTCGGCCGGCTGCAGCGCGCCGATGAAACGCTCGCTGAGCTCAGCGGTGATGCCGCGGTGAACGCCCGCAGGCAACTTGCCGTCGCGCTCGATGATCTCGCCCGGATCGCGCAAGGCCTATTTCCCGGGGAACTTGGCCTGCACCCCATCGAGACAATTCTGCGCGGGATGGTCAACGGCATGCCAATAACGGCAAATCTTATGACCAGCGGCCAACTGCAAGACCTGCCGTCTGCGCAGAAGGCACTGGTTTTCTTCTTCTGCTCCGAATGCCTGGCTAACGTGGCCCGCCACGCGAAGGCAACGGCCGCGACCGTTGAACTGCACCTTGAAGCAAGCAATCTGATGATGAGTGTGCTCGACGACGGCCACGGCGGCGCGACCATGACAGCACCACGTGGCCTGCGAGGACTCGCCGACCGGGTCGAGGTGGCAGGCGGAACGCTGACCATCAGCAGCCCGCCCGGCGGCCCAACGCTCATATGCGCCAAAGTCCCGCTTGCTTGAGCATCTGCCAGCGAACCGCGAAGGGCACGCAGGCAATGCGGGCCCGGATCGCCTTTCCCCAGAGCAATTCAGTGCACGCACTGATGACCTGATCAGTCTTCGCGCCTACCGTCCATTCATAAGCACTGGCAGAGCGGAACGGCCAGGCACGAAAGACGGGAGCACAGAAATGAATCGATTCCTGCTCACGGCGCGGGCAGTCGTGAGACCGCGGGCGTTGGCCGCGTTTGCCGCAGTCTTCGCGTGCGCGGTATCCGTAGCAATCGCCGGCTCGCCCGCCGCCTCGGCGGGCACGTCAATCGGGAGCGCGACCCGGATGGACGGTCCCCCCGCGTCCGCCCAGCCGTTCCCGGCACCGTCTGGTTTCGGGTCCGCGCTGGTGGGGTCGGCGCCGGTAGGGAACGGCCCGTCCTTCCTCGCGATGGACCCGGCGACCCACACGATCTTCGTCGCGAACGGCTACAACGACAATGGCCCCAACGCGGGCGGGGACACGGTCTCGGTCATCGACGCACGCCGCTGCAACGCGCAGGACCTGTCGCACTGTAAAGGGCCGTGGCCGACGATCACGGTCGGGAACGGGACGCCCAGCGACCTGCCCGGCGGAATCGCGATAGATGTACAGACCGACACGGTGTATGTGGCCAACGTCGGCGCGAACTCCGTGTCGGTGTTCAACGGCGCCACCTGCAATGCGACTGTCACCTCTGGTTGCGGGCAAAAGCCTGCCGAGGTTCCTGTCGGGTTGCAGCCGCTCACCCTTGGTGCCGACCCGGCCAACCACACCGTTTACGTCGCGAATTACGGCGCCCCGGCGCTGGGGGGACAACCCGGGAACAGCACCACTGTCTCCTTGATCGACAGCGCCACCTGCAACGCCACCCATCTGGCCGGCTGCCCGGCCACTCCACCTCCGACAGTCAACGTGCGGGCGGCACCGGATGACGTGACCGTGAACCGGGTCACCCACACGGTGTATGTGACCACCATCGGCGCGCACAACGGCTGGGCTGTTTTCAACGCGGACACCTGCAACGCCACGACGCAAACCGGGTGCAGCACGATCGGCCGGCTGGCCGGTGACCCGACCGGCCCCAACGCCGCCGAGGTCGACCCGGCCAACGACACGTTGTACACGGCCAACTATGACAACACGATCTCGGCGTTCGGCCTGCGCCACTGCAACGCCAGCGACCTGGCTGGCTGTGCCACCGACAAGCCCGGCATCGTCACGCCGGTCCCGCCAGGTATCGACCATGCCCTCTACGTGGCGGTCGATGTCCCGCTGCACAGCGTGTACGTCACCTACCAGAAAGACGACGCGCTGATCGTGGTCGATACGAACGCCTGTAATGGCAGCCACCTGGCAGGATGCGCGACCCTGCGGCCGCCGACAATCCACACCGGGGCCAGCCCCGAGTCCGTGATTGTTGATAGCCAGACGCAGACCCTGTACACCGC
>Ga0318515_10000605_pt1 | contig 11255 bp, 17 predicted proteins | sample GRESIP176b2f19_FD_202499 | JGI IMG/M metagenome (GOLD analysis project Ga0318515, IMG submission 202499) | Tropical soil microbial communities from Luquillo Experimental Forest, Puerto Rico - GRE.SIPMG.176b2f19 | ecosystem: Environmental > Terrestrial > Soil > Tropical forest > Bulk soil...
AATTTAGACCGTTGTGGCATAGGTGCCACGATTCGATTTCTCGTAATATCCGACTGAAATCGCTTCGATTATTTCGTACTTCTCAGGAGGCAGGATTTCTTGAGGACATACTTGGTCGATCAGGTGTTCTCGTCTTAGATCGACTAGGTGTGCTCTCTTTTCATCGTTCGTGAGATTTGCGCCAATCCCTTTGGTCATGACCATCACCAAGGTGTTATCCGGCATGTCCATCCAATAGCTGCGTCGAACAAGCTTGCTCGAAGCATCTCTTACAAAGGGACTATCGGGTTTTGTAGTTAAGTCAGGTTCAAAAAAGCGACTCATGATGCTGATATTGCCTATCAAGTAGAACACTTCATGGCATCTTCCGCTGCTTTGGTATATATCTCGCCGAGGATCTTTGCCTGTTCGTTAAACGAATTCATTTGCGTCTGCATAAACTCGGTCTGAATTTTTACGACGTCTTGGAAATTCTTGGCTTGGCTGAGCTTTTGCACAAACGCAAAAGTAGCAGTAACGTTGTGCGTCGCATTGCTCAGAAGTACTCTATTTAGATTCGTGTTACTCCAAGGAAGCGCCGACATGTTCTTTTGAAGCCAACTAAAATAATTCTCCATTGTATCCTGAGTTTGTTCCGCCATCTGCTGCGAAATGCCTGTCAAAGATTCTTTGTCGGTCATGGCTGCTGCATCCTAATCCTGAGTGAGTGGAACGGTATCTCTTTAATGCCAGAATGCGGGACGAATTGAAGTCGTTTGGGTCTTCCGGCTCAATATCGCCTATGCGGAAGAACGGCTGCCGAACAAACTCCCCTAAATTTCCCTTAGTCTTGAGTGGGAGAACCCAATTTGCTCACGTCTGATGATTGGGGAAAAGGGGCGGTGATCTGTCCAGAGGTGCTTGATCTATAGAATAATTCTGGTGCTGCCGGTCAGGATTGAACTGACGACTTCTCCCTTACCAAGGGAGTACCCCGCATTGATGTAGTTTGCTTTTTTGCTTTCGATGCCACTTCTAAACCAATTCTCAACCGAGCTTCCTTCCGCGGCGTTGGTGGTGGCAGGAAGCGGTCAGCATCGAGAGCGACACGCCTAATGTCTTCCTTTTGATAGCCACTGCACCAAGCCCGGCAGCTTAGCGATGCCTGCAGCGATCCGCCGCGCAGCATCGCGGGTCAATAATTTCGCGAGGGATCGGCGGGCAACAGCTTCCCCGTAATAGATGAATACCAGCGGTCGATTGTTGCTGGCCTTTGCGACAAAACAGCCGCCGATGTCTTCGACACTCCATGGTGGCGGGAAGCGGCGACCGGTCACCAATCTTTTCGACCTCCCCGATTCTTCTCAGCGCTGTCGTTCGGTACCATTTCCGGGGCTGGATCTCGTTCTGGATCATCGATTCGCGGTGGCTCGCCCGCGGAGAACCTTTGCTTGCTGTCTGGCTCGACCCACACGTTAGTAGCCTCGAATTGCGCCGAGGGTCCGGCTTCGGCGCGCAGGGGTCGCCGAAACGGTGGTGAGCCCCGCAACTCAGCTTCGGGCCCGCGAGTTATTTCCCTAGATCAAGCCGACGGCTCTTCGCGGGCGCTTCTGCAAGTCGCTCTCGTGTCGGTACACCGGGAGGCGGTAGCCCCCTCGTTGCGGGCTCAGGCCGGTGCGCTGGTTTGGGCACCGGTCGGCGCGCGATGTTGGGCTCAATCACGACGTCGGTTCGACCCCCAACCAGCACAAGATGTTCGATATTGTCACGGCGGACGAGGATGACATTTCGTTTTCCGCCAACCGAAAGAGATTCGATTAAGCCTACCCGCTTGGATGAATTGCCGCCGTGGAGCCATTTGAACATGTGCTTTCTCCTCACAACGAATGCCTGTCAGAAACGACATGCTGCCCACAAACTCGGCCGCGCTAACGTCCGATGTTTTGCATTGCCTCCCACTGTGTGAATGCAGTCTCCACCGCTAGGAAATATTTATGCTCGCTATAGTCCGGGTGCCTTTTGACGGCAGCGCGCGCCCTTGCAAGGCGGCCACGGCGTGCTGGGTTGCCTGCATTTTCTGCAAGGACTTCCGTCAATGCGTCAGTGAACTCACGATAAAGTGCCGAAATGTCGGTGCCGGTACTCATGATCGCCTCCGAGAGGCACTGTGGTCTTCGCACCAATAGGTGGGAAGGTAGCACGAAAAGGCTCGTGAAGAGGCGCTAGATTAAGTTGTCCGTCTGCGTAGAGCGTGCTCGGTCGTGCTAGCTGATGCAAAACTGGGACAGAGCAGCCAGGGCTGCGGCCTAAACCGACGTGAATTCACCGGACTTTGCACTAACATGGAACTCCTTCCATTGCGGCAATCGTGCGTCTCGTGGAGCTCGAGCCACATCTTCCAGCAGACCCAGAGGAGAAGAATGCCGCCGGCAAGCTGCTATGCTGGCGAATGCGATTCGAAGAGCGGTTGCAGTAAGAATTCCGATTATGATCGCGCGCTTTCGCTGCTTGGCCGGCAGACCGGCCGCGGCAAGGCCAATGACGACAGCATTGTCTCCCGCCAGCACCATGTCGATCATGACCCACCTGGATCAAGGCCATGACAGCGTCGCTGGCGCGATATTGGTCATAACGGATCATTACTTGCGGCATCCATTAGCCAGCCAATCTGGTCGGTGACGTTCGACCCAATCCAGAGTTCGGGACCGGAGCGATCGCAAGGGCCGCACGTCATCGGCTAGCAGCGCCAAGCCGATCGGCAGCATCCACAACCCAGCGATCGGCAGAAACCAAAGACCACCGCCAACTGTTAGCAGTACTGCCGTTGGAATCCTGAGCCAGCGGCTGGTTGGCTGCCGGACGAAGCGAATGGTTGAGCCAATGCGGTGCGGCAGCCGATTTATGAGACGCTCAAGTCGCCAGTCGCCGGCCGCCTTGGCATTCGCCTCGATCTCATTTGTCACGGCACAGGCTTTGGACAAACGTTCCACGTTTCCTGTTCCCGTCGGAGGGTCAATCGATTAATTTATGGGAGGGGTTGATTGCTTTTGGCTCTGCAGAAGCCATGGTGATTAGCCGTATAAGCTTAATCACCTGCGCTTCATTATAATCTACATGTCGATCAGCCGCAGCCACCAGTTCGGCAATTCGAACCACATCGAAGGTCAGCGATAGAGCTGCGACCGGTCGAAGACCCTCTACAATCAAGTGCGCGAGATCTCTGTCCTCAACATGTCGTGTAGCTGCGTCGAAAAATTCGGCGATGCGCTGCCGCGAGATGGTCGGCGCCAGGCCCTGCCGATCGATGTAATTCACCGCTTCCTCGCGCTCGATTGCGTCAAGGCGCCCGTCCGCAAGCGCCATGAAAGCGGCAACGGTGAGTAGGGCTTTGACAACCTGTTCGTCGCAATCGAACGGATCGCGAAGCTCACCCGGGACCTCGGGGCGGATGTAGTGGATAGCCATGAAGCTCCTCCTCGAAGCTGCGTTACGTTCGCGCCGAAGGAGCTCAGATCAGCCAGACTAGGAAGATGGAAATCTTTGGGCCCTGATGTCGGCAGATCCATGCGCCTTGGCACAGAAGTGATCCGACATCGCGAGGTTGGCCGATATTTCAGCGTCCTCGCCAGAGGGGCCCGGATTCAATTTATGAATTTCAGGTAAGCGTACTGTGTGGCGATATCAAGTCGTCCGCCAGCGGCTGTCAAAACGTCGCAGTAACGTTTTGGTGATGCGGGGGTGCCCTATCATTTCCGCTGTTGGGGAAAAACCAGATCTTGTCCGTCCATGACACGACCGGCCGATTAACGAAGCGAACATTGCCGCGTGGCCATTTGTCTTTAACGCGACTTTTGATTTTTTGGATCGCCTAACAGGGAATTGACGTTTATTGCAGTTGAGGTCACCTTGAGCGAACAATTTCTACCCTTTGGAATTCCATTCGACTTCGTTTTCTTTGCACTGACTTTGGTCGGCATTGCGATCTTTCACCGACATGCCTTGCCTGTTGCGCTTGCGGGTCTTGGCGCGATTACTGCTTACAAACTGAGCTTCACCGGTTTTGAAGAAGGCGTGAGTTTGGCCGGCCTCGCTGCGCTGGACTAGTTGCTTCGCTCGACACTCATGAGGTGTTTTGCCTCAGTTATTTTGTCGATCGAGTTGGCGACTATCGTTCTCACATCGACAATGGCTGCCCGCGACCGCGCGATTATCGCAGCGTCTTACAAGGATCGAGCAATCTCATAATCCACGACGACCGACCTCACGGCCCACGCTCGCGCGTCGAGCGACCGGCCAATGGCAATCTTTTTCTGCGTGTTCCCTCTGTTCGCTTCGTAGCACGTTCGCACTGCTGCGGCAGTCAGCTAGCCGACTTAAAGAGAGTTCTTTGCTTTCGATGGCCGCTTGGAGCCTGACGCCGCGTGGTGGCGCGTGGCTTCCAACATCTGCCGCTCGGCTCTTGTCGCGATTGGACGCGGCAGCGTGATCCATCACTGACACCCGACCTGAACGCGCACGATTGGGCTTTCGCAGTTTTCGTGTTGCGCGTAGGCTACGGGTCCAAGTTAGGCTTCGCGTAGTTCGCGTCACGGAGTTTGAGTGAATGGCTCCCAAAGAGCGCACGTTCTCGATCCGCACCGCGATGCTGCTCCTCACTGCCGGCAGTGGCATCGTTGCCATCGCTGCTGCCTTAGTAGTGGGCTGGTTATCGTATCGAGAATACAGGGATCGGGTTGGCAGCAGTCTGATCGCGGCGAGCCGAGCGATCATGGTCAGCGTCGATGGCGAACTTGATCAAGCGTTGGCATTCGTAAGCGGCCTTTCGACTTCCCCGAGCTTTGCTAAAGGTGATTTCGCTACGGCGCAGGAGCGAGCAAAGGAAGCACTTTCCCCATACGGTTACGTTCTCATCATCAAGTCAGCAAATGGTGAGCGGGAATATGTCAACACAAAGAAACCATCGGTTGTCGGAGGCACCGTATCTTCCAGAGGTTCCTTGCGATTAGGCAGTGCCGGGAAAGCTTATCTGCGTCGCATTGAAGACCGCTGGCTAGCAATGGTCGATGTGCCAATTGAGGACCAAGCCGGGCAACGGCTCTATACGATGGTAGTCGGGGTGCCAAACAATGTCTTCCAGAGGGTACTTATCGAGCAGCATCTTCCGCAAGACTGGAGCCCCGCAATTCTCGATGCGGATTGGATCGTAGTCGCACGCGGTACTAGCCCGGAAGAGTTCGTGGGTCACAAGGGCACCGGTGAGGAATTCCGAAACGCTCCGACAAGCGAAATCCACGAGGTGCGCGTGTTTGAAGGGGCAGCGTCGCTTTCGGCGCACAGCCATTCAAGTCGCTATGGCTGGACGACGGCTGTCTCGATCAGTGAAGCAGACATCTTAAAGATGGCCCTTGGACCGGCGCTACTTGCCGCTGTCGGCGGTTTCCTTGCGACCGGCCTTCTGATCGTCCTCGCGGCGTTCCTGTCCACGTATCTTGCAAGCGCAATTAGGACTTTGGCTTACACGGTCCGGGGTTTTCCAGAAAGTACAGTCAATCAAACGCCTACGTTTCGACTGCGAGAGCTTTCCTCAGTGGCGCGAGCATTAAACCAAGCCGCAGTCACCGTGCTGGGCAATGAGAAGCAGATGACGGCTGAATTAGAGGACATGCGTCGTCTAAATGAGCTGAGCACGCTTTTGGTGCGCGAAGAGAATAAGTTTGAGACCTGTTATGACGAAATCACGAGGACAGCCATCGCAATTTCGGGAGCGGACAAGGGTAACCTACAACTGTTCGATGAAGCCTCACACTCACTCAGAATTGTTGCCCAACAAGGCTTCGGAGAAGAGTTCTTGAAGTTTGTCGAGAGCGCGGACGATCATGCCGCGGGTTCATGTGGCACCGCAATGGCTTCAAACGACCAGATCATTGTTGACGATGTACTGACAAGTGAGATTTTCGTTGGGCAGCCTGCTCAAAAAGTGCTGCTCGACGCTAAAGTTCGAGCCTTTATTTCAACGCCTCTGAGGAGCAGTAAAGGAAATCTATTAGGCGTCATCTCAACGCACTTTAGTCGTCCGGGGCATCCGAGCGAACGCCAGCTACGGCTTACGAACATACTAGCCCGACAAGCAGCGGACTATCTTGAGCGCAAGCATTCTGAGCAGGTCCAACAGACAATCCTTCGTGAGCTTCAACACCGCAGCAACAACCTTCTTGCCGTCATTCAGTCGATAGCGCAGCGTAGCCTCGCAGGTAGCCATTGGAAGAAAGCGTTCGAGGCACGACTGCAGGCGCTCGCTCGCGCCAATCGCGCGTTGCTTAAATCAAACTGGGGTGGAGTGGACCTTACTCAGCTTGTCCGCGGTGAAATGGAGGCGTTCTCGAGACATGCGAGCATCAGCGGAGTGAGTGTGCTACTGTCTCCTCAGCAGGCCCAAAACTTCACGCTTGCGATACATGAACTTGCAACCAATTCGGCCAAGTATGGTGCTCTGTCTAAAACAACCGGGAAAGTCGAAGCGTCGTGGACGATAGAACCAAGTCAGTCAGGTTCTGTGTTGAAATTCAGATGGCAGGAAAGCGGCGGACCACGTGTTAAGCCCCCTGCCTACCAAGGCTTTGGCACTCAGCTGCTTAAAGCTGTGTTTTCAGATGCCCGCCTGGAATACTTCGTCGAGGGGCTAAGGTGCGAGATTGAGGTGCGTCTAATCAGCACGAAGCAGCACTCACCATCACTATCGCAAGCTGAAGAAGACGATACTGTCGTTGTAGACGGCTGAGCATAAAGCTGATCGTCGTCGCCGCTACAATTTGGCATTCGGCACTGAATTGAACCAGCTTTGCATGTAGACACCGCGTGGTGGCGCGTGGCATCCAACGTCAGTCGCTCGGCTGCTGTCGCGACTAAAGCGTGACGGTCTGTGAGCGAAGCGACAACGGGTCCCCTCCGCGCCCCGATTTGCCAGAAAAGACCTCCGCCCCCTACTTCGCAAAAGCCGGATTAAACTCCGAAACTGCTTGGGCGGAGGAAGCAGCGCCCGGATAGCGGACATCGCACGACTTCCGTGCCGGATGGCAATTTAAGTCTGGCGACGTTTCGCTCAATGAGCTTCAAGGCAACCCCCATGTTTGAAGCGCAGGGGAAGCGTCGTGCAGCTTCCCAATGCTTCCCTGAGATATTCCCTCATACCTTTGTTTTAGCAGAATTCACGCTGAAAGGGACGTAAAACGGACCTTTTGAGGCTTCCCGAATGCTTCTGATAAGTTTGCGCCACTATCGGGGAATAGCGGACATTGGAACCGCAGAAAAAGCATCCTTCAGTCACCGTGGCATGCCTTTCAATAACGGAGCGAACAGACTGAACAGAGGGCGTTGTCCTGCCTCGCGCAATCGAACACTGCGGTGACGCGAAAGGTCAGATAAAACAACCGGGCGTGGGCGCGGCAATGGAATATCGCTTACGTCCACGACCGCCGGGTTAGACGCGGCTGCGGCCGCTGCCTTCTTGGCGGCCAGCGCGGCCGTCTCGATGACATCAAGTACATCCCATTGACAAATCCTGTAGTGGTTACTCCGCTCGAGCAGATCGAGATGGACGTGACTATCGTGATAGCCATCGGCGCCGTTACCGAGCACGGTCGAGAACCGAACGCACGCACTCTGCCGTAACTTCTCACGCAACGATTTGTCGACGCCGGCGTCAGTCAGTCCAACGGCAGCACCGTTGGCAACTTTCAACGCGCGTACGTCGAGTGCATTGGCGCGGCCATGCTCACTGATCTTTGCATCCTTGATACCGTTACGCGGGCGGCAGTCGAATGAATCGAGCGTTTCAACACCGCGCAGCGACTCGCCCAGGGCGGCGATGGTTGGTGCCACGTCGTCTCGTATCCAGTGCGTGACCGCCTCCGCCATTGGGCAGCGCAGCGTAGCTGCGGGAAAAAGCACGATGCGGCGCTTGTCCGGCAGGAGCACTGCATCCAGTGCGACCACATCCGTTGCCGTGCAATCGCCAGGACCTGTAATAGATGGCAAGGGTTTGAAGTCAGCAATTTCGGCGAGTCGTGACCGGCACGGCGACACGGCTATCTCAGCGCTGGTGAGATCCCCGGGGATACCTACCGGGCGAGGCCGCGGCAGTGGGATCGTCTCGGCCATCGCAGCCACAGTTGTGGCGAGCAGGAAAGCTATAGCGCCGGGCACTTTCACAGGAATGAGTCGAATCGCTGAAGACGACACAGGGCGCGCATACGTGTCCTGCACGCGCGCAACAACTGGTTACCTTCGATGGCGTCTAACTTACTGAGAAGCGAAGGCGCGTCAGATGATGATTCTTCGCGGAACTGGTCGCCTTCGACGGCGTCGCCTAACCTTTCGACAAGCGCGAGTATCTGGGACGGCAATTCCCGAGACGCCGCGTAGTGGTCTCGAAGATCCGTCCCAATACGTTCTCTGGCGAGCCACCAAGCAAATGGATCAAAGTCTGCGCGTTGCATCCCCATCGGGCACCTCGCGTCTGGCGCCCTCACGAACAGGGGGCTAATTCAGGGACCTCAAAGATCGTTCCACGACACAGTGCTGTGATTTAGTACGTTCCGCATTTATGGGTCAGGAACAGACGTTCTCAGGGCAGGCGCTGATGTCCGCTTTTGGGGGTAAAGCGGACGTCAGCCTGAGCCCACCCGATCTATTTCGTTTTATGCCACACGTTGAGACCGCCCGGACGTGCTAGCCTTTAATCGATAGCGTGGTCTTTGGCCATGGCGGCACATGAGGCGGCGGGAGTTGCCATGTTGGTCGGTGTGCCACGGGAGATCAAAGACAACGAATATCGCGTCGGCATCGTGCCCTCGACTGTGCGTGAGCTCGCGGATAAGGGGCATCAAGTCGTAATCGAGACTCACGCGGGGGCGGGCGCAGGATTCCTAGACGCTGATTATCAAAGCGCTCGGGCCGAGATCGTACCCAATGGTATTACGTTGGGACGTTCAAAATTCGTTTGCCCGGCCAGGGCACGGCAACCCCCTCGCAAATTTCCAGTGAGATTTCGAAGTATGCTCAGGACCTGCGAAATATGGTCCCCTTTGGTCCGATGAAACGAAGGATCAGGGTGAACAAAATTGAGAGGAGGATCGCTGTCACGATAGGGAAATAGATACGGACATTTCCGTTCGAACTCTCGTATTTGATGTCACCTGGGAGAAATGACTCGCCCGGCGGGACAGTTCCTATCGGATTTTCATTTGCGTTCGCCGAGGCTATTTTGATGTCGCCTGAAAGAAGGGCCCATCCCGGCTTGGCGTTGGGTATATCGGTGTCTGCGCGTCGGTCGCGATCAGCGAGCCAATCGACAAGAGCAAGAGCAAGCAGCACGATAATGAAAATCTTCAGAAACGGATACATGACACAGTTGGCGATTTTGGGCTTGGTCCACCATATTCAAAGCGAACAATGACTTCTCGAACCTTGACTTAGATCAAATCGCATTAATTCGCGGCCAGTCAGCGAGCGCAAGCACCCTCGCAAATTTGATATGAGATTTCGAAGGTATGCTCCGGCCTGCTAACGCGATTACACTTGCGCTGACGCGCCCATCACCGGGTACCGCTCATATACTGGAGGACAGGTCATGGCCAACTTCATTCTGGTTAGCCAAGAGCAGGAAGATTTTTATGTGAACGTCGATCAAGTTCGCGCCTTGTTACAGCGATCTAGAGGCGACGGGACCACGATTGTATTCGACCAGGACCATTCAGTGACCGTAGATGACGACGCCGACCCATTATGAGGCTTGCAAAATAGTCAGACCATGACGATCAGCGAACAATTGCCATACTCGCCCGGTCTAGTCCCTGGCGAAGAGGGGGGAGGGGCGGATGTCCGCATGGGTCGTGTTAGCCTGCGTAGCAGGGATCTCGCTTACCTACATTTTCCGGGTGCTATTCGCGCGCTGGTATTACAGACGACGCATCGCAAATTTGCAGTGAAATTTCGGAGGTATGTCTCATCCACTGCGGACTATGTCCACTATAACCCCGAAAGCGGACATCGCAGACCACTGTCGTAATGCCCCCTAAGTACCAAAAGCGGAAGTCGGAACCCCTGGGGAAAGCAATCTCAGATTGGAGCAGTTTATGAGGGCACTGTATATTTTAGTCGCAGTCGCTGGATTGAATCTCCCGACCTTCGCGATGGCGCAAATTTCGCTGGAGACACTGCGGAGCTGTCTGGCGGTTGAAGACCAAACCAGGGAGCGCCTAGACTGCTACGATGATAAGATAAAGCCAGAACCGAAACAGGTTTCCGCTCCAGCCAAGTCAGTGCAAGATTGTCGCTTTCTAAAGGAACAGGACGAGCGTCTTAATTGTTTTAATCGGTTTGCGAATTCTCCAACAAAAAAGAATACTGCCCAACAAAAACTCAAGAAGCCTGCGTCCGGCACGATGGTGCCAGGTCCGGCAAAACAATAGCGCGGAAATCGCAAGGTTTGCGCGATGTCCGCTTTACCCCCAAAAGCGGCCGCTTTGTGCCCCAAAAGCGGACATGCTCAAGCCTAGTCGATGACCAGGTCGGCGCGACCGAGCAATGAACTGGACACTGCGAGACCAAGCATCCGTGCGGTCTGTGCGTTGATAACAAGCTCGAACTTGCTTGATTGCATGATCGACAGGTCCGCGACCTTTGCGCCTTTGAGAATGCGGCCAACGTAAAAGCCAGTCTGACGATACGCATCTACAATGTCGGATTTAGCTCATCAGGCCGCCGACCTCGACATAGTCACGCTGCGCGTAGATGGCGGGTAGCCGATGGAATGCCGCCAATTGAGCCAACTGGACGCGCCGGCCAGTCAAGAACGGAGTGGCGGCGACAAAGACTGCATCGGGCCGATCACGACCCATTGCCTCGAAGGCTGCGGACTCGGTGAGCGGAAATTTGTTACCGACCGCAATTCTTTTGGTTGTTGCGCTTAGGTCACATACCATCCACAGCGCGCGCGCTTATTTGCAGAACGCCGAGTGCTGTGCGACTGGATCGGTGTAAAACTCTATGGTGTTGTTTAAGCCCAATTGCAGGCGAGTCACCACGCGCCAGCGCAGATCATCGACGTCAGGGTAGTCGAGCCGAAAGTGAGCGCCTCGGCTCTCGGTCCTCTGCAGTGCGGCGAAGGCGAGAATGCGCCCTAGCAGAGCGAGATTGCGTACAGAGAGTGCACTCTCGAGCTCCTCGCCTCGCAGCTCATCCGAACAGCGGGCCTTGGGGTCGATCCGCATGGCGGG
>Ga0318515_10000616_pt1 | contig 11199 bp, 10 predicted proteins | sample GRESIP176b2f19_FD_202499 | JGI IMG/M metagenome (GOLD analysis project Ga0318515, IMG submission 202499) | Tropical soil microbial communities from Luquillo Experimental Forest, Puerto Rico - GRE.SIPMG.176b2f19 | ecosystem: Environmental > Terrestrial > Soil > Tropical forest > Bulk soil...
CGAACTGCTTTCCGACCGGCCGCAGGGCGTCGGGTACCTGCTCAAGGACCGGGTCGCCGACCTGACCGAGTTCCTCGACGCGCTGGACCGGGTGGCGGCGCAGGGCAGCGCGCTCGACCCCGAGGTCGTCGCGCAGTTGCTCGCCCGCAGCCGTCATCCGCTGGCGACGCTCACCCCGCGCGAACTGGCCGTGCTCGGCCTGATGGCCGAGGGCCTGTCCAACGCGGCGATCGCGGCCGAACTCGTGGTCAGCGACGGCGCGGTGGAGAAGCACATCAACAACATCTTCGCCAAGCTCGGCCTGGCACCCGCCGACCGCGACCACCGGCGGGTCCTCGCCGTGCTGCGCTACCTGGGAGCTGAGGGAGCATGAGCACGCCGTTGCCGATGACGCGGGGCAGGGTCCTGGCACTGATGCTTGGCGTCCCGCTCGCCCTTGCCCTCATCGGGTGGACCGGGCTTACCGAGGTCGCCTACGCCGGACTGGGGAGTTACCCGGTGCACCTGTCCGTGCCGGTGCACGGCAATACCGTTAACCTCTCGGTCGGCTCGGCGGATGTGCAGGTCACCCAGGCGGCAACCAGTCGGCTCCGGCTGACAGGAAAGGCGGAGTACTCGCTGATCCGCTCCGACGTGACCTGGCACACGGCCCCGTCCGGGGTGATCGTGTCGCCGCAGTGCCACTTCTTCATCGGCATCTGCTCGTTCAACTTCCGTGCCGTGCTGCCCGCGGGCAAGCGGGTAGTCCTGTCCGACGGATCCGGCAACGTGACGCTGCGCGGCCTGACCGGGCGGGTCATCGGCGGGTCCGGATCCGGCGACGTGCAGGTGAACCAGTTGTCCGGCACCGTCAGCCTCCAGTCCGGCTCAGGGAACGTCACCGGCAGCACGCTGTCCGGGCCGCACGTCACGCTCAAGGCCGGCTCCGGCGACATCGCCATCGACGGCTTGACCAGCCTGGACGTGGTCGTCACCGACGGATCCGGGGACATTGCCCTCACCTTCAGCAAGGTTCCCACGCGGGTCCGGGTGAGCGACTCCTCAGGCGACGTGAGTGTGGTGCTCCCGCGGGGGCCGACGCGCTACCAGGTCGACGCCAGCACGGCCTCAGGCACCCGGACCGTGCAGGTGCCCCAAGGTGGGGGGCCAACCCACACGATCACGGTCACCGACGGGTCCGGTGACGTCTCCGTCACGAACTAGCCTGCGCGAACGCGTCCTCCAGGATCGACAGGCCCTCCTCGAGCAGATTCTCGCCGATGACCAGCGGCGGCAGGAACCGCAGCACGTTGCCGAACGTGCCGCAGGTGAGCACCACGAGCCCGGCCGCGTGGCAGGCCTTGGCCAGCTGCCCGGTGAGGCCCGGGTCCGGGGTGAGGGTGCCCGGCTCGGCAAGCTCGATGGCGATCATTGCGCCGCGCCCGCGCACGTCGGCGATGACCGGGTAGGTGCCGGCCAGCTTGCGCAGCCGGGGCACCATGATCTCGCCGATCCGGCGGGCCCGCCCGGCCAGGTCCTCGGCCTCCATCGTCTCGATCGCACCGAGGGCGGCGGCGCAGGCGACGGGGTTGCCACCGTAGGTCCCGCCCAGGCCGCCGACGTGCACCGAGTCCATGATCTCGGTCCGGCCGGTCACCGCGGCAAGCGGCAGCCCGCCGGCGATGCCCTTGGCCGTGGTAACCAGGTCGGGCACGACGCCTTCGTGGTCGCAGCCGAACCAGTCGCCGGTCCGGCAGAAGCCGCTCTGGATCTCGTCGGCGATGAGCAGGATGCCGTGCCTGGCGCAGAACTCAGCCAGCCCCGGCAGGAACCCGGGTGGCGGGACGATGAACCCGCCCTCGCCCTGGATCGGCTCGATGATCATCGCGGCCACGTTGTCCTCGCCCACCTGGGTGTGGATCAGGGTGGTGATCACGTCGAGGGCGTCCTTGGCGCACTGGTCGGGGCCGCCGGGCCAGCGCAGCGGGTAGGCCATCGGCACCCGGTAGATCTCGCCGGCGAACGGGCCGAACTTGTCCTTGTAGGGCATGTTCTTCGCGGTCAGCGCCATGGTGAGGTTGGTCCGGCCGTGGTAGGCGTGATCGAAGGCCACGATCGCCTGCTTCCCGGTGGCGTGCCGGGCGATCTTGATCGCGTTCTCCACGGCCTCGGCGCCGGAGTTGAACAGCGCGGAGCGCTTGTCGTGGCTGCCGGGGGTGTGCTCGGCCAGTTTCTCGCACACGGCCACGTACCCCTCGTACGGCGTGACCATGAAGCAGGTATGGGTGAACTGGCCGGCCTGCTGCCGCACCCCCTCGACCAGGCGTGGCGCGCTGTTCCCCACCGAGGTCACGGCGATGCCGGAGGCGAAGTCGATCAGGGAGTTGCCGTCCACGTCCACCAGCACGCCGCCTCCGGCGGCGGTGATGAACACCGGCAGCACGTGGCTGACGCCGCGGGCCACGGCGGCCTGGCGCCGGGCAAGCAGGTCGCGCGAGATGGGCCCGGGGATCTCGGTGACGAGGCGGAGCTCCTGCGGGAGCCCAGGTCCGCCGGCTGGCGTAGGCATAGTCATATACCGACGATAGGGCACAGGTTCTTTTTTGTACCGAACGATCTTCCCGCGATGACCTGCGCCTACGCCGGATGTGATCACATGGTCACGAGGCGCCGGCTGGTTACGGGAGACCCGGGATCGGCTGGGCGGACTGGGCGGGATTGACGACGCTGGCGAACGCGTGCCCGCTGGCGTCGAACAGGCTCAGCGAGCTCAGCCGGCACCCGGGCGGTGCGACGAACGCGATGTAGGCACGGCCCCCCACCCGGACCGGAACCACATTGTGCGTGGTCCCGTCGGAGACGGTCGCGTAGACGTAGGCGGTGCGCGGGTTGACCAGCCCGGCGTAACCGGGCAGCTGGGTTTCCGCGGCGGACACCGGCACGGCCGTCAGCGCCGCGGTGCGCGGCGGCGTGGTCACCGGCACGCATTGGGACCCCTGCCCGCGGCCATGGCCGGGGACGCGCCCGGCCGCGGTGTAGCACTGGCCGTACAGGCCCAGCGAGGTCCACATGTGCCAGATCTGGCCGTTGACCGTGCCGGTTCCGATCGGTCTCCCGGCCTGGGAGGCGGCGATGTGGGCCCTGGAGTTGTCCAGATTCATCCAGATGCCGGGGGTGGTGGACTCGAACACGGTCGTGTCCATGGCGATGTTGACGTCCAGGCCCTCGTCGAGCCCGAACCTGGTGTAAGTCGCGATCTCGCTGGGGAGGTGCCGCGAGTCGTAGGCCAGGCCGGCCAGGTTGTACGAGGTGCCGCAGGCCCGCACCCGCACGGGGGTGGCGGAGATCTGCCTGCCGCTGGGGAACCTGAGTACCAGGCGGGTGGTACCCGGGGCCATCTGCGTGAAGACCACACCGACGCGGGGGAAGCCATGGATGTGCGAAAGGAGAGCGGGGTTGCCGAAGGACGGGGTGCCCCGGCCGGTCTTGAACAGCACGTCGCCGTCCCGGCCGTTGAACATGACCGCGGCGCGGCACCAGTGGGTGCCGGGGGCGGCGGCGATGTTGCGCACCGCCAGCGCCCACGGTTTGCCGTCGGCGGTGCCGGAGGCGAACACTCCGCCCGGTGCGGCCGGGTTGGGTACGTTCAGCGTGACCGTAGCCCTGGTGGGCTCCTTGCTGAAGTGCGCGGCCGCTACGACCGCGAGCGCGGCCAGGATCACGGTGAAGGCGGCCACGGCGCGGCGCCGGGCGCGGACCCCCCGGCCGCGGCCGGTCACCCGCAGCACCGGGGCCGAGGAGATCTCCAGCGCGCCGAACTCCTCGTGCAACCGCTGGCGGAGCAGTTGGTCGTCGGTCATCGGGGTCCTCCCGCCTGGCGGCGCGGCGCGCCATCGCCGGCGTTGTGTTCGGCCAGTGCCCCGCTGGCGCGCAGCTTGGCCAGTGCCCGGGCCGCCTGGCTGCGCACGGTGCTGGCCGAGCAGCCGAGCAGCGCTGCCGCCTGGGCGTCGCTCAGGTCCTCCCAGTAGCGGAGCACGACCACCGCGCGCTGCCGGGGCGGCAGCGCGCCGAGCGCTTTCAGCAGCGCGGACCGTTCCCCGATCGTGGTGGCCGGGTCCGCCGCCGGATCCGGGACCTCGGCCGGCGGCTCCACGTGCTGCTCGGCCACCCTGCTCCGGCGCCACCGGCTCTTGCTTGCGTTGATCAGGATCCGGCGCACGTAGGCGTCCGGGTCGTCGGCCCGGTGCACCCGCCACCAGGACGCGTAGGCGTTCACCAGGGCGGTCTGGGCGAGATCCTCGGCCAGCCACCTGTCCCCCGTCAGGCCGAACGCCAGCCGCACCAGTCCGGGCCAGCGGCTGGTCATGAACTCCTCGAACTGCTGACGCTCCCCGGCGTTCACCGCGTCTCCCGCACCGCCAAGAGTTGGCGCGATCTGAGTCACATCACATACGAGTACAGCCTGACCGCGCAACGCTGCACGGCCATCGGGGTTCCGGGGGTCGTTCCCCCGGGGCTGGCACCGTGCGGAAAGGCTGCATCCCTGGCAGGCTTTGGGCATGGTGATCCCGGTTCACGACCTCAACCCGCTGCGCCGCACCCCCTGGGTCACCTACGCACTGATCGCGGCGAATGTGGTGATTCTGCTGCTCACCCCCGGGATGCTGCCTCGCAGTCTGCCACAGGCGGTCACGGCGTGTCGGCAGGAGGCCTTCGACTACCGCTTCGGCGCGATTCCCAGGGAACTGGTCAAGGACCGGCCGCTGCCCGTGGTGGTGACCGGCCGGGCGGTGCTCACCCAGCGCGGCCCGGCCTGCGCGATCGGGCCGCCCAGCTATCACAAGAACCCGGTGCTGTCGGTGTTCACCGCGATGTTCGTGCACGCGGGCTGGCTGCACCTGCTCGGCAACATGCTGTTCCTGCTGGTCTTCGGGAACAACGTCGAGGACAGGTTCCGCAAGATCCCGTATCTGATCTTCTATGTGGCCTGCGGGTACGTGGCCGCGTACGGGTTCGCGTTCGTGCATCCCGGCTCGGTCGAGCCACTGGTCGGCGCGTCTGGGGCCATCGCCGGCGTGCTGGGCGCCTACCTGGCGCTCTACCCGCGGGCGCGGGTCTGGAGCCTGGTGCCGTTCTTGTTCTTCATCCCGCTGAAGATCCCCGCGTGGGTCGTGCTCGGCCTGTGGTTCGCGCTGCAGTGGGCGTACTCGTTCGGCCCCGCCGCCGGTGGCGGCGGCGTGGCCTACGTCGCGCACGTCTTCGGATTCCTGGCGGGCCTGCTGGTCGGCCTGATCGTGCGCGCGTCCGGTTCCCAGCGAGCCGTCAGCACCTGACGCGAAGTTGTGAACCTGGCAACGAGGCCTCGCAGGGGCACCAGGCTCACGTTCATGGGCCCGGCAGGCCGGGCATGCCCTAGGGTTCCCCCGTGACTGGGCTCTTTGACGGGGTGTTCTCGCGAGGCGCCGCCGCGACGGACAGCGCGGCGTGGCTGCGGGCCATGCTGGACACCGAGGCGGCGCTGGCCCGGGCGCTGGAGCGGGCCGGGCTTGCCCCAGCCGGCGCGGGCGCGGCGGTGACCGCGGCAGCGGCGGGAACCTTCGACGCGGGCGGACTCGGCAGGCAGGCGGCGCTGTCAGGTAACCCGGTCCCCGCGCTGGTCGCCGCGCTGCGCAAGGCCGTGCCGGCCGAGGTGGCCGATACCGTCCATCGCGGCGCGACCAGCCAGGACATCATCGACACCGCGGCCATGCTGCTGGCCAGGGGCGCACTGGACGCGATCGCGGCGGACCTGGCCGCCGCCGCCGAGGGCTGCGCCGGGCTGGCCGCGGCCCACCGGGATACCGTGATGATCGGCCGCACGCTGCTGCAGCAGGCCGTCCCCGTCACGTTCGGCCTGGCCGCGGCCGGCTGGCTGACCGGCCTGGACGAGGCGGGCGATGCCGTGACGCGGGTGCGGGCACAGCGCCTGGCGGTGCAGTTCGGCGGCGCGGCAGGGACGCTGGCATCGCTGGGGCCCGACGGGCCCGCCGTGGCCAGGCTGCTCGCCGGGGAACTGGACCTGGCCGTGCCGGTGCTGCCCTGGCACACCGACCGGTCGCGCATCATCGAGGTCGCCGCCGCCTGCGCCGTCGCGGGCGGGGCACTGGCGAAGATTGCCAGGGATGTGACGCTTTTGGCCCAGGCCGAGGTCGCTGAGGTGCGGGAAGGCGGCGGTGGCTCGGGTGGGGAGCGCCGGGGTGGCTCGTCGGCGATGCCGCACAAGCAGAACCCGGTGGCCGCCATCGCCATCCTCGGCTGCACCCGCAGGGTGCCCGGCCTGGTCGCCACCCTGGCCGCCGCGGCCGAACAGGAGCATCAGCGCGCTGCCGGAGCCTGGCACGCCGAGTGGGAGCCCTTCGCCGACGTGCTCCGGCTGACCGGCTCCGCGGCGGCCTGGGCGGTGGACCTGACCGGCGGCCTTGTGGTGGATCCGGCCCGGATGCGGGCGAATCTCGACGCCACTCATGGGCTGCCACTGGCCGAGCGCGTGGCCGGGCTGCTGGCCCCGGCCCTGGGCGCGGCCGCAGCCCACGACCTGGTCGCGCGGGCCAGCGCGCACGCCGTCGCGATCGGCGGCACGCTCCGCGAAGCCCTGCTCGGCGTGCCGGAACTGGCCGGCTGGATGGATGGTGCGGGCATCAGCAGCGCCCAGATCGACGCGGCCCTGGACCCGGCGGGCTACCTCGGCTCGGCCGGCCCGTTCACCGATGCGGCGCTCGCCGCGCATGCGCGGCGGTCGTTGCCGACGGCCTGATCGGCGGTTGAGGTCGCCGCCCACGGCCGGTATCGGATCTCGGGGTAACGGCCGGTTCCGGCGCATCCCGCGCCGGAACTGGCGGGCAAAAGTAGGTCCAGGCCCACCAAGGACTGGGTGCCCGCCCATAGCGGACCAGGCCGGACCGGGGCCACGATGACAGCATGTGGATTTTCATCTTGCTGATGTGGCGGATCGCGGGCAAGCTGCTGCGCCGGGTGGGCTGGGGCTGGCTGCTGGTGCCGGTGGCCGCGATGGGGATAGCCCTGGCCGGTGTGCACTTCTGGACCGTGGCCCTGGTGCTGATCGCGCTGGCCGTGGTGCTCAGGAAGCCGTTGCTGGCCGCGGCCCTGCTGCCGCTCAGCATGGTGTCCGCTGGCCTGGCCGGGCTGGTGGTGGCCGCGACGACCCCCGGCGGGTCGATGAACTACTTCGTCAAGGCCGTCATGTCCAAGCCAGGAGTCGCCTGGACTGCGCTGCCCCAGGTGGTCGCCGGCTCCTTCCCGGCGAAGGGCGTTGAAATCACCTGGGTGGCCCCTGCGGCAGCGGCGTGGGCGAAGGGCACGCCTGTCCGGAAAGAAGTAATGGCGCAGGCGCCGGGGGTCCGGTACTGGATGGTCCGCCCCGGCATGTTCCGTCACCCACTAGGGCTCACGTGGGTGCAAGCTCCGGGCAAGCCGCCTGCGCCGCAGGCGTGGTCGGTCGCCAGCGTCAGCCCGTCGCTCGGCTGGTGGCAGGGCCGCCTGCTCGTGCCGGTGGCGCTGATACTGCTCACCATCGGTCTTTGGCTCGCCCCGCGCATGCTCCGCGGCCTGCGCCCGATGGCCGCCGCACGGATGCCAGAACTGCGGCAGTGGCTGGCCGCGAACCGCTGGGCACTTTTGCTGCCACCGGTGGTCGGCATCGGCATGGCCGCCTTCGGCGCGAACCCGTGGACGATCGCCGCGGTTGTCGCCGCGCTACTCGTGATCGTGATCCGGTGGCCGGTGATCACCGCTGACCTGGTTCCGTTCGCGCTGGCCGCGCTCGCCGCCATCGGGTACCTGATCGCGGCGCGCTGGCAGTCGGCGTCGCCAGGGCTCTACCAGCACCCCATGTTCTACGGCCTGGTCTTGGTCGACGGGCCGAAGTCGGCCATCGCCGCCGGGGCGGAGGCCAGCGCGTTCCTTGCCCTTGGCGCCTGGCTGGTACCCCGGACCATCGGTACGCGCCTGCGCACGGCGCCCGATGCCGACCTGGCCGGCCGGGTGGCGCGGCTCACCGAGACCCGCGGCCACGCCGTGGACGCCGCCGCCGCCGAACTGCGCCGGATCGAGCGGGACCTGCACGACGGGGCACAGGCCCGCCTGGTCGCGCTCGGCATGAACCTGCGGGCGGTGGAGCGGGTGCTCCCCGGCAGCCCGCAGGCCGCGCTCGCGCTGGTGGCGGAGGCGCGGGAGACCTCGGTCCGGGCACTGAACGAGTTGCGCGACCTGATCCGCGGTATCTGCCCGCCGGTACTCGCCGACCGCGGCCTGGGCCACGCGGTGCAGGCACTGGTGCTGGACACGCCGCTGCCGACCGCGCTCGATGTTGACCTGCCCGGCCGCCTGCCCGCGCCGGTCGAGTCGGCCTGTTACTTCGCGATCGCCGAGGCGCTGGCCAACGCGGTGAAGCACTCCGGTGCGCGCCATGCCGGAATCCGGATCAAGTACGCCGCTGGCTTGCTGCGGATCGAAGTGGCCGACGACGGGGTCGGCGGTGCGGACCCGGAGCGGGGGACCGGGTTGCAGGGCGTGGAGCGGCGGCTCGGCACATTCGATGGCATCATGGCGGTGAGCAGCCCGCTGGGAGGTCCCACCATGATCGTCATGGAGGTGCCGTGCGCGTTGTTGTCGCCGAAGACCTGTTCCTGCTGAGGGACGGGCTCGCCAGGCTGCTCTCCGCGCACGACTTCGAGATCGCCGCAGCGGTGGATTCCGCGCCGGGGCTGCTGTGCGCGTTGCTCGAACACCGGCCAGACATCGCCGTGGTGGACGTCCGGCTACCGCCGGGGTTCGCAGACGACGGGCTGCAGGCCGCGCTCGCGGCCCGGCGTGAGGTGCCGGGCCTGCCGGTGCTGCTGCTGTCGCAGTACGTCGAGCAGTTGTATGCCCGTGAGCTGCTGGCCGACCAGGCGGGCGCCGTCGGCTACCTGCTCAAGGACCGGGTGTTCAGCGACGACCAGTTCGTGGACGCGATCCGCACCGTGGCCGCTGGCGGCACGGTCATGGATCCCGAGGTGGTTACCAAGCTGCTCGGCCGCCGTTCGCGGGACGAGCCGATCAGCCGGCTCTCCGGGCGGGAGCGCGAGGTGCTGGAGCTGATGGCCGAGGGGCGCTCGAACACGGCGATCGCGCAGCGGCTGTTCATCACCGAGAAGGCGGTCAGCAAGCACACGACCAGCATCTTCACCAAGCTGGGCTTGGCCGCGGATCAGGACGACAACCGCCGCGTGCTAGCGGTTCTGGCGTACCTGAACTCCTGAGGGGTGACCGGCGGGGGCGCCAGGCGGGGCACGGGTAATGTTCGTGGCCGGTCTGGCGGTCTGGTCTGTAGGAGAGAGCATGGATGATGTGGAACGCCTCGCTCAGGGGATGAGGGTGCGGCGGGAGGTGCTGGGTGATGCGCATGTGGATCGGGCGGTAGCCAATACGACCTCGGTCACAGCTGACTTTCAGGACTTCATCACGCGGTATGCGTGGGGGGAGATCTGGTCGCGGGGTGGGCTGTCGCGAGCGGAGCGGAGCATGATCACGCTGACCGCGCTCGTGGTGCTGCGGCAGGAGGAGGAACTCGCGTTGCATCTGCGGGCTGCCTTGCGTAACGGGCTCAGCCCGGGGCAGATCTCGGAGGTGCTGTTGCACACCGCCGTGTATGCGGGGGTTCCCGCGGCGAACCGGGCGTTCGCCGTGGCCAACCGGGTGTTCGGCGAGGAGAGGCAGCAGGGCTAGGCGTGCCCCGGGGCGTGCCACGTGACCGGGACCCTCTACCGAGCGGGGGGCGGTGGAGGCTAGAGTGTCCGTATCTCGCACGCTTGTACAGATTGCGGTCAAAGACGATTGAGGGTTGTTACGGCTGCCCTCATCGGGTCAGGAGGCACTAAGGCATGGCGCGGATCGTGTCACTCGCCGAGGCCGTCGCCGCGACCATTCATGACGGCGACTCCGTGGCCATGGAGGGGTTCACGCACCTCATACCGTTCGCGGCGGGGCATGAGCTGATCCGCCAGCAGCGCCGCGACCTCACGCTGATCCGGATGACCCCGGATGTGATCTACGACCAGCTCATCGGGGCGGGCTGCGCGAGCAGGCTGATTTTCTCCTGGGGTGGCAACCCTGGCGTCGGCTCGCTGCACCGGTTCCGCGACGCGGTGGAGAACGCCTGGCCCGGCCCGCTGCAACTGGAGGAACATAGCCACGCGGGCATGGCGAACCGCTATGTGGCCGGTGCCGCGGGGCTGCCGTTCGCGGTGCTGCGCGGGTACGGCGGGACCGGCCTCGAGGGCCTGCCCGGCCTGGACGGCCAGCCCGCGGTTCGCGCGATCACCTGCCCGTTCACCGGGGAGCGGCTGACCGCGGTCGCGGCGCTCACGCCCGACGTGGCGGTCATCCACGCCCAGCAGGCCGACCGGGCGGGGAACGTACAGCTCTGGGGGATCACCGGGGTGCAGAAGGAGGCGGTGCTCGGGGCCCGCCGCTCGGTGGTGACCGTCGAGGAGATCGTGGATGAGCTGGCGCCCAGGACCCAGGCGATCGTGCTGCCGTCTTGGACGGTCGATTACGTGGCTCACGCGCCCGGCGGCGCGCACCCGTCCTATGCCCTGGGCTACTCGCAGCGTGACAACGACTACTACGTGGCCTGGGATGCCATCAGCCGGGACCGGGAGCGGTTCCTGAGCTGGCTGAAGACCGACGTCTTCGGCGCCCCGGACCCGGCCGGGCTGGCCAGCGCCGCAGCGGGCGAGGAAGGATAAGGCGCATGAGCCGCGCGGCCGTGCAGGAGGGCGAGTTCACCGCCGACGAGATGATGACGGCATGCGCCGCCCGTGCCCTTCGGGACGGGATGACCTGCTTCGTCGGAATCGGCCTGCCGAGCGCGGCGGCCAACCTGGCCCGGGCCACACACGCACCGGACCTGGTGCTCATCTACGAGTCGGGCACGATCGGCGCCAAGCCCGGCTGGCTGCCGCTGTCCATCGGTGACGGGGTGCTCGCCGAGACCGCCGACGCGGTGGTCAGCGTGCCGGAGATCTTCAACTACTGGCTGCAGCCGGGCCGGATCGACGTCGGCTTCCTCGGCGCGGCCCAGCTCGACAGGTTCGGCAATATCAACACCACGGTCATCGGCAGCACCTACGCGAACCCGAAGGTCCGGCTGCCCGGCGCCGGGGGAGCACCGGAGATCGC
>Ga0318515_10000625_pt1 | contig 11143 bp, 10 predicted proteins | sample GRESIP176b2f19_FD_202499 | JGI IMG/M metagenome (GOLD analysis project Ga0318515, IMG submission 202499) | Tropical soil microbial communities from Luquillo Experimental Forest, Puerto Rico - GRE.SIPMG.176b2f19 | ecosystem: Environmental > Terrestrial > Soil > Tropical forest > Bulk soil...
CCGCCCCGCCGCGGGACGGGGGGCCTGCGGGGGCTGGCGCGAGCTCTCGGAGAGGGCCACAGTGTCATCGTAGTGCCCGACGGTCCGCGGGGACCTGCGGAAACCGTGAAGCCCGGCGTGGTGGCGTTGGCGCGCATGACGGGCGCGCCCGTGGTGCCGCTGGCCTTCGCCGCCTCGGCGGAGTGGCGGGCGAGGTCGTGGGACGGGTTTCGAATCCCGAAGCCCTTCGCCCGGTGTGTCGTCCGCTTCGGTGAGCCACTGCGCGTGACGGCCTCGCGCGAACGCGGCGACTACGAGGCGACGCGCAAGGAGATCGAGACGGCGCTCCACGAAGTGACCTGGCAGGTGGACGAGGAGGTACGGCGCTGATCCACGCGGTCTACACGCTCGTGCTGGGGCTGAGCATCGTGGCCTATCTGCCTGTCTTCCTCGTGCGGCGGCTCAGGGGCGCGGGCTACGGCCACTCCCTAGCCCAGCGCTTCGGGCGATACGGCGCGGGCCTGCCCCCCGAGCCTCGCTGCTGGATCCACGCGGTGTCGGTGGGCGAGGCGGCCACCGCCGTGCCGCTGGTCGAGGCGATCGCGCGGCACTGGCCCGAGCTCTCCGTCGTCATGACCACCGTCACCCCCACGGGGGCGCGAGTGGTGGCGGATCGGCTACGCGGCGCGGTGACGCACCGCTATTTCCCCCTCGATCTTCCCGGGCCCGTGGGGCAGGCGCTTCGCGCGGTGAATCCACGATTCTTCATCGGGATGGAGACGGAGCTCTGGCCGAACTTCCTCCGCGCCCTCGCGCGCCGAGGCGTGCCGGCCATGGTCGCGAACGGCCGCATCTCGGACCGCTCGTTCCGGCGCTATCGTCACGTGCGCTTCCTCACCGCGCGCATGCTGCGAGACATCACCGTATTCGCCATGCAGTCGCAGGAAGACGCCCGGCGCATCATCGCCCTGGGCGCCCCGCCAGAGCGGGTGGTGGTCACGGGCAACCTCAAGACGGATCTCGCCCCCACCGAGGCGGGCGGCGAGGCAGTCTGGCAGCAGCTCCTCGGGATTGCGGTGGGCGAGCCGGTGTGGATCGCAGGAAGTACCCATCGTGGCGAGGAAGCGATCATCCTGGACGCCTATGCCCGGCTTCGCCGTCGCGTCCCCGATCTCATCCTCCTCCTCGCCCCTCGGCACCCGGAGCGCGTGCCCGAGGTCGAGCGGCTCGCCGCCGATCGTCACCTCGCCACCATCCGTCGCAGCGAGCTCCCCGCCTCGCGCGGGCGCGCAGCCGTCATCGTCCTCGACACGGTGGGAGAGCTCGCCAAGATCTACAGCGTCGCCTCCGTCGTCTTCATCGGGGGCAGCCTCGTGCCCACGGGCGGGCACAACATGCTCGAGCCCGCGCTCCTCAGAAAGCCCGTGCTCTACGGTCCGCACATCACCAACTTCCGCGAGAGCGCCGAGCTCCTCCTCGAAGCGGGAGGTGCGCTCCTCGTGGACGATCCGGCCCGGCTGGAGGAGCGGGTGGCGGAGCTACTCGCCGATCCCGCGCGTCGATCGCGGATGGGCGAGGCGGGGCTGCAGGCGGTGGTCGGCCGTCAGGGAGCGGTGAAACAAACCATCGAGCTGGTGGAGCGGTACCTCGTGGGCCCGGCGCGTGACTGAGGCGGGGTCGCTCGAGCTCAAGCTCCACCGATTGTGGAACGGGCAGGGGAGCCCTATGCTCCGCGGCGTCCTCGTGGCGGCGGCGGGCGTGTATCGTGGCGCGCTGGTGGCCCGCCAGGCCTGTTACGGCACCGGCCTCTTCTCGTCGGGGCGTCTCCCCGTGCCCGTGATCTCCATCGGCAACCTGACACTCGGAGGCAGTGGGAAGACGCCGCTCACCGCCCTCGTGGCCGCTATCCTGTGTGACCTCGGTGCGCATCCCGCCGTGGTCAGCCGCGGCTATGGGCGGCGCACGCGGGGCGTCCACGTGGTGGCGGACCGCGACGGTGTCCGGCTCGACGCGAAAGAGGCGGGCGACGAGCCGCGCCTCCTCGGCGAGCAGCTGCCCGGCCTGCCCGTGGTGGTGGGGGAGAGCCGATACGAGGCGGGCCGCGTCGCCATCGAGCGCTGTGGCGCCGACGTGCTCGTGCTGGACGACGGCTTCCAGCACCGGACGCTCGCCAAGGATCTGGAGATCCTCGCCGTGGAAGGACGTGAGCCGTGGGGCAACGGTCGGCTGTTCCCACGCGGCGGGCTCCGCGAGCCGCTCTCTGCGCTCCGGCGTGCGCATCTCGTGGTGGTCACGAACCCAGCAGGGACAGGAGTGGCGCAGCAGGTCGAATGGAGCCTGCGTCGGGAGGGCTCGCACGCCGCCGTGCTCTCCGGGGCGTACCGCGCGGAGGCGTTGCGTGAAGGCGACAAGCGACCGCAGTCTCCCGGCATGCTTTCGGGGCGGCGGGTGTTGGCGCTCGCCGGGCTCGCCGCGCCCGCGGGCTTCGTGGCGACGCTCACGAGCCTCGGGGCCACCGTGGTCGAGCTGCTCGCCTTCCCCGATCATCATTCGTACCGCGCGACGGATCTCGAACGGGTACGGCTCTCCGCTCAGCGCTCGGACGCGGAATGGGTCGTCACCACCGAGAAGGACTGGGTCCGGCTTCGGGAGGTACCCGCGCTCGGCTGGCCGCTGCGGGTGCTCTCCGTCCGTCTCGACATGGGGGCCGATCAGCCTGCGCTGATCGAGACACTGGGGCGCACGCTCCGGAGCAAAACGGCGGGGCAGGTGCGTCCGTGATCCTCGACGGTCACGTCCTCGTCGTCCGCCTGCCCAACTGGCTCGGGGATACCGTCATGGCACTTCCCGCCCTGGCCGCCCTCCGCGCGGCCCGACCGGACGCTCTCGTGACGGTCATCGGCCCATGGGCGCCGCTTCTCACGGGACAGGCGGTGGCGGACGTGCACCTGCGGTATCCGAGAAACGGGCACCTCCGGAAAAAGCTCGGCGCCGTCCTCCGCGAGATGAAGCCTGACGTTGCGGTGCTCCTGCCCAACTCTTTCGAGTCGGCCCTGGCCGCGCGCCGATGGGGAGCACGGATCAGGCTCGGCTACGATGCCGACATGCGCCGCCCCCTCCTCACGCACAGCGCGCCCGTCCCGTCGCCGCGCCAGCACCAGGTCGACGAGTACACCGGGCTGCTCGAAGCAGCAGGGGCACCGCCCATGGCCGGGTCGCCGACCTGGCGTCTCCCCGCCGACGACGCCGCCGACGCCGCGGTGACTGCGCTCCTGGATGAGGCCGGCTGCACGGGGTCCGGGCCGCTCGTGGGGCTGCACTTGGGCGCCGCCTTCGGATCGTCGAAGCTCTGGCCGCCCGCCTCCTACGCGGAGCTTGCCCGCGGCCTCGCCGAGCGCGGTCTCGAGCCCGTGCTGATCGGCAGCAACGACGACATCGCGGTGGCGGAGGCCGTGACGGCGCTCGCCGGTCAGCCCATCGCCTCCAGCGTCGGCCGTGACCGTCCGGAGATGCTCTCTCGGCTCCTCGCGCGCCTCGCATGCCTGGTGAGCGGCGATACGGGAATCGCGCATCTGGCGGCCGCGGTGGGAGTGCCCACGGTCACGCTGTTCGGTCCCACCGACCCGCGCCTGAGCGCACCCCGTGGCCGCGCGAGCCACGGTCTCGCGGGCTCCGCGCCCTGCGCACCGTGCTTCCTCCCGCGTTGCCCCATCGATCACGTGTGCATGCGCGCGATCTCCGTCGCCTCCGTCGCTCACGCCGTGGAGAAGGCGCGCGCGGCGTGAAGACGGTGCTCCACACCGAGTCCTCTCCCGGCCTCGGAGGCCAGGAGGTGCGGACCATTACGGAGGCGCGTTGGACGCGCGAGCGTGGCTGGCGCGTCCTCGTGGCGGGACAGCCCGGTGGACGCTTCGTGGAGCGGGCGCGGGAAGCCGGGCTCGAGACCTTCTCCGTGCGTATGCGCGCGGCCTGGGACCTTTCCGCGGCGTGGGCGCTGGCGCGTATCATCCACCGCGGAAGCGTCGACATCGTGCACACGCATAGCTCGATCGACGCCTGGGTCGGCGGGCTCGCCGCGCGGCTTGCCGCCATTCCCGTGGTCCGGACCCGGCACGTCTCCATCCGTATCCGCCGCCGGCTGAACCCGGTCTACCGCTGGCTCGCCGACCGTGTGATCACGAGCGGCGAGGCCATTCGGAGCCTTGTCATCGAGGCGGGGGTAAGGCCAGAGCGCGCCGTGGCCATCCCCGCCGGTGTCGATCTCGCCGAGTTTTCTCGCGCCGGCGACGGCGACGCCGTGCGGGCCCGTCTGGGCCTCTCGAGGCCCGTCGTCGGCTCGGTGGCGATGTTCCGCGGCTCGAAAGGGCATGCCTCGCTCCTCGACGCCTTCGCCAGCGTGCACGCGCGGCATCCGTCGGCGCGGCTCCTCCTCGTCGGCGACGGCATCAGGCGCGCTTGGGTCGAGGGCCTCGCCAAGGAGCAGGGCCTCAGCGCAGCCGTGCATTTCACGGGCTTTCGCAGCGACGTGCCGGACCTCCTTCACGCCATGGACTGCTTCGTCCTCGCCTCGACGCGCACGGAGGGCGTGCCGGGCTCGCTCCTGCAGGCGTTCGCGGCGGGCGTGCCTGCGGTGGCCAGTGCCATTGGCGGCATTCCCGAGGTGATCGCAGACGGAAAGACCGGTCTCCTGGTGAAGCCCGACGATCCCGCCGCGCTGGCCGAAGCCATCGAGGCTATCATCGCGGATCCCGCCGCGGCGGCAGCCCGCGCGCGCGCCGCCCGCGCCCTCGTGGAGAGGCGCTTCTCCCACGTCGCCGCCGTCACGCGACTCCTCGCCCTCTACGACGACGTCATCGCAGGCCGCGGGGAGCGCCCGTGACCCGCCGTCTCACCATCCTGCACCTGGTCGCCAACCGGTGGTGGACGGGCAGCGCCGAGCCCGTACTGCGCCTCGTCCTCGCCCTGCGAGAGCGCGGCCATCGCGCCCTCCTCGGCGTGGCGGGCGGCGAGCGCTTCGAGGCCAAGGCGCGCGAGGCGGGGGTCGAGCCCGTCGAGGGGCTGCGCCTCGACGCGAAGTCGGGCCCGCTCGCCATCGTGGGGGATGCCCGTCGCCTGCGCGCCCTGGTGGCGGGTGAACACGTCGACGTCGTGCACACGCATCACAGCCACGACCACTGGCTCGGTTGGTGGAGCCGGGGACGAGCGGCCCTCGTACGAAGCTTCCACAACGAGCGCGCGGTGCGAGCGCGATGGCCGGACACCACCCTCTACCGCGGAAGCGACGCCCTCGTGGCGGTGAGCCGACGCATCGAGCAGCGGCTCGTCGAGGCAGGGGCGCCGCGGGCGCGCATTCACCACCACCACGGCGTGGTCGACATGGCGCGCTTCGCTCCCGACGCGGCGGGCGCCGCCAAGGTGCGCGAGGAATTCCGGGCGGCAGAGATCCCGCTCATCGGCTGCGTCTCACGTCTCGCCGCGGGGCGAGGACATGAAGCGCTCCTCGAGGCCTTCCGGAGGCTCCTCGTGAACCGGCCGGAGATCCGCCTCCTCCTCGTGGGCAAGGGTGAGCGACGTGACGCCCTCGGGGAGCTGGTGACCAGCCTCGGCCTCGAGGGACAGGCGCTCTTCGCCGGATATCGCGACGCGGATCTGCCCGCTGTCCTCGCCGCCCTCGACGTGTTCGTCCTCCTCGGCTCGGGCTCCGATGAATCCTGTCGGGCCGCGCTCGAAGCGATGGCCGCGGCGCGGCCCGTGGTGGCGGCGCGAGTCGCCGCGCTGCCCGACGCGATCATGCACGGCGAGACGGGACTCCTCGTCGATGGCACCCGTCCGGAGGAAGTGGCGAGCGCCCTCGAGCGACTCCTCGCCGACCCGGCGGAGCGACGGGCCATGGGCGAGGCGGGTCGGCGCCGGGCCGCCTCCCTCTTCGTTCCGGAGCACCACGCCGCCGCCATGGAGGCGATCTACCTCGAGGCTCTGGCGCGGCGCGCGCGCCGTCCGTGAAGGTCGTCCACCTCGTCTCGTGCCGGGGCTGGTCCTCGGACGCCTACTGGGCGGCGCAGATGTGCCGCGAGCTGACGCGAGTAGGGCACGAGGCGACCTTGATCTGCCCCACGGGCAGCGAGCAGCGTGTGATGGCCCGCGCGCGCGCCGAGGGCGTGGCGCGCATCGAGACCATGGCTCTGCGCACGGGGGTGCGCCCCGTCGTCGACCTGCGTGACCTCCGGACGCTCGCCCGGCGCGCCGCGGCCGCCGACCTCGTCCACGTGCACCGGAGCAAGGAGCACTGGCTCGCCGCCCTCGTCAATCGGCGATCGACGCAGCCCCGCCCGCTCGTCCGCACACGCCACATCGTGCAGGTCCTCAGGCCGCACGCCCTCAACCGCTGGCTCTACGGACGCGCCACGGACCTCGTGGTCGCGGTGAGCGAGGCGATCCGGCGGCAGTGCGTGGCGGCGGGGCTGGTCCGCGCGGATGACGGCGACCGCTATCGTCCCTCGGGCTCGAGCGCGATCCGCCACGAGCTGCGCGTCCCGGATGACGTTCCCATCGTAGGGCTCGTCTCTGGCTTCCGGGTCATGAAGGGCCACGGCGTCGTGCTCGACGCGGCGGAGACGCTCGCCGGGGCGGGCCGGCGCTTTCACCTGGTCTTCGCGGGGCGCGGGCCTTTCGAGACCCATATGCGGGAGCGCGTGACGCGAGCCGGGCTCGCGGATCGAGTCTCCTTTCTGGGCTTCGTCGAAGATCCCGCGACGCTCGTGGGCGGTCTCGACATCGCCCTCTATGCGCCTCTCGAGTCCGACGGCATGTCGCGCGTGCTCTTCGAGTATCTGGCGAGCGGACGGGCGGTGATCGCAAGCCGCGTAGGGGCGGCCGCCGAGGTGCTGGAGGACCGGATCACCGCGCTGCTCGTGCCGGGCGGCGATGCGCCTGAGCTCGCTCGCGCCCTCGCTCGGCTCCTCGATGATCGCGCGCTCCGTCACGCGCTCGGCCGCCAAGCGGGGGCAGTCGCCCACGAGCGCTTCACCGGCGCCCGCGTCGCCGAGCGTCTCCTCGGCCACTACCAGCGACTAATCCCCTCGGCATGAAGATCTCGGTGCTCTGTTTCGACTTGAGCGACAACGCGGCGGGACGCGCGGATCTCCTCGCCCGCCTCCTCGAGCCGCTCGGCGCCGTGGAAGTGATCGGGCCGCGCACCGGCGCGGGAATCTGGGCTCCCGTGGCCGCGGGGCCGGTGCGCTACACGAGCGTGGCGAGTCGACGCCTCCCCGGCTTCGCGCGCACCGCCCTCGAGCTCTCCCGGCGCGCTGACGGAGACCTGATCGTCGCGTCGAAGACGCGCCTCGCCAGCGCGGGAATAGGCTACGTCGAGCGTCTCATCAGACGCCGGCCGCTCCTGCTCGACATCGACGACTGGGAGGTCGGCTTCTACCTCCGCTCGGGCTTCTGGGGCACGCTGGGTCGCGCCGTCAACCTGGGCAATCCTGCGGGGCTGCCGTGGACGTGGCTCTGCGAGAGACTCACACGCCTGGCGGACGGCATCACCGTCGCCTCCCGCTTCCTCCAGCAGCGCTTCGGCGGCGTGCTCGTGCCTCACGTGAGGGACACCGATGCCTGGAAGCCCGGCGCGGGCAATGCGGGGGAGGCACGGCGGCGGCTGGGCGTGGGGAGCGAGCGCCTCGTCCTCTTTCTGGGCACCCCGCGCGATTACAAGGGCGTCGACGATCTGGCGGCGGCCGTTTCCTCCCTTGGCCGGCCTGACGTAGTCCTCGGCGTCGTCGGAGCCGAGCCGGGGAGCGCGGCGGGCCGACAGGTCCTGAGCCTCTGTCCCGGGGCGAGGCTTCTCGAGTGGGTCCCTTTCGAGGACGTGCCTTCGTTCCTCAGCGCGGCGGACGTGGTCGTGGTGCCGCAGCGGCGCACGCCCGACACGGAGGGTCAGGTGCCGGCCAAGCTCTTCGACGCGATGGCGCTCGGCCGACCCATCGTCTCCACACGAGTCTCCATGATCCCGGAGATCTTGAGCGGCTGCGGCGGCGTCGTCGAGCCCGGCCAGGTGTCAGCCCTGGCCGGCGCCATCGCCCGGCTCATCGATCATCCGGGAGAAGCACAGGCCCTCGGCGCCCGGGCCCGCGAGCGCTGCGTCGAGCGCTACAGCTTCGAGGCGGCACGGCGGGCGCTCTTCCCGCTGGTCGAGCGCGTGCTGGCGAGGCGATGAAGAAACTTGCGCTGGTGTGTCGCCCCTTCTCCTTTCACGGCGGCGTTGAGACGGCCACCGCGGGCATGGTCAACGCGCTCGCCCGGCGGGGCGGATACGAGGTGCATCTCCTCACCACGGCCGGCCAGTTTCCCGCTCCGGGCGTGGCGGTGCACCGGCTTCCCACGCTCGGCCAGCCCTCGGTGCTCCGCCAGCTCTCCTTCGCCCTGGCCGCGCGACGGGCCGTGAGGAGGGAAGGCTTCGATCTCGTCCAGAGCCACGAGCGGCTGTTCGTCCAGGACATCTACCGGGCGGGGGAGGGAAGCCATCGAGCCTATCTCCGAGCGATGGGCCGCGGTGGACTTCAAGTAAATCCTCAGCATCGTCTGCTCTTGCACCTGGAGCGGAGGATCTTCACGCTCCGATCGGCGCGCTACATCGTGGCCATCGCCGAGCGCGGGCGGACGGAGATCCAAGGATTGTACGGCACGCCGGCCGAGCGGATCGGCGTGGTCTACAACGGGGTCGACCTCGAGCGCTTCCACCCGGACAACCGGAAGCGGTGGCGCCAGGACGCGCGGGGCTATCTCGGCCTCCCCCCGGAGGCCTGGCTCGTGGCCTTCGTCGGCTCCGGCTTCGAGCGCAAGGGCCTCGGCCCTCTGCTGGAAGCAGTGGCGACCCTTCGAGACCCCCGCGTGCGCGTGCTCGTGGCCGGCAAGGGGAGGAGCGAGAAATTCCGCGAGATGGCGGCCCGGCTCGGCATCGGCGCCACCGTGACGTGGGTTCCGCCACGCCCCGACGTCGAGCGGCTCTACGCGGCCGCGGACGTGGTCGCTCTCCCCGCTCTCTACGAGCCATTCGGCAACGTGCATCTCGAGGCGCTCGCCTCCGGGGTGCCCGTGCTCACCAGCGCGGTCGCCGGGGGCGCGGAGGCGGTGCGCGACGGTGTGAGTGGCGCCGTGGCCGCCGCTGTCACCGCCCCCGAGATCGCGCGTGGGCTCGCGGCGCTTCGCGATCACGACGCGGCGAGGCTCGCCCAAGCGGCGCGCGCGGCAGCGGAGCCCTTCACCTACGAGGTGCAGGTGGACGCGCTCGAGAAAATCTACCGGCTCCTCGCCGATCGGCGAGCGTCGGCAGCCTGAGTAAATCAGGATTTTCATTGATCGATCCCGACCGGGGCATTACACTGCGCACATGGCTCAGCCGTCGCCCGGCCGCCCGGCCGTCTTCATGGATCGGGATGGCTGCCTCGTCGAGGAGATGGGCTATCTCAACCATCCCAGCCGGGTGCGAATCCTTCCGAGAGCGGCAGCCGCGGTCTCCCGTCTCAATGCCGCCGGTATTCCCGCGATCATCGCGACCAATCAGGCCGGCATCGCGCGCGGCTACTTCTCGGCGGAGACGCTCCGCGCGGTGAATGCGGAGGTGGAGCGCCAGCTTCGTCGCGAGGGCGCGCGGCTCGACGCGATCTACATCTGCACGCATCACCCGACGGCGGGCGCGCCACCCTATCGTTTCGAGTGCGAGTGTCGCAAGCCGAAGCCGGGTCTCCTGCACCTGGCCGCCGCCGAGCACGGCCTCGACCTCACGCGCTCGGTGATGGTCGGCGACAAGCCGTCCGACGTGGCGGCGGGACAGGCGGCGGGCGCTGCTGGCGTGCTCGTGCTCACCGGCTACGGGCGCGGCGAGTGGGAATTTCTGCGTCACGAGTGGACGGTCAAGCCCGACCACGTCGCCGAGGATCTCCTCGACGCGGTGGAGTGGGCGCTGGGTCGGCTCGAGACGGAGAAGGGCGCCGAGTGTTCCCGCTGAAGCGACTCAAGGACATCGTCGCCAGGTTCGGTGCCAAGCGGGTCGTCGTCGTCGGGGATCTCATCGCGGACGAGTATCTCTACGGCAAGCCGTCCCGCATCTCGCGCGAAGCGCCCGTGCTCATCCTCCGCTTCACCAACCGCGAGGTGCGGCTGGGCGGCGCGGCCAACGCCGCCAACAACGTGCGCGCTCTCGGGACCACGGCGCTGCCCGTGGGTGTGCTCGGCGGCGACGGCGCAGGGAGCGAGGTGCTCCGGCTCTTCGCGGAGATGGGCATCGCCACCGACGGCGTGATCAGGGCGGAGGGACGGCTCACGCCGGTGAAGACCCGCATCATGGCCGGCGGCTACGAGTCGACGCGCCAGCAGGTCGTCCGGCTCGACCGCGAGCCCGAGCCGAGCCTCGCCGACCCCACGGAGGCGTCCCTCCTCGCCGCCCTCACCACGGCGGGAGCGCGCGCCGACGCCTTCCTCGTCTCGGACTACGGTTATGGCACGGTGACCCCGAGGATCTTCGAGACCGTGCTGGAGCTCGCGCGGACGCGCCGCGCCGTGGTCACCGTGGACAGCCGCTACGATCTGCCGCGCTTCAAGGGCGCCACCGCGGCGGCGCCCAACGAGCCCGAGGTGGAGGCGCTGGTGGGCGGGGAGCTCGGCGACGAGCGTGCCCTCGAGAAGGCCGGACGCGCCGTGCTGGAACGGCTCGACTCACGGTATCTCCTGGTGACTCGCGGCAGCCGCGGCATGGCGCTCTTCGAGCGCGAGGGCCCCGTGACCTTCATGCCGATCCATGGCAGCGACCAGATCGCCGACGTCACCGGCGCGGGCGACACCGTGATCAGCGCCTTCACCGTTGCCCTCGCCACGGGGGCGGGTGCGGTGGAATCGGCGTGGCTCGCCAACGTGGCCGGCGGGGTGGTGGTGATGAAGCGCGGCACCGCTACCGTCTCCGCGGCCGAGCTTTCCGCCTCGCTGGAGGACGATGGCGCCGCTGCTCGATCTTGACGCGGCCGTCCGGCTGGCGGGGCAGTGGCGCCGCGAAGGGAAGCGTCTCGTCCTCGCCAACGGCTGCTTCGATCTCCTCCACGTGGGGCACGTGCGCTACCTGGAAGGCGCCCGCCGCCTCGGCGATGTGCTGCTCGTCGGCATCAACTCGGAT
>Ga0318515_10000632_pt1 | contig 11103 bp, 10 predicted proteins | sample GRESIP176b2f19_FD_202499 | JGI IMG/M metagenome (GOLD analysis project Ga0318515, IMG submission 202499) | Tropical soil microbial communities from Luquillo Experimental Forest, Puerto Rico - GRE.SIPMG.176b2f19 | ecosystem: Environmental > Terrestrial > Soil > Tropical forest > Bulk soil...
GGCCACCCGCGAGATCGCCGCCGAGGCGGGCGCGCACGGCGAGGCGGTCGACTTCCTGGTGCAGGGCACGCTGTACCCGGACGTGGTGGAGTCCGGCGGCGGCACCGGCACCGCCAGCATCAAATCACACCACAACGTCGGCGGGCTGCCCGACGATCTCGGCTTCACACTGGTGGAACCGCTGCGCGGGCTGTTCAAGGACGAGGTGCGCCGGATCGGCCAGGAACTGGGCCTGCCACCGGAGATCGTCTGGCGCCAGCCGTTCCCCGGGCCCGGGCTGGGCATCCGCATCATCGGCGAGATCACCCAGGAGCGGCTGCACATCCTGCGCGAGGCCGACGCGATCGTCCGGGAGGAGTTGTCCCGGGCCGGGCTGGACGCCGACATCTGGCAGTGCCCGGTGGTGCTGCTGGCCGACGTCCGCTCGGTGGGGGTGCAGGGAGACTTCCGCACCTATGGCCATCCGGTGGTGCTGCGCCCGGTGACCAGCGAGGACGCCATGACCGCCGACTGGGCCCGGCTGCCCGACGCGCTGCTGGCGGCCATCTCCACCCGGATCACCAACGAGGTGCCCCAGATCAACCGGGTCGTCGTCGACATCACGAGCAAGCCGCCGGGGACCATCGAGTGGGAGTAGCCACCGTGGTGGCGGCGCCCGGCGCCCGCCCGGGAAGCCACCGCCCTCAGGCGTGCTCCTCGGCGAAGATCTCCTCGCACAGTTCGACGCACTCGGCGCAGATGCGCGCGTCACGGGCGGCGGCCAGCCCGGCGACCCGGTGGAAGGGCTGGCCGCAGAAGCTGCACCGCTGCCCCGTCGCGTGGGAATCCAGCCTGGCCATGGCGGCGGTGCCGGTGGTGGCCGGGCCGCCGGGGCCGAGCACCGACGCCGCCTGGCCGACGCATCCATCACAGATGTAGACATCCGGGCCGGCCACGATCTTGCTGACCTGCCAGCGCGTCTGGCCGCAGAAAGAGCACGACAGCTCCTGATCGGACCCGGTGTCGCCGTCGCTGTCCGGCTCGCCGCCCTGGCTGCCCGTGCGGGCGGTCCACCCGGGCATGCCGCGCGGCCGGGTGGCGTCCTCACCGGCGGCGATCCGGCGGATCGTGTCGGCGGCCTCCCAGACGTCGGTGAAGCTGGTCGTGATCGGCGCCAGGCCCAGCCGGAGCCGGTCCGGTTCCCGGAGGTCGCCGATTACCCCGGCCGCGGTGAGCGCGCCGCCGATCCGGGCCGCCTCCGGGTGGCGCAGGCACACGTGCGAGCCGCGGCGCGCGGTGTCGCGCGGCGAGGCGAGGTTGAAGCCGAGCGGGGCCAGCCACGCGTCCGCGAGGTTGATCAGGTAGCCGGTGAGCCGCATTCCCTTGGCCCGCAGCGCCCCGATGCCCGCCTCGGCCAGCAGGCTGACGCCCTCGGCCACCGCGGCGGTCCCGATGATGTCGGGAGTGCCGGTCGTGAACCGGCCGATGCCGGGCACCGGGTCGTAGACCGGCCCCATCGCGAACTGGTCCCGCTGGCCGAACCAGCCCTGGACCGGCTGGTGCAGTTCCTGCTGCAGGTCGTTGCGCACATAAAGGAACGCCGGTGCTCCGGGCCCGGCGTTGACGTACTTGTAGGTGCAGCCGACCGCCAGGTCGGCGCCACACCCGTCGAGGTCCACCGGCACGGAACCGACGGAATGACACAGGTCCCACAGCACCAGCGCGCCGCGGTCGTGCGCGATGCGGGTGATCTGCGCCATGTCGGCCAGGGCGCCGCTGCGGTAGGCCACGTGGGACAGGCAGACCAGCGCGGTGTCCTCATCCACGGCGGCGCTGACCGTCTCGGCGCTCACCCCCTGGTCGATGTCGGTGTGGATCATGCGCAGCTCGCGGCCGAGCTCGGCGGCGACCCCGGCCAGCACGTACCGGTCGGTGGGGAAGTTGTCGTCGTCGGTCACGATGACGCCGCGGCCGGGCCGGCGCCGGACGGCGGCCCGGGCCAGCTTGTACAGGTTAACCGTGGTGTTGTCGCACACCACCACCTGGCCGGGCGCCGCGCCCAGCAGGTGGTAGCCGAGCAGGTCACCGGCCCGGCGGGGAAGGTCAATCCAGTGGCCCCAGGACCGGATCAGCCCCCGTCCCCAGCTGCCGCGGACCACCTTGCCGATCCGCTCCGCGGTGGCCACCGGCAGCATGCCCAGCGAGTTCCCGTCCAGGTAGATCAGCGACGGGTCGTCACGCACGAAGCGGCCACGGAAGCCAGCGAGGGGGTCGGTGGCGTCGTATTCCTCCGCGAAGGACCGGTCGAGCGGAGAGTTCGCCACGGCCCCACACTAACTCCCGCGGCCGGTCAGCCCGCTGGCGGCGGTCCCGGCACGCCGGGCCCTCCGGCGGGCGCGGGGGCCGCACCATCCCCGGTCCCGTTATGTCGGACGGCGCACCTACGCTGAGGTCATGCCTGCGGAAGATGGCGGCGACGGCCGGCCGGGCGAGCGGTTCGAGGACCTCGTGGACGAGCTTGTCGGCGTCGCGGGCGTGACACCTCCGCGGGGAGGCAGTGGCTTCGGCCGCAGCGCCCTGCGCTTCCAGGGAAAAATCTTCGCGATGCTGGTCCGCGGCCGGCTGGTGGTGAAGCTCCCCGCCGGGCGGGTCGACGCGCTCGTCGCGGCCGGCGACGGCGTCCACTTCGACGCGAACAAGGGCACACCGATGAAGGAATGGCTGAGCCTCGACCCGGAGTCTGGCCAGGACTGGCTGTCGCTCGCCCGCGAGGCGCTGGACTTCGCGCAGTCCCGGTAGGCGGCACGCGCGATCAGAGGGGCAGCGTTCGGCCGGCCCTGATGCCCCGCAGCTTGTCCGGGTTGGCCACCAGGTGGATCGCGGTGATCCGGCCTCCGGCGATGACGGTGGTCACCGCCGTGATCGGCCTCCCGCCGGTGGTGACCAGGATCCCGGGGCCGCCGTTGATCTCGGCCACCTCGATCGTCATCTCGGATCTGTCGATCCCCATGTAGGGCTGGGCGGAGATGGCGGTGAGGAACCGCGCCACCTTGGCGGCGCCGATGACCGGGCGCAACGGCGCCTTGGCCTTCCCTCCGCCGTCACTGACCAAGACGACATCCGGGGCGAGCACCAGCATCAGCTCGTCGATGTCGCCGCCGCCGGCGGCGGCGAGGAACCGCTCGGTCACCTCGCGCTGCTGGCTGGCGTCCACGTCAAACCGCGGCCTGCGCGCCTGGACATGCTCGCGCGCCCGGTGCATGAGCTGCCGGACCGAGGCGTCGGAGCGGCCGATCGCGGCGGCGATCTCGGCGTGCGGGAACCCGAACACCTCATGCAGAACGAAGACCGCGCGCTCCTCGGGCGTCAGTGACTCGAGCACCACCATCATGGCCAGCGACACCGACTCGGCCAGCTCCGCCCGGTCCGCGGTGTCGGGGCCGGTGGTCAGCAGCGGCTCCGGCAGCCACGAGCCGACGTAGGCCTCCCGGCGGGCCCGGGCCGACCGCAGCTTGTTCACCGCGATGTTGGTGACGGTCCTGGCCAGGTACGCCCGCGGCTCGGCGATGTCCGAGCGCGGCGCGGCGGACCAGCGCAGCCAGGCGTCCTGGACCGTGTCCTCGGCGTCGGCCACGGTGCCGAGCATCCGGTAGGCCACGGCGAACAGCAGCTCGCGGTTGGCCTCGAAGACCTCCTCGTCGGTCACCGCGGCCCCGGGCGGCTTCCCGGCCCGGCCGGGACCGGGTCATCGGCGGCCGGCTCGTCCCGGTCGGTGAAACCCTGCGCGGTCAGCCCCAGCGCGGAGTTGATCCGCGACCGCAGGTTCTCCACGGCGATGATCGCGGTCAGCTCGACCAGCTGCGCCTCGTTGAGATGCCGGCGGAGCGCCTCCACCATCGCGTCGGTGACCCTGGGGGGAGTCATCGTCATCGCCTCGGCGTACTCCATCACGAGCAGTTCCAGCTCGCTGCAGACCTTGCTACCCCGCCAGTTCACCGTGTCGCGGGCTTTCTCCGCGGGCACAGCGTGGTTCACCGTGGCGTCCCAGTAGCCGAAATCCATGCACCAGGCGCAGCCGATCGTGGCCGCCGCGGCCATGACAGCCAGGTCCTTGAGCTCGCGATCGAGTTGATGCCACCGCTCCACCTGCAGTTCGAAAAGCGCGTACGAGCGGCCCACCTGCATGTTGTGGCCGATGGCGGCGCCCGGGTCGAGCATGACGCCGTACCGGCGCCGGGACAACCGGGCGCCGAGCCGGTATCCCAGGGTCTTGGGCGGGTCGAGCGAGATGCGCGCCATCGTGGTGGTCCTTTCCCTTAGGTCCCTACCCTTCAGACAGTCCGGGGCCCCCGGATGTGACAACGGGCCCACGGTGGGCGGCATCTATCCTGCGGTGCATGCCAGCCGACGACGAGGCTTTCTGCGCGGAGGCAGCCAGCCGGACCGGGTCGGCGGCGGGTTCCTGAGTGGCGCTCGCGGCGGGGCGGCCCTCAGCCAGGCCCCATTGCTGCCTGAAGGCCGCCCGTCGCGGTCACCTCGCGGATCTTGTCAAGCCGGGCGGCGCCTACATGGGCACGAGCTCGAAGATCTCCACGGTGAACCGGCCCTTGCCCTCGGAGAGGAAGGGGTGCCCGTCGGTCAGCGCCCGGGCGCCGTCGATGGAGTCCGCCTCGACGATCGTGTAGCCGTTCTGGTCGCTGGGCGCCGGGCTCGTTCCGTCGTCGCTGACCGCGGTGCGCTGCCCGAACGGCGCCCCGCCGTCGACCAGCGCCGGGCCGACCCGGCCCATCCAGTTCTCCCAGGCCTTCATCTGCTCGGCGGACTGCTCGGGCGTGAAGTCCTCCATCGGCGTCGCCGGGCCACGGTAAAGCAGCAGGTACTTGCCCACGGTGGTTCCTCTCTCGATGCCGGGGGAACGGCCAGCCAGCCGGTCCGTCCCTCCCCGGTGAGCGCACCCGGTGGCGCGCCCTACCTAACCGACGAACGGCCGGCCGGGGAATCGACAGCGCCCGGCCGCCGGGAAGGGCCCGGGGACAGGTGGCATGCCGGGGCGGGCCCGCCGCGTGAGCCTGGCGGGCCGTGTTCGGGATGAGGCCTGGCAGGCCTCCGCCGCGATCGGGCCTAGCGGGTCCTGGCTGCGATCAGGCCCGGCGGCGGCGCCGTCGGCGGCCGAGCAGAAGCACCGTGATGAGCACCGCGGCCACGACGCCGACGGGCAGCGCCCGCTTGAGTACCGGGAAGCCGGCCACGCTCAGCAGGTCGATCGCGTCCTCGTCCGGCGGCCGGACGGCCTGCGGCGGTGTGGCCGTGTCGGCGGGGCCGGCGGAGGCCGCCGTTCCCGCCCCCGCCGCGGCGCTGGCCAGCGTGAGCCCTCGCTCGGCCAGCTTCTGCTTGATGTCGCTGACCGATTGGGGGCCCAGGTTGGAGATCGTGCGCAGCTCCGCCTCGCTGCGGGCGGACAGGTCGCGGACAGTGTGGATGCCTTCGCGCCGCAGGCTGTTGTAGGTGCGCACGGGGAGTTGAAGATCCTCGATCGGCAGCAGCGCCCCGTCGCCGGCCGCCGTTCCCGCTACCGGACCGCCGTCGGCCGCGGCCATCCCGGCGCCGGCGGCCGCGGCCATCCCGGCGCCGGCGGCCGCACCCACGGGAGCACCGCCGGCGCACTGTATGGCCAGGTTGTTCGCGAACCTCTCGATGATCCGGCCACCCACGTCGGCCATCACGCCCCGGCCGAACTGAGCCGGCCGGCCGGTCACGTTCATCGTGGTGTGCACCATCACCCGGGTCTGGTCGCCCTCGGGCTCCAGCCACGAGTGGACCGTTGCCGAGGCGGTCCCGGAGCCGCGCGTCTCCTTGCCCGACGCCTCCAGCGTGATGGACTTGGCCTCCTCGTCCCGCTCGGTGAACCGCGCCTTGCCGGAGTAGGTGAGGGCGACCGGGCCGACCTTGACCTTGACCTTGCCGGTCACCACGTCGCCGTCCACCGAGTCGACGGTGGCGCCCGGCATGCAGGGCGCCACCTGTTCGACGTCGAGGAGCACCTGCCACGCGCGCTCCGGTGGGACCGGGATGGTGAACGAGTGCTCCAGTTCCATCATCAGACTCCTGATGCCACCGCCAATGCCCTGGCGGTCAGGACCCGCGCCAGGTGGCGCCGGTAGTCGGACCCGCCGTGCAGGTCTGACGGCGGCTGCGTTCCCTCATCCGCCCGCTCGGCGGCCCCCCGCAGCGCTTGCGCGCTGGCCTCCGCGCCGGCCACGGCCTGTTCCGCGGCCTGCGCCCGGACCGGGACCAGGCCCATGTTGGTGAGCCCGATCCTGGCCTCAGCGACGTGACCGTCCGCACGGCGGGCCAGAGCGGCCACGCCGACGATAGCCCACGCCTGGGCGGTGAGATGGAACTTCTCATAACGATATCCCCACCCCGGGCCCAGCTTCGGTACCCGGATCCCGGTGAGGATCTCACCCGGTGCCAGCGCGGTGGTCAGGTAGTCCAGGAAGAACTCGCCCGCACCGATCGCCCGCTCCCCGCCGGGGCCGCGGGCGATCATCCTCGCGTCCAGCGCCGTCGCCACCGCCGGGAGGTCCCCGGCCGGGTCGGCGTGGGCCAGGGCCCCGCCGACCGTGCCGCGGTGGCGGACGGCCGGGTCGGCGATCAGCGCCGCCGTCTGGGCGAGCAGCCCGCAGTGCTGGGCGATGACCGGGTCGCGCTGCGCCTCGTCAAGGGTGGTGAGCGCGCCGATCCACAGCGTGTCGCCCTCGTCGCGGACGCCGCGCAGTTCCCCGAGCCCGCCCACGTCCACGAGCAGGTCGGGGAAGGAGAGCCGCAGCCGCAGCAGTGGCAGCAGGCTCTGCCCGCCCGCGATCACCTTGGCGTCCTCGCCGCCGTCGGCCAGGGCGCGGACCGCCTCGTCAACCGACCCGGGCTTGGTGTAGTCGAATTTCGCCGGGATCATTGCCCGCCTCCGTTCTGCCCAGCGCCGGTATCGCGTGCGGACTGGATGGCGCGCCACACCCGTTCCGGCGTGCAGGGCATGGGGACGTCGTCGATGCCCATCGGACGCAGCGCATCCACGATGGCGTTCACCACCGCCGGGGTGGACGCGATCGTGCCCGCCTCGCCGACGCCCTTGACGCCGAGCGGGTTGGTGGTGGCGGGTGTCTCGGTCCGGTCGGTGGTGAGATGCGGCAGGTCGGCGGCGGATGGAACCAGGTAGTCGGCCAGGGTGGTGGTCAGCAGGTTACCGTCGTCGTCATAGACGGCCTCCTCATACAGGGCCTGCGCGATGCCCTGGACGATGCCGCCGTGCACCTGTCCCTCGACGATGAGCGGGTTCACGACCTTGCCCACGTCGTCCACGGCCACATACGAGCGGATGGTGACTCGGCCCGTCTCGGTGTCGACCTCGGTCGCGCACAGGTGGGTGCCGTGCGGGAAGGAGAAGTTCTCCGGGTCGAAGGTGTGCTCGGAGTCGAGCGAGGGCTCCGTCCCGTCGGGGAAGTTGTGCGCGGTGAACGTGGCGAGGGCGATCTCCTGGATGGTGCGGCCCTGCTCCGGATCCCCGCGGACATGGAGCCGGCCGTTGACAAACTCGATGTCGTTCTCGCTGGCCTCCATGAGGTGCGCCGCCACCCGCTTGGCCTTGTCGATCACCTTGTCGCAGGCCCCGGCGAGGGCGATGCCGCCGACGGTCAGCGACCGGGAGCCGTAGGTGTCCATGCCCTTGGCCGAGACCTGGGTGTCACCGTGCAGCACCCGGATGTCCTCGAACGGCACACCGAGCTTGTCCGCGACGATCTGGCTCCAGGCGGTCTCGTGGCCCTGCCCGTGGGCGCTGGACCCGGTCACCACCTCGATCTTGCCGGTGGCCAGCACCCGCACGGTGGCGTTTTCCCAGCCGCCGACCCCGTACCTCAGCGAGCCGACCACGCGGGAGGGCGCGAGCCCGCACATCTCAGTGAAGGTAGAGATCCCGATGCCCAGCTGGACCGGGTCACCCGACTCGCGCCGGGCCTTCTGCTCGGCACGCAGCTCGTCGTAGCCGAAGAGCTCCTTGGCCCGGGCCGTGGCGGCCTCGTAGTTCCCGCTGTCGTAGACGAGGGTGGCGATCGTGGTGTACGGGAACTCCTCGTGCTTGATCCAGTTCCGCTCCCTGAGCTCCAGCGGGTCCATGCCGAGCTCGACGGCGAGCTCGTCCATGATCCGCTCGATGGCGAAGGTCGCCTCCGGCCGGCCCGCGCCGCGGTAGGCATCGGTCGGCATCTTCGTTGTGAACACGCCGGTGCACTTGAACGAGTACGCGTCCATCTTGTAGATGGCCGGGTACATGAACGCCCCCAGCAACGGGATTCCGGGCGTCACCAGCATCAGGTAGGCGCCCATGTCGGCCAGCAGGTCGACGTCCAGGCCGCGCAGGCGACCGTCCCGGTCGGCCGCCACCCTGATCGTCTGCCACTGGTCGCGGCCGTGGTGAACGGTCAGGTTGCCCTCGCTGCGGGACTCGGTCCACTTGACCGGGCGGCCGAGCTTGCGGGCGACCAGCACCGCGAGCACTTCCTCGGCGGTGACCTGGAGCTTGGAGCCGAAGCCGCCGCCCACGTCAGGGGCGATGACCCGGATGTTCTGCTCCGGGATGCCGAAGAACGCGCCCAGCGCGAACCGGAGCACGTGCGGGATCTGGGTGGATGACCAGAGGGTGACCTCGTCCGCCACCCAGCTGGCGACGACCGCGCGCGGTTCCATCGCGCAGGGGATCAGCCGCTGCTGCCGGTAGGTGCGCTCCACCACCACCGGGGCGTCACGGAACGCGGCGTCGATGTCGCCCTGGACGAAGGGCCAGACGTAGCACTTGTTGCCGGCCTCGTGCACCTTGGGCGAGCCCTCCTCGAGGGCGGCCCGCATGTCGAGCACCGGCGGGAGGGGCTCGTAGTTGACGTCCACGGCGGCGATGGCGTCCGCGGCCTCGTAGCGGTCCCTGGCGATCACGACCGCGACCGCCTCGCCGACGTAGCGGACCTCGTCGGTCGCCATCGGCGGGTGGGGCGGCATGACGATGTCCTCGGTGACCGGCCAGCCGCATGGCAGGCTGGCCTGCTCATCGGCGAAGTCTGCGCCGGAGAAGGCGGCGATCACGCCGGGCACGTCCCGGGCGGCGCTGACGTCCACCGAGGTGATCCGCGCGTGCGCGAACGGGCTGCGGACGAAGCACATGTGCAGCATGCCGGGCAGGACGATGTTGTCGGTCCAGTTGGTCTGGCCGGTGAGCAGCCGCGCATCCTCCTTGCGAAGGCGCGCCTTGCCGAGTTCGGGGGCCGCGGCCTGGGTATCGGTGGTCATGGCGTCACTCCCGACTCGGCCGCGCGCCGTACCGCGCGGACGATGTTCTCGTATCCCGTGCACCGGCAGAGGTTGCCCTCCAGCCCGTCGCGGATCTGCTCATCGCTCGGATGGGGGTTGGTCCGCAGCAGGTCGGCCGCCGCCATGATCATGCCGGGCGTGCAGTATCCGCACTGCAGGGCGTGCTCGGTGTTGAAGGCCTGCTGCAGCGGGTGCCATTCCCCGTTCGACAGGCCCTGGATGGTGGTGATCTCGGTGCCGTCGGCCTGGACCGCCAGCACGGCGCAACTCTTCACGGACACGCCATTCATATGAACGGTGCACGCGCCACAGTTGGACGTGTCGCAGCCGACCGTGGTACCGGTCTTGCCGAGCCGGTCTCTCAGGTAATGGACAAGCAGCAGCCGGGGCTCCACCTCATCTGAGTATCTGACCCCGTCGACTGTGACGGTGATGCTGGCCATGCGCGGTCTCCTCCCGATCCGGCGAATGCGCCTGACAGCCAACCTAGGCCGGTGAACGCAGCCGCACCAGACCCATCGTGATGTGGCTGAAATCTTCTGTGCTGCCAGTGGTCATAAGTGACGACCGGGCCGCGGCGCGAGAGCAACCGGGCTGCCAGGGGGCGGCCCACCAGGTCAGGCGGTGTCGATCACCTGGAATGCCTCCGCGAGGCTGCCATCGGGAAGGCCGGCCTGGGCTGCCACCCGGCTGTTCCAGCCGCGCAGGAACTCCTCCAGCCCCTCCATTTGCCCGATCTGGCTTTCGTGCGCTCGCAGCGCCGCGAGCTTCCGGCCGAAGCTGGCCGTGATATCCACGCAGTGGTTGGGAGCAGGCCCGCCGGGCAGCCAGACCTCACGCACGGTCCACGGCTCGAGTCCTTCCTCGGCGCGCAACTCCGCGAAGGCGAACGGGTTGCGGGCGTCGGGGTAGACGGCGTCCAGAGCCGACGAGCCCACCGCACGGTGATCGGGGTGGTTGGCAGGGAGCCGGGCATAGTTCCGCTCCGGTGAGGGGCTGAGCAGGCGGTCGGGCCGGACCTGCCTGATCACCCGGGCGAGATCCTTGCGCAGTGCGAGGGTGGCCTCCACCCGGCCGTCCGGGTAGCCGAGGAACCGCACGTCGTGCACGCCGACCTGCTTGGCGGCGGCGGTCTGCTCGGCGCGGCGCAGCGGGGGCACCTCCGCGCGGGGCACGCTCTCGTCGTGGCCGCCCGCGTCGCCGTCGGTGACGATGCAGTAGGTGACCTCGATCCCGGCGTCGGTCCACAGCGCGATCGTGCCCGCGGCGCTGAAGTCCACGTCATCGGGGTGTGCGTTGACCACAAGGATCCGCCGGATCTCGGAATCGTCGAGCATGCCTCCCATGCTACGGAGGCTCAGTCCGGGCCGGCGGACGCCGCGGACGGGTGCCACACCTGGATGCCGCGGTACCTCCCCCAGTTCCCAGCCACGTTCTTATGTCGTGGTGGGCGCCACCACGACATAAGAGACGCGTGGTGGGCGCCACCATGACAAAGCGCCTGCGGGTGCAGTCAGCGGCGCCAGCGGGTGCCGGTAACGACGCGCCCGTGGATGCGGGTTAAGGCCTGGCGCGGCCACCGGCCCAGGGACGGGCGGCGGGCGCGGGCCCCTGGGCACCTGGCACAGCGTTCAGTCCAGGGAGGACATGACGTGCTTGATGCGGGTGTAGTCCTCGAACCCGTACATGGACAGGTCCTTGCCGTAGCCGGAGTGCTTGAAGCCGCCGTGCGGCATCTCGGCCACGAGCGGGATGTGGGTGTTGATC
>Ga0318515_10000633_pt1 | contig 11091 bp, 11 predicted proteins | sample GRESIP176b2f19_FD_202499 | JGI IMG/M metagenome (GOLD analysis project Ga0318515, IMG submission 202499) | Tropical soil microbial communities from Luquillo Experimental Forest, Puerto Rico - GRE.SIPMG.176b2f19 | ecosystem: Environmental > Terrestrial > Soil > Tropical forest > Bulk soil...
TGACCAGCATCACTCCGAAGTCGAGCGGCGCACCCGCAAATTGCAGCGCGAGCCAGGCTTCGGTCGTAGCGCCGATCCAGGAGCCGAGATGGAGGACAAAACTGGCGCAAAGTCGACTGCGCCGCCCGTAAATGGCGTTGATGGCCACGTGGAGGGCGGCGGCGCCGGCGGCGGTGTTCTCCAGCCAATCGCGGCCGAGTACCCCGGCGAGGCGGTCGATCAGATCAAATCCGCGCCGCTGGGCAGCCAACAAGCCCACGGCGAGAATTGCGGCGACAGCAAGCCCGATCGCGACAGGGACCGCAATCGGGGCCGCCGGCCACAGCCGGATCAGCAACCCGAGCGCCAAACCTGTGAAGGCGATTTGAGAAACGAATTCAAGGCTCACGTCGACGATGGTGCTCGCGGCAGCCATAGTACCGGGGACACCCGCGAAAGCGATCGCCCGCGCCCCGAGAAGGTAACCGCCGACCTGCGAGAGCGGCAGCACTTCGGAGCCCGCATCGCGCACCAGACGTCCCCAAATGGAGATCCATGGCTTTGTCCCGGGCAACAACACCCACCAAGCAATCCCCATCACCGCCATCAGTGCGAGGTGGATCAGGCAGATCGTCACGAACCCCGCCCATCCGACAGCGAAGAGCGAACGGATAACGGCGTCGGCCCCGAAATAGCCGACCAATATGCCGATCAGCGCCAGTCCCGCAATTGCGGTAAAGGGCGAAACGAGCCTCACACGCTCTTTTCCCGCGCCGCTCCAGAGCGGGTGCTCAGACGCAGCCCGGCTAACGCAATGTCGGCGAGCCTCGGCAGAAGGTGGGGTTGGAGAAGATCAGGATCGAAGCCCTCCATGCGCCGGGCATGCTCGGCTCGGCACTCCTCGACAAAGCCGCGGAGCGTGAAGCCTTCGAGAAACACGCTCGCCTGTGTCGCCGAGAAATCCTTGCCGTCGTTCGCCCCGCGCCCGCGCCAGACGGTTTGGAGCAATCGACCTATCGCCCTGGCATAGTAATGCGTCGCCGTTGCACCGCGCAGCCACGACGCGCCACGTCCGCGGACAACTTGCTGCCACGCCATCCAGTTGATGAAGAAGACGATGTGGCGTGTCTCCTCGTGGATCAGCGTCTCGAAGATCTCGAACATCGCTTCTGGCAGGAAGCCGGCCCGGCGTGCGATTTTGAACACGCCAAACCCAAGAAACGCGTCGAGGCATTCGCCATAACCGAAATCGGCGAACGCGTGGAGCAGGTTGCCGGTCGGTGGATCCGGTAGGCGCTCCTCGGCGGCGACGCCGTAGCGCTGAATCATCAACCGCAACAGCTCGGCATGGCGGGCTTCTTCGAACCCCTGGAGCGTGACCGCCTCGCGCACCAGCGGATCGGTGATCGTAGCGGCGTAGGCGGCGACGATTGCGCCCGCTCGCCGCTCGGTATAGAGCACCTCCTGCCAGAAGGGGATGCCGCGCAGGCGCTCAAGTGCGGCCGCGTCGAGATCTGGCCACGCCAAGGTCTCAGGGTCGAACCGGCAATGGCTCGCGATAAACTCGCGGCAGAACCGCTGCTTGTGCTCGTCGGAGCCGATTTTCATGACACCGCCGCGCCGGAAGCGGATCGCGGTAAAAAACAGCGGACGAACCGCAGGAGGCGCGGCACCACCGTCGGGCGCAACAGCCGCGGGTCATATCCCGAAAGGCGGCGATCGTTCTCTGCCAGGCACACATCGATCAGCGCCCTTATCGAAAGATCGGCGGCACCGACAGATTTGCTGCCCGTCAGGGTAAAGTTGTTGTCCTGCGGCACCATTCCCCCCTCCCCGTCGCCGGCACCGTCGAACCCCCGCGCGATGCCGATCCGCTCCCAAACAAGAAAAGCCCAGACCGCAAGGATCTTGGCCCAAAAGATCGGGCGCCGCCATAGCGGCAGGTTATGCCGGTGCCACGCCACCCAATTGACAAAGAAGAGGATGTGGCGGCCTTCCTCCTGCATAACCGGCTCGAATGTATCGACGAGGGCGGGCGGGAAAAACCCCGAACTTTTCGCCAGCGCAAACAGGCCGAAGGCAAAGACGCTGTCGATGCACTCGCTGAAGCCGGTGACCATGAAGGCCCATTCCGGATCGTGTGGCCGATGATATTCCGGTTCTGGAGCCAAGCGGATGCCGTAGGCCTGAACAAGATTGGAAAGAACCTCCTTGTGTCGTCCTTCCTCAAAGCCATCGAGCTCGATTGCCTGCCGCAGCAACGGATCGGTGACCGCTTCCGCATAGCTCAAAACGCGCAGACGGGCCTTGCCCTCGGTTTGCACAGCGATGTCCCAAATCGGCAAGCTGACGAGGCGGCTGCGCGCTTCGGGCTCGAGCTCGGGCCAATCGATGATCGACGGCTTGTAGGGATTGTGCGTGTGCAGCAGCATATGGCAAAAGGCCGCCTTGTGCGCCTCACTGCCGGGAACGATCGGCCCGGGAGCGGCTGCCCATACCCGAGCAGCACGATCGGCCGCTGCGACCACTGCGTCATCGGACACGAGCCGGCCTTCTCCTCTTTCCAATTGTCGGCGACATGGCGCCCCCGCACCATCGTTCGAGCAGACCCGTCGATAACGCTGGTGCCCGCAGCACGCTTCCCAGGCGCCGTTGACTTGCCAGACCGGTTCCTCTATATAGCGGCCTCCGCTCGATAAAGACGCCTTAATTCGGAGTCGGTGCCGTGAAGCGCACTTACCAGCCCAGCAACCTCGTTCGCAAGCGCCGCCACGGATTCCGGGCACGCATGGCGACGGTGGCTGGCCGCAGAGTACTGGCATCGCGGCGGGCCAAGGGCCGTAAACGTCTATCCGCTTGAGCCTCTGATCTCGGCCGACCCACGCCATTCACCCTGGAATTCGACGGTCGGTGGGCTTGTAACGCTCAAGACCCGCGCCGATTTCCTGCGTGTCGCCGCCACCCGCCGCCGGGCGGTTACGCCTAGTCTTGTCTTGCAAGCCGCGCGGGGGCCGGAGGGATCGGGGTGTGTCGCGTTGGTCCGCGTCGGGTTCACCGCAAGCCGAAAGGTTGGCAACGCGGTAACCCGCAACCGGGCGAAGCGACGGCTGCGTAGCGCGGCGGCGTCGACCCTGTTGGGTAAGGGAAAGCCGGGGACCGATTATGTGCTTATCGCGCGTGCGAGCACGGTCGACCGGCCGTATGACGCCCTCATCGCCGATCTCGAAGCGGCGTTGCGCCGGGTCAATCAACGCGCACAGGGGAGTCGGCCAGGTGCAGCCGAGAAGGATTGAGTTGGAGCGGCCGAACCTTGGGCGAGTGTTGAATTGGGCCATGCAAATGATGATTCGTAGCTATCAACTTTTGATCTCGCCGTTGCTCCTGCCCTCCTGCCGTTATCTGCCGAGTTGTTCGGATTATGCGGCAGAGGCAATCGGCCGGCACGGCGCGCTTGTCGGCCTCGGCCTCGCGTTGCGGCGGCTCGCCCGTTGCCACCCTTGGGGTGGCAGCGGGTACGATCCGGTACCGGCGACCTGCCGTTTCGATCAATCGCGGCCTGGTGTCGGCTCCTGATACTACGATGGAACAGCGCAACCTTCTGATCGCGATCGTCCTCTCGGTCGGAATTTTGATCGCCTTTCAGTTTGTGTTCGAGCGCATGCGGCCAGCGCAGCCGCCCGGGCTGACCCCGGGAACGCCGGTGACCGCGCCCGCGACACCGTCAACGGCAAGCCAATCGGCAGCATCCACCCAGGGCACTGCCACGAGCGCCCCCGGCGTCGCGCCGGCACAGGCAGCCGAAACACGTGGGGCGGCGATCGCCGAGCAGCCGCGGGTCAAGATCGATACGCCGCGGCTGCACGGCTCGATCAACCTTTTGGGAGTGCGGCTCGACGACCTGACGCTCGCCAATTACCATGAAACGGTCGACCCGAAGAGCCCGGAGGTCGTGCTGCTGTCGCCGGCAGGAACGGAGAACCCCTATCTGGCCGAATTCGGCTGGATCGCCGCGAGTCCGGATATAAAGTTGCCCGGACCGCAAACCCGCTGGGCGTCATCGGACGGCCCGCTAACTCCGACGAATCCGGTGACACTGACCTGGGATAATGGTGAAGGGCTTGTCTTCAGCCGCATGATCAGCGTTGACACGAACTACATGTTCACTGTCACCGACTCGGTCCGCAATACCGGCACCACTCCGGTCAAATTGTCGCCTTACGGACTGGTCAGCCGAACCGGCACTCCTCATGTCTCCGGTTATTACATTTTGTTCGAAGGTATGATCGGTTATCTCGACGGCTCGCTGCAAGAGGTCAAGTATTCCTCGCTTAATGCCGGCAAACCCCTCGATTACGGGTCAGACGGCGGTTGGCTCGGCTTTACCGACAAATACTGGCTGACTGCATTGATCCCGCCACAGCATGAGGGGGTCAAGGCGCGCTTTACCCGCACGGTCGATCTTGGCGTAGATCGCTATCAAACCGATTTCCTCGGACCGGAGGTCACGGTTTCGCCTGAGGGTACTGCCGGGTCGTCGGCCCGTTTTTTTGCGGGAGCCAAAGAAGTTAATCTCCTCGACGCCTACGAGAGTTCTGGGATTCCACTCTTCGATCACGCCATCGATTTCGGCTGGTTCTACTTCCTGACCAAACCAATCTTTTTGACGCTCCAGTTCTTCGACAGGCTTCTCGGTAATTTCGGCCTGGCAATCCTGTTGCTCACATTGTGTGTCAAGCTGCTCTTCTTCCCGCTTGCCAACAAATCCTACAACGCAATGAGCAAGATGAAGCTCTTGCAGCCCGAGATCCAGAAACTGCGGGAGCGCTTTCCTGACGACAAGGCCCGCCAACAGCAGGAGATGATGGCGCTTTACAAGCGCGTGGGCGCGAATCCGTTGGCCGGCTGCCTACCGATTGTCATCCAAATCCCGGTCTTTTTCTCGCTCTACAAGGTGCTTTTCGTAACGATCGAGATGCGGCATGCGCCGTTTTTCGGCTGGATCCACGATCTGTCGGCCCCCGACCCGACCTCCTTTGCCAACCTCTTCGGCCTCCTACCGTTTGCACCGCCTCTGATCCTGATGATCGGCGCCTGGCCGCTGATCATGGGCTTGACGATGTTCCTGCAGCAAAAGCTGAACCCGCAACCGGTCGACCCAGTCCAAGCCCGGATGTTCATGTTCCTCCCGATCGTTTTCACCTACATGCTGGCCTCGTTTCCCGCTGGGCTGGTGATCTATTGGGCGTGGAATAATTTGCTCAGTATTGGCCAGCAATGGACGATCATGCATCGCGCGGGCGCTGCCTGACGGAGGCCAATGCGATGACTGAGGTCGCGGCGGAAATATTTCCGCCGCGTACCCTAGATCCCGATCTTGTCGAAGTCGGACGGCGTCTTTTCTCTCGCGAGGCCCGCTTCCTCGCAGGCGCTTCCACTGCTGCTGCGTTTCCTCGCGATACGTTACCCGAGATCGCCTTTGCCGGACGCTCGAACGTCGGCAAGTCCAGCCTCGTCAACGCGTTGACCGGGCGCCGAACGCTCGCGCGAACCTCGAACACCCCAGGCCGCACTCGGCAGATCAACTTCTTCGATCTCGACACCCGCTTGATGCTAGTGGATCTGCCGGGTTACGGCTATGCCGAAGCGCCGAAGATCGAGGTGAGGCGTTGGACCGCCCTGCTGCGCCGCTATCTCGAGACCCGCACGGCGTTGCGCAGTGTCTGCCTGTTGATCGATTCGCGCCACGGCATCAAGGACGTAGACTACCCACTGATGCTCATGCTCGACGATGCGGGGGTCTCCTACCAGATTGTCCTGACCAAGACCGACAAACTCGGAGCCGGCGAACTCGCGCTGATCGCCGAACGGACCCGCGCCGAGATGGCCGCCCACGCGGCGGCGCATCCCGAAATCCACCTGACGAGCGCCCTGAAGCGGCGCGGCATCTCGGAATTGCGTGCGACGCTGGGCAGCTTTGCGGTTTTGGCCACGCCGCTTTCTATCGTGGCGGCGCGGGCGCCGCCACGATAGAGTGCGGAGCTTGATGAGCCCCGCTACGAGACCTCCCGCCTCTTCTGTGATCCTAAACCCCGATCCCTTGGTCAAGGCCACGGTCCTGGCTGAGGCGCTGCCCTATATGCGCCGCTACGCCGGCCGGACGCTCGTGGTCAAGTATGGCGGCCATGCGATGGGCGACTCGACGGTGGGAGATTCGTTCGCCCGCGACGTCGTCCTCCTCAAGCAGGTCGGCATCAACCCGATCGTTGTTCACGGCGGCGGGCCGCAGATTGCCCACATGCTGCAGCGCCTTGGCATCAAAAGCATCATCGTCGACGGGTTGCGGGTCACCGATGCAGCGACGATGGAAGTGGTCGAGATGGTTCTCGCCGGGACGATCAATAAGCAGCTCGTCTCGGCGATCAACGCCGAAGGAGGTTGCGCGATCGGGCTTTGCGGCAAAGATGGTGGCTTGATCCAGGCGAGGAAAATGGTCCTCACGCGGGTCGAGGCCGGTGCCAGGACCGAAATCGATCTCGGTTTTGTCGGCGAACCGCAGCAGATTGCCGCCCACGTGCTCGATACCTTCAAAGAATCCGACATCATCCCGGTCATTGCCCCGATTGGCGTCGGTCCGCGGGGCGAGACCTACAACATCAACGCGGACACCGTGGCCGGCGCCGTCGCGACCGCAGTTAGGGCTACACGGCTGCTGCTGTTAACCGATGTCGCCGGGGTCCTGGATGCCGACCAGCGGCTCATCTCGGAAATCACCACGGCGAGCGCACGGCGGCTGATCGCTGAGGGCGTCATCTCGGGTGGCATGATCCCCAAGGTCGAGACCTGCCTACAGGCGCTCGACGGCGGCGTCGAGGCGGCAGTGATCCTCGACGGGCGGGTGCCGCACGCGATCCTCCTCGAGCTGTTTACCGACACCTCGGGTGCGGGAACGTTGATTCGAGCCGGCTGAGGCGATCTCGATGCCCATAACGGGCGGCCGGCCTTTGGCCGAGATCGAGACCTGGATCTTTGATCTCGACAACACGCTTTACCCGGTGTCTTGCCGGCTTTTCGACCAGATCCATTCGCGAATGACGCGCTTTGTTGCCGATCGCCTGGATCTAACGGTGGAGGCGGCGCTGGTGGTTCAGAAAACCTATTTCCGCGAGCATGGGACGACCCTGCGGGGGCTGATGACGGTCGACCGGATCGACCCTGACGACTTTCTCGCTTTTGTGCACGAGGTCGACCTATCCTGCGTTCCCCAGGATCCCGTCCTCGTCGCGGCGCTATCGGCTCTGCCCGGCCGCAAGATCGTTCATACCAACGGCTCGCGGCGCCACGCCGAGCGCCTACTCAATCATCTCGGCCTCGCGGAGTCGTTTTGCGGCATCATTGACATCGCCGTCGCGGGTTATGAGCCAAAGCCAGCGCTCACCGGCTATCACGAGCTGCTGCGGCGACACCAAGTGGCCCCACCAACCGCGTTGATGATTGAAGACATGGCGAAGAACCTCGTCCCCGCAGCGGCGCTCGGGATGACCACGGCCTGGGTCCGTAACCCGCTCGACTGGGCCGCCGCGGGCTCGGGGGGCGACCATGTTCACCACGTGGTCGACAATCTCGGCCGCTTCCTGACCGATGCTTGCGGAGGAGGAGAGGGTCTGCCGTTGGAAAACACTGCCACTCTCATCACCTCCACGTAATGCGCGTTGCCGACACGATCCGCGGTAAATTGACCGAGAGGTTCGCCCCAATCCGGCTTGAGATCGAGGACGAGTCGTACCGTCACGCCGGACACGAGGGCGCGCGGCCGGAGGGAGAAACGCATTTCTCGATCACGATTGTCTCTGCGGCCTTTATCGGTGAGAGCCGGGTCGCCCGGCAGCGCCTCGTTTACCAAACGTTGGCCGATGAACTCGCGACCCGCGTGCACGCGCTGTCGCTAACGACGTTCACGCCGGATGAAGACAGGCGCTGAAGAATGCTGTCATGCAGCCTCGGCGAGAAAATCCCGGAGCTCGCCGATCGGCGCGTCTTTCATCACGAACGCCTCGCCGATTCGCCGCGGTAGAATCAGTGTGATCCGGGCGTCGCGGACTTTCTTATCCTTGCTCATATGCGCGAGCAGATGATCAGCCGGTACGCCCGCCAACCCGAGTGCCGAAAGCTCCGTCGGCAGGCCCATCTCGTTGAGGTGACGACGCACCCGCCGCGCCTCCGCCGCCGCAACGAGATCCAAGCGCGCGGCAAAGTCGAAGGCCAAGACCATGCCAAGCCCTACCGCCTCGCCGTGCAGCAGCCGCGTGCTGAACCCGGTCTCCGTCTCGAGAGCGTGCGCGAAGGTATGACCGAAATTCAGCAGCGCGCGGTCCCCCTCCTCGCGCTCATCCGCAGCGACGATGTCGGCCTTCATCGCACAGCTCGTCATCACCGCGCGGCGCAACGACGCCGGCACCAATTCACAGACCGCGCGACCTTCGGCTTCGAGCCAAGCGAAGAACTCGGCGTCGCGAATGAGCCCGTACTTAGCGATTTCGGCATAGCCAGCAAGCAGCTCGCGATGTGGCAGGGTTGCTAGGGTGGTGGTGTCGGCCAGCACCAAGCGGGGCTGGTAGAAGGCTCCGATCAGGTTCTTGCCGATGCGGGTGTTGATTCCGGTTTTGCCGCCAACCGAACTGTCGACTTGGGCCATCAATGTCGTCGGCATCTGCACGAAATCGATCCCGCGCAACAGTGTCGCCGCTGCAAAGCCCGTAACGTCGCCTACGACCCCGCCGCCGAGCGCTACCAGCATCGACCCGCGCTCTATGCCGAACGCGAGGATCTCCTCCGTCAGCCGACCAAAATGGTCGAGATCCTTGGTCTCCTCGCCGGGTGGCAGCAGGACTGTGTGATGGGCGATCCCGGCTTTGCTGAGGCTATCGTGCAATTGGGGGAGGCAATGCCGGGCAACGGTCTCGTCGGATACGATCACCAGTTGGCGGCGGCGCAGGTGCGGCCCAACGAGAATTTCATAGGCGCGATCGCCCAGCTCGACTCGCAGCCTCTCGACTTCGTGGGTCATTTAGCTTTCCGCCTGCGGCGGCGTTGTCGCGAGCGAGCAGCCGGCGAGAGCCGCGATGGCGCGGGTCACCGTCAATTCCGGGGAGCCCTCGCCGCTCTCGATCATCACATTTGCTTCGGCGTAGACCGGATAGCGCTGCTCGATCAGCTCGCCAAGAACCATCCTGGCATCCCCGACTTTCAATAGCGGCCGATTGCTGCGGCGCGATACTCGGGATACCAGAACGTCGAGATCCGCGCGCAGCCACAATGAGACGCCGCGGCGCCCGATTACCCCGCGGGTCATCTCGTCCATGAAGGCGCCGCCGCCCGTGGCCAATACGTGAACTGGCTGGGCGAGCAGCCGGGCAATGACCCGGCGCTCTCCGTCGCGGAACGCCCGCTCTCCGCGATTGGCAAAAATCTCCTCGATGCTCTCGCCAGCGGCCATCTCGATCTCATGATCCGAATCGAAAAACGGCAGATTGAGCCGCGCCCCCAGCCGACGACCGATCTTGGATTTTCCGGCCCCCATCAAACCGACAAGGACGATGGTTCGGCATGGGACAAACCGGCGCGCCGGAGCCGTTCGCCGCTGCGCTACCACCGCGTCAATCTCCACCCGGATATCCTCCGCGCTCACCGTTCTTTTTCCCGGTGCGCCGGAAGGGTACTAGCATATCCTCCAGCCCGGTCGTCAATCGGTACACGCTAATCGACAATCTGAGACGGGAAATGAGAGTTTGGGGGCATGGGGAAGATCACCATCGCATTTGTGCTTGTGATCGCCCTGCTGTTGATTGGCGGCGGGATTTTCCTCACCCTGTGGAACCCGCCGGCACCCTCTACACCGGTCGAAAAGGTCCTGCCCGATGCGCGCTTCCCCAAGTGACGGGTCGGCAGATCCGACCCCGACCCTCCCCAGGACGCAGCGAAGGGCAAGGGACGCGGTCTCGAAACATCTCGAGGCGTTTCTTGAGATGCTGGCCGCGGAACGCGGCGCCGCGCCCTTGACTCTGGCCGCCTACCGCAACGATCTATCCGATCTCGCCCGATTTCTCACTGCCCGCGGGTCCCCGCTCGAGGCCGCCGATGCAGCGGTTCTGCATGCGTATCTTGCGTCCGCAACGGACCTCGGGCCAAGAACGCTCGCTCGCCGCATTTCGGCCATGCGCCAGTTTTACAAATTCCTAGTGATCGACGGCATTCGACGCGACGATCCGGCGGCAGACCTCGAAACGCCGGCTCTCGGCCGCCCGTTGCCGAAAATCCTTTCGGAGGATGAGGTCGCCGGCCTGATCGCTGCCGCCCGCGCCGGGACCGAGAGTGAAGGAGTTCGCCTGGTCTGTCTTGTTGAGCTGCTTTATGCCACCGGCTTGCGAATATCCGAATTGGTCAGGTTGTCGCTCGCTGTGGCGCAGCGCGACCCGCGGTTTCTCGTCATAACAGGCAAAGGCGGCAGGGAGCGCGTGGTGCCGCTAAGCGAGCCGAGCCGAGCTGCGCTCGCCGGCTATCTCGCCTGTCGCGACCGCTTCCTAACCGGCTCACGACCCTCTCGCTGGCTTTTCCCGTCGCGCGGGCGCGCCGGTCATTTGACGCGGCAACGCGCCGGTCAGCTGTTGAAGGGGCTGGCGGTCAAGGCCGGGCTCGACCCGGACCGCCTGTCACCGCATGTGCTGCGCCATGCCTTTGCCAGCCACCTGTTGGACCACGGGGCCGACCTGCGGAGCGTCCAGCAGATGCTGGGGCATGCCGACGTCGCCACGACGCAGATCTACACACATGTCCTCAGCGACCGGCTACGTAAGCTAGTAGAAACCGCGCACCCGCTCGCACGCCGCAAATGATGCGGCACTTCCTGGATTTCGAACGGCCGATCGCGGAACTCGAGGGCAAGATTGGAGAACTTCGGCACCTTTCCACCACCAGCGAGATCAACATCGCCGACGAGGTGGGCCGGCTCGAAAATACCGTCAACAGATTGCTGCGCCAAACCTATGCGCGCCTCTCCCCCTGGCAGAAAGTGCAAGTGGCGCGGCACCCGGAACGACCGCATTGCCTCGATTACAT
>Ga0318515_10000637_pt1 | contig 11050 bp, 10 predicted proteins | sample GRESIP176b2f19_FD_202499 | JGI IMG/M metagenome (GOLD analysis project Ga0318515, IMG submission 202499) | Tropical soil microbial communities from Luquillo Experimental Forest, Puerto Rico - GRE.SIPMG.176b2f19 | ecosystem: Environmental > Terrestrial > Soil > Tropical forest > Bulk soil...
AAGGCTCCGCCGCTCCTGCGCCATGCCCGCCGCGGCGCACGCTGCAGCGGCGTCCGGGTAGCGCGCCGCGACTGTCTTCTCGAGCTCCTGCACCTCACCGGCGCTCCCCGGGTCGCCCTCGCCCCACAGCGGACCACTCGGGTGTATCTCCAGGCGCCGACAGCGCTCGAGGAGTTCCGCATCGACGACCTCGACGCGGAAGACACTGCCCCGGCCGTCGAGATTGGCGAGATCACCCGCGCGCAGCCGCTCCCAGCTGCCCTCGCTCACCCGTGCCGCGAGCACCGCGTTGAAGATCACACTCCGCGCCGCGGACAGCACGAAGCCGCGCTGCTGCGGCGGCAGGCGCCGCAGCGGCGTGCCGAGCCGCTGCAGGTTGCCGGCGTCGCGGCCGAAGCGCTGTGCGCCGAAGTAGTTGGGCACTCCACGCCGTGCGATCGCCTCGAGCCGCGCCGCGAGGCGCTCGCCGAGCGCGGCGCCGTCACCGCCCGGTGCGCGGATACGCACCGCGAAGCGATTGCCGGCGAGTGCGCCGCGCGGCAGCTTGCGGGTGTGCTCGTGCACCTCGAGAACCTCGAACTCGCCGCTGCGACGCTCGCGCCAGTCGACCGCGGCGCGCGGTCGCGGCACCGAGAACCACTGCACGGCGACCGCATGGCGGTCCTTGAGGCCGGCGTAGCCGGCGTCCGCGGGCCGGCAGCCGGCGAGACGCGTCAGCTCGCGCGCCACCCACTGGGTGTTGGCGTTGCGCTTGCGCACCTTCAGCAGCAGATGTGAACCGCTGCCGGCCGGCGCAAAGCCGAGCTCCTCCTCGACGACGAAGTCCTCGGGCTCGGTCCGCAGCACTCCGCTCGCGGCAGGCGCTCCGTAGGCGCGTGGCGCCAGTGCAGCCTCGGGCGCGCTCAGCTCCGCGGGGCGCACGCCGCGCTCTCCCCGAGCAGCACCACCGCCTGCGCGGCGATGCCCTCCGCGCGCCCGAGGAACCCCAGGCCCTCGGTGGTGGTCGCCTTGATGTTGACGCACGCCTCCCCGATACCGAGCAGTCGTGCGATCTCCTGTCGCATGACGTCGCGGTGCGGCGCGATCTTCGGGGACTGCGCGAGCACCGTCACGTCCGCGTTGACGACCTCGAGACCGCGCTCGCGCAGCATGACGAGCACCGCCGCTGCGAAGCGCCGGCTATCCGCCCCGCGCCAGCGGGGATCGGTATCGCTGAAATGCTGACCGATGTCGCCGAGGCCGCCGGCGCCGAGCAGCGCATCGCAGAGCGCGTGCAGCACCACGTCGCCATCGGAATGCGCCACCACGCCGCGCGAGTGGGGAATGCGGACTCCGCCCAGCATGAGGAAGTCACCGGGTCCGAAAGCGTGGACGTCGAAGCCCGAGCCGATTCTCATGGGAGCGCCCCGCGTCTGGGAGGTGTGCCGTGACTGCAGTATGGCCGCCGCGATGACCAGGTCCTCGGCGGTGGTGATCTTGAGGTTGCTCGCGGCCCCGGGGATGAGCAACGGCTGCTCCCCCTGCCACTCGAGCGCCTGGGCCTCATCGGTCGGAAAACGCCGCGCAGCGTGCGCGGCATCGAGCGCGCCGCAGAGCCTCTCGTAGCGGAACATCTGCGGCGTGAGTGCACGCCACAGCAGCGTGCGGTCCACGGTCTCGCAGACCCGTGTATCCGCCTCGCCCGCCGCGGCGGCCGGAGCGCGCTTGAGCGTGTCCGCGGCGGCCGTCGCGAGCAATCCGCCGAGTGGGTGTGAGCCGAGCGCCGCGAGGAGTCGCTCGAGATCGTGGCTGTCGAGGCACGGTCGCGCCGCATCGTGCACCAGCACCCAGTCGTCCGCGGCGGCGCGCCCGGCAAGCGCCGCGAGCGCGCCGCGCACCGAGAAACTGCGGTGCGCGCCGCCCGGCACCGCCGTCACGGGCGGCGGCGCACCCGGCGCGCCGCCACGCTCCGCGGGCTGCAGCCTTGCCTCGATGCGCGCCCACTCGCGATCCTGCGGCGCGAGCGCCACGACGATCCCGGCGCAGCGCCGGTCGGCGAGGAAGGGGGCGAGCGCCCATTCGATGACGGTGCGCCCGGCGAGCTGCGCGTACTGCTTCGGGAACGCGCCGCCGAAGCGACTGCCGGAGCCGGCAGCCGGCATGACGAGCCAATAGCGCACGTGCGGAGTCCGGCTCTCAGTGCGCCGCCGCGGTTCGCGTGGGCGTACGCGTCGTCTGCGGAGGCGGCACGACCTGATAGAAGGTTTCGTTGCGGGCGATCATGCCCAGATCGCTGCGCGCGCGCTCCTCGAGCGCATCGAGCCCGGTCTTCAGATCACGCACTTCGGCGGCGAGCTGGCGGTTGCGCTCGGCGAGCTGCTCGTTCTCGGCGCGCTGCGCCGCTACCGCCTGGTGCAGCTGCGTGACCTGATGCACGCCGTCTGCGGAGAGCCATATCCGGTATTGCAGCAGAAGGATGGCGACGGCGAGCGCGGCGGCGAGCCACTTCATGATCCCGACAGCCTATCAGACCCTCCGGCGGGCGCGAAGTCTCGAGCCAACGCCCGCGCAGCGCGCTCGGCCGCGGCCAGACGCTCCGGCCACACGCGCTCGAAGCGCGCGCGCACGAGCGCAAGGATCTCCGGGCGCGCACTTTCGGGACGGCCGGCGTCGAAGGGCGGCTCCGGCGCGTATTCCATTGCGAGCTGCACCGCCTGCGCGTGATCCTCGCCCGCGATCTCGGCGCTGACCGCGAGCGCCATGTCGATGCCGGCGGTGACGCCGCCGCCGGTGATCCGGTTGCCATCGCGGACGACGCGCCGGGCGTCCGGGAGTGCGCCGAAGAGTCTCAGCAGCTCACGAAACGCCCAGTGACAGGCGGCGCGCCGCCCCTGGAGGAGCCCGGCAGCGCCGAGCAGCAGCGAACCGGTGCACACCGAAGTCACGTAGCGTGCGCCCGCCGCGAGCCGGCGCAGCGCGCCGAGATACTCCGCATCCGCCATGGCGGCGCTGCAGCCGAAGCCCCCCGGGACGCACAGCAGCGCACACTCGTCCACCTGCGCGAGCGGGCGCACGTCCGCGAAGGTCACACCGCCCGCCGCCAGCTCACCGCCTTGGGCAGCCGCCAGTACGATGCGCGCCTGCGGCAGCCGCGCGAGCACCTCCAGCGGGCCGGTGAAGTCGAGCTGCGTGACATCGGGATAGAGCGCAAAGACGACGGGAAAGTCACTGGCCATGAGCACGACTCCTGGGGTAGCCACAGGCCATCATGGCTCGGCTGTGTCAGAACCGATAGCTGAGGGTCACCCGCACGCTGCGCGGCTCCATGGGATGAAAATGCAGGTCGCTGACCGCTGCCGCTTCGCCATGCAGCTGTGAGGCGTAGTAGTACTGGATGTCATCGTCGCGACGGTCGAGCAGGTTGAAGGCGCTGACGGTACCGCTCAACGCCGGGCTGAAGCGGTAACCCACTTCGCCGTTCAGCTGCAGCGAGGGCCGCGAGCGCACCGTATCGTCCTGTGTGAGGGCCGTCGCGCCGAAGTAGCGCAGGTGCGCACCGCCAAACCAGCCACCCGGTCGGTCGATCCCCACCGCGAGTGCGGCGACCTGCTGCGGCGCGTTGGGCAGGTACTGTCCGGCAGGGTCGAAATCGATGAAACGCGCGTGCGTCCAGGCGAGATCGATATCGACGCGCATCCAGGGCTGGAGATGCCACACGGCACTGAGCTCGAGGCCGTAGCGGCGCGTGGCCCCGCTTGGCACGATCGCACTGGCGTCATTGTCGAGCGCCAGCTCTGAGTCGAGCCGCAACGTCCAGAGGGCCGCCGCGAGCTCGAGCCCTGGTGCGAGCCTGCTGCGCACACCGCCTTCCGCGCCGGTCGCGCGCACCAGCGGCGTGACTCGGCTCAACGGCGTCACCCCATCATTCGGGTCGACGCTGATCGTCGTACCGCGTGCGTCGTTGCTGTGGAAGCCCTGGCCGAAGTCGAGGAAATACTCGGTTGCATTCCATGGGCCGAACGCCAGAGCGAGCTTGGGACTCAGGAGCGCTGCGCTCGCGGTGCCGGAGTTCACCGGCAGGTTGGCGTGGACTTCGAAGCGATCGCTGTCGAGGCGTGCGCCGAGCGTGACGCGCCACCAGGGCGCCGGATGCAGCTCCCAAGCCGCATAGGCGGCACCGCTCCTTACCCGCGCCTCGGTGACGCTCACTGCCCTCCAGCGCACGCGAGCGGTCGTGTCGTAAAGCGCAACTGGATCGATATGGTCGTCGCGAATCTGTATCCCGGCGCGGAGCGTCGCCTGCTCGGCGAAGAGCGTCAGCGGCAGTGAGTAGCTGGCAGCCGCGCCGTAGACCTGGCGGTTGTCGTACTGCTCGAACTGGTCGCCGTGTACGGGATCGGTGAAGTAGGTGAAGTTCGAGAACAAATCGAGCTGGTAGTCAATCAGATAAGCCTGTGCGCGCCATGTGCCCGCACCGAGTCGGCCCCACGCCTCGCCCGAGACGCTCGAGCGCCGACTCCGGCCGCCATCCGTCGGGTCGATATTGCCGAAGCGCGAGGTGAGTCCCGCGCTCACCGCCCGCTGCGGGATCTGATCGGTCGCATGCCAGTGTCCGTCATACCCCATGGCGGTCAGTGCATAGCCGCGCTCATCGTCGGCACGGGTGTATTTCACGAGGCCGATCAGCCGGCGGTAGCCCTCAGGGAGCACCCAGGGGCCGTTGGTCAGGCCGTATTCACCGCCGAGCAACAGCTGCCCCTCCCCGAGACCGGTCGAGGTTGCCGCCACGACGCGCCGGTAGCCGTCACCACCGGCGCTCAGCGTCACGAAGGGCGCATCGAGCCGCGCACGAGAGTGAATCTCCGCGGCGCCTGCGGCAGAGAAATCCCCCTCCTCGGCGTAGTAGACGCCCTTGCGGTAGTCGATGCGCTCGATGAGCTCGGGAATGAGGAAGTTCAGATCGCTGTAACCCTGTCCGTGCGCGTGGGTCGGCATGTTGACGGGCACACCATCGACGAACGTCGCAAAGTCCGTGCCGTGGTCGAGGTTGAAGCCGCGCAGGAAGTACTGGTTGGCCTTGCCGTCACCGCTGTGCTGAGTGACCACGAGTCCGGGCACCGCTTCCAGCACCTCGGCGGGGCGCAGCAGCGGGCGGTTGTCCAGCTGTTCTGAGGTCACGGTCCCTTCGCTGGCGGCCTGCGCGCCGTCCGCAGCCGCGGTCTCGCGCGCCGAGGTCACAACCACCTCGTCCAGGGCACCTGCCGGCGCATCGGCGGCGCCGGCGGCGACGTTGCGCAACATCGCCAGCGCTCCGATCCCCACCGCGAGTACGGCCGCCGTGCCTCTCATTCCGGCAGCTACGGCGGCGGGGTCGCCATGGATGCAGCGTCAACCGGGAACGCTCACTGGCGCGGCGTCGGGCGCGATCGTCATCCGGCCGTGCATCCGCCTCACGCCCTGCCCCGTAGAGCTCCCGTGGACCGTTCACCACGCGCACCAACTGCTAAGGGGACTACTACCATGAAACGCACGCTTTTCCGGAGCCTCGTGGCGTTCACCGCCGTAACGGTGCCGCTCGTCGCGCTCGCCTCGAGTCACCGCGAGGCACCGTTCATCGCCGGGCAGCCGAAGGTCGATGGCACCGACTTCTACATGTTCCGCAGCTACGAACCCGGCCGGGAGAACTTCATCACCTTCATCGCCAACTACAATCCGCTCCAGGACGCCTACGGCGGACCGAACTATTTCACGCTCGATCCCAAGGCGCTCTACGAGATCCGCATCGACAACAACGGCGATGCCCGGCCCGACCTCACCTTCCAGTTCCGCTTCGACAACGCTTACAAGAACCTTGCCGTCAATGCCGGTGGGCAGCAGGTGGCGGTGCCCCTGATCAACATCGGCCCGATCGACGCTAAGGGCAGCAACCTCAACCTCACCCAGAGCTACACAATCGATATCGTGCGCGGCGACTCGCGCAGCGCCGATCGCGAGCCGGTCGGCAACGCCACCCTCGGCGGCCACACCTTCTTCAAGCCGGTCGACAACATCGGCAACAAGTCGATCGCCGACTACCCGGCCTATGCCGCCAACTTCGTCTACGAGGTCGCGATCCCGGGCTGCCCGGCATCCGGGCGGGTGTTCGTCGGCCAGAGGAAGGATGGTTTCGTCGTGAACCTGGGCGAGATCTTCGACCTCGTTAACCTCAATCCGGCCGGCCCCCGCGACGGTGAGCCCAACACCATCGCCGACAAGAACGTCACGTCGATCGCGCTCGAGGTGCCGATCAACTGCCTGGTGCGTCAGGGCGAACCGGTGATCGGCGCCTGGACCACCGCCAGTCTGCGGCAGGGACAGGTGCTCGATCCAACGCCTGGGCGTGACGATAGCGGCGACGGCGTGCGTATCGCCGGTGGTCTATGGACGCAGGTCTCGCGCCTTGGCATGCCACTCGTCAACGAGGTGGTGATCGGGCTGCCGGACAAGGACCGCTTCAACGGCAGTCGCCCGGACCATGATGCGCAGTTCGCCACCTACGTCACCAACCCGACGCTGCCAGTGCTCCTCAACGCGCTGTTCGGCAACGCCGCGCAGGTGCCCGGCACGCCGCGCAACGACCTGGTGACGGTTTTCCTCACGGGCGTGCCCGGGCTCAACCAGCCGCAGCAGGTGAAGGCCGCGGAAATGCTGCGCCTCAACACTTCGACCGTGCCCACTCCTCCCGCCACGCAGAACGATCTCGGTGTCCTCGGCGGGGATCTCGCCGGCTTTCCGAACGGCCGTCGGCCCTTCGACGACGTAGTCGACATCGAGCTGCGCGTTGCCGAGGGAGCCCTGTGCGGCCGCGCCGGCAACTGCGGCTCGATGACCAGGGACCCGAACAACGGCCTGCCCTACACCGACGGCGCCCGTGCGGCCGGCGTGGACGCGGCCAACGTGCGCCTCAGCGGTAAGGTGAGTCCCACGGATTACTACCTCGATCGATTCCCGTACCTGCTCGATCCGTTCCCGGGCTCACCGAATGGGGTGGCGCCATGAAACGGGTGGTGCCGGCCAAGACCAACTTCACGACCTTCACCGAGAAGCTGATCGGCAGTCAGTCCGAGACCGAGGAGCCCCAGGCGGTCGCGCCCGCGGACTTCTACTTCCCGGACGACGACAACGAGGCCGCCTTCGCGGCGGTCGTGCCGGCGGCATGAGGACGCCCCCCCAGCAGCGAGCGCGCGCGGGGAGGCGCGCACTCGCTGCGCTCCTCTTCGCAGCCTGCGCGGCACTCGCCGCCGCGGCTCCCTACCTCCCGGAGAGCGACGCCATTGTGCTCGAGCGCGTCCCCGCGCGCGCGGCGCTCGAGCGGCTCGCGCCGCTGCGCCAGGCGGTAGCCGCCCACCCGGACGAGCTCGACACGGCGCTCACGCTCGCGCAGGCCTACATCGCGATCGGCCGGGAGAATGGCGACCCGCGCTTCGTTGGCTACGGTGAGGCAACGCTCGACTCCTGGGTGAAGCAGTCGCGGCCGCCCGAGAAGGTGCTCGTGGTCCAGGCCACGGCACTCCAGTACCTGCATCGCTTTGATGAGTCTCTGGCACTTCTCGAGCGCGCGCTTGCACTTCAGCCCCTCGATGCGCAGGCGTGGCTGACGCGCGCGACACTCCTCGAGCTCAGGGGTGACTACGCCAGCGCCCGGCCGGCGTGCGCCCGTCTCGCGCGCGCCGTGGACGCGCTCATCGCAATCACCTGTCTGGCGAGCGTCGACGGCCGCAGCGGCCGACTGGCCGAGAGTTATGAGCGCCTGCGCGCATCGCCCGCCGACGACGTGCGCCTGCCAGCTGAAACACGCGCCTGGGGGCTTGCGTTACGGGCGGAGATGGCCGAGCGGCTGGGCGACGACGCGAGCGCAGCCTTCGATTACCTCGCGGCCCTCGGGACCTCGCCGCAGGACCCCTACCTCAAGGCCGCGTACGCCGACCTGTTGCTGCGCACCGGACGTCCGGACGAAGTGCTGACGCTGCTGGCCGGAGATGAGGCCCAGGATCCGCTGCTGCTGCGTCTCGCCATCGCCGGTCGTCGGCTCGGGAGTCCCGCGACGGCCCGCTGGACACTGGCTTACGAGGAGCGGCTGCGCGCCGCCGTGCGCGACCACGACAACACGCACCTGCGCGAGGCGGCCATGTATCTGCTGGAGGTGCGCGGGGACGCTGCCACGGCGCTCGAGTATGCCAGGCGCAACTGGGCTGCGCAGCGCGAGCCTGCTGACCTCCGCATCTACGCGCGCGCTGCCGAACGGACGCACGCGTCCGCCGATGTTGCCCTGATTGCGCGCTGGTTACGCGTGACCCGCTACGAGGATCGCACGCTCTGTGGATTCACCCGGTGCGGCGCGCTCGAGGAGGCGCCGTGAAGCAGCAGCGACGCGCTTCGCTCGCCGGCGTGCTCGCGGTCGTGCTGGCGGCATGGGTGGCGGCAGCACACGCCCACAAACCGAGCGACAGCTATCTCACCCTCACCGTGCCCGCGTCCGGCAGCGTGCTGGACGGCCAGTGGGATATCGCCCTGCGCGATCTCGACTTCGTGCTCGGTCTCGATGCCAACAACGATGGCGCGATCACGTGGGGCGAGCTGAAGGCCGCGCGCACACGCGTCGCCGACTATGCCTTCAGCCGGCTGGCGATCGAGGGCATCGGTCGCGGTGATCGCAGCACCTGCCCGGCGCAGCTGACGGGGCTTCTGGTCGATGAGCACGTCGACGGCCATTACGTCGTGCTGCGGTTCAACGCCGACTGTGGTCTGCGGCCGACCGAGGTGGCGGTGCACTACCGGCTGCTGTTCGAGGTTGACCCGACGCACCGCGGGCTGCTGCAGGTCGTCGGCGCCGGCGGCGAGCAGGCAGCGGTACTGAGCCGCGAGGCGCCTCGCGCAAGCCTGAATGTGTCCTCCCCCGAACGCTGGCAGCAGCTCGGCGCCTTCGTATGCGAGGGGATCTGGCACATTCTCAAGGGCTACGACCACATCCTGTTCCTTCTGACACTGTTGTTCCCGGCGGTGGTGCGTTACGGCGTGCATGGCTGGGAGCCGCGCGCGTCCCTGCGCGATGCGGCGCTGGAAGTGCTGCAGGTCGTCACGGCCTTTACGCTCGCGCACTCCCTCACCCTGTCGCTCGCCGTCCTGGGTCTCGTGCATCTGCCAGCGCGCTGGGTGGAGAGCGCCATCGCGTTAACCGTGCTGCTCGGCGCGCTCAACAACCTCAAACCCCTGATCGTGAGGCGACGCTGGGCAGTGGCTTTTACCTTCGGCCTGGTTCATGGACTGGGATTTGCCTCGGTGCTCACGGATCTGGGGCTCCACGGCGCGAACCTCACGCTCTCGCTCCTCGGCTTCAACGTCGGCGTTGAGATGGGTCAGATGCTCATCGTGTTGGCAGTGCTGCCGCTGGCCTTCCTGCTGCGCGATACGGCGCTGTATCGGCGCACCTTCATGCCGGCGGGCTCCGCAGCCATCGTGCTGCTCGCCGGCTACTGGCTCGTGGTGCGCATGACCGGTACGGGTTTCGGATGATTGCCGCCTCGGGCAGGCCCTCTTAGGATGGCTGCATGAGCCGACACGAGCCGGACGGCGCGGAGCTCGAAGCGCTGTTGGCGCGCTGCGCCGCCGGCGACCGTGCCGCACTCGAGACACTCTACGCGCGCGTGGCGCCCGTCCTGCTGGCAGTGCTGATGCGCATCCTGCGGCGGCGTGACGCCGCCGAGGATGCGCTGCAGGACGTGTTCGTCAGCGTCTGGCAGCGCGCCCGCCAGTTCGACCCGATCCGCGGCCGCGCACTCGCCTGGCTCGTGTCCATGGCGCGTTACCGGGCGATCGACCTGCAGCGTGCCACGCGGCCGGCAGTCGCACTGAGCGAGGTGAGCCCGCTTGAACCGCAATTGCAGTCACAGGGTCCGGGTGAGAGCAGCGGAATGCTCGGCACCGGAGACTTGCTGGTGCGCTGCCTGGAGCAGATCGCTGCGCCACAGCGCCGCTGCCTGATGCTCGCCTACGAGGAAGGACTGACGCACAGCGAGATCGCCCGCGCGGTGAACGAGCCGCTTGGTACGGTGAAGAGCTGGGTACGGCGGAGCCTGATCGCGCTGCGACGGTGTCTGGAATCATGAACTACGAGCAAGCGGAGCTCCTGGATCGTCTCGCCGCCGAGTACACCCTCGGCACCCTGCGCGGTCGCGCCCGCCGACGCTTCGAGCGTCTGTGCGTCGACAGCGCCGCGGCGCGTAGCGCGGTTTATCGCTGGGAAGATCACTGGAGCACGCTCAGCCGCACGGTGACGCCCGTCGAACCCTCTCCGCAGGTGTGGGCCGCCGTGAGCCGGCGGCTGTTTGGCGATGACACCGCAGCTGGGTCAGCACCGCGCGTCCGCCGCCGGCGCATCTGGCAGCTCGCCGCCGCGGCAGCCGCGGTGGCGGTCGTGCTGATCGCAGGCCTGATCATGCGCCAGGCGGCGCCGCCCCCGCTGCAGACACTCGCCGTCCTCGGCACCGACACCGCGCACCCGGTGTGGCGGCTCGAGCGGCGCCTGCCACTGGCCGCCCTCACCATCGAGGTCGTCGGCAAAGTGCCGCCAGCGGCGGGTAAGTCCTACGAGCTGTGGGCGCTGCCGCGCGGCGGAGCAGCGCCGGTATCGCTCGGTCTTCTGCCGGCCGCGGGGAGCGCCGAGCGCACGCTGAGCGAGCGGCAGCGCACGGCACTGCTCGCAGCCGACAAGGTCGCTGTCAGCATCGAGCCCGCGGGCGGCTCACCCACCGGCAACCCGACCGGGCCGATCGTGATCGTGACCAACGTGCCGGTGGCGGGTTGAGCGCGTAACCGAGCGCCTGCAGCGGCTTCCCCGGTGGCTCGACGGGCGCGCTCATACCTCCCCTGGTTGATAGTTAGGTGAATACCGAACTATCGACTAAAGGTGCCCCAACTGCGCGCCTCAGATCTTTACTGGAAACGCCTCGCGCCCCGCGTAGCGCACCGACCCGAGCTCGGCCTCGATACGCAGCAGCTGGTTGTACTTTGCGATGCGGTCCGAGCGCGACAA
>Ga0318515_10000639_pt1 | contig 11039 bp, 10 predicted proteins | sample GRESIP176b2f19_FD_202499 | JGI IMG/M metagenome (GOLD analysis project Ga0318515, IMG submission 202499) | Tropical soil microbial communities from Luquillo Experimental Forest, Puerto Rico - GRE.SIPMG.176b2f19 | ecosystem: Environmental > Terrestrial > Soil > Tropical forest > Bulk soil...
CACAATCGATAAGCCTCCGCGATCGATAGTGACCACCAATAATCGTTGGACTGCTTGAGTCAATCACGCGAGCATGGGTCGCATGGATATGCCGCGCATGCCCCTGTCGACCGCCTCGGCGGTGACGTTCCTGTACGCGCTCGGCTACCCCATCGGAGCCCTTGCGGTGGCCGCGATGACGCCCATGGCCGCCTTGGTGCTGCGGTTCAGCCTGGCGGCATCGATCCTGGCGATCTGGACCGTGCTGGTCAAAGCGCCCTGGCCGCGGGGGGCGCAGTTCGGTCACGTCGTGGTGGCCGGTCTGCTGATCCAAGCCGTGCAGTTCTGCAGCCTCTACGAGGCTCTTCAGCTCGGCTCGCCGGCGGTGCTCGGTGCGGTGGCAATCGCGATGAATCCGGTAACCACCGCGATTCTCGGTGCCGTGTTCCTGCGGGAGCCGCTCGGTCCGCGGCGGCTGGCTGCGCTGACCCTCGGCGTCGTCGCGGTGCTCGCCGCGTGCGCCGGGAGGCTGATGCGTGCCCACGGCGTGGACCCCGTCATCTTGCTGCTCGTGCTTGCCCTGCTTGGCCTTTCGGCCGGCGGCGTTTACCAACAGCGGTTCTGCGCCGGGGTTGACTTCCGCGCGATGAGCGCAATGCAGAATGCGGTCGCGCTGATCCCCGCAGCGGCACTTGCGATCCTGACGCCCTTTAGCGTGCACGATGGCGCCAAGGCCGCCATCGCGGTCGGCGGCATGGTGCTGCTGAACGCCACGCTGGCGGTCAGCCTTTACTTGCGCGCCATCAATACCCACGGCGCGGCGGCGGTGGCGATGCTGTTCGCCGTCATTCCCGCGGTCGCCGCGGTGCTGTCGTGGCTGATGCTCGGGCAGCGCCCGGACGCCGGAGTCGCGGTCGGCCTGGTCGCCGGCGGGTTCGCGTGCTGGCTCAACACCAGGGCATCCGGCCGGCGCCGCGCGGCGCAAGGCGACTCCATCAAGCTGAGGCGGCCGCTCACAAGTGTCGGCGGCGCGGCATGAACTCCAGCGTCAACAGCACGAATACCAAGGGAATCAGCTGGGTCATCGAGATCAGCGCGTAGCGGCGCTCGTCCATCGCGTGGAACTTGCGCACGTATCGGTACAGCGACTCGAGTGCGATCAACGGGTCGAGGACGTGGATCAGCCGGTAGAACACACGCCGGGCCCGACCGCGATCCTTGTCCTCGAAGATCTCGGGAAACGCAGCGAAGGAAAGCGACACGCGCTGCGCGCCGGCATCTTTGGCCGCCGTGATCATGTCGACGCTGAGCCGTTCGTCGATGCCGTTGGGGGCCCCACCCCGACGCCATGGCACGTCGAGGGTGATATCGCTACCGCCGCCCGCGGTCGCGTACCGGTGGAAGCCCTGCGCCCGTCCCGAGGCGTCCCAGGCAATGATCAGCTGTATTCCCGGGAACCGGCCCTCCAGCACGCCGTCGAGGTTCATGTAGAAGCCGCGATCGGTGTGGGCGCCGCTGGGAGAAGCGCGCACCACGTCAGTCAGCTCGGCGAGTAGCTCGGCATCGAGCTCCTGCTCGGCCACGATCTCGGTCGTGATGCCGCAGTTGTGGGTGCGCTGCACCGCCTGACGCAGGTTGCGGAACTCGCGCCCCACCATGTCGAAGCTGGACACGTCGACGACGACATCGCGGCCGAACGGTATTGCCCGCAGCGATCGCCCGATGACCGCCGGGTCGTTCCACAGCTCGAGCCGCCGCTCGGCGCAACCGACCACCGCGATTCGCCAGCCGCGGGCATGACACGTGGCGGCGAAGTCGGCGACCAGCTCGGGGAACTTTCCTTCGTCGCCGACGGGGTCCCCGCCGACCACGGCAAACCCCATCCGTGTTCGATACGCCAGCGCGGCGCTGCCGTCCGCGGTGAAGTGGTAGCACTTGCCGGTCTGCATGGCGAACGGCGCCAGCGGATCGTCGCTGGTGGCATGGATCAATGACCAAATCCGGGACAGGTCCTCGCGCCGCGGGCGCGACGACGTCGGCCACATCAGCAGCAATCCGGAACCGGCGATCAGCAAATTGCCGAGCAGGTCGAAGGACAGCACATGCGCGCCCAGCCCCGCCACCACGAAGAAAGCAGCCGTGGCCGCGTGAGTGACCGTGACCGGACGGCCCAGGAAGATGCCGCGGGCGATGAATGCCACCGCACCCAGAATCGCCAGCGACCAGCCCAGCCGATCGGCGTACTGCCACGCCGGGTTGTGGTGGTGCCGGGCGAGTACGACGACCAGCCAGCCCGCCGCCGAGAACAGGGCGAGGGCACCGATCCAGCGGGCTGCAAGCGAATCAACATGGACGACAACGCGTTCGCGTGCGCGGGGCTTCGCAGCGACCTCAACCGGCGGCCCGTTCATCCTCACCTCCCGATGCGCTGACTTTCAGCTGGGCGGCAAGCTCGCCGCTGCTCCCATCGAATACCCGGCTGATATGAACTTACGCCTGATCACGGCCGTTTTGGGGCCGAAATAAGACGCACGTCTAACAGGTATCGTGCACTGTCTATCGGCGCGAAGGCGGAAAGTATTTCAGCAGGCCTTCCTGCACCACCGTCGCGATGACCTGCCCGGAGCGATCGAAGAAGTGCCCGGTGCCCAGCCCGCGTGAATCCGCGGCCACCGGCGACGACGTCGAATACAGCACCCAGTCGTCGAAGTTGACCTGCCGGTGAAACCAAATGGAATGGTTGGCGGACGCGGCGAAGATGCGGTCGAAACCCCACGACAGCCCGTGGGTGGTGATGACCGAGTCCAGCACGGTGGTGTCCGACGAGTACACCATCATCGCGGTGTGCAGCACCGGATCGTCGGGCATCGCACCCAGCGCCTTGACCCAGACCCGGTTGTGGGGAAGCCGCTCTCCCTTGTCCCGCATCACCCATGCCGGGTCGTTGGTGTAGCGCCATTCGATCGGCTGCAGGGCGTTGACGAAATGGGGGACGGTCTTTTCGTAGCCGCGCAACAACTCGCGGATCGATGGCTGCGTGTGGGGCTGCGGCACCTGCGGCGGATCGACGGCGTGCTCGAGGCCGCGGCCGCCGGACATGTACGAGATCATCGCCGAGGACAACAGCAGGCCGTCCTGCACCGCGTCGACGCGCCGATTCGCGAACCGCCGCTCATCCCGCAGCCGCACCACGTGGAATTCGATGTCCTTGGCGGTGTCTCCACCGTTGATGAAGTGCACCGACAGCGCGCCGGGCGGCAGGTCGTCCCGGATCAGCGTGCGGCTGCTCGCGACGAACGATTGCGCCATGAGCTGCCCGCCGAAAGTCCGCATCGGGTTCTTGCTGGGATGGGATCCGACGAACAGATCGTCGGCGACACGGTTGAGGTCGAGTATCGCCAGCAGTTCGTCGAAGTCGGAGGTGGACTCACAGCCGACGGGCACTGGGCTCTCCTCTAGACGTCGTCCTCCCCGATCCGGTGCACATGGATCAGGTTGGTCGAGCCTACTGTGCCTGGTGGCGCGCCGGCGACGATGACCACCAGGTCACCGCGCTTGTAGCGACCGAGTCCAAGCAGCGACTTGTCGACCTGGCGGATCATGCCGTCGGTGGACGTCATCATCGGGACGATGAACGTCTCGGTGCCCCAGGTCATGGCGAGCTGGCTGCGCACCTCGGGCCACGCGGTGAAGGCGAGCAGCGGCAGCGGGGTGTGCAGCCGCGCCAGCCGTTTCACGGTGTCACCGGACTGGGTGAACGCCACCAGCGCCTTGGCGTCGAGCCGCTCGCCGATGTCGCGGGCGGCATACGAAATCACTCCTCGCTTGGTGCGTGGCACGTGCGTCAGCGGTGGGGCGGCCGTCGAATTGTCCTCGACCGCGCAGATGATTCGCGACATCGTCCGGACGGCGACCAGCGGGTACTTCCCCACCGAAGTCTCCCCGGACAACATCAGCGCATCGGCCCCGTCGAGCACCGCGTTGGCGACGTCGGAGGCCTCGGCCCGGGTAGGCCGTGAGTTCTCGATCATCGAATCGAGCATCTGGGTCGCCACGATGACGGGTTTGGCGTTCTCACGGGCCATCTGGATGGCCCGCTTCTGCACCAATGGAACCTCTTCCAGCGGAAGCTCAACGCCCAGGTCGCCACGGGCAACCATGATGGCGTCGAAGGCAAGGACGATGGCTTCGAGATTGTCGACGGCTTCGGGCTTTTCCAGCTTGGCGATCACCGGTACCCGCCGCCCGATTCGATCCATCACCTCGTGCACCAGCTCAACGTCGGACGGCGAGCGCACAAAAGACAGCGCGACCAGGTCGACACCCAAGTCCAGCGCGAAGGTGAGATCCTCAATGTCCTTGTCCGACAAGGCCGGTGCGGACACGTTCATCCCTGGAAGCGACATGCCCTTGTTGTTGCTGACCGGGCCACCCTCGACGACGGTGCAGATCACGTCGTCGCCCTCGATGCCGTCGACCACCAGGCCGACCTTGCCGTCGTCGACCAGAACCCGGTCGCCGGCGGTCGCGTCCCTGGCCAGCCTTTTGTATGTGGTCGACACCCGGTCGTGGGTGCCTTCACAGTCGGCGACCGTGATCCGGATCGTCTCACCGTCGGCCCAGAAGGTGGGCCCGCTGGCGAAGCGTCCCAGCCTGATCTTCGGGCCCTGAAGGTCGGCGAGCACGCCGACCGCGCGGCCGGTCGTGTCCGAAGCGGCCCGTACCCGCTCGTAGGCGGCCTTGTGATCGGCGTAGTCGCCGTGACTGAAGTTCATTCGAGCGACGTCCATTCCGGCATCTACCAGCGCCAGAATCAGCTCGTCGGAGTTAGTTGCCGGGCCAAGGGTGCAGACGATCTTCCCGCGTCTACTCACGGCGAACAGCATAGTCGTGCCGGGGGCATGACGGCCCGGGTTAACCGACCCGGCGCAGCGCGACTACCCGCTGAGAATGGTCGGAACCAGCGGAAAGCCAGGAAGATTACGCAGCACCGTCCACGCCACCGCCGCGACGGTGATCGTCACCACCGCCGGTATCGGAAACAACCTCTGGTCGTGGCGGCGGCGAATCAGCACCCAGCCGGCCAGCATCGGGATGCCCACCAGGAGGAATACGTTGTCGTTGATGGTGGCCGCCAGATCGCCGTGCAACAGGTCATGCGCCATCCGAAGCCCACCGCAGAACGGACAATTCCAGCCGGTCAGCCACTTGAACGGACATAGCGGATACACCGAATTCGTATTGTGGGGGTCGGCCAGCCCGACGTAGCCCAGCGCGCCGGCCACCAGCGCGCCGGTGCCGGCCGCGGCGTAAAGCCGAAGACGATGCGGGCCGTGCTGACGACACTGCCCCGAAGCCTGCGAAACCGGGTCAGAAGTCATCGCGCATGGGCCGACCCTGGGGGTCGGGGACCTTGCCGGTCAGTATCAGCACCGCGTCGACGATGCTCCAGATTAGACCGATTCCGCACGTAAGCCAGCCAACGAGCAGCTGTGCGACGCCGATCCCGATGTCACCCATGTAGAGGCGGCCAATCCCGCCGACGCCGACCAGGCTGATCAGCTGCAACAGGCCCGCGACGATCTTGGATTTGTCTGAAAGCGGCTGCCCGGTCACCGGATGGCGGCCAAAGGGGGCGGCCGGGTCGAAGTAGGGGCCGGGTGACGGATATTGCGGGTGCGGGGATGGATACCCCTGCGGATACCCCGGTGGCGGCTGCGATGGCGAGCCATATCCCGCAGGGTTGTTCCACGGCTGCTCAGTCACTCTTCAATACTGCGCCCAACGTCGACTAGTTGGGTGGAAAACCGGGCGTTTCGCGCAATAACTCGACGCTGGACCAGCCCCGCTGCTAGCGGTTTCTGAGGTTTCGCAGTCGAAGGCTCAATACCCTTAGGACGGAGCCCGCGGTGCTCGACGTCGTCGTGTCATCGGCGGGGGTTTCCCGGGTGGCCTTTGCAGTGTCGGCGGCTGGCTTTGCGTCCGGCTCGGCTTCCGCGTGGCCCTCCTGCGCATCGACGTCAGCTTCGCTGGACGCGTCTTGTGCCGCCTCTTCCGCCGCCACCTCCGGCTCGGCTGGCTCTGACTCCGCTTCCGGTTCTTCGGTTTTGGGCTCGGTGGACTCGGGCTCGGCCTCGAGCTCTTCAGCCTCAGGCTCAGCGACTTCAGCCTCCGCGGTCTCCGCCGCAACGGCCTCAGCCTCCGCGCCCTCGGGCTCCGCCGTTTCCCCTTCCACGGCCTCAGCGACGGCGGCCTCGGCGACAGCGGCCTCGGGCTCCGCAACCTCGGCTTCCGCGGCCTCCGTCGCAACGGCCTCGGCCTCCTCGGCCTCCTCGGCCTCCTCGGTCTCGGGCTCAGCTTCCGCCTCCACCGCCTCCGCGCCCTCGGGCTCCGCCGGTTCCCCTTCCACGGCGTCGGCGACGGCGGCCTCAGCGACAGCGGCCTCGGGCTCCGCGACCTCGGCTTCCGCGGCCTCCGTCGCAGCGGCCTCGGCCTCCTCGGCCTCCTCGGTCTCGGGCTCAGCTTCCACCTCCACCGCCTCCGCGCCCTCGGGCTCTTGAGCCTCGGGCTCTTGAACCTCGGGCTCTTGAGCCTCGGGCGCCACAGCCTCGGGCTCCATGGCCTCAGGCACCACGACCTCAGGCTCCGCGACCTCAGGCTCGGCCTTGACGGCCTCGGATTCCGCCTCGGCGGCCTCAGCCTCGGCCTCGACCGCCTCGGATTCCGGCTCCGCGGCCGCCGCCTCGGCGGCCTCGGCGGATTCGTCCGTTTTCGCCGAATCGGGCGGTTTGTCGTCCTTCCCGGCAGCCGCCGCGGCAGCCGGCGTGGCCGCGGCCGCGGCCGTAACCGAGGCGACGGTCGCGAGTTCATCCGCCGGCTCGGGCGCCGGCTTGGATTCCCGCGCTTCCGCGTCAACGTGATCTTTGCCGCGCAGGCTCTCGGGATCCTCGCGGCCCTTCGGCGCCAGAATGATGTACACCACGGCCCCGATGAACACGAAAGTCGATGTGAACACATTGATCCGGATTCCGGCGATCTGTGTGGCGGTGTCGTTGCGCAGCAGCTCGACACCGAAGCGCCCGACGCAGTAGCAGGCCACATAGAGCGCAAACAGCCGCCCGTGGCCGAGCTTGAACCGCCGGTCCACGTAGATCAATGCGACGAAAACCAGCAGATTCCAGATCAATTCGTAGAGGAACGTCGGTTGCACGACGTACGCGAGCTGCCCGGTCGAGACGCCGTCGAGCGAATGTGGGTCGACGTAACCGGAAGGATCCCGACGGTAGAAGATCTCCAAACCCCACGGCACCGTGGTTTCCCGGCCGTAGAGCTCCTGGTTGAAATAGTTTCCGAGCCGACCGATGGCCTGCGCCAAGACAATTCCCGGGGCAATCGCGTCGCCGAAGGCCGGCAGCGGAATTCCGCGACGCCGGCAGGCGATCCATGCGCCGACGCCGCCGAGGGCTACCGCGCCCCAGATGCCCAGGCCGCCGTCCCAGATTCGCAACGCCGCGAGGAACCCGGCTCCCCCCGGGCCCCAGTAGGTCTGCCAGTCGGTCGCCAGGTGATAAAGCCTGCCGCCCACCAATCCGAACGGCACGGCCCACAGCGCGATGTCATAGATCACGCCGCGCTGGCCGCCGCGGGCCTGCCAGCGCCGGTCGCCGATCACCAGCGCGGCGATGATGCCGACGATGATGAACAGCGCATAGGCGCGAATGGGCAACGGGCCAAGGTGCCACACACCCCGGGGCGGGCTCGGGAAATACGTGGGCAACATCGTCATGAGGCGGCCGCCCTTTGACGGACACCGATGGCCAGTTCCGTTGTCAGAGAGCGCAATGCGGGCAAACCACCGTCGCTCAGGGCCGACACCAGAGCGGAACCGACGATGACACCGTCGGCGTAGCTGCCGATCTGCGCGGCCTGCTCTCTCGACCGCACCCCGAGACCGACGCCGACGGGAATGTCAGACACCGCCCTTACCCTGCTCACCAATTCGGGCGCCGCGCGCGACACTGCATCACGCGCCCCGGTCACACCCATGGTCGACGCCGCGTAGACGAATCCGCGCGACGCCTCGACCGTGGTCACCAATCGCTGTGGTGTCGAGGACGGCGCCACGAGAAATATGCGATCCAACCGATGTTCCTCGGATGCCGTCAGCCAGTGCCCGGCTTCGTCGGGGATGAGGTCGGGAGTGATCAGGCCGTCTCCGCCGGCCGCCGCCAGGTCGCGCGCGAACGCGTCAACGCCGTAGCGCAGCACCGGATTCCAGTACGTCATCACCACCGCGCGTCCGCCGGCTTGACTGATCGCCTCGACCGCGGCCAGCGTGTCGCGCACCCGCACTCCCCCGCGCAGCGCGGCTTCGGTCGCCCTGGCAATGGTCGGGCCGTCCATGCCCGGATCCGAATACGGCACACCGACTTCGACAATGTCACAACCGGATTCGACCAGTGCGATCATCGCATCCAAAGAAGTCGGCACGTCGGGGTAACCGGTGGGCAGGTAGCCGATCAGCGCCGCGCGATTGTCCTTGCGGCACGAATCGAACGTGGGCCCGAGCCTGCTGGCCTCGCTCTGTTTCACCGTCATCGCTTGCCCTGCTCGCCGGGCGAAAGGAGACCGAACCACTTCGCGGCCGTCTCGACGTCCTTGTCGCCACGGCCAGAAAGGTTAACCACAATGACTGCCCCCCTTCCCAACTCGGCGCCCAGCTGGAGGGCACCCGCCACCGCGTGCGCGGACTCGATGGCCGGGATGATGCCTTCCGCGCGGCACAGCAGGCCGAAGGCTTCCATCGCCTCGGCGTCGGTGATGGGCCGGTAGTCGGCGCGTCCGGTTTCCCGGAGCCAGGCGTGTTCGGGACCCACCCCCGGATAGTCGAGACCCGCTGATATCGAATGGGATTCGATGGTCTGACCGTCCTCGTCCTGCAGCAGATAGGAGAACGATCCCTGGAAGGCCCCGGGTGAACCGCCCGTGAATGTCGCCGCGTGCCTGCCGGTCTCGACACCATCGCCGGCCGCCTCGAACCCGACCAGCCGCACGCCGGGATCGTCGATGAACGCATGGAAGATCCCGATGGCGTTGGATCCACCGCCGACGCACGCCGTGACCGCGTCGGGCAACCGGCCGGCTTGGGCCTGGATCTGAACGCGGGTCTCCAGGCCGATGATGCGCTGGAAATCACGCACCATGGTCGGGAAGGGATGCGGTCCGGCCGCGGTGCCGAAGCAGTAGTACGTGTTGTCGGCGTTGGTAACCCAGTCCCGGAACGCCTCATTGATGGCGTCCTTGAGCGTTTGCGAACCGGTGTCGACCGAGACGACCTCGGCGCCCAGCAGCCGCATCCGCGCCACGTTGAGCGCCTGACGCTCGGTGTCGACGGCGCCCATGTAGATCACACAATCCAGCCCGAGCAACGCGCACGCGGTGGCGGTTGCCACGCCGTGTTGACCGGCCCCGGTCTCGGCTATCACCCGGGTCTTGCCCATTCTCTTGGCCAGCAGGGCCTGGCCGAGCACGTTGTTGATCTTGTGAGAACCGGTGTGGTTCAGGTCTTCTCGCTTGAGAAAGATGCGCGCCGAGCCGGCGTGCTCGCTCAGCCGAGTGGCCTCATACAGCGGAGACGGCCGGCCCGCGTAGTTCGCCTGCAGCTCGTCGAGGGTGTCGAGGAAATCCGGGTTGACGCGTTCCTTTTCGTAGGCGGCGGTGACTTCCTCGATCACCGCCATCAACGCCTCGGCGACGTAGCGACCACCATAACCATGCGGGCCGCCGAAATGACCACCCGGATCGGGGTCGTGGCGGGTGGGTTCGGCAATGGCCGCACTCGAAAGGGGAAGCTCCGGGCGGGACAGGTCTACCATCACCAATTCTCGACGCGGGGACGGCTCATGGGGTTCAACGGTCTAACGAGCCGGTTTGGGACAGGACGGATGGGTGCCCGCGGTGACCAGATCGGCGACCGCCGCGCGTGGGTCACCGCTTTTGACCAGACCTTCACCGACCAAGACGGCATCGGCACCCGCTCCGGCATACGCCAGCAGGTCTCCGGTGCCACGCACACCGGACTCGGCGATCCTGATCACGTTGCTGGGCAGCCCGGGAGCGATGCGTGCGAAACAGTCCCGGTCCACGTCCAGCGTCGCGAGATCGCGGGCGTTGACACCGATCACGTTGGCCCCCGCCTTCAGCGCCCGGTCGGCCTCTTGCTCGGTGTGCACTTCGACGAGGGCGGTCATGCCGAGTGATTCCGTGCGGTCCAGCATCGACACCAACGCCGACTGGTCCAACGCGGCGACTATCAGCAACAACATGTCGGCGCCGTGCGCGCGCGCCTCGTGGATCTGATACGGCTGCAACACAAAGTCTTTGCGCAACACCGGAACCGACACCGCGGCCCGCACCGCATCAAGGTCGTCGAGCGATCCACGGAAACGTCGCTCTTCGGTCAGAACGCTGATGATCCGGGCACCACCGTCTTCGTAGGCCCGGGCCAGCTTTGCCGGATCGGCAATGGGCGCTAGTGAACCCGCCGACGGACTGGCGCGCTTGACCTCCGCGATGACACCGATACCGGGCTCGCGCAAGGCGGCCATCACGTCCAGTGGTGGTGGGGCGGCCGCAGCGGCCGCCTTAATCTCGGTGAGGCTGATAACGGCTTCGCGCGCGGCAACGTCGGCCCGGACTCCCTCGAGGATGGAGTCAAGCACGGACGCCGGACTCATGCCTGTCGTTTCCTTCCCAATGCCATCCCGCTGCCACCCGCTGTCGCCACGATTACTTAGCCGATTTCGACGACGTCACTGAAGGGTAGCGACCGTCGCCACGCGACCCGTCACCGACCCTCGGTGTCAGACCCGCGGGCCTGATCGGTCGGGTCGCGTCCCTCGTCAAGTGCATCCCAGATCATCCGCTCCGACATCTCCGGCTGCTCGTGCCCCTCCAGCATCGCCCCGTCGGCGTTTTCGCGTAGCGCATTCGATCGGCGGGTCGCGGGCGCCGCATATTTAGTTGCGCTCTCGCGGTCAAAGATTCCAGACCGCATCAGC
>Ga0318515_10000644_pt1 | contig 11025 bp, 9 predicted proteins | sample GRESIP176b2f19_FD_202499 | JGI IMG/M metagenome (GOLD analysis project Ga0318515, IMG submission 202499) | Tropical soil microbial communities from Luquillo Experimental Forest, Puerto Rico - GRE.SIPMG.176b2f19 | ecosystem: Environmental > Terrestrial > Soil > Tropical forest > Bulk soil...
TGCGGTCGGGCAGGTCCTCATCCGTAGCCAGGTCGCGGATGCGGAGCTGGAACAGCTCGTCGCCGGTGAAGTCCACGGAGTACGCCAGCAGCCGCCCGTCCGGGCTGACCTCGCGCACCCCGAGGTCCACGTAACCGCCGCCGGCGGCCGGGTCGGCCAGCAGCAGGTTCTGGTCGAGCAGGACCTGGACGGGCGACCCGGGACCGGCCACCCGGCAGAACTGGTCGAGCTCCTGCCCCGGGGTCACCCGGGTGAAGTAGGAGAACCCGCCGCGGCGCCAGCTCGCCGAGTCCTCCGCCGGGGCCACGAGCGCGGTCATCTCGCCCAGCAGCCGGTCCTGCAGGGCCAGGGTCGGTGCCATCTGCAGGTCGTAGTACGCGCGCTCGGCGGCCAGGTAGTCGTGCAGGGCGGGCAGGCCGGGGTCGCGCATCCACCCGTACGGGTCCGGCGGCGCCCCGTCCGGTGCGGGCGGGACCGCGACGTTCAGGTCGGCGGCGACGGGCGCGACCGGCGGCGCTGGCTCCCGTGCTTCATCCGTCATGATCGGCTCCTCGCTGGGTATCCGCTCACGAGCCGGCGCACCGCGTCGGCGGGGATCTGGACCGAGGTGTGCCCGTCCCGGCCGGTGACGGTCACCGCCTGCAGCAGGCTGTTGATGACGGCCTCCTCGGTGGCCTCGGTCACCGCGGCGAAGTAGTCGTCCAGTCCGCGGCCGGTGACCGGGACCCGGGGCGGCGCGCCGCCGCGCGGCGCGCGCAGCCCGGTGGCCAGCGCCAGGAAGATCTCGCCGCTGCCGTGATGGGCGGTGCTGCCGGTCCGGGCCAGTCCCAGGCCCGCCCGGCGGGCCACCCGCTGGCAGGCGGCGGCGTCCAGCGGGCCGTCGGTGATCACCACGACGATGCACGAGCCGGCCGGGGCCGGGCGGGCCGGGCGGCCCGCCCCGGGCGGCGGCAGCAGCTGGCCGACGGGTACCCCGGCCACGGTCAGCCGCCCGGCGTCGCCGAAGTTGGTCAGGGTGAGGACCCCGACGGTGGCCCCGCCGGGCAGGACCCGCGACGCGGTGCCGATGCCGCCCTTGTAACCCAGGCAGCTCATCCCGGTTCCCGCGCCGACCGCGCCCTCGGCGGCGGCCGGAGCGCCCGCGGACACCCGGGCGGCCGCCAGCGCGTCGGCCACGTCGTCGCGGCCGACCTGCATGCGGCGAGTGTCGTTGAGGAAGCTGTCGTCGCACTCGGCGACGATCGGGATGATGACGTCCTCGACGCCGATGGCGGGCTGCTCTTCGATGAGCAGCTCGCAGGCCGCGTCGTAAACCCGCCCGAGCTGCATGGTCGAGGTGAGGAACACCGGGGTCTCGGCCAGGCCCCACTCCCGCGCGGTGAGCAGGCCGGTGCACTCGCCGGCCCCGTTGAGCACCGCGGCCCCGGCCGGGACCGGGGAGGCGAACAGGTCGCCCCCCGGGTCAAGCACGGTGACCCCGGTCCGCGCGATTCCCCGGCCGGCGGGCGGCGGCGCCTCATCCCGCCACACCGTGGCGTGACCCAGGCCCGTGCCGGGAACGTCCAGCACCGACCCGGTCGGGCCCGGTGGCAGCAGCCCGATGGTGATGCCAAGATCGGTCACGCGCGGCATCCCGCGATCGTAACGTGACGCACATGAGCTTGCCGGTGCCGGTGGTGTGGAGCGAGGACTGCGTGCGCCACGAGCCTGCGGGCGAGGTGTGGCTCGGCGTCAGGGACCCGGGCACCGAGGTGCCGGCCCGGGCGCTGGTGCTGCGCGACGCGCTGGCGGCGGCGGGCGCGCCCGTGGTCCCCGCCCGCGAGCACGACGACGCGGTCCTGCGCGCGGTGCACGACCCGCTCCTGGTCGACCACCTGGCCGGGATCTGGCGCGACTGGGCCGCGGCGGGGCTACCCGCCGAGTTCGGGCGCGACCGCGTCGTTCCGTATGTGTTTCCCACCGCGGGAATGCTGGGCGGGCTGCCGCTGCGCTCGCCCCCCGCGGTCCACGCTCGGGCCGGGCGGTTCTGCTACGACACGATGACCCTGGTCGGCCCCGGCAGCTGGGCGGCCATCCGCGGGGCGGTGGACGCCGCGCTGACCGCGGCCGACCTGGTCAGCTCGGGCACGCGGCTGGCGTACGCGCTGTGCCGCCCCCCGGGTCACCACGCGACCCGGGAGGCCTACGGGGGATCGTGCTACCTCAACAACGCCGCGGCCGCCGCGCAGGCGCTCCTGGCGGCCGGGGCCGGACGGGTGGCGGTGCTGGACATCGACGCGCACCACGGCAACGGCACGCAGATGATCTTCTACGACCGGGCCGACGTCTGGTACGGCTCGCTGCACGTCGACCCGGGAGCGGGCTGGTTCCCGCACTACGCTGGCTACCCCGGCGAGCGGGGGACCGGGCCGGGGGAGGGCGGCAACCGGAACCTGCCGCTGCCCCCGGGGACCGGCGACGACGGCTGGCTGGCCGCCGTGGACGTGCTGTGCGGCGAGGCGCGGGCGCGGGGCGCCGACGCCCTGGTGGTCTCGCTCGGCCTGGACGCCGCGGCCAGCGACCCGGAGAGCCCGCTGCGGGTCACCGAGGACGGCTATCGCGAGGCGGGCCGCCGGATCGCGGCCCTGGCCCCGGCGGTCCTGGTGCAGGAAGGCGGGTACGACCTAGCCTCGCTCGGCGGGCTCGCCGTGGCCGCGCTCCGCGGCGCCGCGGACGGCGCTTTCGGCTGAGGTGGCCGCCGGCGCCGCGGTCTGCAACGGGAAATGGCAGGCCGCCACGTGCCCGGGCCCGAAGCTGCGCAGCAGCGGCTCCTGCTGTACGCAGATGTCCTGCGCGTACGGGCACCGGGTGCGGAACCGGCAGCCCGACGGCGGGTGGACCGGGCTGGGCAGCTCGCCCTTGATTCCCTCGCCCGCCGCGGCCTTCGCAGCCTCGGGATCAGGGACCGGAATGGTCGCGATCAGCCCGGCCGTGTAGGGATGCGCGGCGCGCTGGTAGATGTCGTCGGCCGAGCCCATCTCGACCAGCTTGCCCAGGTACATGACGCCGATCCGGTCGGCCATGTACTTGACCACCGCGAGGTCGTGGGAGATCACGATGTAGGTCAGGCCGTGGTCGGCCTGCAGCCGCTTCATCAGGTTGAGTACCTGCGCCCGGATGGACACGTCCAGCGCGCTGACCGGCTCGTCCGCCACGATGACCTTCGGGTTCAGGGTGAGCGCGCGGGCCAGCCCGATCCGCTGCCGCTGCCCGCCGGAGAACTCGTGCGGATATCGCTCCACCGCGTTGCGCGGCAGGCCGACCTCGTCGAGCAACTCGAACACGCGCTGCTGTTGCTGCTGGCGGCTCCCGACATGCTGGATCGTAAGCGGCTCGCGGATGATCGATCCCACCCGCATCCTCGGGTCGAGCGACGCGTACGGGTCCTGGAACATCAGCTGCAGGTCGCGGCGCTGCCTGCGCAGGTCGCTCTTGGCCAGGGCGGAGATGTCCTGGCCGGCCAGGAGCACGCGGCCCGCGTCCGGGCGTTCGAGCGCCACCACCACCCGCCCGATGGTGGTCTTGCCGCAGCCCGACTCGCCCACCAGGCCGAATGTCTCCCCGGCCTGCACGGTGAACGAGACGTTGGACACCGCGTGCACGCTGGCCACCCGGCGCTGCAGGATCGCCCCGGCCGTGACCGGGAACTCCTTGACCAGGTCGCGCACCTCGAGCAGCGGCGTTCCCGGCGGCACCGCCCCGTCCGGAGCGCCCGGCCCGCCGGCGACGGCCCGCGCGACTACCGTCCGGCCGTCCGGGGATCCGGTGCCGGCCGGGCCGTCGACCGGATGCCAGCACGAGAACAGGTGCGCGCGGGTCTCGCCGGTCAGCGGCGGCTCGTCGGTGCGGCACCGGTCGGTCGCCCGGCGGCACCGCGGCGCGAACCGGCAGCCGGGCGGCGGGTTGGCCAGGTCGGGTGGCAGGCCGCCGATGGTGAGCAGCCGCTGCGACTGGTCCTGGCTCAGCCGCGGGATGGAGGCCAGCAGCGCCTGGGTGTACGGATGGCGCATGTGCCGGAAGAGGTTGCCGGTCTCGGTGACCTCGACCATCCGGCCCGCGTACATCACCTGGACCCGGTCCGCATGCCCGGCGATCACGCCCATGTCGTGCGTGATCAGCAGCATGGCCATGCCGAGACGGTCCTTGAGGTGGTGCAGCAGGGTGAGGATCTGCGCCTGGATGGTCACATCCAGGGCGGTCGTCGGCTCGTCCGCGATCAGCAGCTTCGGCTCGCAGCTCAGCGCCATGGCGATCATCACGCGCTGGCGCAGCCCGCCGGAGAGCTGGTGCGGGTAGTCGCCCAGCCGCTCGGCCGGCCGGGGCAGGCCGACCAGCCCGAGCACCTCGGTGGCCCGCTCGCGGGCCGCCGCCTTGCTCGCGCCCTTGTGCAGCCGGACCGGCTCGGCGACCTGGTAGCCGATCGTCTTGGTGGGATCCAGCGAGGTCAGCGGATCCTGGAAGATCATGGCGACCTCGTTGCCGCGGATCTTGCGCAGCTCGGGGTCGCTGAGGCCGACCAGTTCCCGGCCGTCCAGCTTGATCGACCCGCCGACGATCGAGCCGCCCGCGGGCAGCAGGCCCATGATGGACAGCCCGGTCATCGACTTCCCGCAGCCCGACTCGCCCACCAGGCCCAGGGTTTCTCCGGGCTCGATGGCGAGGTCGACGTTCCCGACCGCCTGCACGACCGACTTGGTCAGCTGGATGTGGGTCGATAGGTCGGTGATCTCCAGTACCGGGGTCACCGTCGGCGCAGCCTTACGTCGAGGGCGTCGCGGAGCGCGTCGCCGATCAGGTTGCAGGCCATCACGACCACGATGATGCAGATCCCGACCGGGAAGACCAGCCACCAGTACCCGTCCTGCAGATAACTGATCCCGTTGTTGAGCATGTCCCCCCAGTCGAAGGTGGGGTACTGCAGGCCGAAGCCGAGGAAGCCGAGGGTGGCCACGGCCAGGATCGCGTCGGCCACGCTGAACGTGGCGGTCACGATGATGACCCCGAGCGAGTTGGGCAGCAGGTGCCGGTTCATGAGGCGGAACCACCCGGAACCGGCCACCTTGGCCGCCGAGACGAAGTCCCGCACCCGCAGCGTGAGCACCTCGCCGCGGACCAGCCGGGCCGGGACCTGCCAGGTGAAGATGCCGATGATCACGCTGAGCCCGATCACGGACGCGCCGTACCGCACCGCGATGATCAGCACCACGAACAGGAACGGGATCGACAGCAGCACATCCACGATCCGCATCAGGAACCCGTCGAACAGGCGGCCGGCCATCCCGGCTACTGCGCCCCAGACCGCGCCCCACACCATCCCGATGAAAGCGGACAGGAAGCCTATCTCCAGCGCGGCCTGGCCGCCGACCATCAGCTCCTCGAGCACGTCGAAGCCCTGGTTGTCGGTACCCAGCGGATGCCCGGGGCCCGGCGGCAGGTTCACGGCCTCCAGGTCGGAGCTCAGCCCGCCGTGGTAGACCAGCGGCCCGAGGTAGCAGAACAGCACGAAGAAGATCAGCGCGGCCAGCCCGGCCACGGCGAGCTTGTTCTCGGCGAACTCGCGGACGGCCAGCCGCCAGCCGCTCTGCACCAGGATGTCGCCGCCCTCCGGCGCGGGCGGCAGCCCCGGCGGCGGAAGCTCGGGGGCGATGTTAGTCACGGGTCAACTCCTGGGAATGCGGGCGGTCACACGAGCCGGATCCGCGGGTCGGCCACGGTCAGGGAGATGTCGGCGGCGAAGTTGCCGACCACGACCAGCACCGCGCCCACCAGGGTGTAGGCGAGCAGGACGGGGTAGTCGGCGGTGCCCAGGCTGTCGTAGAACAGCAGCCCGAGCCCGGGGAAGTTGAACACCGCCTCGCAGATCAGGTTGCCGGCCAGCAGGTCCGGTATCGACAGCCCGATCAGGGTGATCATCGGCAGGAACGCGTTGCGCAGCAGGTGCCGCAGCAGCACCAGCCGCTCGGGCAGGCCCTTGGCCCGGGCCGCCTTGATGTAATCCTGGGCCACCGTGTCGATCGCGGACGAGCGCATGTACCGGGAGTAACCGGCCAGGTTCAGCAGGGTCAGGCAGACGATCGGCAGGGTCATCGCGCGCCAGTCGAAGATGATCGACACCATCGAGGTGGTCTGCGGGCCCTCGAAGCTGAAGATCGGGATGGTGATCGCGAACAGCTGGATCGCGATCAGGTACAGGAAGAAGTCCGGCATCGCGTAGGTCACGAACGCCCCGGTCGTCACGACCGCGTCGCCGACCGTATTCCGCCGGACCGCCTGATAGATGCCGACCGGGATGGCGATCACCACCGACAGGAACAGCGTGATCCCGGACAGGTAGGCGCTGCGCAGCCAGCGCTCCTGGAACAGCGAGGCCACGCTCTGGTTCAGCTTGTAGGAGTAGCCGAGGTTCCCGTGCAGCAGCTGGTTCATGTAGTGCAGGTACTGCTGGATCCACGGCTCATCGAAGCCGTGCTGCTGGTTCCACTGGTTGATGGAGAACTTGTTGGCGTGCGGGCCGAGCACGTCGATGGCCGGCGTGGGGTAGATCAGGTGCAGCATCAGGAAGATGAAGATCGAGACCCCGATCAGCACCACGATCGCCGTGGCCGTGCGGCGGATCAGGTAAGCCGTCACGGCCCGCGCCCCTGGTTAGCTGGCATACCACCGAGCTGACACCCCACGCCGGATCTCGTCACTTCGTCAGGTACATCAGCTCCGTGTTCAGGTAGAACTGGGTCAGGGCCTGGATCGCGGCCGGCTGGCCGGAGACGTTGGTCTTCCAGACCACGATGAAATCGGCGTTGGGCTGGAACAGGCTCGGCTGCTGCTGCGTGAGGTAGGAGGCCTCGGCCTTGACCGCGTCCGGGTTGCCGCCGGTCACCGACGCGTTGATCAGCTTGTCCGCCTGCGCGTCCTTGTAGAAGCCGCCGTTGAGCGAGCCGCTCGTGTTGAATTCGCCGAACGTGGTCGGGTACGGCGAGTTGGTGAAGCCGCCCCAGGCGGCCATCGCCCACTGGTCGATGGTCTTCGGCGAGCCGGGATCGTTGGCCACGGTGACGATGTGGTTGAACGTGCCGGACTGCAGCGCCATGGTGATGCCGACCTTCTTGGCCTCCGACGCCCAATCGGTGACCTCCTCTCCGGCGTAGGCCGGGTCGTTGACGTACAGCACGTTGAACGCGAGCTTGGTGCCGGCCGGTATCCCGGCGCCGCACTCGCCCGAACCCGTGCCCGGCTTGGCGCAGGTAGTGGTGCCGCCGGGTACCACGTTCCAGCCGTGTGACTTGAGCAGGCTGGCCGCCGCGGCGACGCTGAACGGGTACGGGTTCTTCAGCGCGTTCGCCGGGCTGTACGGCGTCGCCGGGACGGCCGGCACGGGCCCGTAGGCCAGCCCGCCGGCTCCGTGGAAGAACGCCTTGATGTAGCCCACCTGGTCCTCCAGGTGCGCCAGCGCCTGCCGGACGTACAGCTGGTTGATGATGTTGTTGAAGTCGCCGGTCTTGTCGGCGAAGTTGTAGTTCACGAACGTGTTGCCCCAGGCGGGGTAGCCGAAGACGTGGTACCCGGCCGCCTTGACCTTGGCGGCCTGCGGCACGTCGCTCTGGGGCATGTAGCCGATGTCGATGCTGTGCGAGAGCACCGCGTTGAACTCGGCGGTGTCCGAGGTGAACGGGACGGCCTGCAGAGTCGGGACGATCTTCGAGTGCGGGCCGCCGTAGCCGGGGTTCGGGACCATGGTGTAGGCGCCGGTGGTGTTGTTGAACACGGTCAGCCGGTAGGGACCGTCCACGACCTGCCAGAGCGGGTTGGTCGCGTAGGTGCCCGTGGAGCCCGACGCCTTGGCCAGGTAGTCGTAGATCTGCTTCGCGTTCGCCGGGTTGGTGAAGTCCAGGACCGGGCTGGTGGCCGAGGCCTTGGCCCAGGCGTGCGCCGGCATGGGCTGGACCAGCGCGAGCATGTTCTCGGTGAACCACAGCGGGTTGACCGCCTTGTTCAGGTTCAGCACCAGCGTGGTCGCGTTCGGCGTGCTGGCCCCGGTCACCTGGTCGGGTATCCCGAGGCCCGGCGAGTAACTCCCCCAGTTGGCGCCGCTCTCCTTGACGGCGGCCCGCACCTCGTCGATGTAGAACAGCGCGTCCTTCGAGGTCACCGGCTGGCCGTCGGACCACTTGTAGTCGGTCTTCAGCCGGATCGTGACCGTCTTGTCGCCGTTGGAGTACGTCGGCGTATCCGCCAGGCTCAGGGCGGGGTTGATGGTCGGGCTGACTCCGTTCTGGGTCCAGTACAGCGGCCGCCACGACTCGTAGTTGAAGGAGTTGGTGCTGTAGACGGTGTAGTCGGCGCCCGGCACGATCGGCAGGATCCAGGTCGGCGCGGTGCCCGGCGACTCCGCCCAGGTGATCGTGCCGGCCTGCGGGGTGCCGCTGGCCGCGGACACCGAGCCGAACCCGCCCGTGTTCGAGTTGATCGATCCGCTGCCGCCGGAACTGCTCGCCGAGCAGGCCGCCAGGGCCAGGGATGCGGCTGCCGCGGCGGCGACGGCGCACGCCGCCAGGGTCCGGGGCCGTCGCGAGATGCTCATCGGTCGGCCTCGCCTTCGTCCCTACCGTCGACCAGCCGATGGGCCGGGCCCGGGTCGTCGTGTCTGGCCGTGCTCGGTCGGGTCATGACTGCTACCTTCCGTCGTGGCCAACCTCGCGCCGCGGGACCCCGTGGCGCCCAATAGATCTTGGCTAGTTGGCGGCCTGACGCGAGCATATGGATCGCTCCATGGCGATCTGGGGCGAATATTGTCACAAGTTGTCATCGATGTGAAGACGAGCCGGGAGCGGTCCGGCCGCGGGCCACAGCGTGGTCTGCACCTGGCCGCCACCCATGCGCTGTCGCCGACACCGAACGCCGGGCCGACAATAGAACGTCGAGCTACCCGGCGCGGGCAGCGACAGGGAGCAGCCTGATGAGCGATCGCTTCACCGGCGAGTTGTGGCAGGGTTCCGCCGACATCTACGGCGCGATCCTGGCCCACCCGTTCCTCACCGGGCTGACCGACGGCAGCCTGCCGCAGGACACCTTCACGTTCTACGTGGTCCAGGATGCGCTGTACCTGCTGGGCTACGCGCAGGCGCTCGCGGCCGTGGCCAGCCGCGCACCGGACCCCGGGGGGATCGAAATGTTCGCCGGCCACGCCGCCGCCGTGATCGCCGAGGAGCGCAAGCTGCACGACACGCTCCTGGCCGACCTGGGCATCGATCCGGTGGCGGCCGCTGCCGCCGAGCCCGCGCCGACCACCCTGGCCTACACCAGCTACCTGCTGGCCGCCGCCCGCGGCGGGTCCTACGCGGAGGGCGTCGGCGCGGTGCTGCCGTGCTACTGGATCTACTGGGAGGTCGGTAAGGAACTGCTGCGGCACGGCTCGCCCAACCCGCGCTACCAGCAGTGGATCGACACCTACGGCGGCGAGGAATTCGGCGACGTGGTCCGCGAGGTGCTGGCCGTGGCCGACGCGCTCGGGCCCGGCCTCGCGCCGTCCGAGCGCGCCCTGGTCCACCGGCACTTCCGCGCCACCAGCCGCTACGAGTGGATGTTCTGGGACATGGGCTACCGCCGGGAAGCCTGGCCGGTGGCCGGATCGGAGGAGCCGTGACGTATCCGGACGTGCCGGGCCGGGTCCCGGCCGGCGCCACGCCCGAAGGTGACGGGATCGTCGTCGGTGATGGCCCGGTCCGCGTCGATGCGTTCATCGACTTCCTGTGCCCGTACTGCCGGCAGTTTGAGCTCTCGTCGGAGCACGCGCTGGCGGGCCTGATCTCCGGCGGGCTGGCCAGCATCGCCTATCACCCGATGAACTTCCTGGACCAGGCCTCGACGACGAACTACTCGACCCGCGCTGCCGCGGCCTCGGGCTGTGCCGCCGACCAGGGCCGGTTCCTGGACTTCGCGCACGTGCTGTTCACCCATCAGCCGCCCGAGGGCGGCCCGGGGCTGAGCGATGCCGAACTGGCCGGCCTGGGCCGGGCCGCCGGGCTGGCCGACGCGCCGTTCACCGACTGCCAGTCCGAGGCGCCCTACCTGGACTGGCCCGCGTACGTGACCGAGCGCGCCACCGCAGCGGGGGTGACCGCGACGCCGACGGTCCTGGTCGCGGGGGCCATGGTGCAGGCGGACGGGCCGACGATCGTCCGCGCCGTGCAGCGGGCCGCCCGCGAGCAGTAACGGGCCTGGCCTCAGCGAGCTAGCCGGACATGGCCTCGCGGGCGGCCCGGATCGACGCGCGCTTCCCGGAATCGAGGTATTCCTCGATCCGGGTGATGTGCCCGTCGCGCACCTGCAGGTACATGGCCGCGTGCAGCTCGACCTCGGTCCCGTCCGGCAGGGTGCCGCGCAGCACGTGCTGCTGCAGCACGCCGTCGGGCGCGGGCACCCGCCGGACAATGTCGTAGCGCAGGCCGGACACGGTCCGGTGCAGGCCCCGCAGCACCTTGAGGTTGTCCTCGACCGGCTGCTCGACCAGGTCGTCGTTATGCCAGATGACCGCGTCGGGGGCGTAGATCTCGCGCACGGTCTCGATGTCGCCCGCCTCCAGCGCGGCGAAGAAGCGGATCACGAGTTCTTCACTGATGGCGTTGCCTCCTCATCCGTGCCGAAGGCGGCGATCGCCGCCTCGTAACCCCAGTCGCCGCCGACCGGCATCGGAAACAGGACCGGCAGGTCCACCCCGGCGGCCCGGTACTCCGCCAGCCGGCTCCGGCACGTCTCGGCGTCCCCGTGCGCCACGAACGCGTCGGCCACCGGCTGCGGCACCCGCGCCGTCGCGCCGGCCCGGTCTCCGGCCAGCAGCCGCTCGCGCACGGCCGGCAGGTCGCCGCCGGCGTCCTGCGGGCCGAACAGCGGGGCCACCGCGGGGTGCAGCACGTAGCGGGGAACCACGTCGCGGGCCGCGGCCGCGGCCGCGCCGGCGTCACCGGCCAGGCAGCAGTGCACCACGCACAC
>Ga0318515_10000664_pt1 | contig 10922 bp, 9 predicted proteins | sample GRESIP176b2f19_FD_202499 | JGI IMG/M metagenome (GOLD analysis project Ga0318515, IMG submission 202499) | Tropical soil microbial communities from Luquillo Experimental Forest, Puerto Rico - GRE.SIPMG.176b2f19 | ecosystem: Environmental > Terrestrial > Soil > Tropical forest > Bulk soil...
GGGCCGGGCGGCAGCCGGCGGGTGACGGCCAGCGCCACGAGGCCGACCGCCGCCGCGATGCCGAACGCGACCGCGATGCCCAGCCCGAGGTCGTGGCCGGCGGTGGCCGCCACCGCCGCGCCGCCTACGCCGATGCCGATCGCGGTGCCGAGCACGTCGGCCAGGTTCAGCGACGCCGAGACCCGTCCCTCCTGACCGGGCGGGGCCTTCTGCAGCATCATCAGCGAGATCGGCGCGTAGGCCAGGCCCATCCCCAGGCCGGCCACGGTCCAGGCCGCCAGGCCCTCGGCCACCGGCACGGCGGGCAGCAGGACCAGGACCATTCCGGCGATGCCGGCCAGCACGATCATCAACCCGCAGCGGACCAGGCGGCGTCCCTCCCAGCTCTCGTTCAGCCGGGCCTGTACCCAGGCACCGATCGTCCAGGACACCGTGGCGCCGGTGACCGCGAGGCCGGCTACCACCGGAGTGCGATGACGCACCGCGGTCACGGCCAGGGTCACGTAGGCGTCCGCACCGAAGAACGTGAACGTCAGCAGGCCCCGGCTCAGGATCGTGGCGGGCAGCCCGGCGTGCGCGGTCAGCGTGCCGGGCGGGAGCAGCCGGCGCAGCGCCGGCAGCCCCACGGCCAGGCCCGCCGCGATCAGCCCGAGACCGCCCAGGACCGCGGCCAGACGGCCCGGGCCAGCCCCGGTCCCGGCCGAGAGCGTGAGGCCGGCCAGGATGATGGTGGCGCCGGCCGCGGTGCGGAATCCGTCGATCATCCGGTGCTCTTCCGCCCCGGCCGAGGCGGGCGGCCCGAGCCGGATCAGGGCGGGCACCGCGATCGCCCCGGCCACCGCGACGATCGGCAGCAGGCCCAGGAACACCCACCGCCACCCGAACAGGCGCGCCACCTCGGCGCTGACCGCGGGGCCGATCAGCCCCGGCGCGACCCACGCGGTGGACAGGACCGCCATCATGCGGGCGCGCAGCGGCCCGGGCAGGCTGCGGCCGATCGCGACGTATGCCACCGAGGGCACCGCTCCTGCGCCGATGCCCTGCAGCACCCGGCCCGCGACCAGCACGCCCATCGAGGGCGCCAGGCCCGCTACGGCCAGGCCGGAGCCGAACAGCACCACCCCCGCCACGAACGGCAGCGCGGGTCCGCGCCGGTCGGCTTCCCGTCCCGCGGCCACGATGCCGAGCACGCTGCCCAGCATGAACCCGCTGAACACCCAGCCGTAAAGCCGCAGGCCGCCCAGATCCCGGGCGACGACCGGCATCACGGTCACCACGGCCAGCGCCTCGGAGGCCACGAAGGTGATCGTCAGGACCAGGCCCACCGTCAGCGCTCGCCGCTGCGGGGCCATCAGCCCGCCGCCCTGGCCCTCGTCCATCAGCCTCTCCGTCTCGCCGCCCGTTTGAGCCGCCGCCCTTTTGAGCCTAAGTGCCGTCGGGACCGCTGAGATGGGGCGCGATCCGCGGCCCGCGGGTGGCGTGACGGGCGGTGCGGGTCAGGAGGGCCGCTCGTCGAGCCGGAAGCCGACCTTCACGGTGACCTGGAAGTGGCACCGCCCGTCCTCGATGCGGCCCCGCAACCCGGTGACCTCGAACCAGTCCAGGTTGTGCAGGGTCTGCGAGGCCCGGCTGACGGCGCTCTTGATCGCATCGTCAATGCTCTCGGTCGAGGAGCCGACGATCTCGCTAACCGAATACACGTTGTCTGCCATCGGTGATCCTTTCCGGAACCAGCACCGCAGGTGGTCTTCCCCCACGCTTACCCCGAACCCGGGGTCACCTCACTCGCCATTCACCCGGTCGCCGGCCAGCCGGGCGGCCCGGGCGTACAGGTAGCGCTGCTGCGGAAGGTTGCTCGTCAGTGCGGCCGCCGCGAGGTAGCCGTCGCGGGCCGCGGCCCGCTCTCCGGCCATCTCCAGCAGGTGCGCGCGGACGGCGGGCAGCTGGTGGTTCCGGGTCATCCGCTCGTCGGCGTCCAGTCCGGCCAGGAGCTCGAGCCCGGCCCGCGGGCCGCGCACCATGGCCACTGCCACGGCGTGATTCAACCTCACGACCGGGTTGTCGGACAGCTGCAACAGCACCTCGTATAGCGCCATGATCTGCGGCCAGTCGGTCGCGTCGGCGGTCGGCGCCTCGTCGTGGACCGCGGCGATCGCCGCCTGCAGCTGGTACGGGCCGGCCGGCCCGCGGGCCAGGGCGGTGGTGACGAGGGCTACGCCTTCGGTGATCTGGGCCGCGTTCCACCGGTTCCGGTCCTGCTCGGCCATCGGGATCAGCTCCCCGGCCGGCCCGGTGCGCGCCGGCCGGCGCGCGTCGGTGAGCAGCATGAGCGCGAGCAGCCCGGTCACCTCGCCGTCCTCGGGGAGCAGCCGGTGGACCAGGCGGGTCAGCCGGATCGCCTCGGCGGCCAGCTCGATACGGTGCAGGCTCGGCCCCGAGGTGCTGGTGTAGCCCTCGCTGAAGATCAAGTAGAGCACGTGCAGCACCGCCGCCAGCCGCCCGGAGCGCTCCTCGCCGCTCGGCATCCGGAACGGAACCGCGCTGTCCTTGATCTGCTGCTTGGCCCGGCTGATCCTCCGGGTCATGGTGGCCTCGGGGACCAGGAAGGCCCGGGCGATTTCCGCGGTGGTCATGCCGCCTACCGCGCGGAGCGTCAGCGCGATCTGCGAGGCCGGGGTCAGCACCGGGTGACAGCACATGAACAGCAGGATCAGAGTGTCGTCGCGGTCCCCTGGCGCCGCGTCGGCGCCCGGGGCCAGCCACTGCTCCGGCAGCACCCAGCGGGCCATGGTGTCTTCGCGGCGCTGGCGAGCCTGATCGGCCCGCAGCAGGTCGGTAAGCCGGCGGGAGGCGACCGTGATCAGCCAGCCGCGGGGATTGTCCGGTATGCCGTCGTCCGGCCACTGCGCGGCCGCCGCGATCAGTGCCTCCTGGGTTGCGTCCTCAGCGGTGTCGAAATGCCCGTAACGCCGGACGACCGCGCCCAGGACCTGCGGCGCCAGCCGGCGCAGCAGGTCCTCGGCCTCGGCTTCGGGCATGACGGTCAGGCGCCCGGCTTAGTCATCGAGCCCAGCCATTGAGCCCAGCCATTGAGCCCCGCCATCGGGCCCCGCCATCGGGCCCCGCCATCGGGCCCCGCCATCGGGCTCAGCCATCGAGCCTCGCCATCGGGCTCAGCCATCGAGCTCGGCCCGGGAATCGGCGATCGGCCGCACGTCGGCCACCGCGCGCTCGCGCAGATACCCGGGACCCGGAATCTTGGTCAGCCGGGCGGCGATCTCGGTCGCCCGATCGAAGCTGTCGCACTCCACGATCCAGTAGCCGGCCAGGACCTCCTGGCTTTCGGCGTACGGCCCGTCCGTCACGACCGGGACATCGTTGCGCAGCTGGATCCGGCGCGCGTGGACCGGGGCGGTCAGGCCCCGTGTCTCGACCAGCTCCCCGGATTCGGCCAGGTCCTTGGTGAACGACTCCATGAACGCCCCCAGCGTGGCGAAGTGCTCCGCGGACCAGGCCGGCCTGCCGGCGGCGGGCTTCCCGGCCATGGAGTCGTAGTCCTGCTGCGAGCCGTACACCAAGATCATGTACTTCATGATTTCTCCTCTCGGCGGGCGTGGCGCCCGTGCTTCCATCAGAGACGTCGAAGCCGTCGGCTCAGTCCGGACACCCGCATGCGCCGCGGGGCGACTATACGCTCGACGTGCGCGACGAGCCCGAACCGGGAAGCCGGCGCGGGGACGGGAGCGTGCGGTGGAGATCATGACCGGCAGCGGGATGGCCCGAGCCGAGCTGGACGGGGAGGGTAGTACGGCCCGGTTCCTGCTGGTCCTCACGCACGGGGCGGGCGGCAGCACGGGCTCACCCGACATACTGGCCGTCCGGGACGCCGCGCTCGGGCTCAGCGCTCTGGTGGCCCGCATCACCCAGCCGTACCGGGTCCGGGGCGCCCGTGCGCCGGGCTCGGCGATCCGCCAGGACGCCGCCTGGGTCGAGATCGTGGCCGCGCTGACCGCGCTCGTCCCCAGTGTCCCGCTCGTCCAGGGTGGGCGGAGCAACGGAGCGCGGGTGGCGTGCCGCACGGCGACCGCCGTCTCGGCCCGGGCCGTGATCGCGCTGGCGTTCCCGCTCCGGCCGCCGGGGCCGACGGGACAGAGCCGGGTGGCTGAGCTGCGGGCGGCGGGTGCGGGCGGGGCCGCGGTGCTGGTGGTGAACGGAGAGCGTGACCCGTTCGGGATCCCGGGCGCCGGCGACGCTGACCGGGTTGTCGTGGTGCCGGGGGAGACGCATTCGCTGAAGGGTCACCGCGCGGTCATCGCCGGGGCCGTGACCGACTGGCTGCCCCGCGCACTGCGCTTAGTAAGGATTCCCGCTGAGGGAGAGCGAAGGGGTCGCCAGATCGGGCACCCCGCTTGGCGTCGCCAGTGGCGGATTACGCCGCCGGCGCCTGCCCGCCGTGCTGCGGTACCACCCGGGCCGGGCGGTCAAAGGCCAGGTCCGTAGGCCGGTGCGGCGCGATGGACTCGCCGTCAGGCAGGAGTTCCCCCGTGTCTTCGAAGATTACGATGCCGTTGCAGAGCAGGCTCCAGCCCTGCTCGGGATGGCTGACAATGGTGTGCGCCGCTTCGCGGTCCGGGGCTGATGCCTCCGGACAGGGCGGCGAGTGCGGGCACATGCGAGTGCCTCCTGGTCGGTTCATGTTCATGATCACTTGCTAGTGTGCCGCAGCCCTTGACGATCGCTATATGGCTCAGGTGGATCGTTTTCCCGATGACCATCTGTAGCGTTTCGCTAGTTTCTGTCTGGCACCGATTGACTACTTGCGGTAACAACCTGTTTCTACTGTACGCGGACTACTGAGCTTCTGTGCTCTTATTTTGATACGTCCGGCCAAGTGGCCTAGACCAACTCTCCTCCCTCCCATGCTATGGCGCAAGCGACACGCCTAATCGCAACAATCGTTTGTTATGTATACATTTTCGAGGGCCCGCTAACCGCGGCGAGACTGATCCTCTCCATCTGGAGACGTCGCGGTACCCCAGGAGGTTCACCGCGGCTAGGACAGGATTTGCTAACGCTGGTGGTGGCTCAGGCCTTGGCGATGGGGGCCGTCGGCGGGCTCGGCTCGTAGGTCACGGCCGGGATGTCGTTGAGGCGATGGGTCTCGCGCAGGGTGAGCAGCCGCTCGGCTTCAGCGGTGAGGGCGTGGACGTGAGGCTTGGCCCTGGCCTTCCGCCGGTAGATGCGGTCGTCGTAGCCGCGCGGGCCGATCTCCGCCCGCTGGGCCGCGAAGGCGGCGAGCATGGCAGCGGTCAGCGCGGAGTCCAGGTCGAGCGCGAGACGGCGCAGTTCGGCGTCGGGGGCGCGCCGGGCCTGGGCCTGGCGGAACTGACTCTCGGCCTCGCTCGCCGTGTCGAGAAGTTCCGCTCGTCGGCCCGCGAGCGCCGCGTCGGCCGCGTAGCTCTGCTCCGCCTCGCTGCTGGGCTTCTGGCGGCCCCTGACCCCAGGTCTCATGCCCATAGGTTAGCGTGCGCTCAGGAATAGGCGCGGAAGGCGGGCTGGGCTTGCGTCCAGGACAAGCGAAGGCCGGCGGCCAGGAAGATCGGCACCCGCGCCCGTCCCCGGGCGAATGAAACCCGGGTTTCACTTTGCTCTGGCCTAGTGAAACCCGGGTCTCATTCGCGCTCGGACCGGACCGGCGTGGGGCTAGGCCTCCGCGGCTGGCTGGCCACCCGGGCCGAGCACCACGTGGACGCTGCGCTCCTCGGTGCCGCGCAGGACGGTCAGCTCGAGGCTACCGCCGGTTCCCGCTGCGCGGAGCGCGGCGACCAGGTCGTCGCCGCCGCTGCCCGACTGGCCCGCGACCGCCACGATCAAGTCGCCGCGGGCCAGGCCGGCGCGGGCGGCCGGGCTGTCCTCGGCGACCTCCCGGATCAGCAGGCCGTCGGCCTCGGGGAGGCCGACCGCGCGGCGCAGCCGCCTGGCCACGTGGCCGGGGGCGATCGCGATGCCGAGCTGGGGCGGCTGGACGGATTCCCCGCGGGCCAGCGCGTCGATCCGGCCTCGCAGCGTCTCGTCGGCGGGAATGGCCAGGTAGAAGCCCTCGCCCAGGCGGTTCGTGTTGATCCCGAGCAGCTGCCCTGCGGCGTTCAGGACCGGGCCGCCCGAAGAGCCGGGGAGCAGCGGAGCCGTGTGCTCGAGGCTGCCGGTGATGCGTACGCCGCGCGGGCCGCGGAAGGACCGGTCGATACCGGAGACGAACCCGAACGTCACCCGCAGCCCGCGCCCGCCCGGGTTGGCCAGCCCGAAGACGGGCGTTCCGACGGCCGGGGCATCGGTGGCCCACGGCAGAGCCGGAACCTGACCGGTGTCGACCTCGACGACGGCGAGGTCACCATCGACGTCGGTCCCGGCCACGTTCCCCTCGGCGGTGCGGCCGTCGGCGAAGGTGACCGTCACGTGATTGCCGCGGACGTTGTGCGCGTTGGTCAGCACCCGGCCCTCGCCGAGCACGACGCCGGAGCCGACGCCCCACCGCTGTCCGATACCCACCACCGAGGGGCCGGCCTCCCCGCCCAGCCGCGCGATGCCGGCACCGATCTCGTCGAGAACTGTCATCTCTTTCCATCCCTTCGGGTTAGTAGTAATTTGCAAGTTACTACTAACTAGGGAGGTGTCAATGCGGACCGCTACGATTTCGCTCATGGCTCAGCGGGAGACGGCCTCCTCACCGCTCGCGGAGGCCCTGGCCCGGGTCGGCGACCGGTGGACCCTGCTGGTGGTGGAGGCGCTGCTCGCCGGGCCGCGGCGGTTCAACGACCTGCTCGACCAGCTTCCGGGCATCGCGGCGAACATCTTGTCCGAGCGGCTGAAGCGGCTCGAACGTGAGGGGCTGCTGGTGGCCCGGCCCTACTCCGACCGCCCGCCCCGCGCCGCCTACCAGCTGACCGCCGAGGGCAGCGAACTGGCGGGGGCGCTCCGCCTGCTGGCGGCCTGGGGGGCCGGACATGCCGACCCGGCCCAGACGCCGGTCCATCCGGCCTGCGGGACCCCGGTCGAGGCCCGCTGGTACTGCCCGACCTGCGACCGGCTCGTCGACGACGAGCCGCAGCAGTCCGACGTGCACTACATCTAGCACGGCCATCATCGTGGACAGCACCTCGGCGTTATACAGCTTTCCACGATCCTGATTCCGGCCGCTCAGGCTAGGCTGGCGGCCCAGCTCGAGTGCAGCGCGGCGTACTCCCCGTCGCCGGCCATCAGCTCGCCGGGCGGGCCGTCCTCGGTGATCCGGCCGTGGTCCAGGACCAGCACCCGGTCGGCGATCGCCACGGTGGACAGCCGGTGCGCGATGATGACAGCGGTCCGGTCGGCCAGCACCGTGCGCAGCGCGGCCTGCACCAGCCGCTCGCTCGGGATGTCGAGCAGCGAGGTGGCCTCGTCCAGGACGAGCACGGCCGGGGCGGCCAGGAACGCGCGGGCGAACGAGATGAGCTGGCGCTGCCCCGCCGACAGCCGGCCGCCGCGCTTGCCGACCGGGGTGTCGTACCCCTCGGGCAGCGCGGCGATGAAGGCGTGCGCGCCGATCATCTCGGCCGCCCGGCGCACATCGGCGTCGGACGCTTCCGGCCGGCCGAGCCTGATGTTGTCCGCGACCGACCCCTCGAACAGGAAGTTCTCCTGGGTGATCACGATCACCTCGGCACGGAGCACCGAGTCGGGCAGCTGCCGCAGGTCAGTCCCGTCCAGCGTGATCCGGCCCGAGCGCGGGTCGTAGAACCGGCCGAGCAGCCGGGCGATCGTCGTCTTGCCCGCGCCAGTCTCGCCGACCAGGGCGACCGTCTGCCCGGCCGGTATGTCCAGGTCCAGGCCGGGCAGCACCAGGTTGTCCCGGTAGCCGAAGGTGATCTCCTCGAACCGCACCTGCCGACCCGCCGAGGCCCCGTCACGGGTCGGCAGCGCGGCGGGCGACGCCGGCTCCGGCACCGCCGGTTCCTGGTCCAGCACGCCGGAGATCTTCTCCAGGCCGGAGGCCGCCGACTGGAACGTGTTGTAGAACTGGGACACGTCCTGCAGCGGGTCGAAGAACCGCTGCAGGTAGAGCAGGAAGGTGGCGAGCACGCCCACCTTGATGTCGCCGTCGATGACCAGCAGGCCGCCGTAGCCCAGGATCACGCCGGTGATGGTGTTGCCGACCAGCGAGATGCTCGGCCCGTAGACGGCGTAGAGCCGGGAGGCGTGCCTGCTCGCCTGGGCGTAGTCCTGGCCCAGCCCGGAGAAGATCGCTGAGTTCCGCGGCTCCCGGCGGAAGGCCTGCACCGCCCGTATCCCGCCGAACGTCTCGACGAACTGCACGATGACCAGCGCGATGGCCTCCCTGGTCCGGCGGTATGCCCGCGCTGACTCACGCCGGAACCAGGCGGTCAGCCAGATCAGCGGGATGAAGCCCGCCAGCACGACCAGGCCGAGCTGCCAGTCCAGCAGCAGCATGCCGGTGCCGACCAGGAGCAGGGTCAAGGTCGCGGCGATCAGTGAGTCCAGCCCCTCCTCGAACAGGTCGGAGATCGAGTCGATATCCGAGGTCTGCCGCGAGATGACGCGTCCTGAGGTGTAGCTCTCGTGGAACGCCACGTCCAGGGCCTGGCAGTGCGCGAACAGGCGGCGGCGCAACTCGAGCACCACCCGCTGGCCCACCTGGCCGGTCATGGTGACGAACATGCGGGTAGTGACGGCCTGGACCGCGACCGCGACGGCGAAAGCGGCGGCGATGGCCAGCAGCGGCGCCGCGTCGTGAGCGTGCAGCAGCGGCGGCAGGCCGTTGTCGATGGCCAGGCCGACCAGCCACGGGCCGGCCAGGGCGGCCAGGCTCTCCACCACGATCAGCGAGATCGTGGCGGTCACCGCGCGCCGGTGCGGCCGCAGCAGGTCCCCGAGCAGCCGTCGGCTGCGCTCGCGCAGCAGCGCGGCCAGGCCGGCGGTGACCTCGTCGGCCTTCTCCGCGGCGACGCCGCGCCAGGAGTGGGCGTCGGTGGTCACGCGCTCTCCTCCAGGTCTTCCACATCCATCAGGTCCGCGTACTCGGGGTTCGAGGCCAGCAGGTGCCGGTGGCTGCCGGTGGCCACGATCACGCCGCCGGACAGCAGCGCCACCGTGTCGGCCAGCGCCACCGTGGACGGCCGGTGCGCCACCACCAGCGCCGTCGCCCCGGCCAGGATCTCGTGCAGGGCCCGGGTTACCCGCTCCTCGGTGTGCACGTCCAGCGCGGACAGCGGGTCGTCCAGGATCAGCACGTCCGGCCGGGCCAGGATGGCCCGGGCCAGCGCGATCCGCTGCCGCTGGCCGCCGGACAGGGCCATGCCCTGCTCGCCGATCCTGGTGTCCAGGCCCCAGGGTAGCTCGTAGGCGAACCTGGCCTGCGCGGCCGTCAGCGCGGCCTCGACCGCGGCCTCGTCCGCGTCGGGCGCGCCGAGCATGACGTTCTCCCGCACACTGGCCGAAAACAGCGTGGCGTCCTCGAACGCGCACCCGACCGCCGCGCGGAGCCGGGCCAGCGGGACGTCGCGGATGTCCACCCCGTCCAGCCGGATCGACCCTGACGTGGCATCAGCCAGCCGCGGCACGAGCTGTAGCAGGGTGGACTTACCCGAGCCGGTGGCCCCGGTGAGCACCACCGTCTGGCCCGGCGGCAGGTCGAGCACGACGTCCCGCAGCACCGGCTCCGCCGCCCCGGGGTAGGCGAAGGCCACGTGGTCGAACACCAGGTGACCCCGCGAGCGCTCCGTTGACTTGACCGCCTGCGGCAGCGGGTCCGAGCCGCGCGGGCCGGCCGGGCGCAGGGCACGCACTACGCTTCGTTCGGTATCAAGGTCTTGGGTTTTGTCGGTGATCTCCGGCCTGACGTCGAAGATCTCCAGGACCCGCTGCGCCGCGGTGGCTGCCTCCTGGCCGGAGGCGATGATGTAGCCGAGCGCCTCGACCGGCCAGACCAGCTGCAGCGCGAGGGTGATGAAGGCCACCAGCCCGCCGAGAGTCAGCGATCCGGTGCTGACCGCCAGCGCGCCGAGCACGATGACGATGCCGATCACGGCGTTCGGAATGAGGTCCAGCAGGGCCCAGAAGGAGCCGAGCAGGCCTGCCTTCTCGACCTGCGTGCGGTAGATCTCCGTGGCCTGGGCACCGTGCCGGACGCCCGCCAGCCGGCCCCGGCCGAGGGCCTTCAGCACGCGGACGCCGGTCGCCGCCTCCTCGATCAGCGTGGCCAGGTCACCCTGCTGGTCCTGGACCCGGCGGGAGAGCACCCGGTAGCGCTTCTCGAACCGGAAGCAGACCGGCAGGACGGGCGCGAACACCGCGGCGGTAATCAAGCCGAGCCACCAGTTCAGGTGGATCAGCAGCGCGACCACCGCGACGAAGGTCAGCACGTTGGTGACCATGAATATCAAGCCGAATCCGGCGAACCGGCGGATCGCCGACAGGTCGGTCGTAGCCCGCGACAGCAGCTGACCCGACTGCCAGTTGTCGTGGAACGACACCTGCAGCCGCTGCAGGTGGGCGTACAGGTCGTCCCGGATCGTCTTCTCCATCGACGCGACCGCGCCGGCCTGGATCCAGCGGCGAATCAGGTTCAGCAGCGCCTCGGCCAGGCCCAGGCCGATGGCCGCCAGGGCCAGCGGGATCAGCAGCCAGCGGGCGCCGTGCGCGATCGCCCCGTCGACCACGGCCTTGGTCAGCAGCGGGATGCCGATTTCGGCAGCGACCGCGCCGCACGCCGCGGCGAACATGACCGCCATCTGGACGCGGAACGGCTTCAGGTAGCCTCGTAGCCGCCACAGTGCCCCAACTGGCCGGACCCGGGCGAAGGCGTGCGTAACCAGCGCAGGGGATACAGGGGGCATTTTCGCGAGGTTAACCGGGCGGGCGAGGAG
>Ga0318515_10000671_pt1 | contig 10898 bp, 7 predicted proteins | sample GRESIP176b2f19_FD_202499 | JGI IMG/M metagenome (GOLD analysis project Ga0318515, IMG submission 202499) | Tropical soil microbial communities from Luquillo Experimental Forest, Puerto Rico - GRE.SIPMG.176b2f19 | ecosystem: Environmental > Terrestrial > Soil > Tropical forest > Bulk soil...
CCCTCTCGGCGCTTCCCTCGGAAGCGCCGAGAGGGCGATCGCCTGATCGAGCAGCGAGAGCCCGTCGCGCACCGACCCGTCCGCGGCGCGGGCGATTAGTGCCAAGGCGGCGGGCTCGGCCTCGACCGCTTCGGCCGCCGCAATCCGGCGGTAGTGTTCGACGAGCAGCTCGACCGGCACGCGACGCAGCGAAAACCGTTGGCAGCGCGACAGGACAGTCAGTGGGACTTTCTGGATCTCGGTTGTGGCGAACACGAATTTGGCGTGTGGCGGTGGTTCCTCGAGCGTCTTCAATAGCGCGTTGAAGGCATTCCGGGAGAGCATGTGGACTTCGTCGATGATGTAGACCCGGTATCGCCCCAAATCGGGCTTGCGGTACAGCAACCCCTCGGTCAGCTCGCGGATATCGTCGACGCCGGTGCGGGAGGCGGCATCCATCTCGACAACGTCGCTGTAGCGATCCTCGGCGATCTGACGGCAATTCTGGCACACCCCGCAGGGGGCAATGGTAGGCCCGCCCGATCCGTCCGGGCCCACACAATTGAGCCCGCGCGCCAGAATCCGCGCGGTCGTCGTCTTGCCGACGCCGCGCACGCCGGTCAGGATGAACGCATGCGCGACCCGGCCGGTCGCAAAAGCGTTCGACAGGGTGCGCACCATCGCCTGCTGTCCGATCAGCTCGGCGAAGGTCGAAGGCCGATATTTGCGGGCGAGGACGCGATACGCGGTCGCCAAATCGTTCATGCGCGGACCTGTCGAGGCGGGAGACCGGACGGACGACCCAGACCGGAACTCGTTACGGCTGCTTCCTTCCGGACCTGACCGGGTTGGCGAGGGGTCTGTCCGCCGCCGGGCTCCCGCGGGCACTATACTCGCTCATTCGCTAAAAAATCGACCGCGCTGTCGATTCCGCCTTCCCCGCGCGTCGTCTTGTCGTCGAACCACTACTCGAAGGAGCACAGCCATGCCGGAGCTTCAGATCATCGGCGGACCCCAAAGCAATTACGTGCGGGTCGCGCGCATCGCCTGCGCCGAGAAGGGTGTGCCGTACACCCTGGTTCCGGTTAGCCCGCACACCCCCGAGGTCGATGCCATCCACCCGTTTGGCAAGATTCCGGTCATGCGGCACGGCGACGTGACGCTCAGCGAGTCGCGCGCGATCTGCTTTTACATCGACCACGCCTTCGACGGCCCGCCGCTCGCGCCGCAGGATCCGGTGAATGGAGCGCGGTCAGAAGAGTGGATCTCGCTCGTCAACACGACCATCGACCCGCTTTTGATTCGCCAATACCTCAGGGCCTACTTTTTCCCGGGGGCGTCCGACGGCCGCCCCGACCGCGCGGCGATCGACGCTGCGCTGCCCAAGATGGAAGAGCATTTCTCGGTGCTCGACCGCGCTGTCGCCAAAACAGGCCACTTGGTCGGCGACGGTTTCACGCTCGCGGACATGAACCTGCTGCCGATCCTGTTCTTCATGGCGAAGGGGCCGGAAAGTCGGGCCATCCTGCGCCGTTCCGCGAACCTCGAGGCTTACGCGGAACGGCACATGGCGCGGGCGAGCCTCAGGGATACTGTCGCGCCGCCGTTCCCCGGCCGCTCTTCCTGGGAGATCGAGGGGTGAGGAGGGAGAATGAGCCATGCGCTACATGTTTCTGATCTACAGCCGCGAGACCGAGATGGGCAAGATGTCGCCCGCCGACATGGAAGAGCTGAGGGCGGCGCACCGGGCGGTCATGGACGAGACGCGGGCGAGGGGCATCTTTCAGGGGGCCGAGCCTCTACATCCCACCGCCACCGCGACCACGGTCCGGATGAACGGCAGCAAGCGGCTCGTGCTGGACGGGCCGTTCGCCGAGACAAAGGAACAGCTCGCGGGGTATTACATCCTCGACTGCAAGGACCTCGACGAGGCGATCGGGTGGGCCGCCAAGATTCCGACGGCATGCAAGGGCGGCGAAGGCTGCATCGAGATCCGCCCGATCATGGGGCTGCCCTCGCGCTAAACCTGACCGATGTCCGCGCTTGCGCGGAGTCGGTGTTTCGCCACGAGCATGGCCGGATCATCGCTGGCCTGATCCGGCTGTGCGGCTCTTTCGACCGCGCCGAGGAGGCGATGCAGGACGCCTTGACGGCGGCGCTGAAACATTGGCCCGACCATGGGATTCCGCAAAACCCTGGCGCGTGGATCATGACCGCCGCTCACCGCAAGCTGATCGATATGGCCCGGCGCGAGCGCACCCGGAACGAAAAGCACGAACTTCTGGAGCAGGAAGTCGCGATCGCCGTCTATGAGAACCCGATGCCTGCGCCATCCGCACTTCCCGACGACCGGTTGCGCCTGATTTTCACCTGCTGTCACCCCGCGCTCAATCGCGAGGCGCAGATCGCTCTGACCCTGCGCACCCTTGGCGGCCTTTCGACCGCCGAGATTGCTCGCGCCTTCCTTCTGCCCGAACCCACTTTGGCGCAACGGCTGGTGCGGGCGAAGCGCAAGATCCACGACGCGCGCATCCCCTACGAGGTGCCGCCGGATCACACCTTGGCGGAGCGGCGGGCTGCGGTGCAGGCGGTAATCTACCTGATCTTCAACGAAGGCTATCTCGCGACCGCGGGCGAGGCCCTGATCCGTCGCGAGTTGTGCGCCGAAGCCACGCGCCTCGCTCGCATGCTGCGCGAGATCGACGCGCAGGAGCCGGAAAGCCTCGGTCTGCTCGCGCTGATGCTGCTGCACGACTCCCGCCGCCACGCTCGGATCGACCGCGAAGGCACCTTGATCACGTTGGAGGACCAAGACCGCTCGCTATGGGATCGCGGCCAGATCCAGGAGGGTTTGGCGCTGATCGACGAGGCTTTGCGCATCGGTCGGGTCGGACCCTATCAGCTGCAGGCGGCGATAGTCGCTTTGCATGCCGAAGCCCGCACCGCCGCGGAGACGGATTGGGCGCAAATCGCCGCTCTCTACAATGAACTCGCCCAAATCAACCCGACGCCGGTCGTGCTGTTGAACGGTGCGGTTGCGGTCGGCATGAGCGAGGGACCGGGACGCGGGCTGAGCCTGATCGAGGAGCTCGGAGCCTCCGGAGCACTCGATCGATATCACCTGTTTCACGCCGCGCGCGCCGACATGTTGCGCCGGCTTGGTTCGCGTACAGCGGCGGCCGAGGCCTATCGGCAGGCGCTCGCCTTGACCGCCAACGACATCGAACGCACGTTTCTAGAGCGCCGGCTCGCCGCGCTGTGAAGCGCGCCCGCGGGTTGCAGCCGGCATGGTCGATGTGCCAGTCTCGCCCCATGCGACCGCCCAATTTCTATGCCCATCCCGGCTTCGAACGCGCCGGTCTGCGCCGGCGCGACACCGGCTGGATCCTCGAACGCATTGCCGACCCGGCGAGTCTCTTCGTTCCCGTGTGGCGCAACCAGAACCTCGTCATTGAACTCGACGACGCGGAGCCGCGCGCCGTTGTGCTCGCCTCAGCGGCCGTCGCGCCGAGCCCCGCCCCTGCCGAAGACCGCCTCGCCCGCGGCGAGGTCGTGTTTCTCGGGCTGATCGAGGAGCGGGCGCATTTCGCGCTCGACCTGTCGCCGCTCGAGGCACCGCTCGACACGCTGCGTTCCCCGGCATTGGCGGCAAGCGGGATCGATGGGGCCCGAGTGCGGTTCACCGATTTGCGCCAGCTCGGCGGACGGATCGAGCGGCGCGAAGGCGCGCTGTTGGCGCTCGCCCGGGCGATGCTGTTCTGGCACGCGCGTCATCGTTTCTGCGGCCTGTGCGGCAACCCGACCCGCAGCGAGGAGGCCGGGCACATGCGCCGCTGTACCGACCCCGGCTGCAACACGATGCACTTCCCGCGCACCGATCCCGCCGTGATTATGCTGGTCAGCGACGGCGAGCGCGCGCTGATGGGGCGCTCCAAGCACTTCCCTCCCGGCATGTATTCGACGCTCGCGGGCTTTGTCGAACCGGGCGAGAGCCTCGAAATGGCGGTCGCCCGCGAGGTGCGCGAGGAGACTGGGATCGAGGTCGGTGCAGTCTATTATCATTCCTCGCAGCCCTGGCCGTTCCCAGCCAACATCATGCTCGGGTTCCACGCCGCGGCGCTAACCACCGAGATCAAGTTCGACTACGGCGAGCTAGAGGATGCACGGTGGCTCGAGCGTCGATGGCTCCTCTCACACGCCGACGACGACTCGTTCCGTATGCCGCGGCTCGACTCGATCGCCCGCCGGCTGATCGAGGACTGGCTGCACGATCGCATCGAAATCGGCAGAGAGCGGTGAGGGACCGACCAGAATTCCCGGCGCCCGGAAAATACAGCGACTCCAGCAAAATGCCCTCCCGTACCGCTCGTTCGCATAGAGAGCACTCGTCCGACCAAGGACTTGCGAGCAAAATTCCCTAAACTTAGCGAACAGGGAATTTTTCCGCCGAACAGGGAAGTATTTCGCCCGGAGCAGGGAGCGGAGTGGGGCGATTTCCGGCTGAACAGGGAGGGATCTGGGAATGTGTACGGTCGCTCCGCTCCGCGTGAATTAATTTAGGGGACACAATGTGCGTCGAAATCGTTCACTCGGACGAATCCAGGGACGTGCTCTGAACTTTATAGCCTTGGTTTGCGGGAAGCGGCTGGAACCGGCGCAAGCGAAACCGCCAACGCAAAAGTTAATCGTTAACTATACTTTGTTGTGGAATACCATCTCGCGAACCGGGCATTGTTCGGCCATGATATCCAGGTTGGTAAACGCGATTAAGCCCGCCCATAATCGACCTCAGGGAGGACCTAGGGAATGGAGGTGGTGATGGGCATGACCTGCGCCGCCTGCCACACGCGGCAGATCGAGGTCGCCAGCACCGCCTATCGCATCGATGGCGGTCCGGCCCCCGTCGACTTTCATAAACGGGCGCTTATCGAATACCTGAAGAAGCTCTGATTATCAGCGAGTGATTTTCGTCTTCCGCCGACGAGGTACGGCTTGGCGCTCGGTGAGATCAAAGCACCATAGGAAACGGAAGTTTTCGGAACTCCGCAAAGGGTTCTGATGGCAGCTATGGCGAACACATCCGAGCACGAAGTAGGGGATAGCACGGGTGCCCGGCGGCGCTATCTCACCGTCGTGTTCTCGGATCTGTCAAATTCCACCGACCTTAGCGAAGGGATGGAAACGGAAGACTACGCCGACCTGCTGAGCGGGCTGCGGCGCGCCTGCCAGGACGTCATCCCTCGGCACGGCGGCACGATCGTGCAGATGCGTGGCGACGGCATCCTCGCCATCTTTGGCCATCCCGAGCCCGGCGAAGACGATGGGCGCAGAGCGACGGAGGCCGCGCTCGACCTGCATGAGCGAATTCGCGGGCTCGGCTCCCAACTTGCGCTCCCCAGCCGCGCGGAGCTGACCCTGCACACGGGGATCCACTCTGGCTTGGTGCTGGTCGAGGAAGGGGACGCCATTGCCGGTCGGTTCACTTTGACGGGGAGCGCTGTCAACATCGCCGCGCGGCTCTCCGATCTCGCGCGCACCGATGAAATCCTGGTCAGCGCGGACACGCTCGGCGCCGAGATGCATTTTTTTGAAACCGGTGAGCTCCAAAGTCTGAGATTGCAGGGCATCGCCGAGCCGGTCGCCGTTTGCCGCATTCTCGAGCGCGTCGCGATCGGCACGCGTTTCGAAGCGCGCGCCAAACGTGGGCTGATACCGCTCGTCGACCGGAAAGCCGAATTGCGCAGCTTTGACCAGGCACTGCAGGAGACGATCGCCGGCGAGCCGAGGTGTCTCGCCATCGTGGGTCCCGCAGGGCTGGGCAAGACACGCCTGGCAGAGGAATTCCTCCATCGCGCCGTTTCGGTCGATTGTGAAGTCCATCGCGGCTATTGCGAAAGCTATCTGAGCGCCGAGCCGTTGCAGCCGTTCCTGCAAATGCTCCGGTCGCTATGCGGCCTGACGCACGGCATCTCTGCGTCCCTAGCCGTCGAAGCCTTCGAGCGCACCTTGCTCGAGATCGACGGCGATCTCTCGGCTTATCGCGACGTGCTGTTGCGCGCATTGTCGCTCGGCAGCGCCGCGCCCAAGGACGAGACCAGACGGCCGGTGGCCGACAATACGATAGCGGCCTTGCGCGCTGTCTTTGGGGGTCTGGCTGCGCTCGGACCGCTCGTCCTCTTCATCGACGACTGGCAGTGGGCCGACGATGCAACGCGGCAGGTGCTCGGCGCGATCAGAAGCCTCGATCGCTGCGCCATCCTGGTGCTGATCGCTACTCGGGACTACGCGCCTGCCGATGTCGCGCTGAGCGACGCGCAGATGCTGCAGATCGCGCCTTTTACCGCGCATGAGGCCCGGGAGACGATCGTTCAACTTCTGCCCGGCCAGGATCCGTTCGTGACGGAGAACATCGGGGATTATTCCGGCGGCAATCCTCTGTTCATCGAAGAGCTTTGCCACTCCGTTGCCGCGGGCCACTCCATCGTCTTTGAGAACCTCGATCGTCGTCTTGGTCGGACGCCGGGCGGAACGGCCTGGCTCAGCCGGCTCATCGAGTCCCGCGTCGAGCGGCTCTCTGCCCCCGACGCCGAGCTGGTGCGCATGGCGGCGGTCATCGGCAACGTGATCCCGTTATGGCTGCTCAAGGCCATCAGCGGCTACGGAGACGATGATCCGATCATCCGCTCGCTTGCCGATCAGGATTTGATATTCCCGGGCGAAAGGCCGGGAACCTTGCGCTTCAAACACGGCATCACCCGGGACGTCATCTACGATTCCGTAGGGCTTCGCCAGCGCAGGGCGCTGCATCTGCAAATGGCCGAGGCACTGCGTCGGCAAGGCGCCACCTCCGCCGAGGAAGAGTTTTACGAGTCGCTCGCCTATCACTACGGCGCGAGCGGCGAAGCAACGGAGGCGGCGCGCTATGCCGAACTGGCGGGAGACAAGGCGATGGCCGCCTCCGCCCTTGATCGGGCGCAGCTGCAATACCGCGCCGCTCTGACTGCGCTGGACACGCTGGGGCAATCGGAAACCACTTACCGCAGGTGGATGTCGATTTCGCAGAGCCTGGCCTCGGCCTGCGTGTTCGATCCGTCGCGAGATCAGCTCGCGGTCCTCGGACGCGCGGTCGAACTCGCCGCCGCACGAGACGATCAACCCGCGATAGCGGAGGCCGAACGCTGGCTCGGCCATGTCTACTACGCGCTCGGCGAATCCGCCGCGGCCAGTGATCACCTCGAACGTGCCCTGGGTTTTGCCCAACGCGTCTCGGACGACTCACTGACCCTGAGGATTCAATCTGCCTTGGGGCAGGCCAGCGCCGCTGCCTGCGACTATGACAAGGCGCTCGCTCTGCTTGCCGGCGCGACCGCCGGGAAGGAAGGGCGCGCGCGGAGCCGCCGGCCCGCCGTAGGGTTTGCCTACACGCTCGCCTGCAAGGCATCGGTGCTCGGCGACCAGGGCCGTTTCGACGAGGCGGATGAATGCTTTGAGGAGGCGCTGGGGGCGGTTCGCGGCGCGGACCACCAGGTCGAAGGCTCGGTTCTCAGCTTGCGAAGCGCCGTCTGGCTATGGCAGGGGCACTGGGAGGAGGCGCGTCAGGCGGCGACCGAGGCGCAGCGCATCGCCGAGCGCGTGAAAAGCCTCTATCTCTACACTATGGGGCTGTCGCTTGGCGCGTATGCGGGCTGGGTGCTACGGCAGGACGAAGCATCGCTCCAGACCATCATGGATGCCACCTCCTGGCTCGCGAGTCGCGACAGAGGACTGTTCATCTCCCTCAACTATGGCTGGCTTGCTGACGCCATGGCGACAAGCGGGCGATGGCAAGAGGCGCGCCGCTATGCCGCCGGCGCCGTACGCCGCGGCCGCAAACGCGACCGGATCGGCGAAGCGATGGCGTATCGTGCGATGGCGCGCGCCTCGGCGGCCGGACAAAACCGCAAGCCGGCGCCGCACTACCTCGATCTCGCAATGGAGACGGCGCGCGTGCGACAATCACTGCATGAGGTTGCGGTAACTCAGCTCTACGACGCAGAGATCAGGCTTGCCCAAGCCGACCGCGTCGCCGCCGCGGCGCTGCTCGATCAGACCGGCGCCGCCTTCCAGGCGCTGGCAATGCACTGGCATTTGGACCAGACCGATCGATTGCGGAGGCGTCTCCGGCTCTAGTGGTTGGAGCCACACGGATGGTTCCGGTCATCGAGCCGCACGTCGAGATTGCTTTGTCGCTCCGCTCCTCGCAATGACAGCCCTTTGCCCGTCATTGCGAGTGAAGGCGAAGCAACGGTGCTTCAGGTCCGATATCGAGTGCCAGGTTCGCTCCACTTTTACGACGTTGCATAAATTGGCGTATTTAGGCGTCTAGCATCAGGGCGGTCCCGTCATTCCCGCGCAAGCGGGAATCCAGGGCGGTGTCCGGGGCGTTTGCCCTGGGTGCCCGCCTTCGCGGACATGACGAAAACGTTGGGGGCGCGTACGTTCACTTTTGCAACGAGGTACTAGCGCGGGCATCCGTCCAGCGGAAGCTTGCACTGGCTTAACTATGGGTGCGCGCCGCCGGGGCCGGGATCCATCACGCCCGCAATGATGCCGAGCAGCACGCCCATGGCCATCGCATAACCCGGACAGGCATGGGTGGGGTGCGGATGCTCGCGCCGATCGCCGCCGAAGACGGCAAAGACGTCGGTGATCTTGTTGGCCAGATCCTCGCGCGTCGCCGAGGCGATGCCGATCGCAACCTTGTCGCCGGGATGCACCTGGACCGGGTTCGTGTCGCCGAGCGTGTGCTCCTTGACGGCGGTACGCCACACCGCATTCGGCACCGGGTTGAGTTGCATCGCTTGCTTTAGCGGTACCTTCAGAACAGCGCAGGCGCGCAAATAAAGGTCGGGCTCGGCGCCGCCCGCAAGCTGTTGCTGCAGTGCGGTAAAGGTCGCGTCCTTTTGCCAGGCGCGTACGGTCGCGATCACATTGCCCTCAACGGTCGGCAGGAAGCCCATCATCACCCCGATGATGGTGCGGGCGATGATGTCGTCCTGGTCCGACGTACTGGGAAAGGCGGAAAAAATGGCCCGCGACAGTACCCCCTGCAGCGGGTTGGCAGGGGAGCGTCTCTCGCTGACAAACTTCGTTACGTCCTCTTTGAGGATGTGCCCGAGCCGCTGTCCGGTCAGGGCCACCAGGAATTCCGGATCGGGCATGAAGGTGTAGGCTGACGGCGCTGTGAAGTCGCCGGGACAACGCGCCGGCGGCAGCAGGTTCGACGGCCGGAAGCCGCCGGCCAGGACGGCGCTGGCGTCCGGCAGGTCGAACCATATGATGCAGAGCGCAGCCAACACCTGGTCGCAAACGTCCTGGATCTCAAAAGCGGCGGGGTTGCTCAGCGAAGCCAGCACGTTCCGTGTTTCGCGCAAGGCGAGGTTGAACGAGTCCCTCTCCGAGATTGCCTGAATGGCCGCGTTGACCTTGCTCGATTGGGCGTCGTACTCCGCGCCCTTGTCCAGGCCGAGATAGATCATGCCAAAGCTCTTCCGCAGGCGCTCGGCATAGCCGCACACCGAATAATTCCCGGCCGGATCGTGATAAACCTCCATGACCAGCTTTTTGCTCGAGACGAGGACGCCGTCGCCCGTCCGCACGGCGCCGGCAGCCGGATCGGGCGGCGCGGCCAAGGCGGATGCCGGCGCGCCATGCTTTTTAGCCGACAGCTCCGCGAGCATCGCCTGCCACAAATCGTCGAGACCCGAGATGCCCTCCTGACCCAATGCGCGCAAGGCGCGGCCGATCCTGTCGTCACCCTCGTCGCTGGTTTCCGGCGGCATTGAATTTCTCCCGAGCAAATCCTGTCAGAGCCTTCCCGGCACCATAGACCGGCGCTCTCGACGTGCTGCCGGAGTATGGCGCGCTGTATCCGCACGAGCCATCACATTCGCGCTGCCACTCCGTCGCTGCTGCAAGGTGATGCGACGGCGCGCGAGCCCTACAGCACGACTTCGACGAGAAACGGGCCGGGCGTGGCGATCCCTTCGGCAAAGTGGTCGTTGAACTGTTCCATCGTCGTGACCCGCGCGCCGGGCACCCCCATCGAGCGCGCGAGACCCACCCAGTCGAGATCGGGGTGGCCGAGATCGAGCATGTCGAGCGCCTTGCGGCCGGGATTGCCGGCGCCGACATTGGCGAGCTCGCCGCGCAAGATCGCGTAGCTCCTGTTCGAGAATAAGAGGGTCGTGACGTCGAGCCCCTCGCGCGCCTGCGTCCACAAGGCCTGCAAGGTGTACATGCCGCTGCCGTCGCCTTCGAGGCAGACGACCTTGCGATCGGGGCAGGCAACCGCCGCACCGGTTGCGACCGGCATGCCCATGCCGATCGAGCCGCCCATGTTCGAGAGCCAATCATGGGGTGCGGCCGCGCGGGTCGGCGCAAAGAAGCCGCGGCCGGTCGTCACCGCCTCGTCGACGACGATCGCATTCTCCGGCAATAGTGCCGCGAGCGAGACGCCAAGTGCCTCAGAGGTGACCGCGCCGGTGGCCGGCTTTGGCGGCGGACCGTCGCTCACCGGCGCCGGGGTCGAACGCGCACCGATCTCGTCGGCCAGAGCCTCCAGCGCTCCGATCAGATCTTCCTCGGGGCGGGCCAGCACATGGCCGACGGCGTCCGGCGGCGAGAGCAGGCTCGGCTTGTCCGGATAGGCGAAAAACGCCACCGGCATCTTCGAGCCGACGAGGATGATGTGCTTGAGCCCCGCGAGGACCTTGACCGCCTGGTCGACGACATACGGCACCCGCTCGACAAATACCCGCCCGCGTCCCCGCTGAGTACGGGCGTTGGAGCCCTGAGCGATCAGCAGGGCGCCGGTCCTGGCGGCGATCCGGCCGGCGAGATCGAGCCCCTCTTGGCGCAAGGCACGGCCGGTGACGAGC
>Ga0318515_10000673_pt1 | contig 10894 bp, 12 predicted proteins | sample GRESIP176b2f19_FD_202499 | JGI IMG/M metagenome (GOLD analysis project Ga0318515, IMG submission 202499) | Tropical soil microbial communities from Luquillo Experimental Forest, Puerto Rico - GRE.SIPMG.176b2f19 | ecosystem: Environmental > Terrestrial > Soil > Tropical forest > Bulk soil...
GCCTGTGCGGGATCACCCGGGGACCGCTGTCGCGCATTACCAAGCCCATCGTCGCGGCGATCAACGGCTGGTGCGTCGGACACGGCGTCGAGTTGGCGATGGCGTGCGACATCCGCATCGCGTCTGAGCGAGCACAATTCGGCACGTTCGAGGTGCGTCGCGGAATGCATCCCGCCGACGGCGGCATTCCCCGTCTGGTCAACGTCTGCGGTGTGGGCGTGGCGTTGGAGTTGCTGCTGACCGGCGAGCCGATCTCTGCCGAGCGCGCCTACGCCGCGAACATGGTTTCCCGGGTCGTGCCACACGAGAAGTTGATGGAGGAAACCGACGCGCTGGTCCAGCGGATTCTGCGCTGCGATCAGGCGGCGATCGAGTCCGCTAAGGAGACGGTGCTGGAAGTCATCGGGCGCACCCTCTATGACCAGCTGCGGGTCGAGGCAATGTGGGGTTACGCGCTGTGCGGCGGCAACACCACCGTCATGGAGCGATCCCAACAGTTCTTCGACAAAGAAGATCGCGGACGGGCCGGCGTGACCGCTACTCCCCTGTGACTGCGGAGCCAGCGAGAAGACGAGACATTCCATGCCCGAACTGTTTCCCGACTATCGCTGTCCGTGGGAAACCGATGACCAGCGGTTGCTTCGCGAACATGCGGCAGCGTTCTTCCGTCGGGAAGCCACTCCTCATCAAGAACGCTGGGCGGAGCAGCATCAGGTTGACCGTGAGTTCTGGAACAAGGCGGGTGCCGCTGGGTTGCTCTGTCCCGAGCTTCCCGATAAATACGGCGGCGCTGACGGCAATTTCGGACACGAGGCGGTAGTTCAGCACGAACTCACTTTTTCGGGAGACTCGGCATTCGGCTTCAACGCACATTCCACAATCTGCGCCCACTACATCTTTGCTTTCGGTACCGAAGAGCAGAAGTCTCGCTGGCTGCCGCAAGTGACCACGGGCGAAGCGGTTTTGGCCATTGCGATGACCGAGCCTGGGACCGGATCGGATCTGCAGGCGGTGCGAACCAGCGCGGTCCGTCACGGCGATGATTACTTGATCAACGGGTCGAAGACCTTCATCACCAACGGAACTCACTGCGATCTGTTGATCGTTGTTGCCAAGACCGACCCCAGTGAGGGCGCCAAAGGAATTTCCTTGTTCGTCGTCGAGACCAACGGTCAAGTCGGGTTCGAACGCGGACGAGTGCTGCACAAGATCGGCCAGCACGGACAGGACACCCGCGAACTGGCCTTCACCGATATGCCCGTGCCAGCGCAAAATCTTCTCGGCGGGGTCGCCGGCCAGGGTTTCTATCAACTCATGAAGCAACTCCCCCGGGAGCGGCTCAGTATTGCGGTCGGCGGCGTGGCGATGGCCGAGGCCGCGGTTCTGGAAGCGGCTCAATACGCCAAGGAACGCACGGCGTTCGGCCGCCCTGTGCTCGACTACCAGAACACCAAGTTCGTGCTTGCCGAATGTAAAGCGGATGTCCTGGCCGGTAAAACCCTGGTCGATCACTGCATCGGGCGATACCTGGATGGAACCCTCGACGCGGCGACCGCGTCGATAGCCAAAATGTGGGTGAGCGACATGCAATGCAAAGTCGTCGACAAATGCCTACAGATCTTCGGCGGCTACGGCTACATCATGGAGTACCCCATTGCGCGGATGTATGCCGACGCACGAGTGCAGAAAATCTACGGAGGTACCAACGAAATCCTCAAGGAGGTCATCGCCCGAGGGCTCTGACGTGCGCTAGCCGCGCCGGCGGAAACGTGTCCAAGCGCGCTGCGCTCCCGACTCAATCCCGCAGCATCGACAAGCAGCGCGCTAGTATATGCCGGCGCGATGGCGATATATGCTCGGCATGTTTTGCCCTCGGCACCTGGGCTCGCCCTCCCACATCGGCGACAGCGTCGTGGTGCGCACGCCCGCCGGCAATTCTGTTGCGACGTCGTTGACAAGCGAGCATCCGGTGCAGCCTGACAGCCGACCCTCAACGTCTCAGGCCCTGCCAGGAACTCGAATATGACGGAATTGAATATGCGGCTCTACCAGTAAAATACCGCCGTGTTCATCAGATGAATTACGCTGCGCGTGCCATGCCGCGCGGGCAGATTCCAACCTCTCTGGTCTGATCGCGATGTCACCAAGATTATCGATGCTGAGCCCGCGTACGACTTCTGATCGCGCGGCGGTTCAGCAAACAGATCACTGTGCCACCGCAGCGTTGCAACCACGCTCGGATGATGCCCACTTACGATCGCTCGGTAGCGCTGCGGCACTACCCCACTGCTGCTAGATCCACCACGCCGGCGGCAAATGCGTTCGACTGCTCAAGCGCCCTACGGTTCCGACGTATGAATTCGAGGTCGCCCTCCAGCAGTGCGACGAACGGCCGAGCGCCGTGGTCGCCGGCATGTACCGCGGCATGGAACGGGCGGACGGCCTCGTTGATTCGAGCGATGATGTCGTCGACGAATCCTTCGCGGTCCTGGAGTCCGTATGCGTCGAGGAACATCTGTAGGCGGCGCGCGACATCGGGTGCTTGGGACCAACCACGAGCATGCGCATGAGCGTGTGCGTGGAGGCCGACGACGTGCCACGCGGCGTAGGCCAGGTCCCTGCGTCGAGTGGTGGGTCCAGCGTTGTCCCAGTCGATTAGCGAGTGGATTCGGCCGGAGGAGTCCGCCACGAGGTTCGCGAGGCTGACGTCGTTGTGTCCGATGATCTCGCCGTCCTGCAGGCCGCAGCTGCCATCGCGCCATTGCAGTTCGGATCCTGGGCGGAAGCTTTCGACGGCGTCATGGAACCGACGGAGGAGGCGCGCGACACGAACCAGGTTCCCTTCCGAGCGGAGCCACTCCGGCCAGCCCTCTGCGCTTGCTGCTGTCTGTCCGTCGATGAAGGTCAGAACCTCACGGCCTTCGGAGTCGACGCCGAACACCCGGGGCGCACCGTCGAATCCGACTGACTCGAGGTGTTTGAGGAGTTCGTGTACGGCTGGTGTCCAGTGACCGGTCGAGCGGCGGACGGTTCCTCCTGTTCGAAGGACAGTGCCGCCCCAGCCGCCGGCCAGCCGCTCCGCGTGGTCCTTGACTGCAACCATTGGGCCCTCCAAACAACGACTGGTTCGATGGCGACCACGTTACGAACGAAAAGAAGCAGGTGGGAGGCCCCAAACGGCTGAATAGTTACTCGAAGTGGCAATGTCGAGTGCGGATGTAAGCTACGGCCGTGGCCGTCGTCGATCAGTACCACCTCTCCGGTGCCTGGAATTTTCGAGACGTCGGCTCACTACGAACCTGCGACGGTCGTGAGATACAGCCCGGAATTCTTTACCGATCGTCGGAGCTGTGTTCTCTCGACGCCGACGGCCGAAGGAAACTGCGTGCACTGTCGATCACTGACGTTATCGATCTCCGCAGCCAGAGCGAGATCGCATGGAATGGGCGCGACGTCCTGCCACCGGGCGTGACGCTGCACGTCACGTCAGTGCACGACGATGGGCAACAGACGGCTCCTCACGAGCCTGAACGAGTTCTCACACCGCAGTTGTCGGAGGCAGCCCTTGAACACGCCTACAGCCGCTTTCCGCTTCTGCCGACCGGCCAGCACGCGCTCGCTTACACAATTCGAGTTGTGTCGGAAGCATCGGGTGGCGTCCTCATTCACTGTGCGGCGGGCAAGGATCGCGCGGGCTGGATTGTTGCCGCGCTACTTAGAGCTGCCGGTGTTTGCCCGTCCGACATTCTGGCCGATTACCTTCGTAGCAACGAGTCCGTCGAGCCTCTTCGCAAACATGTGATCGCCCGTAACGGTGATCTTTCCCAGCTGTCGGACAAGGTCCTGGGCGTCCACAACGATTTCATCGCTGCGTCGTGGCGTGCGGTTGATGGGCGGTACGGCAGCTTCGACACCTACCTTGGCCAGATCGGCGTCGACGCGCCAATGATCGCTGCACTTCGCAGCCGCCTGCTGCACTGAAGCCCGAAACTCGCGCCGTTAATTCGGCGAACCAAACGATCTTGGTGCGGCGAGTTACTAGATTTGGCAACGTGGTCGATTGGGACATCCCCCGTGCTCCGGCAAGCGTCGGTGTGCTGCTCGGCCTGGCCAGCGAACGTGGTGTCAGCCCGGAAACCTGCCTCGCCGGCTCAAGTCTGACCGTTGGCGGTTTGCAAAATCCCGGCGCCGAAGTCACCGCACGCCAGGAATTGACCGTCGTCACGAATCTGCTCGAGGCGCTCAATTATCCCGACGATCTCGGTGTTGAAGCGGGGCTCCGCTATCACCTCGCCACCTATGGAATCTTCGGGTTCGCCTTGATTAGCAGCCCAACCGTGCGCAGTGCGGTCGATGTCGGTATGCGGTATCTCGATCTGACGTTTGCGTCTTCTAGCGTCGGCACCCGAGTGGACGATGAAGAGTTCCATTTCGTTCTGGAGGCGGCCCCCGGTATACCGGACCGCGTCCGTCGGTTCGAAATTGAACGCGCGGCCACGGCCATCTGCGTGGTCCAGCGCGAACTCTTGGCGGACCTGCCGCCCTTCACGGTTCGGTTCGCCCATCCCCGCCCGGCTTGTATTGACCGCTACGTCGCGACCTTCGGCACCGAACCAGAGTTCGATGCACCCGAAAATCTGCTGACCTGGTCCGCCGGTGTGCTCGACCTCCCACTGCCACAGGCCAACGCCTATAACGCCGCTGCAACACAGCAGCAGTGCCGCAAACTCCTCGAAGAACGACGCAGCCGGACTGGGCTCTCGGGCCAGGTTCGCGACCTGCTCCTTGCGTCCCCGTCGCAACCACCGAACGCCGACGAGGTCGCCCGAACCCTAATGATGAGCCCCCGGACGCTGCGCCACCGACTCGGTGCAGAGGGGACCTCCTATCGCGAACTACTCGATGAAATCCGACAGCGACTTTCGGAAGAAATGCTGATCAGAGGCCGCTTGACGGTCGCCGAGACAGCTCAGCGACTCGGGTACGTCGAGTTGTCGAGCTTTTCGCAGGCGTTTCGCCGCTGGCACGGTATGGGTCCGCGCGCCTTCCGCGCGTCTCGCGCCTGAGCCGGAGTATTGGATCGAATCGACGACCTCAAGTGGCCGATGACGACTCGCCTACATCCAAGACGCGCAAGCCCGTGGCGGTGCGATACGGGGAGGAATACGGTGTCTGCCGCTACTTCAGCGTTGGTTTGGTGAGAGTGCGCCGGCGTCCGATCGAGTCTTGGACCGCCACCGGGCCGCATCCGCTCACGAACGTGTGTGATCCAACCGGCCCGGACGCCTACTGGCCCAGCGCCGATAAGTCCGGCGTAACCACGGCATCGGTGGTGCGTCCAATGGTCGCTGGGCGCTACGCACCAGCTCCATCTCCACGTGCTCTGGCTCGTCGTCGCCGAGTTCTTCGATCTGGTCACCATTCAGCTCGCGTACCCTCGCCTCCGGGTCGATCAGCGCTTGGTCCCACGCCGCGGTGTCGCGCCAGTCCTTGACTCCCAACACAGCAGCGGCGTCGCGAAGCGCCTCGCCCAGCTCCCCATTAAGCAGCTGACGGAGCGCGTCGGCCCCGTGCCGCGGATTGGCGATCATCCACGAGTGGTAGGCGCCGGGCACCCGGTACAGCGTGGCGTCCGCGTCCTCGGCGAGGTCACGGGCGCTGTCGAACGGCACGAGCAGGTCTTTCTCCCCATGCACCACGATGGTGGGTATCTGCTGGTCGCGCATCACGTGCAGCAGCGGTGTGTAGTCGCCCGACTGCAGGATCGCCCGGGCCGCGCCGGTGAAGCCCGTCGGCTGCCGGGCGTTTCGCATCGCCACCGAGGCCAGCATCCGCACGTAGCGGCGGTGCTCCGCGCCACTCAACCGGGACGGATCACGCTGGGCGTCGTAGGCCGCCAAGCCTATAGTCTGCACCGCCAACCGCGGCGAGCGCGCCAGGGCAGGAATGACGTCGTCGAGCGACGCCCCGGCCGCGGCATCGAACAGCACTGCCGCAAGTACCCGGTCCGGCGCGGAGGCGGCAAGCTGGATCGCCATCCGGCCCCCCATCGAGTGGCCAGCGACGACCGCGCGCCCGATGCCCAGCGCATCGAGGGTGCGCAGGATCAGGCCGACGCGGTCGGCGAGCTCACCGCCGTTGCTTGGAAGGTTGTCGGTGTCACCGTGGCCGGCGGCGTCGACCGCGATGACCAGAAAACCCAGCCCGGCGGCCCGGCTGAGCATTCGCAGATAAGCGCGGCGGTTCAGCCCAAGGCCATGCAGGAACACCAGCGGCACACCCTGGCCACCGACTGATATGCCAACCTCATGCCCGTCGCCGAGCTCCACAAGATGATGCGTCAGCCGGATCCGCCGGTCCGTTTCTTCGGGTGGTGTCACCAATGGCTGGGCCATTACTCCCCCTCGCTAGCTCGTCTAAATACTCGACTATCATGAACCACACTCCGCCGCGCATGCCATCGATAACACCTGTGTCGTTGACTACTCCTCGCGGCTCGTGTGAACTGCGCCGGTTTTCCACGTCAGAGCCAGATAGCCACTAATTCCGCAAAACTCGCAGGTCACTGTCCCGTTCGCGGTCCGCATCAAGTGTGCCGTCGGCGTCGAAAGCGGCGCTGCCGATCGACCCACGTGCCGAGCTGGTAGCCACCGACGTGTGGGACCGTGGGACGCGGGCGTGACCGTGGCGTTGGACAACAAACTTCGAGGAGGGCGGGACCAGCAGCGTCGTGAACTGCTGCGCCGCGCACGCAGCATCGAGCGACCGGCGACATCCGAGATTCTCAATGACGGTGTCAAGTGCTGACGCGCGATCGGCGCCGAAGGGCCCAAGGGATTGGCCGTGGCCGCCGAACTTGGCGACGGCGTGTTCTCCGCGGCCGTACCCCAACCGGACGCCGCGAACGTCGCCGACTGGCGGCGCTGCTGTGCTTCGGCACGGTGCTCGACGAGGGCGAGGAACTGACGTCGCCACGCGCCGTCGATGCGGCGGGTCCCGGTGCGGTGGTCCTTTACCACGCCATGTACGTGCGCGGCGGCGCCGCTGCCGTCGACGGGCTGCCTGGTGGGCAAAGCTGGCGCCAAGCGATCGAGGCCTACCCTGAGGGCGAGCGGCATCTCGCCATCCATGCAGGGCATCTGGTGAAAGCTAATGCGCGTGACGAGCCACACGTCGCCGGCCTGATCCCGTTTGTCAGCTCGATGTGTTGACCGGCACCGCTGAACAGATACCCGAGAAGATCGCGGGACTCGCCGCGCAGGGAGTCACCGAGATCGTTTACCAGCGCGCCGGATCCGACATCGAGCGGGAACTCCGCGTGTTTGCGTCCGCCGCCGGCGTCGAGGTCTGAACGAGAAATCCCCGGCCTCGTCTTTGTAGCATCCTGCTACAATCGTTACAGACTGCTACAGATAGCAAGGGATTATGGCCGGAACAGGTGATCGGGTGACGCGCTTCGCTGCCGATCTGCTGGACAGCGCGGCGGCCGAAGGCGCACGGCAGAGTCGCTCGGCCAAGCAGCAGCTGGATCATTGGGCGCGGGTTGGACGCGCAGTGTCCAGCCAACACACCGCGGCGCGGCGGCGGGTCGAGGCCGCGCTGGCCGGCGAGCTGGAATTGCGCGAACTGAGCGTCGAGGAAGGTGTGGTGTTCAACGCCGAGATCGCGGCGGCGATCCAGGAGAACCTCGCGGAATCCAACTACGGCGAGGTACTCGCCGAGCGCGGCATCACGACGGTCGCCCTCAACGAGGCGGGTCAGATCGTCGAGCACCGGCCCGACGGCAGCTCGGTCGTGCTCGCACCCAAACGCCGGCCGGCTCGCCGCGGAAAGTAATGCCGCGCCCACGCGATGAAACGACTCGATCTCGTCGTCGGACCCAACGGTGCCGGTAAGTCGACGTTCGTCGAACTCACGCTGGCGCCGCTGCTGCCCGGCAGTGTCTTCGTCAACGCTGACGAGATCGCCAGACAACGCTGGCCCGACGACCCCGCGTCACACGCGTACGACGCCGCGCGGGTCGCCGCCGACACCCGGGCGCGGCTTATCGAGCTGGGCCGTTCATTCATCGCCGAAACGGTGTTCTCCCACCCGTCCAAACTCGAATTGATCGACACCGCCCAGGCCGCGGACTACACCGTGATTCTGCATGTCTTGGTCATCCCCGAAGAACTCGCAGTGCAGCGGGTCCGCCACCGGGTCACCGCTGGCGGACATGACGTCCCCGAACACAAGATCCGCGAACGTTACCAACGCCTGTGGGCGCTCGTCACCGCGGCGATCGCTCGGACAGATTCATCGACCGTGTACGACAACAGCGGGCTGAAGGGCCCGCGCATCGTCGCGCAGATGAGCGGCGGCAGCATTGTCGGCTCCCCCGCTTGGCCGGCGTGGACTCCCCGACCGCTGGCGTCACGCTGGACGAATTAATCGAGTGTTAGGACTGAATCAAAAGTTCAAGCCCGAGAACATGATCCGGCCGGGATCGTACTTCTGCCTCACGGCGGTCAGCTGAGATAGGTTCGCGCCGAAGTACCGCGACGGCGGCTGGTTCGCCTCGAGATAATTCACATAGCCGCCAACCGAATACGGTTGCACCGCTTGGTGTGCCGTGTTGAGCAAACTGGTTGCCGCCGACGGGTCACCGGACGGCTCGACGTACCACTGCACCAGCGCGTACTGCCGACGCCACGGAAAGGCTGTGGCCCCCGGTGCCACACTGGCGAGCGCGCCGTCGAGCGCGTGCATGATCGCCAGCATGCGCCCGGCGCCACGAGGAAAGGCGTTGACCGCCGAGGCGATTCCCTGAGCGGTGGCCGCGTTGACGGTGGGAAAGACATCGGATCCGCCGACATATCCGAGCGGCGACGGGTTGAGGTTGCCGACGGCCAGATATCTCACCAGGTCTATGTAGTTGAACGTGTGGTTCTCGGTACTGGACGGTCGCATTCCAACGGCTGAAATGATGGCGCTCGCCACGTTGCCACCCGACCCGACCGGGCAGGTCGCGAGAATGCGGCAGTGCGTACCAAACTGGTCGGTGGTGCTGTCCGCCAGTGCCCAGCTGCTTCGGTCGGCGCTACGCAGCCAGTTCTGCCAACCGACGAGGACCTGCGCGAAGGACTGCGGCGGGAAATTGAGGTTCACCACGTCGAGGTCCGTGGTGGGGAACGTGGCAAAGGTCAGCGAGGTGGTCACCCCGAAGTTGCCACCACCGCCGCCGCGCAGCGCCCAGAACAGATCGGGGCTGTTGGCGGCCGACGCGGTGACCGCCTGGCCGCCGGGCAGCACCACCGAAGCCGACGTCAGTTGGTCGCAGAGCAGGCCCGCGTGCCGGGAATTGGCGCCCAGACCGCCGCCCAGGGCGTGCCCCGCGGCGCCGACCGACGGGCAGGTACCCGTCGGGATGCCTCGGCCGGCTGCGGCCAGCGCCTCGTGCATCGCATACAAGCTGGTCGCAGGAGTCACCGTGACCTGGCCGGTGGCGGCGTCATAGTTGATTCCCCCTGGCAGCTGACGCAGGTCAAACACCATGGCGCCGTTCGCCGTGGACGCGCCTATGTAGGAGTGCCCACCACTGCGCGGGGCGACCTTGAGGTTGTGGGCAGCGGCGAATGCCATCGCTTTTTGCACGTCCGCCGCCGATGTCGGGGTAACGATCGCCGCCGGCGTGAAGCCGTTGTAGATGGTGTTGAAAACCTGCTTGGCCGTTGCGAATTGGGAACCGTTATCCGGTAGTAACACTTTTCCGCCGAGGGCGGTTGAAAGACCGCCCCAGCCCGTGCTATTCGGGTCGGCGAGAGCGCGAACGGGCCCGAAAACCGCACCGCTGGCTAGCGCTCCGGCGGCACCTCGTAGAAACGCCTGCCGCGAAATCTCACGCGCCAACGTCGGGCTCCCGCGATTGCGTCATGTCCCGCATTGTCAACCATCGGACGACAAAAACCTTGGTGCCGCATGACATGTCGCAGAACTATTGGGCGGGAATCATCCTAGCTTTTGGGCGAATTCGATAATGTTGCCGTCCGGGTCGGCGATGTGGAGCGTCCTTTCATGCCAGGGTCGATCCACCGGTCCGCTCAGGATCTCGACACCGAGCCCTCTCAACCGCTCCGCTTCCCCATCGACGTCTTCGATCAGAAAGCCGATCTCGCCGCACGGCGGGTTGCCGCCCTCGCGACCGATGAGTCCCGGCAGCTTCGACCGTTCGAAAAGCGAGAACTTGGTGTTCTCCACGGCGAATTCGACGTACCCGTCACCCTCGATCCGCACCTGGAGCCCGATCACGTCGCGGTAGAACGTCACCGACCGCCCAAGCGACTCGACATAGTGGATGACGTAGTCAACGCGACGCATTAATACACCGTTCGACGCACAGCTCAACGGCTCACGCGGAAACGCTTGAGCCGCGAGGTTGTTCCGGATACCAATTCGACTCGGCTTCTTGGCAATTGAAGGTGGGCCGCCAGTAGCCGGATGACCGCGTCGTTTGCCTTGCCGTCAATCGCTCGCTCCCGGACGTAGATCGTCAATTCACCGTCGGGACCGACCTCGACAAGGGGTCCCTTGCGACTGCCGGGCTTGACATTGACGACGACGGAGTCGTTCACGCGACTAGCCGGCCGGCGGTACCAACGGCGGACGGCATACGTTGGCGCCCGGATCCCACCACCAGCCGTTGTCGCATGCCAGCGGTTGCGGCCCGACACCCAGCGGACGGCAGACATTAGCCGTCGGGTCCCACCACTGGCCCGGCTCGCATGCCAAGGGTTGTGGCCCGACACCCAGTGGCCGGCATACTTTGCCTGTCGGGTCGTACCATTGGCCGGCGTCACAATCCGCCGAGCTCACTGCCGGCGTGGCGATCGTCACTGTGGCCATCGACGCCACCGCC
>Ga0318515_10000683_pt1 | contig 10836 bp, 7 predicted proteins | sample GRESIP176b2f19_FD_202499 | JGI IMG/M metagenome (GOLD analysis project Ga0318515, IMG submission 202499) | Tropical soil microbial communities from Luquillo Experimental Forest, Puerto Rico - GRE.SIPMG.176b2f19 | ecosystem: Environmental > Terrestrial > Soil > Tropical forest > Bulk soil...
CCTTCCGGATCGACCGCGAGGGGACCTGGCGGCACGAGGGGCAGGAGGTCACCCACCCGGGGGTCCTCGCGAACCTCTGGGCCAACCTCCGGGTCGACCGGCGGATCGAAGGTGATACCCACTACCTCCAGGTGGGGCCCCTCCGCATCCCGGTGGAGGTGGTGGCCGCCCCCTTCGTCGTCACGCGAATCGAGGTGCAGCGCGGGCGCGATGGTATGCTGCAGGGCTTGTGGGGACAGCTCTCCGACAGCACGAGCGAAGCGCTTCGGCCCGAGAGCTTCTGGCTCGATGACCGAGACACCCCGTTCTGCCGCGTGAAGGATGAGCGCTTCGGAGCCCGGTTGTCGGTGGCCGCCTGGCTCCAGCTCGCTCCGTGGCTCGAGCCCGGGGCGAGTCCGACTGATGTCGTGCTGGTGATCGGTGGGCGCCGGATCCCATTGCCCCGCAGACCCCGAGAGTAATTCCGCTGGCGCGTCACGTCGGATAGATCGTTCGAGGAAAGGCTGATCCATGTCCAGCTCATCCGATCGAGGGGGGTGGCGGCTTCGCTCCGTCGTTCTCGGGGCCGCCCTGGTGGTCGTCCTGTCCCTGGAGTGGTTCGCCGGGGCGCCCGTTCGGGTGCGGTCGGGTCCGGCGCGTGCGCCCTCCGGTGCGGCCGGGCCGTCCACTCCCGGGCTCGAGCCCGCCCACGACGGGGCCGCCGGGCAGGGCGCGACCTCCACTCGGACGTCGAGCGTGGTCCCGCCCTTCGGCGTGGCGGTGGCTACCGCGCGCCCGGTCGTCGACGAGGGCTTCGCGCGCGTGGTCGGTCACGTCGTGCATGCCGGGACGGGAGAGGCGCTCGCAGGGGCCTCGGTGTCGACGGGGTCCCACGAGGCGACCACGGACGCCGACGGGCGCTTCGCGGTCGGGCCCGTGGCACCCGGCGCCGCGCTCCTGGTCCGGCTCCCGGGATACGAGAAGGTGCGCCTCTATCCGCAGAACGCCGACCTGACGATCCGGCTCCGGCCGCAGCTCATCAAGGCGGCGTACCTCACCTATTACGGAGTGGGCGACCGCGAGATCCGGACGCGGACCCTCGACCTCATCGAAGCGACCGAGCTGAACGCGGTCGTGATCGACGTGAAGGGGGATCGGGGCATCATCCCGTACCGGACCACGGTGCCGCTCGCCCTGGAGGTGGGGGCGCAGGGTCCGGTGATCATCAGGGACATGCGCGGCTTCGTCGGGGACCTCAAGGCGCGGCACATCTACACGATCGCGCGGATCGTGTCGTTCAAGGACACCGTGCTTGCCCACCACCGGAAGGATCTGGCCATCATCGACCGGCGCACGGGACAGCCCTGGACCGACCGGGAGCAGCTGGCGTGGGTCGACCCGTTTCGGGAGGAGGTCTGGCGCTATCTCATCGCCGTGGCCAAGGAGGCCGTCGACCAGGGCTTCGACGAGATCCAGTTCGACTACGTCCGCTTCCCGACGGACGGGAAGCTGGTGGCCGCGCATTACTCGCGCGAGAACACCCAGGAGACGCGCCTCGCCACCATCGCGGCATTCTTGGCGATGGCGCGGCGGGAGCTTCATCCGCTCGGCGTCTTCGTCGCCGCCGATCTCTTTGGCTATACGGCCTTCAACACGAACGACACCGATATCGGCCAGCGCCTGGAGGAGATCGCGCCGAACCTGGACTACATCTCCATCATGGCCTACCCGTCGGGCTATCACCTGGGGATCCCGGGCTACCGGAATCCGGTCCAGCACCCCTACCAGATCGTCTACGAGAGCGTGAAGCGGACCCGGGAGCGCACGGGGGGGCTCCCGGTCAAGGTGCGGCCGTGGATCCAGGACTTCCGCGACTACGCGTTCGACCGGCGAGTCTTCGGGCCGGCCGACGTGAGGGCCCAGATCCGGGGAGCGGAGGCGTCGGGCGCGACCGGCTGGATGCTGTGGAATCCGGGCAACCGGTACACGGCCGAGGCGCTCCGGCCCAGCCCGGCGGCGGCCATCCGGCCGGCGGCGGAGGGGCGGTGAGACGGGAGCTCATCGCCATCGGCCTCGCCGGGGTGACGGTCCTCGGCGCGCTCGTGGCCGGGGGCCGGCCGGCCCGCGGCGCCGAGCCGCTCCCGCCCAACGAACTCGGCCGGGTGATGATCCTGGAGTACCACCGGATCGACGAGCCGGAGGCGCGCTGGACACGCACGCCCGAGAACTTCCGCCGGGACCTCCAGCGTCTCTGGGAGCGGGGCTATCGGACCGTCCTCCTGGGTGACCTCCTGGACCGGAAGGTCGCGTTGCCCGCCGGTACCACGCCGGTGGTTCTCACCTTCGACGACTCGTCCCCCGGGCAGTTCCGCTACGTCGAGAAGGGCGGCCTGTGGGTGATCGACCCCGACTGCGCGGTCGGCATCCTGGAGGCCGTCGAGCGGGAGCACCCCGAGTTTGGCCACGCCGCCACGTTCTACGTCCTGCCAGGAGCGGATCCCCCGAACCGACTCTTCAACCAGCCCGACCTCGCGACCCGCAAGCTCCAGTACCTGGCCCGCCGCGGTTACGAGATCGGCAACCACACGCTGTGGCACGCCACGCTGTCGAAGTACCCCCAGGACGTGGTGCGAAAGCAGATCGCGACGGCGCAAGAGTGGATCCAGCGTCACGTGCCGGGCTACCGACCCCGGACGCTGGCCCTGCCGATGGGGGAGTACCCGAAGAACATCGAGTGGGCGATTACCGGGCAAGTCGGGGCCGTCACGTACCAGCACCAGGCGATCCTGATGGTGGCGGGCGGGGCCGCGCCTTCTCCCTTCGCGAAGACGTTCGACCCTTACCACCTGCCACGGATCCAGGCGATCGACCCCGACGTGGGCTACTGGCTCGCCTACTTCGACAAGCACCCTCAGGAGCGATACGTGAGCGACGGGGAGGCCGGCACGGTCACCGTACCCGCTACCCAGGCCGCGCAACTCGGCGCGATCACCGGGCTCAAGGTGATCCAGCGGTAGCGCGCCTCCTGGCGCCGCCGACGAACCGCGGCGCGCGGTGGGGTCCGAGTGGCCGACTACCGGTACAGAAGGTAGCGCGCGCGACGCTCCCGGAAGGCTGCCTCGTCGACCTCGAGCCGGCGCCACAGCTGGTCCGTCGGCTCGCGGCGCAGGAAGGCCCACATCGCCTCCCGGTTCACGAGGAGGTCCTGGATGCCGGCTGACCGGAACGTCGTTGGGTAGCGGTCGCGGAGGACCTGGGCGAGACCGAGGCCAGCCCGGACCGGTCGGAACAGGTCGCGCTCGGTCACGACCAGCCTGACGCCGCTCACGGCCTGACTGGCGTATTCGCTCGAGGTCGGAGTGAACCGCACCGGCTCGAAGCGCACTCCCGACAGGCCGAGCGCGTTAGCGGCGGCGGCCACCCCCTCCGGGTCGTCGATCCAAGGCGCGCCCACCACCTCGAATGGTCGGTCCGTGCCTCGACCGACGGAGAGGTTCGTCGACTCGAGGAGCCCCATGCCCGCGTAGAGGAGCGCCTGGAGCGGTGTGCGGATGTTGGGCGACGGATTGACCCAGGGCAAGCCCAGCTCGTCGAACCACCGGTCGCGGCGCCAGCCCTCGAGAGGCACCACCGTCAGGTCCACGGCGATGCGGCGCTCTGCCGCCACCAGCCGGGCGAACTCACCGATCGTGAGCCCGGTTCGAACCGGAACCGGATGAGGCGCGGTGAAGGAGCGCAGGTCGGGGTCCATCAGCGGGCCCTCGACGTGGAGACCGGTGATCGGGTCGGGGCGGTCGAGGACGACGACCTTGAGCCCGCGCCGGGCTCCCGTCTCCATCAGGTAGACCAGCGTGGTCAGGTAGGTGTAGTAGCGGACGCCGACGTCCTGGAGATCGACCACCACCGTGTCGATGCCCGCCAGCATGGTTGACGACGGCCGTCGGGTCGGGCCGTAGAGGCTCCAGACCGGGAGGCCGGTCGCGTCGTCCCGCCCGTTGGGGACGGGCTCGTCGAGCGTGCCCGTCAGGCCGTGCTCGGGCGAGAAGATGGCCCGCAGACGGACGCCGGGCGCCTCGGCCAGGAGGTCCACTCCACGGCGTCCGAGGGCGTCGAGGCCCGTCTGATTCGTGAGGAGGCCGAGCCGCCGCCCGGCCAGCGAGGCGAAGCGTTGCTGCGCGAGGGAATCGAGCCCGGTCCCGACGCGCGACGGCTCGCGGCCGTCGGGGTCGACCGAGCGAGCGGCTGGCCAGCCGGCCTCCGGGAGCCTCGCCAGTGACGCTCCCCCATCCCCGTCGCTCGGCAGGATCGGCGGCCCGCGACCGACGTCCGGCCGGCCCGCCCCGTCGCCGAAGAAGGCGCCGGCGACGGCGGCGGCCACCCATCGCCTCAGCCCGGCGATCTTGCCCTGGCCATACGGGTGGACACGGTTGGTCAGGATCAGGAGGTACGTGCGGCTGACCGGGTCCGCCCAGATGGACGTGCCCGTGTACCCGGTGTGCCCGACGGAGCCCATCGGAAAGAAGGCGCCGAGGGTGCCCGAGTAGGGCGAGGCCACGTCCCAGCCCAGCGTGCGCCTGGCGTCGCCAACCACCTGCGGCTCCAGCATGCTCCGAACGCTCGCCGCCGTCAGGTAGCGGCGTCCGCCGAAGACGCCGCCGTCGAGAAGCATCCGACAGAAGCGGGCCAGGTCGTCGGCGCTCCCGAAGAGGCCGGCGTGGCCGGCCACCCCCCCGAGGGCGCGGGCGTGGCCGTCGTGGACGTCGCCGCGGAGCACCTTGCCGCGGAACACCTCGGTGGGGGCGAGTCGGCTCCGCCAGGCGAGCGGCGGATCGAAGCCGGTGTGCTGCATGCCGAGCGGCTCGTAGAAGCGCCATCGGGTGAACTGATCCAGGGGACGGCCGCTGACGCGGCGCACGACCTCGCCCAGCAGGATGAATCCGGTGTCGCTGTAGTTGAAGCCGGTCCCAGGAGGGAAGTCGAGCCCGGACCGGACGACCTGGGGCAGCAGGCCGGCGATGGTCTCCGTGCGAGTCCTGGGCTCGGGAAGGTTCGGCACGCCGGCGCCGTGGAGGAGAATTCGCCGGAGCGTCACCTCGCGATAGGCGGCGGCGGGCAGCTCGGGCAGGTACCGCGAGATGGAGGCGTCGAGGTCCAGTCGCCCGTCCTCGGCGAGGGCCAGGATGGCGGGAGTCGTCGCGATGACCTTGGTCAGCGAGGCGAGATCGAAGATCGTGTCGACGGTCATCGGCTCCTCGGCGGGCCTGACGGCCCGGAGGCCGAGAGCCTTCCGGTAGAGGATCCGATCGCCCCGCCCGACGAGGATCACCGCGCCCGGGAGGTGGCCGGCGGCGATGGAATCGCGAACGGCCTGGTCGACGGCGTCGGTCCAGTCAGGCGCGTGAGGGGGAGCCGGGGCGGCGCCGGTAGAGGGCGTGCTGGCCGTGGTCCGGCTGACCGGCGGGCGCACCCCGGTGCTCCCCGCCGGGGTTGCGGCCCACAGGGCCGATAGCATCACGACGCCACCGACCCAGACGAGCCACCGCGGCCCGGGTCGATCGTGACGGCCGGTCCCGGGAGACACCATGCTCGGCGTCAGCGCTCCCCGGGGACGGGGCGAGTCACCCGCCGGGCGTGGAGCTCTCCGGCCCCGCGCCGGGCGCGGCACGAATTGACGAACCAGGGTCGCGCGGCGGCCGAGTCCGGGTCACCGGAAAGCGCGTCATCGGGTGGCCCGAACGAGGCGCATGCGGCCACGGTACCCTGACGAACGACGGGGCCCATCGCCAGGATCAGGGCCGCCACGTGCGTGCAACCCCGCGACCGGCCGATGCGCTCGTGGACCGCCCGCGTGAATCCCCGCGCCCGGGAGACACCCACCAGCGACTGGAGGCCCGGGACGACGTCGGGGCACACGTTCGGGTAAGGCGTGGTGTCCAGGCGGCCCTCGACCGCCCGGATGACGAAGTCGGGATAGGAGACGGTCAGGGTCACCTCGAGGGGGTGGATGACGTCGCCCGCGTGGTGAAGCCAGTGGAGCGCGCCGCGGGGACGATGATCCTCCCGGACCTCGTGGACCCGAAGGCGCGGCCGCCCGTCCCGGTCGCCCGCCTGCACGGCGTCGACACGGATCGTGCGGACGTGGGCCGGGACGGCCGCCACGACCCTAGCCGGGTCGGGCGGCGGGCGCCGAGGATCGCGACTGCGCGGCTCGGTCGGGTCGGCGTGCGTCGCGGAGGGCCGCGAGGATAGCGTCGTGGACGAGACCGTTGGAGGCGACGATGCTCGGCTCCTCGAGTCGCCACGGGGCCCCCCAGAGATCCGTCACCCGGCCCCCTGCCTCGAGGACGATCAGGCCCCCGGCCGCCATGTCCCAGGGCGAGAGGAGCAGTTCCCAGAACGCCTCCAGCCGGCCGCAGGCGACGTAGCAGAGGTCCAGGACCGCCGAGCCCAGCCGCCGGACCGCCTGGGAGCGCATGGACAGGAGCGCGTACTCGGGCAGGTTGGTCCGGTCCGTGGTCCGGATGTCGTAGGGAAACCCCGTGACGAGGAGGCTCCGGTCGAGGGAGCTCACGGCCGAGACCCGTATCGGCTCGTCGTTGAGGGTGGCGCCCCGTCCGCGCTCCCCGACCCAGCACTCGTCGTGGCTCGGATCGTAGGCCACGCCCAGCACGACCTCCCCCGCATGCTCGAGCGCGATGGAGACCGCGTAGATCGGCACCCCGTGCGCATAGTTCGTGGTGCCGTCGAGAGGATCGATGTGCCAGCGGTACTCGGCCCCCCCTCCGGCCCGAGCGGCGATCGCCCCGCTCTCCTCCGCGAGGACGGCATGGTCGGGAAAGGCTGCGTGGAGGCGTTCCACGATGAGGCTCTCGGCACGGCGGTCCATCTCGGTCACGATGTTGATCGCGCCCTTGTGCTCGATGCGACGGACGCCGCGCCGCTCGTCGAAGAGCAGGCGCCCCGCGGCCCGCGCGGCGTCGAGGGCCACCGTCCTGAAGTCGCTCACTCGTACGAGCGTACCACAGCCCCCGCGGCGCCCCGTCGGTTGGGCTCACCGTGGGGGACGTGGGCGACGCGGTCGCGACCCCGGCCGGTATAATTCCCTGGATGTCCCTGCGTGTCCTCCTTCGCTACCTGGCACGTTTTCGGACCCGGTTCGGGGCCGGGCTCGTGTTCCTGGTGGCGACCAACCTGGTGGCCCTCGCGATCCCGTGGGTGGTGAAGGGGACCATCGAGGCTCTCGGCGCCGGAGGGTCCGGGGCGGCGAGGGCGACCAAGCTCGGCGCCCTGGCCGTCATCGGCCTGGCCCTCGGGCAAGGGGTGATCCGCTCGCTGTCTCGACTGCTCCTCCTGGGCGCCGGCCAGCGTGTCGAGGCCGCCATCCGGGCCGACCTCTTCGCGCGCCTCCTCACCCTGTCGCCGGCCTTTTACCTGGCCCGGCAGACGGGCGATCTCATGTCCCGGGCCACCAACGACCTTCAGCATGTGGCCATGCTGATCGGGTTCGGCTCCCTCTCGCTGACCAACACGCTTCTGGTGTACCTGGGCGCCGTCGTCGCCATGCTGCGGATCGATCCCTGGCTGACGGCGGCGGCGCTCCTGCCGTATCCCTTCCTCGTCCTCGTCGCGAAGCGCTTCAACGCCCGCGTTCACGTCGAGAGCTTGGCGGTCCAGGAGCAGCTCGGGCGGCTGTCGAGTCGGGTTCAGGAGAACCTCTCCGGCGCCACGGTGGTGCGCGCCTACACGATGGAGGCCAGCGAGATCGCCGCCTTCGGCCGGGAGAACGCCGAGCAACGGGCCCGGACCCTGCGCCTGGCCCGGACCCAGGGGGTGTTCTCGCCGCTCATGGGGATGATGGGCGGCCTCGGCGCGGTCACGGTTCTGTGGGTGGGTGGCCGGGCGGTCATGACAGGACGGATCACGCTCGGCGCGTTCGTCGCCTTCGCGAGCTACCTGGCCGCCCTGGCGTGGCCGACCATCGCCCTCGGCTGGGTGCTGTCGATCGTCCGGCGCGGTCTGGCCGCGATGGGACGCCTCGTCGAGATCCTCGACGCCCAACCCGACGTGACGGATGGACCCGGGGTGACTACGCGCGGCGGCAGCACGGGGTCGGCAGGGTCGGGAGCCGCGCCGCCCGGCTCGGTGGCGCTACGACACCTGAGCTTCCGGTACGGCGACGGGCGTCCCCCCGTGCTCCGCGACGTCACGCTGGCCATCCCCGCAGGGACCTTCGTGGCCATCGTCGGCCCGACCGGGTCGGGGAAGTCGACCCTAGCCCTTCTCCTCGCGCGTCTCTGGGACGCGCCGCCCGACACCCTCTTTGTCGACGGGCGCGAGGTTCACTCGATTCCAGTCCACGAGCTTCGCCGGAGGGTGGCCGTGGTGCCGCAGGAGGCGTTCCTCTTTGCCCGCTCAGTGGCCGACAACGTGGCCTTCGGCGGAGCAGCGGAACGGGTTGCCTGGGCGGTCGAGGTGGCCGGACTCGCGGACGACGTGGCCCGGCTGCCCGAGGGCCTGGGGACGGTGGTCGGCGAGCGTGGCCTCACGCTGTCGGGTGGCCAGCGTCAGCGAGTAACCCTGGCGAGGGCCCTCCTGCGCGACGCCCCCATCCTGGTGCTCGACGATGCCTTCGCCTCGGTCGACGTGGAGAAGGAAAGCGAGATTTTGGCACGGCTCCGGCCGGCCCGGGCCGGTCAGACGACCCTGGTGTTCACACACCGGCTCCGGGCGGCTCGCGTGGCCGACCGCATCGTCGTACTCGACGCCGGCCGGATCGTCGAAGACGGCGCCCATGAGGAGCTGGTCGTCCGGGGCGGGCTGTACGCGCGTCTCTGGCGACGGCAGCAGCTGGAGACGCGCCTGGACGCCGCGGGGTGAAGCCGTCCAGCGTCCGGGGCTCCGCATGATGCGCGCGCATCCGGCCTTTCCCCCAGACGACGAGATCCTGGGGCGAGCCTACGACCGGCGCCTGATGGGGCGGGTGTGGTCATTCACCCGACGCTACCGGGGCTGGATTGCCTTGGCCGCGGGCTCGTTTCCGCTCTTGGCCGCGCTCGATCTGGTGCAGCCGTACCTCACCAAGGTGGCGATTGACGCCTACATCCTGCCCGGGGATTGGCCTGGGCTCACCCGGGTGGCCGTGCTGTTCCTCCTCACGCTTGGCGCCCAGTACGCCATTCGCTACGGCCAGGTCTATCTCCTTGCATGGACCGGGCAGCACGTCGTCCACGATCTCCGCGAGGCGCTCTTCGCCCACGTCCAGCGTATGCCGACCCTCTTCTTCGACCGGAACCCGGTTGGCCGTCTCATGACCCGCATGCTCGGTGACGTGGAGGCGGTGGGCGAGCTCTTCGCGTCGGGCGTGGTCTCGGTCCTGGGCGATGTCGTGACTCTGGCCGGCGTCGTGGCCGTGATGCTGACCCTCGACTGGCAGCTCGCGCTGGTGACCTTCGCGATGGTGCCGCTCCTGGCGACCGTCGCGGTCTACTTCCGCGGGCGGGCGCGGGCGGCCTACCGCGAGGTGCGAATCCGCCTCGCCCGGCTGTCCGCCTATCTGCAGGAGGCGCTGGCCGGCATGGCCGTCATCCAGCTCTTCGGCGCCGAGACGGTCTGTCGAGGGGAGTTCGACCGGCTCAACGAGGACTATCGGCGCGCGGTCTTCCGTCGGATGGGCTTCGACGCGCTGCTCTACGCCGGGGTCGAGATGGTGGGCGCGGTGGCAGTTGCCGCGATCCTCTGGTGGGGCGGCATCCAGATTCTGTCGGGCGGCGTGACCTTCGGCATCCTCGTCGCGTTCATGGAGTACGTGCAGCGCTTCTTCCTGCCCATCCGGGACGCCTCGTCGAAGTACGCGGTCATGCAGACGGCCACCGTGGCGGCGGAGCGGATTTTTGGGCTTCTCGACCACCCGCCGACGATCGTGTCGCCTCCGGGCGGGTTCCGCCCGACTCATCGGCATGCGCCGACGCCGCAGATCGAGTTCCGCGACGTGTGGTTCCGCTACCCGGGGGAGGCGGCCGCGGGCTCGACCGGTCGACCCTCGCGCCCCGCGGCGGATGGCGACGGGTGGCCGGACGCCGACGGCGACTGGGTCCTGCGCGGCCTGTCCTTCCGGGTATCCCGCGGGGAGCGGGTGGCCCTGGTGGGGGCGACCGGCGCCGGCAAGACGACCGTGGCGCGCCTGGTGACGCGGACCTACGACGTGAGCCGGGGGACGGTCCTTGTCGAGGGGGTCGACGTCCGCCAGTGGGACCTCGAGGCCCTCCGGCGTCACGTGGGCCTGGTTCTTCAGGACGTCATGCTCTTCTCCGGCACCGTCGTCGACAATCTCCGGGCGGGCCGACCGGAAGCGTCGCTCGCCACGGTCGTCGAAGCAGCTGGCCAGGCGCACGCCGATCTCTTCGTGCGCGAGCTCCCGGGCGGCTACCAGGCGCTCCTGCGGGAGCGTGGCGCGAACCTGTCACAGGGACAGCGCCAGCTCCTTTCCGTCGCGCGGGCGCTGGTGTACAATCCCGCCGTTCTGCTCCTAGACGAGGCGACATCGAGCGTCGATCCGGAGACCGAGCGACTGCTGCAAGACGCGGTGGACCAGCTGCTCACGGGACGGACCAGCATCGTGATCGCCCACCGGCTCTCCACGATCCAGCGGGCCGACCGAATCCTCGTGCTGCGGAAGGGCGAGCTAGTGGAGGCGGGACCGCACGAAGAGCTACTCCGCCAGGGCGGGCTGTACGCCACGCTCCACGAGCTGTCGTTCGGCGTCGACCCCGAGCCCATCGTGGAAAGGGCGGGGAGCCGGTGACGCGAGCCACGGTCTACGCCGTCATCCGACGGGTCCCGCCAGGACGGGTCGTGACC